>FTHA01000848.1_pt1 | contig 16632 bp, 13 predicted proteins | sample 1640771 | NCBI WGS metagenome assembly FTHA01 (sample SAMEA3914789, study PRJEB12502) | metagenome | biome: forest; material: soil | place: Canada | collected 2011-07-03 | depth 0.3 m | reverse complement strand
TCGGCGATTTCCCAGGTGAAGGGGGCCTGCAGGCCGCCGTGCATCTTGGTCCCGTCGGCCAGGGTGAAGTCGTGGACCTGGGCGTTGTGGTCGAAGAAGGCGAAGGCGAAAGCCACGCCCTTCTGCTCGTCCACGATCGGGAAGCGGCGGTCGCGGATGCGGGTGACCACCTGCAGCGTGCCGGTCTCGAAGCCGCCCTTGCAGGTCAGCGAGAACGGACTTGGGCCGGTGCGCGGCGGCGCGCCGGCCGCGGGGGCTGGCGGCGGCGGGGCCGGGTGCGGACCGGCGGTGGTCTGGACGCCGTTCTCCAGCCTGTAGCAGTCGTCGGCGAAGAAGGCGTAGTCGCCCTTGCCGTCGTCGTTCTGCAGGGCCGAGAAGTACAGGTTGGACACCCGCACGATCTCGGCGCGCGAGGCGTGGTCGGGGTTGTCGGCGAGCCACACGTCGTCCGGCTTGCCCATCGCCTCCAGGGTCGCCGCGCCGTTGGGACCGGCGGTCCCCAGGCCCGTCCGACCCAGCACCGTCTCGATCTCGGAGATCCGCTTGCCTTGCAGCCGGATGCGCAGGGCCAGGATCACGTTCTGGCCGTTCTCCTTCATCACCCCATAGAAGCCGGCCTGCTGGGCGCGCGTATCGAGGAAGTAGTGCTTGTAGGCTCCCGCGGCCGTGGCGGTGCCCCAGAAGCCGTCGCCGAACGCCAGCGCCTGGCCGTTCTCGGTGTAGCGGGCGGCGGGCGCCAGCGGCAGCCGCTTGGGATCGTGGGCGACAACGGCGGCCAGGTACTGGTCGACCACGCTCTGCAGGCAGGCCCGGTCACATGCCGCCGGTCCGGGCGGCGCCTTGGCTGTCGCCGACCCCGCCAGTCCAAGAGCCAGAGCGCCGAGAGCCCCTGTCGCCAACAGCTTCATCCGCGTGCCTCGTCCTCCCTGCCTGCACATTGACTGTGTCAAGTTGCGCCGGAGCCTAGCCGGAAACAGAGCGGTCCGTCACTACCCTCAGGGGCCCTTAGGGAGAAGGGCGCCCCACTGGCGGACCTGATCCTCGTCGAGGACCTCCGCCCATGGCAATTCGGCCAGCACGCGGACCCGCCCGTGGGCCTCGATGGCCGCGCGGTTGTCAGCGAACGGCGACCCGACCAGGACGACGCCGAGGATCTCGAGTCCTCGGCCACGGATCGCCTCCAGGGCCAACAGCGTCTGGCTGATCGCCCCCAGCCGGTTTGGCGCCGCCACCACCACCGGCAGGCCGAGCCGCGCCATCAGGTCGATCATCAGCGCCCGATCGTTCAGCGGGACCAGCGGCCCGCCGGCGCCCTCGACGACGATCGGTCGGTCCGAGGCTGGCAGGTCCAGGGTCTCGACGCCGATAGCGACGCCCTCGCCTGCGGCGGCGAGGTGTGGTGAAACGGGGGCGGCAAAGGCGTAGCACGGGGGATGCAGGCGTTCGGGCGTGAGGCCGGCCAGCCGCGCGACCGTGGCTGTGTCGCCCTCGTCCTCGGCGAGCCCGGTCTGCACCGGCTTCCAATAGTCCGCGCCCCAGGCCCGAGCGAGGCAGGCGGCGACCACGGTCTTGCCGATCCCGGTATCGGTTCCGGTGACGAACACGCCGCGCGCGACCTGGCGTCGCCAGGCCCCAAAGGCGACGTGATAGGCGGCCACGCCGCCCAGCGCCTCGAACCGGCGCATCACCCGGCGGAGCGCGCCGGAGCCCAGCGGTTGGCGGCCCTCCACCGGCGTGCGCGCGCCGATCCCCTTCAGGCCGCGCAGGAAGTCCCGCCCGTCGTCATGGGCCTGGACGATCCATTCCGCATCGATCCGGATCCGCCCTTCGGCCAGCGTCCGCAGGTCCGCGATCGAGGGGAAGGCGGGCGTGCCGGCCCGGAGCCCGAGATCGACATGCGCCCGGCGCCAGTCTTCCAGCGTCCCGTCGGCCAGGGTGGCGAAGGCGAGATGGCCCCCGGGCTTCAGGAGGCCGCTCAGCCGGCCGATCGCCGCGGGAAGGTCGCCCAACCACTGGAAAGCCAGGCTGGCGCAGATCAGATCGAAACCCTGGCCGTCGGGCTCGGCCTTTTCCGCGTCCAGGACCGAGAACCTGGCGTCGGCCGGATCACCCAGTCGCGCCCTGCAGGCCGCCAGCATCGCCGGCGACAGGTCGGTGATCACCCAGTCGGCCGGTCCGATCCGTTCGCGCAGGGCCTGGCTGAGGAAGCCAGTGCCGCAGCCGATCTCCAGGATGCGCGGGCGCGCGGGCAGGGGCAGGGCGGCGATCCGCTCGGCGAGCCGGACTGCGGTGGTCCGCTGTACAGGCGCATGCTCGTCATAGCTCGCCGCGGCGGCGTCGAAGGCGTGCGCCAAGCGGCGCGTGCGATTCATGCTCTTCCTCTCCCATAGGGAGAGGAAGGGGCCCGGCCGCGGAGCGGGCGGGAAGGTGAGGGGTTAGGGCGGATGGGGTTTACCCCCTCACCCTCCCACCGCTGCGCGATGGGCCCCTCCCTCTCCCAAAAGGAGAGGGAAGTAATCAGGTGGTCGATGTCGTCGGCGCTGTGGACTGCGCTCAGGGCGAAGCGGATGCGGCTGGAGCCTTTGGGCACGGTCGGGGGGCGGATCGCGACGGCCAGCAGCCCGTCGGACTCGAGGCGGCGGCTGACGGCGAGGGTGTCGGCCTCGCTGCCGATCACGGCCGGGACGATCTGGGTGGTGGACCCAGCCGTGTCGACTCCGGCGGCGCCCAGGGCCTGGCGCAGGCGCGCGGACATCGCGTCCAGATGGCTCCGCTCAGCGTCCATGCCGGGAACCAGATCCAGGGCTGCGTCGATCGCCCCCAGCACCGGCGGCGGCGGTGCGGTGGTGTAGATGAACCCCGAGCAGGCGTTGACCAGGTAGTCGATCATCGCTGCCGAGCCCGCCACATAGGCCCCGAAGCTGCCCAGCGCCTTGGAGAAGGTGCCCATCACCAGGTCGATCCGCCCGGGGGCGAGGCCGGCCAGGCCCATGCCGCGCGGACCGCGGACGCCGGTGGCGTGGGCCTCGTCGAGATAGAGGAACGCGCCGTAGCGCTCGGCGATGTCGGCAAGGCGGACCACGTCGGCCTCGTCGCCGTCCATGCTGAACACGCTCTCGGTGAGGATGAAGCGGCGGGCTTTCTCGCCGGCATGCGCCTGCAGCAGGCTCTCCAGGTGGTCGAGGTCGTTGTGGCGGAAGCGGACCTGCCGCACCCCGGCGGCCTGGCAGCCGTGATGCAGGCTGGCGTGGACCAGCCGGTCGGCGAACACCAGGGGCGGTCCCGCGTCTGCTCCAGCCGCGAACAGCGCCGGCAGCACGGCGGCGTTGGCCTGCCAGCCCGAGGCGAACAGCAGCGAGGCCTGGGTCCCCTTCAGGGCGGCCAGCTTGGCCTCGATTTCCCCATGGGCCGCGAAGGACCCGCGCACCAGTCGTGAGGCGCCCGACCCCGTCCCCCAGCGGCCAGCCCACTCCTGCGCCCGGGTGATCAGCGCGGGGTGGCGGGAGAGCCCAAGGTAGTCATTGGAGGAGAAGTCGATCAGCTCGCGCCCGTCGATCCGAACGCGGCCGCCGTCCAGCGGCTCCACGGCGCGCAGGCGCCGGCGGCGGCCAGCGGCGCCAGCCCGTTCAAGCTCTTCAGAAAAATGAGGATCGAAGCCCGGCATCATCCAACTGGCGCAGCGGTCGCGCTTGGGTGTAGGCCCCGCGCCATGGGAAGCCAACCCGACTGGTACGCCGACGGCCTGGAGCACATCTGGCTGCCCTATGCCCAGATGAAGACCGAGCCGTCGCCCCTGCCGGTGGTCGCCACCCGCGGCGAGCGGATCGTGCTGGCCGACGGGCGCGAGCTGGTCGATGGCGTGGCGTCGTGGTGGTCGGCCTGCCACGGCTACAATCATCCGGCCATCCGTACTGCTTTGGAGCGCCAGCTGCAGGCCATGCCGCATGTGATGTTCGGGGGCCTTGCGCACGCGCCGGCGCTGACCCTGGCCAGCCGGCTGTGCGCCCTGCTGGGCGAAGGCTTCGAGCGCGTATTCTTCTCGGACTCCGGCTCGGTGGCGGTGGAGGTGGCAATGAAGATGGCCATCCAGTCCTGGCGCAACCGAGGGGATTTCCGCCGGACCCGCTTCGCCGCCTTTCGCGGCGGCTACCATGGCGACACCTTTGCCACGATGTCTGTGTGCGATCCCGACGAGGGTATGCACGCCCTGTTCAAGGGGGCTCTGCCGGCGCAGCTGATCCTGGATCTGCCGCGCGATGAGCCGACCGCGGCGGCGATGGAGGCCGAGCTGGCGCGCCACGCCGGCGAACTTGCGGGAATCATCGTCGAGCCGCTGGTGCAGGGGGCGGGCGGAATGCTGTTCCACGAGCCGTGCGTGCTGCGCCGGCTGCGCGCCGCCGCCGATCGTCACGGCCTGGCCCTGATCTTCGACGAGATCTTCACCGGCTTTGGCCGCACCGGCACGATGTTCGCCATGCAGCAGGCGGGGGTGACGCCGGACATCGTCACCCTTGGCAAGGGCCTCACCGGCGGGACCCTGCCGCTCGCCGCGACGGTGGCCAGCGGGGCGGTGTTCGAAGCGTTCTGGTCCGACGATCCGGGCAAGGCGCTGATGCACGGGCCCACCTACATGGCCAACGCCCTGGCCTGCGCCGCCGCCAACGCCTCGTTGGACCTGTTTGACCGCGAGCCGCGCCTGGAGCAGGCTCGGGCGATCGGCGAGGCCATGATGGCGGGGCTGGAGCCCTGCCGCGGCCTGCCCGGGGTCACCGACGTTCGTGTCCTCGGCGCCATCGGCGTGGTGCAGCTCGATCCCGTCCCCGATCTCGGCGCCCTGAGACAGCGCTTCATCGACCGTGGGGTCTGGATCAGGCCGCTTGGGAATGTCGTGTATTTAACGCCACCGTTAACAATCGGCGAGGCCGACCTGGCGTTGCTGACGGGGGCGGTGGTGGAGGTGGTGGGGCAGGGGCGGTTGGCCGCGCATCCGATTCCTGCATAGTGCTCGCGGAGGTGCGGCATGAAGCTCTGCCGGTTCAACCATGACCGCATCGGCCTGGTGGAGGGCGACCAGGTCTATGAAGTCACCGACCTGTTCGACCGCTCGCCTCCCTGGCCGTCGCCGCCGGGCGACTGGATGATCCGCCAGGCGGTCGCGCTGCAGGCGGCGCTCAGGACGCAGACCGGCTGGCGGGTGGGCTATCCCTTGGCCGAGGTCCGGCTGGAGAGTCCGGTGGCCGCCCCCGGCAAGATCATCGGCGCGCCGATCAACTACCGCCTGCACATCGAAGAGGCCCACGCCGACAAGGATGTCGGCTTCAACCGCAGCTTCACCGATCTCAAGGACCACGGCCTGTTCTTCAAGGCGCAGAGCTCGCTGATCGGTCCCTCCGACGAGGTCCGGCTGCGGTTCCCCGAGCGACGCAACGACCATGAGGTCGAGCTGGTGGTGGTGATCGGCAAGGAAGCCAGCCAGGTCTCGCGCGAGCAGGCGCTGGAGCATGTGTTCGGCTACACCATCGGGCTGGACATGACCGTGCGGGGGCCCGAGTGGCCGGTGTTCCGCAAGTCCGCCGACACCTATTGCGTGATGGGGCCGTGGATCACCACCGCCGACGAGATCGCCGACCCCAATGGCCTGGACCTGTCGCTGGCGCTCAATGGGGTGAAGAAGCAGAGTTCCAACACCCGCTGCCTGATCCATGACGTGCAGGCGCTGATCGAGTACGCCTCCAGCTTCTACACCCTGCATCCGGGGGACGTGATCTTCACCGGCACTCCCGACGGCGTCTCCCCGGTCATGCCCGGCGACATGATGGAGGTGAAGGTGCAGTCGATCGGCGCGATGCGGGTCAAGATCGCCGCCGAATGGTTCAGCCGCCTGCCGGCCAAGGACAACGGAGACATCGCCAAGGCCCCCGAGCAGGCGAGAGCCTACTGACCGCGCGCACTCCGCGTACGACGACAACAAGAACGAGACACACAGAGAGGGAGAGCGCCGGCATGGCGGGAATCTTGGACGGACAGGTGGCCATCGTCACCGGCGCGGGCCGCGGCTTCGGCCGCTCGATCGCGCTGCGGCTGGCGCAGGAGGGAGCGGGCGTGGCCCTGGTGTCGCGCAGCCAGGACCAGCTCGACGCCGTGGCGGCGGAGATCAAGGCCGCCGGTGGACGGGCGCTGGCGGTCCCGGCCGACGTGACCAGCCTGTCCGACGTGGCGCGCGCGGTGAAGACCGCGCAGATCCAGCTCGGGCCGATCGACTTGCTGGTCAACAACGCCGGCGTGCCAGGGCCGTTCGGGCCGATCTGGCTGGCTGATCCGGATCGCTGGTGGAGCGCCCAGGCGGTGCATATCCGCGCGCCCGTGCTGTTCCTGCACGAGGTGCTGCCGGGCATGGTCCAGCGCAAGCGCGGCCGGGTGATCCTGGTCTCGGCGCTCGCGGCGCGGATGGCGGCGGCCTACATGTCGGCCTACTGCACCGGCAAGATCGCCCAGAGCCGGATCGTCGAGGAAGTGGCGCTCGAGACGCGGGAACACGGGCTCTCGGCCTTCGCCATCGACCCGGGCTTCGTCTTCACCGGCATCGCCGACGAGACCATGAACGATCCCGACGCCCAGCGCTGGCTGCCCGGCATGGTCGAGCGCCTGCAGCAGGCCAGCAAGGCCCCCCTGTCGGACGACCTGGCCCGCTGCGCGCAGCGCTGCGTCGACCTGGCCTCGGGGCGGTTCGACGGTCTCTCGGGCCGCTACATGGAGCTGGCCGACGATCTGGACGCCATGCTCGCGGGCGCTCGGCCCCATTGGCAGGCCCTGTCCGGGCCGCCGCCCCAGCCGTCCCCCGAACAACCCGCGACGAGGCGCTGACATGACCCTGGAATCCGACGTCGCCGCGCTACGGGACGACCTGGCCGCCGTCCGGCATGAGCTGGGGGTCCTGCAGGACGTCCAGGCCGTGCGGACCCTGCAGTTCAAGTACGGCTACTACATGGACAAGTGCCTGTTCGCGGCGATCGTCGACCTGTTCGCCGACGACGCGGAGCTCTACTTCATGGGCGGGCTGTTCAAGGGCAAGGAAGGTGCCCGCAGGCTCTACGGCGGCGCCAGTGGGATGAACGGCCCGGCCGACGGGCTGCTGTTCGAACACCTGATCGTGCAGGACATCGTCGACGTCGCACCGGACCGGCAGACCGCCAAGGGCCGCTTCCGCACCTTCATGCAGGGCGGGGTGCACGAGACCAATCCCAATCCGCCGCCGACCATCCCCTCGGCCTTCTGGGAGGGCGGAGTCTACGAGAACGTCTACGTGAAGGACGGCGGGGTCTGGAAGATCAAGGTCTTCAACTACGCCGTGGTCTGGCAGGCCGACTACGACAAGGGCTGGGCCAGATCCTCCGTCGATCCGTTGATGGTGTCGCGCCACAAGCTCGCCTTCCCGGACAATCCCCGCGGCCCCGACGAGATCCGCGAGCCCCCGCCCCGCTGGCCGAAGCAGGGCATCCATCCCTTCCACTACCCGCACCCGGTGACGGGGGAATGGGTGACGGGAGCCTGACGCCATGTCCCTGACCCTGCACTACCATCCGCTGGCGTCCTTCTGCTGGAAGGTGTTGGCGGCGCTCTACGAGAACGACACCCCGTTCGCACCACAGCTCGTCGACCTGGGCGACGAAACCTCGCGTGCGGCGTTCCTGGCCTTGTGGCCGATGGGCAAGATGCCGGTCCTGCGCGACGAGGCGCGGGGGCGGACCATCCCGGAAACCAGCATCATCATCGAATATCTGCAGCAGCACTATCCCGGCCCGACGAGGCTGCTGCCCGACGACCCGGACCTGGCTCTGCTGGTGCGGCTCAGCGACCGGTTCTTCGACCTCTACGTCCAGGCGCCGATGCAGAAGATCGTCGGCGACCGCCTGCGGCCGGAGGGGCGGAAGGACCCGCAGGGCGTGGCCGAGGCGCGGCGACAGCTCGAGACCGCCTATGGCATGATCGAGCGGGACGGTGCGGACAGGACCTGGGCCATGGGAGAGGCGTTCACCATGGCGGACTGCGCCGCGGCGCCCGCCCTGTTCTACGCCGACAAGGTCGCGCCCCTGGGCGAGCACCAGCACACGGCCCGCTACCTCGCCCGCCTGAAGGAACGCTCGTGCATCGCCCGGGTGCTCGAGGAAGCCGAGCCGTACTTCTCGATGTTCCCAGAGTAGGCCGGTCCTCTCAGCCCCTGCTGACCGCATCATCGGCCGCGGCGGCGGCCACGACGCCGGCGGCCTGGCGCAGGTCGTCCAGGTGGACGCCGACGATCTGCGCGGTGGAGGCAGCGCGGCGGGTCCAGGTCAGGTTCAAGGCGGCGATCACCTGTCCCGAGACGATGATCGGCACGGCGATGGAGTTGCGGCCATCGTCCGGAAACCCCAGCTCGCCGCGATCCTCGCCGGCGAACAAAGGATCGCGCCGGCCATACCCCTGCGCCTGGGTCTGGGTCACCATCCGCGCCAGCCAGGCGGGATCGCGGGCGAACGCGTCGGCCGGTTCATCGCTGGCTTCCAGCTGGCGGGTGATCTCCTCGCGCTCGTCCTGGCTGCAGAAGCCGAAGTAGGCTCGTCCTGTGGAGGTCAGCAGCATGTTCACCCGCGCGCCGACCGGGCCCAGCGGCAGATGCGGTACGTAGGAGCGCGGACGGTTGGTCTCGATCACTTCCATCTGGCGCCCGCGGCGGACGGCCAGCACCGAGGGCCAGTTCACCGCCTCGCACAGCCGCGCCATCACCGGCGAGGCGATCTCCACAAGGCGGCTGGCGTCGTCGAGGGCGGGCGCGCGCGCGGCGGGGCGGCTGGAGGGCAGGTAGGCCCCGTCGGCCATCCGCCGCCAGACGAGGTTGCGCTCCATCAGGGTTCGCAGGATCCGCAGCAGGGTGGCCTTGGGCAGGCCGGTGATGGCGTGCAGGTCCCTCAGCCCTGCGCCAGGGCCGGTCTGCAGCGCCTGCAGCACGTCCAGCCCCCGCTCGAGGGCGCGCACCGACTTCACGGACGGCGGACGGGTCAGCGGCCTCTCCTTGTGCCGCTCAGCGATGCCAAGGGATTGTTGTCTAGTCAACGCGCATCGCCCTTCCCGGCTACCCTAGGCTCCCTCCCCCTCAGAGGGGGAGGGCCGGCTCCATATCCAGGATGGCCTTGCGCGCCGCATACCGCCGCGCCAACGCCGCGCACACCATCAGCTGCATCTGGTGGAAGATCATCAGCGGCAGCACCGTCATGCCGACGGCGGAGCCCGCGAACAGCACGTTGGCCATGGGCACGCCGCTGGCGAGGGACTTCTTGGAGCCGCAGAAGACGATGGCGATCTCGTCCTCGCGGGAGAAGCCGAGCAGGCGCGCGGCCAGGGTGGTGGCGACCAGGACCAGGGCCAGGATCAGCGCCAGCACGCCGACCAGCAGGGCAATACGCGAGAGCGGGAGCTGGCGCCAGATGCCCTGGACCACCGCCGCGCTGAACGAGGTGTAGACCGCGAGCAGGATCGAACCGCGGTCGCTGAGGGTGACCAGCCGCTTGTTGCGCTCGGCCCAGGCCGAGAGCCACGGGCGCGACAGGTGGCCGGCGGCGAATGGCGCCAGCAGCTGCAGCGCGACCTTCCAGATCTGGTCGAACCCGCCGGCCCCGCCGTGCAGCTTGAGCATCAGGCCCACCAGGACAGGGGTCAGCAGCACGCCCACGAGGTTGGAGATGGTCGCCGCGCCGATGGCGGCCGGAACGTTGCCCCGGGCGATGGAGGTGAAGGCGATGGACGACTGCACCGTCGAGGGCAGGGCGCAGACGAACAGCACCCCCAGCCACAGCTGCGGCGTCAGCAGGCCCGGCGTGAACCGCGCAAGGCCCAGGCCAATCAGCGGGAACAGCACGAAGGTGCTGGCGAAGATCACCAGGTGCAGCCGCCAGTGGGCGATCCCGGCGACCACGGCCTCTCGCGGCAGGCGCACGCCGTGCATGAAGAACAGCAGGGCGATGGCGGCAGTGGTGAGCACGCCGAACGCCTGGGCGGCCACGCCGCGGCAGGGCAGCAGGCTGGCGACCGCGACAGTGGCGATCAGCGACAGGACGAACGGATCGGGGCCGTAACGGCGCAGGGCCTGGAGCACTCAGGCCATGTCGCGTTTCATGGTCCGCGCCGCAAGTACGAAGTGCACCGCGCCCCACAGGTAGAGCCCGGCGGTCAGGATGCAGGCCCACTGCAGCCCTGACATGGAGGCTTGGCCGCAGGCGCCCGCCGTCGCGGTCTCCGCGGCGCGCACACCCTTGCAGGCCGCGCCGTAGTCGCCGCCGCCGGCTGCGGCGAACGCCCGGTGGGTCAGCAGATCGCTCAGCGTTCCGACCAGGAGCGGACCAAGTCCCGCGCTCACCAGGTTGGTGAGGATGCCCACCACGGCGACGGAGGAGGCCCGCATCCGTGGCTCCATGGTGTTCTGGTAGACGCCGTTGCTCACCGGCAGGTAGGCGTACTGGAACAGGCCGGTGAGCATCAGCACGGTGGTGGCGGCGACCCAGCCCGGCTGCAGGAAGGCCAGGACATAGCCCGGCGCCGCGACAAGACCGCCGATCGCCGGCAGCCAGCCATGGAAGCGGGGATCGCGGCGGCCCAGCCGGTCCGCCAGGAACCCCGCCCCCAGCATGCAGATCGTGCCCGGAACCGCGCTGATCAGGCCGGTGAGCAGGCCCGCCTGGGCGTAGTCGAGGCCGAAGCGCCGGAAGAAGTAGGGCGCATGGAAGGAGATGATGCCGAAGCCGGCGGTGGAGACGATGGTGCTGCCGAGCGCGGTATGCAGGAAGGCCGGGCGCTGGACCATGCGTTTCAGTACGGCCAGCAGCGAGGGCGTGGCCTGGTCGGTCGGCGGGTCGTAGTGGCCCCGCAGCGGCTCGCGGATCGTCGCGGCCAGCAGCAGGCCCAGCACGACGCCGGGCAGCCCGGCGATGACGAACGCGCTGCGCCAGTCGGCGTGCTGGGCGATCCAGCCGCCGCCCGCGGCGCCGACCAGCGCGCCCAGCGGGATGGCTACGGTGAACACCGCCATGGCCGAGGCGCGCCGATCGCGCGGGAAGTAGTCGGCGATCACCGAGCTGGTGGCCGGGCGCCGGTGGCTTCGCCGACGCCCACCAGGGCGCGGGCCAGCATCAGCTGGCCGAAACCGCGCACCAGACCGCAGAGGCAGGTGGCCAGCGACCACAGGAACACGCCGATGGTGATCAGGGTCACCCGGCGGCCGCGATCAGCCCACCGCGCGATCGGAATAGTCAGCAGCGTGTTGAACAGGGCGAACGCCAGCCCGACCACCAGGCCCAGCTGGCCGTCGGTGACCCCGAGGTCGCGTTTGATCGCCTGGCCGAGGACCGTGATGATCTGCCGGTCGGCGAAGCCGAACAGGGCGACCAGCATGAACAGCCCCAGCACCCAGGCCCGGTATGCCGGGCTCTGCATCCGTCGAAGCACGGGCGACTGAGCGTCGGTCGTCGTGTCCATCCCCGCGATCCCTCCGGCCGAACCAGGCCTGTCTTGCGCAGACCTAACCGCACATCGGGGCAAAAGGCTCAGGGGGTCAACGGGCGCAAAAAAAGAGCCGCCGGCTCGGGACCGGCGGCTCGTGTCATGCGGACCTGGGTCCGGGACGAGATCAGTAGCGGAAGCGGACGGTGGCGTACCACTCGGTCGGAGAGCTGTAGACGGCGTCGATCACCGAGATCGCGCCCTGCCACTGCCCGCTGACCACGTACCGCTCGTTGGTGAGGTTGGTCCCGCCGACGGTCAGCTCCCAGTGATCCTGGGGCGCCTTGTAGGTCACCGAGGCGTTGACGTTGTTGGTGGGGGGCCGCGTCAGCTCGGCGACGTTGCCGATGTCGTTGTACTCGGTCGAGGTGTGGGTCCAGTCGACGTTGAACTGCAGCAGTCCGCCCATCACCTCGGTGACGTACTGCGGTCCGACGTAGAGCTTGAAATTCGGCGTCTTGGGCAGCGAGCACCCGCCGTTGTTGGCGTTGGGGACGGGCGTGCCAGCCGAGGGCAGGTAGGTGAAGCGGTTGTTCGTCCCGGTATAAGGCAACCGCTCCGGGCATGAGGTCGTCGTCAGGATGAACCCGTTGTCGGTCACGTTGTGGAAGACGCCGGCCGAGTCCGTGTAGCCGATGGACGTGTACTTGGCGTCGGTGAAGCCGGCGCTGGCGCTGACCGAGAAGCCGCCGCCGAGCACGGCTTCGGCCTCGGCCTCTGCGCCCCAGATCCGGGCGTTGCCGGCGTTGACGATGGTCGGCGACGGCCCGATCTGCGAGTTGAGCTGGATGCCCTCGTAGTCGGTATGGAAGCCCGCCAGGTTCAGGCGCAGGCGGCGGTCGAACCACTCCGACTTGATCCCCACTTCCTCGGTCGTGGCGTGCTCCGGATTGAAGTGGAGCGAGTCGTTGTAGACGGTGTTCGGCACCGACAGGCGGGTGGTCCAGCTGCCGGTCTTGAATCCCTTCGAGTACGACCCGTAGATCATCATCTCGCTGGTCGGGTGGATCTCGGCGCCCACCGTCGGCGAGAAGTTGGTGAAGTTCTGGCTGAAGATGCCCGGCGGGAAGTAGCGGTAGGGCTCGCTGGCGCTGGGGAAACCGAGGAACTGCTGGCACGTCTGGCCGGCCGTGGGGCTGGGCGCACTGGCCGGGAAGCAGTTGGCGATCTTGTAGCTGAAGGCGTTGTCGTCGGCCTGGTGGCCCTCGAACTTCTTGTATTCCCAGGTGTAACGGGCGCCGGCGGTGATCGAGATCAGGGCTGTCAGCTTGTAGTTCAGGTGGGTGTAGAGCGCCTCGGAACGGGTCCACAGGTCGTTGGGGCCGTCGATCTCCAGGGTTCCGAGCCGCACGAAGTCGTGCAGGTGGCCCGCTTCCCGGAAGTGATAGGCGCCGAACACGTAGCTCAGCCGGTCGTCGAAGGCCTTGCCGGTGAGCTGCAGCTCTTCGGACCACTGGTGCTGGGTCATGTCGAACGAAGGCTCGAGCTCGGACAGTGGCGAGCCGTCGAGGTCCATGCCCGTATCCCAGTGCAGCTGGCGATAGGCGCTGATCAGCTTCAGGTCCGTGGCGGGGGCGACGGTCCAGTCAAGGGCGATGCTCCCGCCCCAGTTCTTCAGCTTGGAGAAGCTGTTGCCCGTCTCGTAGGTGGTGTTGATGTTCCCCGTCTGGAACCGGCTGTCATAGGGCAGGCGGTTGTTGTTGGGATCGCCATCGACGTTGACGCTGCCCAGCGCCGGCAGCGGGGTGGAGGGCGAGGGCACGGGTGTGGCGTTGAGGCGCGGCTGGCCGCAGAGCGTCTGCAGGCCGGTGAACGGCATGGCCGCGGCCGGGATGCTGAGGCATGCGTTGTACAGCGCCGACAATCCCAGCCCCGGATCGATCTGGATCACCGAATTGGCGGACGCGGGCTGGTCGACGTAGGTGTAGTCGGCGGCCACGGTGATCTTGAAGTTGTCGGTGGGCAGCAGCAGGACCTTGGCGCGGCCGCTCCACTTGTTCTGGCCACCCGGACGGTCGGAGGTCCGATAGCCGGCGGCGGGGAACTGGGTGGTGGCGTCGAACACCACCGGGCAGGGCGTCCCGGCGGTCAGGGCGTCGCAGTCGGCGATACCCGAGGTTCCGGCCTTCGAGCCCGGGAACGGGATGCGATGCTGCCAGCCGTTGCGGCGTTCCTCCGAGAAGGTGATGCTGGTCAGGATCTTGTCGCTGATCGGGATGTCGGCGGTCGCCTTCACGTCGAGACGCGAGAACTGGCCGGTCGTGACTTCGCCTCTGAACGAGAAGTCCTTGCCCGGATCGCGCGTCACGATCGAGATCGCGCCGCCGATGGTGTTCCGGCCGAACAGGGTGCCTTGCGGGCCCTTCAGGATCTCGACGCGGTCCACGTCGAGCATGTTGGTGTTGGCTCCGACGCTGCGCGCCAGATAGACGCCGTCGACATAGACGCCAACGCCCGGGTCGAGGTTGAAGGCGAAGTCGTCCTGGCCGATGCCGCGGATATAGGCTGACAGCACCGCGTCCGAGCCGGAGAACGGCGTGCCGGCGTCGAGCGAGACGTTGGGCGCGATGTTGCTCAGCTTGGCGACGTCGTTGATGCCCTTCTGCTGCAGCGCCTTTGCGGTCACGGCGGTGACCGCGATCGGCACGTTCTGCACGTTCTGGGACGTCTTCTGGGCGGTGACGACCACCTCCTCGACGGTCTGGCCCGCTTGCGCGTGGGCCGCGCCGACGGCGGCGATGGTGACCAGGGCCAGGGCCGGTACGGCTGCGCGCAGCAGGCCGCGGCCGAGCGTGGTCGACGAGATGAGCTGTGATCTTTGCGAAATCATATCTTCCCCTTAAGGCAAAGCCTTGCGCCCGGTCGTTCGCCGGTGCTGTGTTGCTTGAGTCGTCTGATAGTACGGTCTGGCTTACCGACTCTCGGCTTCAGGCGAATCGTGTCCGGCCACACGCGAAACGACCGAAAACGTGGCCGGATAGTTGCTTCGGCGCCGCAGGGGCCTGGCTCTTCAGGGCGTTCGCGAGACCTGCTGGACTCCGTCCTTGCCGTTCCAGCCTGGAGCCCTGGCGCCGGCGCTGTAGTCGCTCGGGTTGACGCCGAAGCGGCGGCGGAAGGCCCTGCCGAAGTGGGTCAGGTCGTTGAACCCGACCGCCAGGGCGACTTGGGTGACGGAGCCCCGGGTCACCTGTCCGCGCAGGCGCTCGGCGGCCAGATCCAGGCGGCGGTCCAGGATGTAGGCCGAAGGGGTGGTCTCGGCCTCGGCGAACAGCAGTTGCACGTAGCGGGCGCTGACGCCCAGCGCTTCGGCGACGGAGCCGACGCCGAGCTCGGGGTCGCACAGGCGGCCGTTGATGAAGGACCGGGCCTCGCTGCGGCGGCTCGCGCGCAGGGTCTCGACCGTGGCGGCGTCCTTCGCCGGCCGATACGCCAGCGTCATCAGATCTAGGATCACAGCCGAAACGGTCTCGGCCCAGCCTTCCCCGCCGTCACCCTGCTTGAGCTGGTCCCAGACGGTGCGCAGGAACGAAGACAGCATGGCGCCGCCCCCTCGCTGGGCTGACATCGGCATGCAGATCAGGCCGTCGAGGTCGCCCAGCCGCGCCTCCAGGACGTTGGCGGGGGTCTTCAGGCACAGCATGTGGTTGGCTTCGGTGAACTGGACCAGATAGGGCTGGGAGGCGTCGCACAGCGTGAACTGACCTGCCTCCAGCGTCGCTTCCCTCCCGGCCTGGCGGTTGAGGCTGCGCCCGGAAAGCTGGAAGTGCAGGTCAAAGTTGCGCGACGCACGCGTGGACCGGACCGGATCGTTGGTGCGCGTCACCCTGGCGGCCGAGGAATCGGCGCTCATCAGGCTGATCTCGCCGAGGGCGGCCCTGACCATCTCGCCGTGGAAGGCGACCGGCTCATCGGAGTCGACCACCAGATTGTTGAAGGTCTCGCAGGCCAGGGCGTTCCAGTAGTCCAGGCGCGCCTCAGCCGGCGTCCCAGCCGTCGAAAAACGCTCTATTGAACCTGCCTGCATGCCCTGGTCCGTACCGGCCGAGGTCCGCATGATAGTAGCGGCAGTTCTATGAAGCCAGCGACCTATTCCCTTCTCCCGTGGGGAGAAGGAGGGGCCCGCGCCGGAGGCGTGGGAGGTTGAGGGGGTAAGCCCGTGACGCCTTAGACCCTCACCCTCCCGCTGCTTTGCAGCGGGCCCCCCCCTCTCTCGGAGGGAGAGGGGAACTCAGAGCGCTACCGATACGGTCTTGGTCTCGTAGAAGTGCTCGGCGCCTTCGTAGCCGTTCTCGCGGCCCCATCCGGACTGCTTGAAACCGCCGAAGGGCACCGCCGGATCGATCCCCGCCGAACCGTTGATCGAAACCGTCCCCGCCTGCAGCTTCTTGGCCAGTTTGTGGGCGACGCTCATGTCGCGGGTCCAGATGTAGGCGGCCAGGCCATAGGTGGTGTCGTTGGCGGTCTTGGCGATCTTTTCGATGTCGTTGTCGTCGATCGGCATGGCGCAGACCACCGGGCCGAAGATCTCCTCGCGGACAACCGTCATGTCGCGGTTGGTCTCGGCCAGGACGGTCGGCTGCATGAAATAGCCGGCGTTGCTGGCGCGCTCGCCGCCGACCACCACCTCGGCGCCCTGCTCACGGCCGGACTGGATGTAGCCGGACACGCGATCGAGCTGCTTCTGCGAGATCAGCGGACCCATCTGGGTGGTCGGATCGGTGCCTGGACCGACCTTCAGCGTCTTGGCCATGGCGCTTACGCCGTCGACGACCTTGTCGAAGATGTCCTTGTGCACATAGAGCCGCGAACCAGCGACGCAGACCTGGCCCGCATTGCCGAACACGCCCATCGCCGCGCCCGGTATGGCCTTCTCGAGGTCGGCGTCCGGGAAGATCAGCACCGGCGACTTGCCGCCGAGCTCCAGCGAAATGCGCTTCAACGTGCCGGCGGCGGTCTGGACGATCCACTTGCCGGTTGCGGTCGAGCCGGTGAACGAGATCCGGTCCACGTCCGGATGCTCGACGATGGCCCTGGCCGCCGGCTGCACCGTGGTGCTGAAGCCCGCCGAACTGACCTCGCTGACCGCTCTGAAGCTGGCCCAGC
>FTHA01001755.1_pt1 | contig 16659 bp, 20 predicted proteins | sample 1640771 | NCBI WGS metagenome assembly FTHA01 (sample SAMEA3914789, study PRJEB12502) | metagenome | biome: forest; material: soil | place: Canada | collected 2011-07-03 | depth 0.3 m | reverse complement strand
CCGGATCACCTCGGCGCCGGGGAAGTCGCGCTCGAAGCGCAGGATGTTGTCCACCTCCGCGCCCCGCCAGCCGTAGATCGACTGGTCGTCGTCGCCGACGCAGCAGATGTTCTGGCGGCTCTGGGCCAGCAGTCGCAGCCACAGGTACTGGGAGACGTTGGAGTCCTGGTATTCGTCGACCATCACGTAGCGAAACCGGTTCTGGTAGTCGGCAAGGACGTCGGGTGCGGTGGTGAAGATGGTCAGATTGTGCAGCAGCAGGTCGCCGAAGTCGCAGGCGTTCAGCACCCGTAGCCGGTCCTGGTACAGTTTGTAGAGCTGCTGGCCGCGGTTGCCGGCGAAGTGTCCGCCTTCCGACGCCGGCAGCTTGTCGGGCGTCCAGCCGCGGTTCTTCCAGTGATCGATCAGGCCGGCCAGGAGGCGCGGGGTCCAGCGCTTGGCGTCGATGTTCTCGGCCTCGAGCAGCTGCTTGATCAGCCGCTCCTGATCGTCGGTGTCCAGGATGGTGTAGCTGGACTTCAGCCCCACCAGCTCGGCGTGCCGGCGCAGGATCTGGGCGGCGATGGCGTGGAAAGTGCCCAGCCAGCGCAGCCCCTCAGCAGAGGGGCCGATAATGGCCGTGATCCGCTCGCGCATCTCGCGCGCGGCCTTGTTGGTGAAGGTGACGGCCAGCAGCTCCCAGGGCCGGGCCCGGCCGGTGGCCAGCAGGTGCGCCAGCCGCGTGGTCAGCACACGGGTCTTGCCCGTGCCGGCGCCCGCAAGCACCAGCACCGGGCCGTCCAGCGCCTCAACTGCCCGCCGCTGCTCCGGATTGAGCCCCTCCAGGTAGGGCGCGTCGAAGCCGGCCCGCGCGAGATCGGAGGTGCGCGGCTGGGCCTGGGGCTCGGGAAGGGGATCTGACAAGGGCATGCTCTGAATCGAAGAACATATGTAGCACGCCGGGCTCGCCACATAAGCCCGCACGCCGGAACCAGCGGGTGTGCACCCCGTTTGAGTTGCCTGGATAGACGCAAGGACTATCGACATGGCCGACAGTTCCAGCAGCGCGACCCCGTGGTTGGCTTTCCTGGTGGGCGGCCTGGTTGTCGTCGTCGCCGTGATCGGCTTCCTGGTCTATTCCGGCCAGGGCCCCGCTAACACAAAGACGGTGGACATCAACGTCAGGCCGCCCGCGATCTCCCCCCCCGCCGCGCCTCCGGCGCCCGCGGGCAACGGGTGAGGATGCCGCCATGGCTTCCCGGGAAAGGCGGCCCAGCGGCGCCTGGGTTGCGTTCCTGGTCGGAGCCGTCCTGGTGGTCGTGGCGGTGATTGGCTACGCTGTCTACACGACCGGGCAGGTCCGCAGCACCGCGGTCGCGCTCAATCTGGCGCCCGCCATCCGCCAGCTTCCGTCTCCGGTCCCTGGCCCCGACCCCACACCGCTCCCGACGCCTCTGCCAAGACCCACGAAATAGCCTCGCCATCTGCTAGGAAGGGACCTCGCCTGGAGGGACCCGACCCGTGCCGTCACCCGAGCGCGCCGAGCCTCGCGCCCTGGCCCTCGATCTCGCGTCGCTCGCCGTCTGCAGCGTGATCTGGGGCACGACCTGGCGGGCGATCAAGCTGCAGCTGGGGACCGTTCCGCCGCTGGAGTCGGTGGTCTACCGGTTCGCCCTGGCGTCGGCCCTGCTGTTCGGCTGGTTGCTGGTCAGTCGCCGCAGGATCGCGCTGACCCCCAGCCAGCACATGGCGGCGCTGGGCCAGGGAGCCTTCGGCTTCTGCCTGCAATACGCCTGTGTGTATGTGGCGGAAGGTACGGTCAGTTCCGGCGCGATGGCGGTGATCTTCGCCGCGACGGCGTTCGTGAATCTCCTGCTCTTCCGGCTGTTCCTCGGCTTGCGCCCCGCGCGCCTGGCCTGGGTCGGGGTCCTGCTGGGATTGGCGGGCGTGGCCGCCATGTCGGTGTCGCAGATCACCGGGGGGCCCGGAGTCAGGGCCGGGGTCCTCATCGCCCTGGCGGGCGTGCTGGTGAGTGTGGTCAGCAATCTGTTCGCGGCGCGTGGCCAGGCCGCAGGCGTCGCTGTGGTTCCCGGCACGGCGTGGGCGATGGGTTACGGCGCCGCCATCCTCGCCCTCTTCGTGTTCGCGACGGGCGCTCCCTGGCGCTTTGAGCTGACAGCCCGCTACGTCGGGGCGCTGGGCTACCTGTCCGTGCTCGGCTCAGTCACCGCCTTCGTGGTGTTCTATTCCCTGGCCCGACGGCGCGGCTACACCTTCGCCTCCTATGTCGCGGCGCTGACCCCGCCGACCGCCATGGTCGTCTCCGCCCTCACCGAGTCGACCCGATGGGGCTGGCCTGCCTTCGCTGGTCTGGGTCTGGTGCTTGGCGGCCAGATCCTGCTGATTCGCGGCGGCCGGACCTAGCTGCGCTAGGATTCAACGGCCGTCGCTCTTCCCGACCATGCCAGCGCGGCGACGCGGCAGGCGGAGGCGAGGGGGCGCTGGCGGCGTCCCTGGTCGATCCGCACGACGAGCGCGGACAGGTTGACGCCCTCGGCCTGGGCCATGGCCTCCAGCGCCGACCAGAACTCCGGTTCCAGAGCCAGCGAGGTGGCGTGTCCCGACAGGGTGACCGAGCGCTTCTTCAGCACGCCGGCCTCAGGGTTCGCGCTTGGAGGCGTCGAGGCCCTTCGCGGCTTTGGCCCGCAGCGCCTCGGCCAGGGTCCGCTCCGCCTTGGTGCGCCCGAACTTCACCCGGTTCTCGGCGGCCTTCGCCTGAGCATCGGTTCGCGCCTTCGCCTTGCGGGCCCGGTTGAGGTTGATCGGCTCAGCCACGGTCAGGCCGCCGCGTCCTTGGGCGGATCTTCCTTGGCTTGCGCCCGCTGATAGGCCGGCCGCGCCTCGAGCCGGGCGAGATAGGCGTCGAAGGCGTCGCGCTTGGGCAACATCTGGCTTCCCCACTGGACGATGCTGCCGAACAGGATGTCGGCGGCCGAGAACTGCTCGCCCAGCATATAGGGGCCAAGCGCCAGCGCCCCTTCGAAGCGCGCGATCATCTGGTCGTAGCTCCGCTGGACCCGCTCGTCCTTCTCGACACCGCCCGTGAACTTGGCGATCAGCGCCGGCTCCACCTCGCCGGCGTAGAAGAACAGCCAGGTCAGGTAGGCGGCGCGATCGGCGTCGCCGACCTGGGGCCCGAGCCCGGCGGCAGGAAAGGCGTCGCTGAGGTAGAGGCAGGTGCCTGCCGATTCCATCACCAGCTTGCCGTCGTGGAGCAGGGCCGGGACCTTGCCGTCCGGGTGGGCGTTGCGGGCGTCGGACTCGCCCGAGCCGTCGCCGCGCCGGATGGTGACGTATTCAATCTCATAGGGCTGGCCGACCTCTTCCAGCAGCCAGATGAAGCGCGACGAGCGCGAGCGGGGCGAATGATAGAGCTTCAGCATTGCTGTCCTCCGGGGCTCCGTGGTCGGGGAACAATACCAGAACACATCGAGCCGTCAACCAGCTCGCCAGCGGCCGAGCGATTCCATTGACCAATGGGTCAATCACAAAGTACATAGTCAATTATGACGGAACCGAGGCTCCGGGACACACAGAGACTGGCGACACGCGGGCGTATCCTCGACGCGGCCCGCCGCAGATTCGAAATCCAGGGCTTTTCCAGTGCGACGACACAGGACGTCGCCGACGAGGCGGGCGTCTCGCACGGCAGCGTGTTCGTGCACTTCGGATCACGGGCTGAGCTGATCGCCGCCGTTGTGGATCGGGTCCTTGGCGGCGCAGAGGCGGACGTCAGTGCGGCGCTGGAAGGCAGCGAGGACCTGAAGGCGCTGTTGCTGGCGCACCTGGGCGCCCTGGCTGCGCACGAGGCGATCTACGCACGGTTGGTAGTCGAGCGCCCCCTGCTGCCGGCCCTGGTCCAGGGTCGCGTCGCCGCGTTCGATTCTGCCGTCGCCAGGCGCCTGGAGGGCATCGCCCGCGCCGGCGTCGTCCGCGGCCTTCGCGCGGGGATCAAGCCCTATTTCGCCTTCAACACCTGGATGGCGCTGGTCATCTACTACCTGATCAACCGCGACCTGTTCGCTCCGAATGGTCTGGTGCTGCGCCAGCGCAGGACCGAGTTGGTGGAGAACTACCTCACGCTCGTCGGCTAGGTGTGGACCGGGTTGGGAAACCGGAAGGCCCGATGGTCGTTTCTCCCTGGGCCCGGGCCTGTCCGGGCGCATAGGCAGGGAGTACGCCATGATCAGCGCCGAGCAGATCCGCGAACACATGGAAGTGGTCGGCTCCGACGGCAAGCACGTCGGACGCGTAGACCATATCAAGGGCGAGGACATCGAGCTGGCCAAGCTCGACCTCGCCACCATGGGCAAGCACCGGCTGGTCCCGATCAGCTGGGTCGATTTCGTCGACGACAAGGTCCACCTGAGCATGGGCCACGAAGAGGCCGAGCGCCGCTGGATGAGTGAGCACTGACACTGCCTTTCGGCGTCCGCCCTCTCGATGATCGGGAGGGCGGCGCCTCATTGTCGCCCGACTGCTCCGCTCTATGCGCCGTCGTCGCGGAGGGTCCGAGTTGAGATATTTCCTGGCCGGTCTGGGCCTGTTGTTGCTGTCGTTCGGCCCGGTGATGGCCCAGGACGAGGTCCAGAACGCCGCCGGCTCGGACGCGCCTCCTGGCCTCAACGACTGCGCCGGAGCGTACGGCGCCCTTGCCGACGAACAGATCAACTTCGGCAGCGCCGGCAGCCTGATGGCCGAGAAGTACGTGAACTTCCCGCGCATCGACTTCCAGGACCGCCTCGCCCAGCTGGCGCGGAGCCAGGAGAAGGGCATCACCGAGCTGAGGACCGCCAGCGAGGCGGAGCGCTCGGAGTTCTATATGAAGCTGGTCGACGCCGAGACCGAGGGGCAGATGGACGTCCCCGGCGTCAGGACCGTGACCCGGACCGCCGACGCCTGCGACGCCGAGTACAACTTCGGTCCATCGCTGGGCGGCTGACGGCTGGGAACAAGCTTCGCGCGCAAGTCCTAGAAGCGGCGCTTGACGGTCATCGCCCATTCGCGGGGCAGGCCCGGCTGGCCTTGCACGAAGCCCGCTCCCCCGGATTGGTCGAACTTCGTAACATAGTAGAGCTTGTCGGTCAGGTTGGTGACTTCGAGCGCTGCTTCCCAGTCCCGATCCGGCGAACGCCAGGTCAGGCGGGCGTTGACCAGGGTGTAGGCGTTGATCTGGTTGCGGACGGTGTTCACCCCGTTGGCGAACATGTCGCCCTGATAGGCTGCGTCCACGCGGGGCGTCAGCGAGCCAGCCTCGCCGATCCGGATCTCGTACTGAATACCACCACTCCATTTCCACTTCGGCGTATAGGGTGTGATCATGCCTTTCTGCACGCCGGCAGGCCGGGTCGGGCCGCCGGCGGCCGGATCGATCCGCGTGTAGTTGAAGTCCAGATAGCTGACCGAGCCGTCCACGGTCAGGCCGGCCAGCGGATGGATTTCCGTTTCCGCTTCCGCCCCCTTCATGATCCCGTCCCCGGCGTTGGCCGGAAGCGCGCAGGGCGCCGTCGCCGTCGGCGAGAACTGCGGACAGGTCAGGAAGGTGAGAATGATGTTGTTGTATTCGTTATAGAATGCGGAGAGGTTCAGCCGCATGCGCCGGTCGAAGAGGGAGCTCTTCAGCCCGACTTCGTATGCGTTGAGCGTCTCAGGGCCGAACGGCTGGACCTGGGAGGCGAAGAAGGGACGGGGATTCACCCCACCGCCCTTGAAGCCGGTGGAGACCTCGGCGTAGGTCATCAGGCTGGGTGTCCAGCGATAGTCGACGTCCACCCGGTAGTCCCAACGTGTTCCGGAGTAGGCGCCGGCAACGCCATTCAATGGGAGCAGCGCCAGGTTGCTCGTGGGCGTGCCGTCGCGGTTCAGCCGATAGTAGCTGGTGGTCTTGTCCTCGTCCGTGTAGCGCACCCCACCCGTCAGGTTGAGCTTGTCGGTGATGTGCCAGGCCGCGTGGGCGAAGCCGGCCTTGGTGTGAGCCAGGGTCGGGTTTACCCCAAGGAAGTCGTAGTTCGGCGCGCTCCAGATCAGATCCTGGTGTGTTGCGTAATCGCTCTTGTGACGAAAGTAGAAGCCGCCGACGGTATAGTCGACGACGTCCCCGAACAGCGAGCCGTTCAGGCGGATTTCCTGGCTCAACTGGTGGTGCGCAAGGTGCTCGACGCCGAGAGCGACCTGCAGCGGCGAGAGGTCGTTGTCCTCGCCCCAGTCCGAGGTGTAGCCGCGGAAAGCGGTGATCGACTTCAATGAGAGCCTGTCCGCAAGCTTCCAGTCGATGATCGCCGAAACCCCCCAGCCCCGATAGAGGCTCTTGTTGGATGCTGTCAGGGGCTCGGTGGTGAAGGTGCTCCCCGCCGGGTACGGCGGTGTCGCCAGCGGGAAGGTTCGCCCTCCGGTCATCTGGAAGGTCGCGTAGTTGGCGTAAGGATCGGCCGGGATGAAGCGCGAGTCGTAGGGAACGCCGGTCGGCGACAGACGCACGTTCGGGTTGGCGTTGCTGGCGTAGAGCAGGGTCGAGGCTGGCGCCTCCGAGGTGTCCGACGTGTAGTCGGCGGCTAGGTTCACCTCGATCCGGTCGGTCGCCAGCCAACGGACGGCGGTGCGCACGGCGCTGTAGGAGACCCCGCCCTCCTCGCCAAGCTTGCAGTTGGTGTTGGAGGCCAGGCTCGGAAGGCCCGATCCGGGATTGGCGCAGGCGTAGTCCAGCTCCTTGACGTAGCCGTCGTAGTGCTTGGTCACCGCCGAGAGGCGGACGAACAGTTTCTCCGGGACAACGACGAAATCCGCGGCGCCGCGCGCCTCCAGCCGGTTCAGTCCGCCGTAGGTCGCCTGCAGGTAGCCGCCCTCAACCGCGTCGGGCTTCTTGCTGTAGAGCTTGATGGCTCCGCCGATCGAGTTCTTGCCGGAGAGGGTGCCCTGGGGGCCCCGCAGGATCTCCACACGGTCCAGGTCCAGCAGGTCGAGGACCGAACCGGTCAGGGTCGAGTAGTAGACGTCGTCGACGTACATGCCGACCCCGGGCTCCAGCGCGGGGTTGAAGTCGTATTGGCCGATGCCGCGGATGGAGGCGGCCAGCGACGGCCCGAAAGCCAGGCCCTGCCGTTTCAAGGTCACGTTGGGCGCCTGGCCCGCGACTTCGGCGATGTTGGTCTGGCTGCGGTCGGCCAGCATCTGAGCGTTGACAGCGGTGATGGCGATCGGAGTCTGCTGCAGGTTCTGCTCGCGGAACTGGGCGGTGACCACGACTTCGCCCACAGTGTTGGACGCGTCGCGACCTGGGCCGTCGGCAGCGGCGCCCTGGCCCGTCGCCGCGGCCAAAATCAGCACCGTCAGCGAAGCGCCGGCGCACAGGCGCGCGGGCGCCCTCGTGTTGAACAGGATCATTTCGTCCCCCCTCGACTCTTGTCCGGCGCGACACCCGCCGGCTTGGGGGAAACAGTCCGTCGGGGCCGCCAAAAGCAACGCAGCGAGGGGTTGGCTCTGGCCGTAAGGTAAAGGTTATCGCTATGCTGAGCTGCAGGCCCGGATCCCCGGGAGCCCCTGGCAGCAGAGTGTCCCGATCCCAGAGCCATGTTGCCAGCCACGTTCAGACAGCTCGAGACGTTCGTCCTGGTCGCGGAGACCGGCAGCTTCGCCGCCGCAGCGGACACTCTCGGCGTGTCATCAGCAGCGATCAGCGGCCACGTCGGAGCCTTGGAATCTAAGCTCGGCTGCGAGCTGTTCGCGCGCCGGCCTGGGACCACGCCGGTGCTCACCGAGCGTGGCGTGGGGCTGTTGCAGCAGGCTCGGGAACTGGTCGATCAGGCCGCGGCGATGGCCAGCGCCGCCGGGGCCCCCCGGCGCCCTGAGCCGCGGGCCCGCGTGGGTGCCGGCCCTTTCATTCTCGAACAGATCATCCTGCCCAGGATGGCGGAGTTCCAGGCTGCCCATCCGCAGATCCAGGTCGAGTTCTTCCGCATCGCACCCAACTCCGTCTTCGAGGTGCTCGCCAGGGAGCGCCTGGATCTCGCCTACGTCTCCACCTATCGCGACCTTTCCCCAACCGCCGAACTGATCAGCACCGCGGGCCAGGGGCTGTTCGTCCGTCCCGACCATCCGATCGTGGCGGCCTGGCCCGGGGCGCCATTGCCGATGATCATGCCCCTTTCGGGTTCAACCATGGAGCGGGCGGTTCAATCGACCCTCGTCACGGCCGGAATTTCCGACTTCATCGTCGTCACCCGCGCGCAGCACCACGAGACCATCATGCAGCTTGCCGAGCAGGGGCTGGGCGTCTGCTGCGCGTTCCATGACGCCGTCGCCGCTGCGCTCGCTGCCGGGCGGCTCGTCGAACTCGACGCGGCGCTCCCTCCCTTGCGCCGCTGGGCGGCCCGCCGTCCGGGCGCCCTTCAGGTCGACCATCTGCGCCACCTGGACGCCTTCTTCGCCGGACTCCTACGAGCTCAGCCGGCGGGGTCCCAAGCAATGGGTTAAGACCAGCCGTAACCTTCCTGCTCCTTGCTTTCCCAACCCCAAGCGATCGGATGCGCCCCAACATCAGGGAGAGCGTCACGATGGCCGGAAGGCGTAAGGGGACCAGGGGCCGATGCTGGGCTGCGTCCCTGGCGGTGTTGTCGATGCTGCTCGGGCAAACGCCGGCCATTGGCCAGACGCCCGCGCCCGCGGAGCCTGTTCACTGGCGCCATTTCCCCGAGCCGCCGCGAGCCCCACAAGGCGCGCCCAATGTGCTGCTGATCATGACCGACGACGTCGGCTTCGCCGCCTCCAGCACCTTTGGCGGCCCGATCCCGACGCCGACCTTCGATCAGCTCGCAGCGCACGGGCTGCGCTACAACGAGTTCCACACGACCGCGATGTGCTCGCCCACCCGGGCGGCGCTGCTCACCGGTCGGAACCACCATTCGGTGGCGTCAGGCGTCATCGCCGATCTGGGGACGGACGAGCCCGGCTATACCTCCGTCATTCCCGACAGCGCTGCGACCATCGGAGAGGTGCTGCACGAGAACGGCTACTCCACCGCCTGGTTCGGAAAGAACCACAACACCCCCAAGTGGGAGAACACCCCGGTCGGTCCCTTTGACCATTGGCCGAACGCCCTGGGCTTCGACTACTTCTACGGCTTCAACGCAGCTCTTGCGGACCAGTTCGCCCCGGCGCTCACCGAGAACCGGAACGCCGTCGATCCCCCCAGAAGCCAGGACTACATCCTGGACAAGGACATGGCCGATCACGCGGTAAAGTGGCTGCAGATCCAGCACACGGTCGCCGCGGACAAGCCCTTCCTCCTCTACTACGCGCCGGGTTCGGCCCATGCGCCGCACCAGGCGCCGAAGGCCTGGATCGAGAAGTTCAAGGGCCGCTTCGACCAGGGTTGGGACAAGATGCGCGAGGAGACCTTCGCGCGTCAGAAGGCGATGGGCGTCATCCCGGCCAACGCGAGGCTGACTCCGCGCCCGTCCCAGATTCCCGCCTGGGACTCCCTGACCCCCAGCGAGAAAAAGGTGGCGGCGCGCTTGATGGAAGACGATGCCGCCCAACTCGCCTACTGCGACGATCAGATCGGCCGGATCGTCAGTGCGCTTCGCCAGTCCAGCCAGCTCGACAACACCCTGATCATCTTCCTGCAAGGCGATAACGGTGCGGCCGCGGAGGACTTCGCCGGCACGCGCAACGACTACGCCGCTCTCGCCGGGATAGAGGGCGACACGGCCCAGATGCTGGCCCATATCGACGAGCTGGGCGGGCCCCGCTCCTACGAGAACTATCCCGTGGGCTGGGCCTGGAGCATGGACACGCCGTTCCAGTGGTCCAAGGAAGTGGCGTCCCACTTCGGCGGCACCCGCAACGGCCTGGTGATCTCCTGGCCAAAGCGGATCAACGGCCACGGCGAGGTCCGCTCGCAGTTCCACCACGTCATCGATATCGCGCCTACGATCTACGAGGCGGCCAGGATCACGCCGCCGTCCACCGTCCACGGCGTGGCGCAGAAGCCGCTCGAAGGGGTCAGCATGGTCTACCCCTTCGACCACCCGGACGCGCCTTCGACCCACACCAGCCAGTATTTCGAGATGCTGGGCAACCGCGCCTTCTACAAGGACGGCTGGATCGCCTCGACCACTCCCGGTCGCATGCCCTGGAGCCACTCGACCAACGCCAATGGCGCGGCGTCCTACAAGTGGGAGCTGTATGATCTCCACACCGACTTCAGCCAGGCGATCGACCTGGCGGCCAAGCGGCCCGACAAGCTGAAGGAGTTGCAGGCCGACTTCCAGGCTGTCGCCCAGCGGTACAACGTGCTGCCGCTGAACGACGATGTAATAGGTCTGCTCGACCCCCGGCTGAGGCCGAGCCAGATGGCCGGACGGCCCTTGGTCACCTATTACCCCGGGGACACCCGCTACACTGACGCCGCGGCGCCGGCCATGAATCGCAGCTGGCGCATCGTGGCGACCCTCGATGTCTCCGGGGCGCCGGCGGACGGGACCATCGCGATGCGGGGCGGGTGGATCGGCGGATGGTCGCTGACCAGTGCGGGCGGACGCCCGGTGTTTGTCTACAAGGCGTCCGAGCAGGACGGCGACCTGACCCGCATCGCCGCTCAGCAACCCCTCGGACCGGGTCGCCATGAGGTCGAAGTCGTCTTCACCCGTGAGCCCGGTCCCGGCCCGCGGCCCGCGCGGGCCGTGTTGAGGGTCGACGGGGCCGAGGCTGCTTCAGCGGCGGTCCGCCGGACCGGCACAGCAGGCGGAGATCTCTACGTCGGCCGGCCGGGCCTCACGCCGCTCGAAGACGATGCCCCGGCCCTTGCGCCCTATTCCGGCGCCATCGAAAAGGTGACCATCGAACCTGATGTACGGTGACGCTCCGCCAGCAGACATGATCCCGCTTCCTGGCGGGGAGTTCCTGATGGGCTCTGACCGGCATTACCCTGAGGAAGGACCCTCGCGGCGCGTGGCGGTCGACGCCTTCTGGATCGACCGCGGACCTGTGACCAACGCGGACTTCAGCCGCTTCGTGAAGGCGACCGGCTACGTGACCCTGGCCGAGCGGCCGCCTGACCCGGAGCAATATCCGGGCATGCTGCCGGAGATGATGCGCGCGGGATCCTTGGTGTTCACGCCGCCGCCAGGGCCGACGCCGCTGGCAGAGCCCGGCAGGTGGTGGGACTTCGCGTTCGGCGCAGACTGGCGTCATCCTACCGGCCCCGACAGCTCCATCGACGGCCGCGACGGCCATCCGGCCGTCCACATCGCCTACGAAGACGCCGAGGCCTACGCCGATTGGGCGGGCAAGATCCTGCCGACCGAGGCGGAATGGGAGTTTGCGGCCCGAGGCGGCCTGGACGGAGCCGCCTACGCTTGGGGAGAAGACTTCGAGCCGGGCGGGCGGCGCATGGCCAACACGTTCGACGGGGACTTTCCGTGGCGAAACCGCGCCGGCGGCGGCTGGACGCGCACCTCGGCGGTCGGCGACTTCCCCGCCAACGGCTACGGCCTGCTGGATATGATCGGCAACGTCTGGGAGTGGACCAGCGACTGGTTTGCGTCGCCGTCGGCTGGAGGGTCGCCCAGCTGCTGCGTCCCAGCCAATCCCCGCGGGGGCCAGGAGTTGGCGAGTCGTGATCCGGCGACCCCGGACATCCGCATCGGCCGCAAGGTGCTCAAGGGCGGCTCGCACCTGTGCGCGCCCAGCTATTGTCGCAGGTACCGGCCAGCGGCCCGCTATCCGCAGCCAATCGATTCCTCCGCCAGCCACGTTGGCTTCCGCTGCGTCCGGCGCGAGGCGGCGATGGAGCGTTGACTGCCGCCGGTGTCTAGCTTGGCGTGCGGGCGGTGAAGGCGTCGCGGAAGGCCTGCAGGTCGGCCGGATCGATATCGGACACCGCCCAGAATTCCAGTCCCCCCTTCGTCCAGTAGGTCAGGCTGTAGCCTTGGAACCGGCGCGTTCCTGGCGCCTTGGCGCGGTCGCGTTCCGGCCAGACGAACAGGTTGATCACGTGCTGGCGGCGCCGATAGACCAGGGCCGCCACGACCTTGCCGCGCACATAGTCCAGCCGACCGCCGGCCAGGGGATAGCCCCGGTCGGCCAGCTCGATCACCGGCGGGGCGAAGTCGATCCGGCCGTTGAACCAGGGCTTGACCGTGTGCCGGTCCGAGGTGGTCACGTCGGTCAGGTGGCTGGCCAGGAGCGACCTCACGTGGTCGCCGACGAGTTCGCCCTCCAGCCCGCGGCTTTCCGGCCGCGGAACCAGCACCAGGAGCAGGCTCGCCGCGATGGCCCCGACCACCGCTCCCGCGGCCCAGGGCCCGGCCTTGCGCGCCTGCTGGCGAAACGGCGTCACCGACGGCGAGGCGATGGCGGCGTCCACGCGCAGGCGCAGGGACTCTGGCGCGCGATACTTCACGCCGGGAGCGGAAAGGGCGACTCGCAACGCCTGCAGCCGTTGCAGCTCTTCAGCGCAGCCGGGACAGGTCCGCAGGTGCGCCTCGCACTCCAGCGCGTTGGCCGCGTCCAGCTCGCCGTCGAGCAAGCCGTGCAGCAGGGGCTCGCGGTCGGGACAGGCGCTCATCGGCCGGTCTCCCTGGAATCGATGGCGGCGCAAAGCAGCTGCCGGGCTCGCGCGAGCCGCGACATCACCGTGCCGATGGGCGCTGCGGTGACCTCCGCGATCTCCCGGTAGGACAGCTCCTCCAGCTCACGCAGGACCAGGGCTTCGCGGAACGGCTCCGGCAGCGCCTCGACCAGGGCGCGCAGCGTCTGCGCCTCGTCGCTGCGCATCAGGGCGGATTCTGGATCGTCCTGTTCGTCGGCGATCGCTTCCAGCTGGTCTGCTGCGAAGGGGCTCTCTCCGCCTGGAGGACCTCTGCGTGTCCAGTTGAAGAAGCAGTTGCGCACGATGGCGAACAGCCAGGCCCGCGGGCTGCCGCCACGAAAACTCCCAAAGCCCCGCCAGGCCTGCAGGAAGGCTTCCTGCACGATGTCCTCCGCAGCGGCCGGGTCGCGGCACAGGAACCGCGCGAAGTCGTAGGCGCCGTCGAGGTGGGGCAACACAAGGCGGCGGAAACGCTCAGTGTCGCCTGCGCCGGGGGCGGCCGCGGCGGCGGCGATGGGCGCGATCCGTGCCGGGGAAGGGCGCGAGGACTCCTGCCGCTGGCCGTCGTTCATCGCCTGCAGGCCGCCAGCCGGCGCGCCCGCCAAGGCGGCGTAGGCCCTGAAGGGAAGAATGCGGCCGAGCATGGCCCGCCTATCGCTGCGCCATCGTGGTCCTCACGCGGCCCTGACTACGACCTTGCCCGTCATCATCGGGTGGATCGAGCAGAAATAGCCGTACTCGCCGGGCTTGGCGAAGGTGAACGAGAACTGCTCGCCGGTATCGAGCGTCCTGGAGCGGAACGAGCCGTCGCCGGCGGTCACCGTGTGGGGCGCGTCGTCGTCGTTGATCCAGGTGACTGTGGCGCCCGCTGGCACGACGACGGCCTTGGGTCCGAAATTGAAGTTGCCGATCTTCACCGTGATCGCGGCCGCCGGCGCGGGGGCCGCGTGTGCAGGACGAATGAGCGACGCCAACGGCAGGGCGGCCGCGCAGATCAGGGCGAATGCGAGCGGGAACCCGGCGCGGCGAAGCATGGACTTGGACATGGAAGTTCCTTGGATCAAGCGGACGCGAGGGGAGTGTCGACTAGCGCGATCGGCTCTCGGCCGCGCACGACGCTCAGGGTTCGGATGCCGAGCACGCTGCGAAGTTCGCCGGCGGGAACCAGCATCGGCCCAGGTGAGGGGGCCGAGCCCGGCGCCGGCTGCGGAAAGGCGGTGGAGCGGGCGGTGTGGAAGGCGATGTTGCCCTCCACGCTCTGCTGGATCTGGTGGATATGGCCGTTCAGCACGGTCACCGAGCCGAACCGCTTCAGATGGGCCAGGGCCTGCTTGCTGTCGTCCGTGCCCCAGCCCCAGTCCTGGTAGACGGTCCAGAGCGGGATATGGGTGAACACCACGATCGGCGTGGACGACCCGCGGCCGGCGAGGTCCTGCTGCAGCCAGGCCAGTTGCTCGTCGCCGAGCCGGCCCATGCCGCCAGCCTGCAGCTGCTTGACGTTGACCAACGCGACGAAGTGCACCCCGCCATGGTCGAAGCTGTACCAGCCGTCTCCCAGCGTGTCCTTGCCGTAGCGGTCGAGGAAGGCCTTGCCATGACCCTCGTCGAGCATGTCGTGCTCGCCGGGGATGTGGAAGACCGGCAGGCCGGCCTCCTTGAGGATCTGGTCGGCGTCGTCGAACTCCTGGTCCTTCGACAGCTGGGTGATGTCGCCCGAGTGGATGATGAAGTCGGGCTGGTGGGGCAGGGCCCTGATCTTGGCCATCGCCTCGCGGAACGTGACCCTGGCGTCAGGATTGGCCGGCTTGGCGAAGCCGATGTGGCTGTCGCTCACCTGCACGAAGGTGAAGGCCTTGGTCCTGGCCGGCGCGGCGGCCGCCTGGTCCAGGGTGATCGAGCTCGCCAGCCCGCCCGCGACGCTCCAGACCGCGCCCGCGCCGGCCCAGGCCATGCACCTCAGCACACCCCTGCGGCTCGCCCCGCTCTCGTCGTGTCCGCTCATTCCGTGACCTCCGCGCAGCTTGCACAAAGGTCCAGACGGCGAAGGGCGCTGGTTTATTCCCGAGGGTAGTCGAAAATCTCAGAAGCCGGAGAAGAGTCGTTCAAGGGCCCGTCGGATCTCGTATTCATGGTCAGCCAGGTTAGCCATGGCCTTGCCGAGAAGCCGTGCTGGCAGATGCGCCAGCTCGGCGATCATCACGGCGAACGGTGCGCCGTTGATCTCGACCGGAACCTGCAATCCCTCGATGCCCTCCGCATCCCCGGCGTTTCGGACCGGCGCGACCACCAAGGTCGGCATTCCCGGGCAAGAAATGAGATTGAAGGACGACGAGGAATGGAACTCCACGACCTCCAGTCGTTGCAATGTTGCTGAAGACATCGAACTGGCGGATCATCAGGTTCACCACTCGTCGCCAAAGCAACCCTCGCGCTCAATGCGAGCCTCGTAGGCTTTGAGGGCATCGGCGTTTTGTTCGGCCCACTCTCGCCCGCGCGCCTCCGCCGCTTCCGGTCCTAGCGCCGACTTCAACGCCTGCTCGACCAGAATCGAAATCTGGACTTGCCCTCCTTGTGCCTGCTGCAACACCAGCTCGTCGTTCTCGACGCGCAGCTCCGCCTTGCCCATCATATCCTCTCACGACCAGGATCGATCAGGCAGCATCGGCCGGAATTCGCCCCAACGCCAGAATTCGCCTTGGCACAGCGCGAGGTTACCAGACCCGCAGGTAGCCGCCGAGGCGGGCGTCGCGCGTCGTGCGCGTCTGACGCTCGTCCATCGCCCTGGCGTGCTCTTCGGCCCAGATCTGGGCGAAGTCGTCTGCCGAGGGCATGGCCAGCGCCGCCTTCAAGGCCTCCTCCAGCACGGCCGCGACCGGGACCGCCGACGCGCGCGCCTGCTCCAGCAACGCTTGGTCCACTTCGATGGTGACCTCGACCTTGCCCATCTCTGTTCCTCCACCCGAGGGAAGGTTAATCCGAATTAATGTTCCTCGCCAAGGGCGCCAGGGGTTGCAGGGCGACCGTCAGGACGGCGAGATCATCTTCTCCGGCCGCACCAGGGCGTCGAACTCTTCGTTGGTGACGTAGCCGCCGCCGACAGCTTCCTCGCGCAGGGTCGTGCCGTTCTTGTGGGCGGTCTTGGCGATCTTGGCGGCCGCGTCGTAGCCGATCTTGGGCGCCAGGGCTGTCACCAGCATCAGCGAGCGCTCCAGCGAGGCCTTGATGTTGTCCTCCCGGGCCTGGATCCCGGCGACGCAGTGGTCGGTGAAGCTGACCGCCGCATCGGCCATCAGGCGGCACGACTGCAGGAAGTTATAGGCCATCACCGGGTTGAACACGTTCAGCTCGAAGTGGCCCTGGCTGCCGGCCATGGAGATGGTCGTGTGGTTGCCCATGATCTGGGTGCAGACCATGGTCATCGCCTCGCACTGGGTCGGATTGACCTTGCCCGGCATGATCGAGGAGCCGGGCTCGTTCTCCGGCAAGGCCAGTTCGCCCAGGCCCGAGCGCGGGCCCGAACCCAGGAAGCGGATGTCGTTGGCGATCTTGAACAGCGAGACCGCCGCCGTGTTGATGGCGCCGTGCGAGAACACCATGGCGTCGTGGGCCGCCAGCGCCTCGAACTTGTTGGGCGCGGTGATGAAGGGCAGGCGGGTGATGTGGGCGATGCGCTCGGCCACGGCCTCGGCGAAGCCCACGGGCGCGTTCAGGCCCGTGCCCACGGCGGTCCCGCCCTGGGCCAGCTCATAGAGGCCGTAGAGGCTCTCCTTGATCCGCCGCACGGCCATGGCGATCTGGTGGGAATAGCCGGAAAATTCCTGGCCCAAGGTGAGGGGGGTGGCGTCCTGGGTGTGGGTGCGCCCGATCTTGATGATGTGGGCGAATTCCAGGGTCTTGGACTTCAGCGCGACGTGCAGGTGTTCCAGCGCCGGGTTCAGCTCGTAGGCCACCTGTTCGGCGCAGGCGATATGCATGGCCGTCGGATAGGTGTCGTTGGACGACTGGCTCATGTTGACGTGGTCGTTGGGGTG
>FTHA01000669.1_pt1 | contig 16666 bp, 19 predicted proteins | sample 1640771 | NCBI WGS metagenome assembly FTHA01 (sample SAMEA3914789, study PRJEB12502) | metagenome | biome: forest; material: soil | place: Canada | collected 2011-07-03 | depth 0.3 m | reverse complement strand
GCAGGGCCGAGAGCGCTTCGGCGGCGTAGGGCTGGTCGCGCTTGGGCGCGTCGATGCCGGCGAGGCGGACGACAAGGCCGCTGTCCAGGATCAGGGCGTCACCGGCGCGCACCTCGGCCACGCGGCCGCTCTCGCCGGCGGCGAGGCGGTCGAGCTCGGGCGAGCGGCCGCAAGCAGCGAGCGCCAGCAGCAGGGCGATCAGGATGGTCCGGGTCAATCCTGGGGAACCTCTTCGACAACGGGCGCCGCGAGCGGAACCGGATGTAGCGGCGTTGGGCCGCGGCGCAGCTCGGCGTTGACTTGCTGGCGATCCAGCTTGCCTTCCCAACGGGCCACCACCAGGGTCGCGACGCCATTGCCGACCAAATTGGTCAGGGCCCGGCACTCGCTCATGAACCGGTCCACGCCCACCAGCACGGCCAGCGCCTGGATCGGGATCGAGGGAACCACCGCCAGCGTCGCCGCCAGGGTGATGAAACCCGCGCCTGTGACCCCGCTCGCACCCTTGGAGGTCAGCATGGCCACCGCCAGCAGCGTCAGTTCCTGAACCAGCGTCAGATGAGTGTTGGTTGCCTGCGCCAGGAACAGGGTGGCCAGGGTCATGTAGATGTTGGTTCCGTCGAGGTTGAAGCTGTAGCCCGCCGGGACCACCAGCCCGACCACCGAGCGCGGCGCCCCCAGGCGCTCCAGACGCTCCATCATCTGCGGCAGGACTGTCTCGGAGGAAGAGGTGCCGAGCACGATCAGCAGCTCCTCGCGGATGTAGGCGATGAAGCGCAGGATCGAGAAGCCGGCGGCCCAGGCGATCAGCCCGAGCACCACCAGCACGAAGGCGATGGACGTCAGGTAGAAGGTCCCGACCAGCGCGCCCAGCTGGATCAGGGCGTGCAGGCCGTACTTGCCGATGGTGAAGCCCATGGCCCCGAACGCGCCCATGGGCGCGGCCCGCACCACGATGTGCAGGATCGAGAAGAACAGCTGCATCATCTGGTCGAGCGCTCGCGCGCCCTTGTGGCCGAGGTCGCCGAGCCGGCTGAGCGCGAAACCCGCCAGGATCGCCAGCAGCAGCACCTGCAGGATGTCCCCCTCGGCGAAGGCGCTGACGAAGGTCTTGGGGATGATGGACAGCAGGTGCTCGGCGACGCTGTCGCCCCTGGCCTTTGCGAGATAGCCAGCCGCGACTGTGGGATCGAGCGTCCGCGGATCGATGTTCAGGCCTCGTCCCGGCTGGATCAGCTCGCCCATCACCAGCCCCAGAGCCAGGGCGAGCGTGGACACGGCCTCGAAGTAGATCAGCGCCTTGGCGCCGACGCGGCCGAACGCCTTCAGATCGCTCATGTGGGCGACGCCTGCCGCCACTGTGCAGAAGATGATCGGGGCGATCAGCATCTTGATCAGGGCGATGAAGCCGTCGCCCAGGGGCTTGAGCTGCACGCCGAGCCCCGGCCACAGAGCGCCGACCGCCACCCCAAGGGCGATGGCGATCAGCACCTGGACATAGAGAATCCGGAAGAACCGCATGCGCCCCCGCGAGCCTACAGGCGATCAGGCTAGCAAGCCTGACGGCCGATGAAAGGCCATTCCCGCGGCCGGGCGTGAACGACCCCGCAAAGACGCTTTCCCCCTGCCGCGCGAGCCGCTAAGGACCCGGTCTCACGGCCCGGTAGCTCAGCAGGATAGAGCAGCGGTTTCCTAAACCGAAGGTCGGAGGTTCGAGTCCTCTCCGGGCTGCCAGCGACAAAAGCGCGTTAGCCGGACGGCAGCCAGCGGGCGGCGGCTTCGGCGCTGTCTTCCGGGTGGGTGTTGAAGGCGATGGCGGCGCCTGGCGCACTCTTGTGGATGGCGTTGATCACCGCCTCGAACAGGTGAAGGCTACGTGGCGGCAGGCGAACGCCGGCGCCGATCACGACGCAGTCGTACGAGGCGCTGGCCAACTGCCGCTCCACCGTGGGTCTTGCGGTCTCGTCGGGTTGGATCATGCATGGATCGGCGATCCATCCGCGCGCGGCCATGTCGCGGAGCATCGTAGTGATGCCGGCGTGAATCGTCTCCGCGGTCATGCCTGGCGGCAGCGCCGGATCGGAGAAGTCCACCGTTTCCGGCTGCTGGCCGACGATCAACACCCTCGTCATCTTGTCACTCCTCGCCTCATTTTTCGCCACCTGGCCGCGTGAACCTCGCTCATAAACCGTTGACCAAACAAGCGTTGCATCCTTTCGCCGGGTCGTGCGTTCATCGAGGCGGAGTGGTGGGTGAACGAGCGCGCGTGGGACAGCACGCGCGTGCATTCTGTCGGGGAATGTCATGACTGCCACGCTTCCGCCTGCCGCCAACGAGGACTCGCAGTCATTGCGGAGTCCCGAGTCGCCCGAACCGTCGGTGGATGCCCGCGCGTCGCGCGGCGCAGCCCGAGGCGGAAAGGTCAAGGACGACGCCGCCGGCAATGAGGCCCGCACCTGGGCGCCCAGGACCACCAATTGCGTGTTCGATGTCGGCCTGCACAAGGGCGAGGACACTGATTTCTACCTGGCGAAGGGCTATCGCGTGGTGGCCTTCGAGGCCGATCCGGAGCTGGTCCAGGAGTGCCGCGGCCGCTTTGCACCTCAGATCGCCGAGGGCCGGCTAGTCATCGTCGAAGGCGCGATCGCCAATCCCGGATCGCCACCGAAGATCACCTTCTACAAGAATCTTCGTCGCTCAGTCTGGGGCACGACCGATGCGGAGAGGGCCGGGCTGAACGCCCGGCTCGGGGCCGCCAGCCGGCCCATCGAGGTGGATACGGTGATCTTCTCGGACATGTTCGATCGCTTCGGCGTGCCGACCTTCATGAAGGTCGACATCGAAGGCGCTGACGCCATCGTGCGCGCCGCTTTGAAGACCGCCCGCGAGGCGCCGCCGTCCATGTCGATCGAATCAGACAAGACGAGCCTCGGGGCCGTGGAGGAGGAGATCGACCTCCTGTCTGGGCTCGGCTACCGGCGGTTCATGGCCGTCCAGCAGGAGCGCATCCCGCACTCGGTCATCCAGACCAAGACCGTCGAGGGCAAACCTTTGAAGTACCAGTTCAAGAAGGCGTCGTCCGGGCCGTTCGGCTCCGACCTGACCGGTGAATGGCTTGACCAGTCGCAGATTATGGACCGCTATCGGGAGATCTATCGCGCCTACGCCAAATGGGGCGACGACTCCCTGGCTCGGCGCATGCTGACAGGCTCGATCCTGGACCGTGTCGGCAAGGCCATCGGACACTCCTTGCCCGGCTGGTACGACACCCACGCCAGGATGGATTGAGCGGCGAACATTCCTGCGGCGGTGGGGCGGGACTTGCGATAAGGGGCTAGCCATGGCCCCGCTCACACCGTTCCACATCGCTTTTCCAGTCGATGACCTCGCAGCCGCACGTCGCTTCTACGGCGGGGTGCTTGGCTGTCCGGAAGGGCGCAGCGCCGAGGGGGAGTGGATCGATTTCGATCTGTTCGGCCACCAGATCGTGGCGCATCTAGTCGCGGACGCCGTCCGACGCGTGAGCGGCTCGAACCCGGTGGACGGACATGACGTCCCGGTCCCCCACTTCGGGGTGGTGCTCGATCTTGACCGCTGGAAAGCCCTGGCGGCTCGGCTGACCGGCGCGGGCGTGGACTTCGTGATCGAGCCCCACGTCCGCTTCGAGGGCCAGGTTGGCGAACAGGCGACGATGTTCCTGCTGGACCCGGCCGGCAACGCCCTGGAATTCAAGGCCTTCGACGACTTCAGCCAGCTTTTCGCGAAGTGAGAGCTACGGCTGAGGCGCAGGCTGCAGCAGCAGCATCGGGTCGATCGGAACGGCCTTGTCCTTGGGGGAGGGGGCGTAGCGGATCTCGAAGTGCAGCTGCGGCTGGGTGACTGAGCCGGTCTGTCCGATCAGGCCGATCTGCTGCCCCTTCGTCACCTCGTCGCGGTTCTTCACCGTGATCGACGACATGTGGGCGTAAGCGGTGACCCATCCGCCGGCGTGCTTGATCAGCACCAGGTTGCCGAAACTGGGCACCTGGTCGCCGGCATAGACCACTTCACCGTCCGCAGAGGCGCGGACCGGATCGCCCAACGCACCGGAGATGTTCAGGCCGTCGTTGCGCTGTCCATCGCGCGTGGGTCCGAACCCGGTGATCAGCCGTCCCTCGACCGGCCAGGAGAACTTGCCGCGGCCGGCGGCGACCACGTCCGATGCGCTGGGCGTCGGGCTGGTCTGGATCAGCGGTCGGACCGTCGTTATCGGCGGAGCGGCTGTCGGTGGGGCGGCTCTGGGGCGTTCAGGGGTCAGCTCGAAGGGCTGGTTCTGGGGCGTGGTCTGCGGCGCCGTGCTGGCCGGCGGCGCGCCGGAGGACGGCGGCGGCGTCTCGGCAGGTGGATAGCTCGGGGACGATGACTGGGGTGGGGGATTGTAGACTTGGGGCCCCTCCGGCTGCTGCCTCGGAACAGGCCGTACCGGCGTCGGATGGCTACGTTCCGGGCGGACCGGCTCGGGCGGCGCCTGGCTGTCCGCCGCGCCGCCAGGCAGATAGAGCTTCTGACCCGCGCGGAGATGTTTGCCGCGGGCCAGGGAGTTGAAGTCAGACAGGTCTGATTCGCCCACGCCGAAGCGCCGGGACAGGGCGTAGAGGGTGTCGCCGCTCTTGACCGAATAGTAGCGCCGCGAGGGCAGCTTGACCCTGGCGCCCAGGCTGAGGTGGTAGGGCTTCTTCAGGTGGTTCAGCTTGGCCAGCTCCTCCACCGAAACGCCCGTCTTGCGGGAGATGGCGGTCAGCGTCTCGCCCTTGCCCACCTTTACTGAGGACCCGCCCTCCGACCGGATGGCGCTGGCGGCGCGTGCGGCGCGGGATCTCTTTGCATGAACCCGGCCCCCCTTCGCATGAAGATGCCGGCTGGCGGCCGGCTTGGCCTTTGCGTGCTTCGCATGATGATGGTGCGCAGCGCCCCAGGCCTCGGCGGTGAAGGCTTGGGCGGTGAGGGCGCACAGCGCCGCGGCCGCAGCCGTTGTCCAGAAGTGCTTCATCGCCGCTCCGCCGTTAGCTTGCGGGAATCGCCGCCGGATTCGGCCAAACTGTGGCCGTCCCCGCAGTATCCGCCAACCTCAAAGTTCGCGCGCCGTCCCCTCGAGGAGGGGAACGAACCGCACGTCGCACAGAGTCTCCGCCTTGAAGCTCCCCTTGCCGTCACCAGTGTAGCGCCTGAGGCTCTGCACCGGCCCCTTGCCTATGGGCGCCACCAATACCCCGGATGGTTTCAGCTGTGCTAACAGTTCCCTGGGCTCCCCTGGCGCCGCTGCCGTGACCAGAATGCGGTCGAAAGGCGCCTGTTCGGGCCAACCTTCGCCCCCATCGCCGAAGCGCGTGACGATGTTGAGCAGACCCAGCGTCTTGAACCGATCCTCCGCATCCTTCAGCAGGGTGCGGTAGCGCTCGACGGTGTAGACCAGCCGCGCGATCCGGGCCAGCACCGCCGCCTGGTATCCCGAGCCGGTGCCGATCTCCAGCACGCGCGAGCGGGACTCAAGCCTCAGCGACTGGGTCATCAGGCCGACGATGTAGGGCTGGCTGATGGTCTGGCCGCAGGCGATGGGGAGAGCTGAATCCTCCCAGGCCCGGTCGCGGAACAGGTCAGGCGTGAACAGGTCGCGCGGAGTGCGCTCGATCGCTTCCAGCACTTTGGGCTCGGTGACGCCCTGCGACCGCAATCCCAGGACCAGCCTAGCTTTGCGCGTCTCCTGAGGGTTCTCCTGGTCGTCGTCAGGTTCGACCATGTCGTCCTAGCCGATATGGGTCTGACCGCGCATGTAGCCATGCAGGGCCTGGGGGATGGCGATGCGGCCGTTCTCGTCCTGATAGTTTTCCATGATCGCCACCAGCGTGCGCCCAACGGCCAGGCCAGAGCCGTTCAGCGTGTGGACGAAACGCGTCCCCTTCTCGCCGGATTTTCGCGCGCGTGCGTCCATGCGCCGCGCCTGGAACTCCCCGCAGTTGGAGCAGGACGAGATCTCGCGATAGCGCCCCTGGGAGGGGAGCCAAACTTCCAGGTCGTAAGTCTTGCGGGCTGAAAAGCCCATGTCGCCGCTGCACAGCAGCATGGTCCGGAATGGCAGCTCAAGCCGCTTGAGCACGGCCTCGGCCGCGCCGACCATCCGCTCGTGTTCCGCCTCGGACTGATCCGGCGTGGTGATCGAGACCAGCTCCACCTTGTAGAACTGATGCTGGCGGATCATGCCGCGGGTGTCCTTGCCTGATGCGCCGGCCTCAGAGCGGAAGCTGGGCGTCAGGGCAGTGTAGCGTAGCGGCAGCTCTTCTTCGGCGGTGATTTGCTCGCGCACGAGGTTGGTGAGCGGGACCTCGGCCGTTGAGATCATCCAGCGATCGTCGGTGGTGCGGAACAGGTCTTCAGCGAACTTCGGCAGCTGGCCGACGCCGAACACCGCATCTTCGCGCACCAGCAAGGGCGGGGAGACCTCCGTGTACTCATTCTCCTGGGTCTGCAGGTCGATCATGAACTGACCGATCGCACGCTCGAGACGCGCCAGGGGTCCCTTGAGCGCGACGAAGCGGCTGCCGGACATGCGGGCCGCGGCCTCGAAATCCATCAGACCGAGGGCTTCGCCGAGGTCGACGTGATCCTTGGCGTTGGCGATGGCCGACGATTCGCCCCAGCGCCGGACCTCGACATTCTCGTGCTCGTCAGCGCCTTCGGGGACATCGTCGGCCGCAAGATTGGGCAGGGCCGCCAGGGCGTCCTTGAGGGCGGGGCCGATCCGGCCTTCGGCCTCGAATCGCTTGGCGATCTGGGCCTTCAGCGCCTCGACCTCGGCCATCAGCCGCTGTGCTTCCACCTCGTCCTTGCGGGCCTTGGCTTGGCCGATCAACTTGGAGGCGTCGTTGCGGCGGGCCTGGGCGTCCTGCAGCGCCGTCTGGGTGGCCCTGAGCTCGGCGTCCTGCTTCAGGATTGCGCCGACGACGTCCGCCGCATCCGCTACGCCACGGGAACTCCAGCCGCGCACATAGGCTTCGGGATCGTCGCGGATGGCCTTGATGTCGTGCATGGGGTCGGGGCTCGCCGGAAGGGCCACCCTTTAAGGTGCGCCGCCACGGACGCCAAGCGCTGGGAGGGCGCCCGTGCGGTCAGGGGGTGGTGGTGAGCTCGCGGCTCTCCTCGCGCCGTCTGCGCATCTCGATCAGTCGGACGCACCAGATCGAGACCTCGTAGAGCAGGTAGATCGGGATCGCGAGGAGGAAGGGACTGATCATGTCGGGCGGGGTCACCAGCGCCGAGACCACGATGATGCCGACAAAAGCGTAGCGCCGTCCCTTGGCCAGGGCGTCGGCGTGGATCAGGTCGGCCAGGCCCGCCAGCGACAGCACCACCGGCAGCTGGAAGCACAGCCCGAAGGCCAGCAGCAGCTGCATCACCAGGTTCAGGTAGTCCGACACCTTGGGCAGGAGCTGGACCTCGATGGTCGGGCTGACGATCTGCTGGGTCAGCGAGAACCACAGCACGAACGGCAGCATGATGAAGTAGACCAGCGAGGCTCCCATCAGGAACAGCACCGGGCTCGCGGCCAGGAAGGGCAGGAACGCATGGCGCTCGCGACGATAGAGGCCGGGGGCGACAAACCGATAGAGCTGCCACGCCAGGATCGGGAAGGTCAGCACCACAGCCCCGAACATGGACAGCTTCATCTTGGTGAAGAAGAACTCCAGCGGCGCAGTGAACACCAGCTTCAGGCTCTCGGTCGGGACCGGGACCTTGTGCAGGCCAGTGACGGCCAGGATGAGGTCGAATGGGCCATGGCTCTTCAGCTTCTCTTCGGCCATGAGGCCGGCCGCCATCTCGAAAGGATGCAGCAGCAGAACATAGATCTGGGTCGCGAAGATGAAGCAGAAGACGAAGCCGACGAGCAGGGCTGCCGCGCAGATGATCAGCCGCTGACGCAGCTCCACAAGATGCTCGAGGAGGGGCGCGCGGGAGGCTTCGATCTCGGCCTCGTCGTCGGGGAGGCTCAAGGACGGGGCTCCGGCTCGGACGAGGGCGGTTTTGGCTCGCTAGCCTCGACCGCCGGCGCAAGCGCCGTTTCAGGCGGCGGCGGTTCGACTTTCGGTTCCTCGGGTTTGAGCCGATCGGACAGGCCGGAATCGATCTCCCGCATCACCGAATCGGCGCCCAGGGCGGTGGTGGCGGTGGCGGCCGGCTCATGGGCGGCCTGGCGCATGGCTTCGACCTCGCGGCGAAGCTCCTCCAGTTCGGACTGGCGAGCGAGTTCGTCGAAGCTGGAACGGAATTCCGCAGCCATGGACCGCATGTGGGCGACGAATTTCCCCACCCGGCGCATCAGGACGGGAAGATCCTTGGGGCCGACCACGATCAGGGCGATGGCGGCAATGACCAGCAGCTCGGTGGCGCCGACTTCAGGCAGCATTTCAGGGCCTCAGCTCGCGCCAGGACGACGACTCAGCGACGAACTTCGTCCTTCTCCACATCGTGCATGGGAAGCGCCGCCGGCTTGGATCGATCGGCTTCGTCCTCGCCCTTGAGCCCGTCCTTGAAGGCGCGGATGCCCTTTGCGGCATCGCCCATGATCCCGGACAGCTTGCCCCGGCCGCCGAACACGACGGCGACGACCACGATGATGATCAGGATATGCCAAATGCTCAGGCCCATGGGCATCAACGGTACGACTCCTTCTCGCGGAACCTGGCGCTGGGCCGGACCGCAACCTTGCAGGCTATATAGGCGATCACGCCGGCTCGCGCCAATCCGTGCTCAGGGTTCGACCTCTCCGAGGTAGTCCTGGTGGAACTGGGGCGAATCACCGGGCTCGAGCGGGTCTTCATCCTCGGCGGCGCGGCTGGGGTCGGGCGGGGCGAAGTCGGCCGGCAGGTCGAGGTCGAGCAGCCCCGCAGCCTTCATCTCTCCCGCTCCCGGCAGGTCGGCCAGCCCGGCCAGCCCGTAGTGCTCCAGGAACCGGTCGGTGGTGCCATAGGTGATCGGCCGGCCAGGCGCGCGCCGGCGTCCGCGCATCCTCACCAATCCCAGCTCCAGCAGCACGTCCAGCGTGCCCTTGGAGGCCTGAACGCCCCGGATCTGCTCGATGTCCGGCCGGGTCACCGGCTGGTGGTAGGCGATGATGGCCAGGGTCTCGAGCGCGGCCTTCGACAAGCGTCGTGGCTCGGTCCGCTCCTCGGTCATCAGGTGCTCGAGGTCGGCCGCGGTCTGGAACCGCCAGGCGCCGGCGACGCAGGCCAGCTCCACCCCCCGTCCGGCGTAGGTTGCCTGCAGGGCCTCCAGCGCTTCAGCGACGTTCGAGCCTTCCGGCAGGCGGCGCGCCAGCTCCTCGGCGCTGAGCGGACCGGCGGCTGCGAACAGCAGCGCCTCCACCATGCGCTCGACGCTCACGCCGCCCTCCCGGCCGTTCGCGCCCGAACGTAGACATCGGCGAAGGCTTCCAGTTGGCGCGCTTCAAGCAGCCCTTCCTTCACCAGGTCGAGGCTGGCTGAGAGGGTGGAGGCCAGATAGGAGGCCCGGCTGGGGCCTTCACCGCCATGCCTGAACGGGGCGATGCCGGCCAACGGCGTCCAGGCGCTGAGCTCCGCCAGCAGGTTCCGGAGGCGCTCGCGGGCGTCGTCGATGGCGTAGGCATGCGGCTGGGGCGGCTGATAGCGGCGGCTCGAGCGCCGCTTCATCTGGTCGGCGTAGGCGCCCATGAGCTGATAGAGATCGCCCTCTAGCCGGGTGGACGGGATGACCCGCACAGCCTCCGGATCGCCACGGACAAAGACGTCGCGTCCCAGTTGCGGCCGTTGTTTGAGCCCTTCGACGGCGCGGCGCATGGCATCCAGCTTGGCGAGCCGGAAGGCGAGGGCGGCCGCCATGTCGACCGCATCCGGCTCGTCCGGTCCGCCGCTGGGCTTGGGCAGCAGCAACCGCGATTTGAGGTAGGCCAGCCAGGCGGCCATGACGAGGTAGTCGGCCGCGAGGTTGAAATCCAGCCGGCGGGCCTGGTGGACGAAGGCGAGGTATTGGTCCGCCAGCTTCAGGATCGACAGCTTGAGCAGATCGACCTTCTGCTTTCGCGCCAGGGCCAGCAGCACGTGCAGCGGCCCTTCATAGCCGTCCAGGTCGACGATCAGGGCTTCGCCGTCCTCGGCGGCGTTTTCCGCCGCCTCCATGTCGAAGGTGGGATCGACCGGGTTCACGCCGCCATCCTGCCGGCAAGGCCGAGCTCGGCCAGCCGCGCCTGCGCCGCGGCGCGATCGAACGGTTGGCGTCGGCGGGCGGCCTGACGGGCGTCGGCGGCGCGCTCGGCCGCCCGTCCCTTCAGCGCCGGCGCGGCGCTGGCCACGGCGTCCAGCTCAGCCAGCAGATCGCGCACCGGTTCTCCTACCAAGGCGCCGTTGCCGTGCAGTGCAACGTCGCAGCCGGCGCTGATGGCGCGTTCTGTCCGTTGGCCGAGATCGCCGCCAAGCGCCCTCATGGAGAGGTCATCGCTCATCAGCAGTCCGTCGAATCCGATCAGGCCGCGGATCACGGTCTCGATGGCATGGCGCGATAGGGTCAGGCAGACGTCCGGGTCCGCGGCGCTGTAGGCCACGTGGGCGGTCATGGCCATGGGCGCGTCGGCAAGGGCCCGGAACGGCTCGAAGTCGGTCGCTTCCAGCACAGCCAGGGGCGTCTCGACCACCGCAAGCTCATGATGGCTGTCCGCCCGGGCCCGGCCGTGACCGGGGATATGCTTGATCACCGGCGCGACACCCCCGGCAAGGAGGCCGTCGACCGCGGCGCGGCCCAGCGCGGCGACGACGCTTGCCCGTTCGCCGAAGGCCCGATCGCCGATCACGCCGTGCCCTTCCGGGTGGCGCACGTCGATGCACGGTGCGCAGTCGGCGTCGACGCCGAGGGCGGAAAGCTCTTCGGCCATCAGCCGGTGGTTCAGGAACACCGCTTCCAGCGCCGCTGCCGGATCGCGCTGGTAGAGCTCGCCGAACCGGGCGGCCGGTTCCCGGCGCGCCGCCAGCGGAGGTCTTAGCCGTTGCACCCGGCCGCCTTCCTGGTCGATGAAGACCAGGGCGGCTTCATCATCGATCGCGCCGCGCAGATCTTCGGTCAAGGCGCGGACCTGGCTGGCGCTGTCGATGTTGCGCGCGAACAGGATGAAGCCCCACGGCCGTACGTCCCTGAAGAAGGCCCGCTCGTCAGGCGAGAGGGTGAGGCCCTGACAGCCGAGGATGCAGGCGCGCAGGCTCACTTCACGAAGCACGCGTGGCCGGCGCCCTTGAGCGCTTCGCAGAACGCCGAGGCGTCGGCCCTGGAGCTGAAACCACCCACGAAGGCGCGGTAGAGGGTGTCGTCGCCCTTGACCACCGGCTCGAACTTCTTGGTGCGGCCGGCCATCCTCCCGGGCGCAAGCTTGGCCACGTCGTTCCAGCCCTTGTCCGCGAGGGCGATCGAGGTGAAGGCCCCGATCTGCACCATGGAGCCTCCGCTAGCGGTGCCGGCCGCTGGAACCGCCAGGGGAGCAGGGGCTGGCTTTGGCGCTGGCGGCTTGGGAGCCGCTGTCTGAACCGGCGCCGGCTTAGGCGCGGGTGGCTTCACCGTGGCCGGCGGCGCCGAGGACTGGGGCGCCGGTGCAGCGGCCGGCGGAGCGGCGTTCGCGGGCGGCGCGGCGCTGGCGGGCTCGCGCGGTCCGATCCGGGGCAGGGGCTCCTCCGGGGCGGCGGCAAAGGTCGGCGCGGCGCTCGAGGCCGGCTCGCCCTGCTCGGCGCGGTAGACCTGCAGTCCCGAAGCGGTGTCGCTGGACTGGGCCGAGGCGGGTGGAGCCTCCTTCATCGATCCGACCGGAGCGCCCACCACCGGCGGTTCCCCGGCCCGACGCACGCCGGAGCGATAGTAGAAGATCAACGCCACCACCAGGACCAGCAGGATCAGCGCGCTGATGATCAGCGTCATCGGCGGCCGGCCGGCTCCCCCCGAACTGCCGGATTGGCGGGCATCGAAGGCGAGGGGAGGCTCGCCGGAGGGCGTGTAGGCGCCGCGATCGCGGTCGTTGTCGGTCATGAACTTGCTCCGGCGAGCCGCGCACGAATCAGGCGGGCTGCGATGGGAAGATTAGCGGACGGCGGGCCCCAGCCGAAGCCGACGCGTCAGCCCCAGATGTCGAGATTGAACAGCTTGCGATGCTCCTCGATGGCGTATCGGTCGGTCATGCCGGCGATGTAGTCGCACACGACCCGCGCCCGTCCGGCTTCTCCGTCACAGGCGTACTTGGCGTCAGCCCGCACCCGCCACTCGTCCGGCAGCACGTCGGGCTCGGCCAGGAACAATCTGAAAAGTTCGGCCAGAATGCGACGGGCCTGGCTGCGCGTCCGATTGACGCGGAAGTGTCGGTACATACGGGCGTGGAGGAAAGCCCTGAGCGCCGCGAGTTCGCCGCCCATCTCGGGGGAGAAGGCCACAAGCGGCTGTCTGAGGGCGCGAACGTCTTCTGGCGTTCGAACCGAGAGCGACTGCGCCCGCCGGTGGGTCTCGGCCAGGACGTCTTCGACCATGGCGCCGATCATCCGACGGACCGCCTCCATCCTGAGCAGACGGTCGTCGAGCTGCGGATACTGCGCTCTCACGCCGGCGATGATTGGACCGATCAGCGGCACTTCGGCGATGTCGGCCAGGCTGAACAGCTCGGCCTGCAGGCCGTCGTCGACGTCGTGATTGTTGTAGGCGATGTCGTCTGACAGCGCAGCCACCTGGGCTTCCGCCGACGGCCATGAGTCCAGCCTGAGGTCAAAGTCGGCGGTGTAGTCGGCGATCGCCCGCCACGCTGGTTCGCCCAGGCGGTCTGCCACCGGGCCGTTGTGCTTGACCACCCCTTCAAGCGTTTCCCAGGTGAGGTTCAGGCCTTCGAACTCCGGGTAGCGGCGCTCCAGCCGTGTCACCAGCCGGAAGGTCTGGACGTTGTGGTCGAACCCCCCGAACGCCGCCATCTGGTCGCTGAGCTCCTCCTCGCCGGAATGGGCGAAGGGCGGGTGGCCGAGGTCGTGCGCGAGGGCGATGGTTTCGGCGAGGTCGGCGTCGAGCCCCAAGGCGCGGGCGATCGAGCGGGCGATCTGCGCGACCTCCAGGGAGTGGGTCAGCCGGGTGCGGAAGTGGTCGCCCTCGTGGGCCACGAACACCTGGGTCTTCTCCTTCAGCCTGCGGAAGGCGGAGGCGTGGATGATCCGGTCGCGATCCCGGGCGAACGGCGTGCGGGTGCGGCTGGGCAGTTCAGGGTGTTTGCGTCCGCGCGAGCGTGCTGCGTCTTCGGCATAGGCGGCCAATGGGTTCACCTCTTTCGTGCGAAGACCGCACTAGTGTGCTGGATTTGAAGTTCGCCCGCTCGTTCGATCGGGCGCCGAGCGAACTTCAAATCCAAGAAGCACACTAGAAAACATACACTTGCTTGTGTCCTTATCGATTCCGAAGTTCGTCCGAGCCTGCCACACGCGTTTGCGAACTTCGGGATCGGGACACAAGGCTCTTTCGACTGGGTCAGCGCGATCGCATATAGATATGGTCCCTAGATGTAGCCGCCGAGTCACGACGCCGCCATGACCGAGCCTTCAGTCACCCTCAGCGAGAGCGCCGCCCGGCGTATCCGCAGCCTGTCCGCGGACGAAGGGCGACCGATGATGCTGCGCGTCGCCGTTAACGGCGGCGGCTGCTCGGGATTCCAGTATGAGTTCGATCTGGTCGATTCGGTCGAGGAACAGGACGTGACCGTCGAGCGCGACGGAGCGGCGGCAGTGGTGGACGTGGTCTCTCTGGTCTTGCTCAAGGGCTCAGAGATCGATTTCGTGGACGAGCTCGCCGGCGCCCAGTTCCGCATCCACAATCCCAATGCGAAATCGAGCTGCGGCTGCGGCGTCAGTTTCTCCATCTGAGCCGGGGCGCCTGAGTCGCGGAGGGGCCGGCAATGCGAATCGCCACCTGGAACGTCAATTCCATCAACGCGCGCCTTGAGACGGTGACCGCCTGGTTCAAGGAAGCCTCGCCGGACGTCGCCTGCCTGCAGGAGATCAAGTGCGTCGACGAGGCCTTTCCTAGGGCGGCCTTCGAGGACCTGGGCTACAACGTCGCGGTCCACGGCCAGAAGAGCTACAACGGCGTGGCTCTCCTCTCGAAAACGCCTCTGGAAGACGTACGCCGGGGCCTGCCGGGCGATGATGGCGATGACCACGCCCGCTATCTGGAGGCGGTCGTATCCGGGCCGAAGCCCGTGCGGGTCGCCACGATCTACCTACCCAATGGCAATCCTGTGGGAACAGACAAGTTCGCCTACAAGCTGGGCTGGCTGGACCGGCTGCAGCGCCACGCCACTGAGTTGCTGGCCCTGGAAGAGCCCCTGGCCCTCGCCGGTGACTACAACGTCATTCCCGAACCGACCGACTGCGACGATCCTGTGTCCTGGGCGGGCGACGCCCTGTTCCAGCCCGAGACCCGCGCGGCGTACCGGGGCCTGAAGTGGAAGGGGCTGACCGATGCCTGGCTGGAGGCCGACGGCGCGCCGCACAGCTACACCTTCTGGGACTACCAGGCCGGCGCGTGGCGGCGGAACCACGGGATCCGCATCGATCACGTCCTGCTCTCGCCGCAGGCCGCGGACCGGCTAGCGGGCGCGGAAATCCACAAGGACGTCCGGGGCTGGGACAAGCCGTCGGACCACGTTCCGGTGACAATCGAACTGGACCTGTAGGCTGCGATGGACCTGGAACTGGCGGGAAAGCGCGCGCTCATCACCGGCGGGAGCCGCGGTATCGGCCTGGCGATCGCGCGCCAACTCGCGCTGGAGGGCGCCGAGCTGGCGCTCTCGGCTCGGGACGCAGTTACACTTGGAGAGGCCGTCCGAGCTCTCGCCGCTGAGACCGGGGCCAAGGTCGTCGCCGCTCCGGGCGATACGGGCGACGACGCTTCGGTGAAGGCGATGGTGGAATCCGCGGTGGCGGGCCTCGGCGGCGTGGACATTCTGGTCAACGCAGCGGCCAAGCCGGGCGGCCAGGCGCCGCCGCCCAAACTTGCGGAAATTACCGATGCGCTGTTCTGGGACGATGTGAACGTGAAGGTGATGGGTTATCTGCGTTGCGCCCGCGAGGCTGCGCCGCACATGATCGCCCAAGGCTGGGGCCGAATCATCAATATCAGCGGCTTGGCCGCCCGTCAGACCGGGGCGGCGATCGGTTCGATCCGTAACGTCGCCGTCGCCGCCATGGCCAAGAACCTGGCGGACGAACTCGGACCGCACGGGATCAATGTCACGACAGTGCATCCGGGTCTGACCCGCACCGAGAAGACCGCGCCCCTGGTGGCGGCCCGGTCCAGGGCGTCAGGCGCGACGCCGGAACAGATCGAGGCCCAGATGGGCGCAAACGTCGTGATCGGCCGGCTGGTTGACGCCCAGGAAGTGGCCTGGGTCGTGGCTTTCCTCGCCTCGCCCAAAAGCGTGTCGATCACCGGCGACGCCATTGCGTGCGGTGGCGGCGCCCGGGGCGCGATCCACTACTGAGATCAGCCCCCGCCGTGTAGCGGGGGAGGATGAGTCTGGCCTAGGCCGCCTTGGACAGCGACTTGTTGAGGATGCCGATGGCCGCGTCGCGGTCGATTCGCTCGATCGCCGCCACTTCCCGGGCCATCCGGTCCAGCGCCGATTCGTAAAGCTGGCGCTCGGAATAGGATTGCTCCGGCTGATTCTCCGCCCGGTGAAGGTCGCGGACCACTTCGGCGATCGAGATCAGGTCGCCGGAGTTGATCTTGGCTTCGTACTCCTGGGCCCTGCGGCTCCACATGGTGCGCTTGACCCGGGCGCGCCCCTTGAGGGTGACGAGGGCGCGCGAGACCACATCTCCGGCCGCCAGCGGCCGCAGCCCGGCGGTCCGCGCCTTTCCGGTGGGAACGCGAAGGGTCATCTTCTCGTGGTCGAAGGTGATCACATAGACTTCCAGCGAGAGTCCGGCGACTTCCTGGTTTTCGATTCCCTGCACCTGGCCGACGCCATGGGCGGGGTAGACGACGTGATCGCCGACCGAGAAATCATGACCGTTCTTGCTCATCGACAATCCTTTTCAAGTCCTATCCGCCCGGGGGGAGCGGTCAGCCTCGGCCCGATCCGACAACAATAGAAACCCGGCCGCACAGGAGCGCGGGTTCATCGTCAACGGCTCGAAATGGTCTCTAGGACACCTTCCGCCTTTGCTAGGCGCGCCGGACCGACGGCGATTCCTCAACGAACGTCAGCAAGGCTGAGCCACGCCGACGCATTTGTGAATGTATCACAAAACCGAGCGGAGTGAAAGGGTTGCAACGCCGCAGCGGAGGCCGCCCGTCAACTGGCGGCCTTCGGGATCATGCAAACAAGTGCGCGGTGGACCCTCAGGACCCCTTGCCGGGCTTGTCGCTGAAGAACTTCTCGAACTTCCCGGTCTCGCGTTCGTACTGCTCAGCATCGGCCGGGGGATCGCCCTTGACAGTGATGTTCGGCCAGACGTTGGCGTAGTCGGTGTTGACCTTGAGCCACTTGCCGTCGGGATCGTCCTCGACGTCCGGCTTGATCGCGTCGACCGGGCACTCCGGCTCGCAGACGCCGCAGTCGATGCACTCGTCCGGATGGATCACCAGGAAGTTC
>FTHA01001536.1_pt1 | contig 16729 bp, 10 predicted proteins | sample 1640771 | NCBI WGS metagenome assembly FTHA01 (sample SAMEA3914789, study PRJEB12502) | metagenome | biome: forest; material: soil | place: Canada | collected 2011-07-03 | depth 0.3 m | reverse complement strand
GGCGTTCCCATCCCCCGTCAGGCTGTCGTTGAACGCCGAGCCCGTCAGGTTCTCGATGGAGATCAGGGTGTCCGACCCGGCGCCGCCGGTGTTCTGCGAAACGGCCTGATAGTTCAGGTCGACCCCGACCGCGGACGCGGCGTCCGCGTAGCTGGCGGTGTCCGACCCGGCGCCGCCGTCAAGCGTGTCGGCGCCGGCGCCGCCGTCCAGGACATTGGCGGCGGCGTTGCCGGTGATCCTGTCGTTTCCGCCGCCTCCAATCGCGTTCTCGATGGTGACGCCAGGAACGATCGAGACGTTTCCGATCGAGCCGCCCACGTCTGAATAGTGGCCAGCGCGAAGATCGATGACCTGATCCTGCGGATACCCCGAGAAATCAAATGTGTCCTGGCCGCCCGCATCCCAGACGCTGAAGACCAGCTTTGACGACGCGTCGCTCGCGGCGAACCATGGCCGGTCTGCGGTGGAATTGAATCCGTAAGTCGTATCGCCGGTACGAGTCTGAAGATTCGGCCCGTAAAGTCGCTGGGCCGCTACGATGTCATCAAGCTGAGGGGAGGACGCATATTCACCGCGGAAGTCGGCGCCAGTGTTTGACTCCGAAAAGTAGCTCATCACCGTATACTGCCAGTCGTCTTGCAAATACCCCGCATCATATGCGTAGGCCAAGACGCCATTCTGGCTTCGGTTATAGTCGCCTGGATGCTCCAGGCCGATCGCGTGTCCTATTTCATGAACAAGGGTGAGTTGACCGAAATTCCCCAGTGAGGGGTTCTGCTCGAACCCCCAGAACCCGTTTATCCAGACGTCGCCATCCACCGAAGTGAAGCTTTGGTCGCCCCCGGGACTTGAGTCGGGCAGTCCCGTGTAGCCGTGAACGCCGCGCGCGGTCGGATCCTGGTTGTCCTCACCTGGATAGCTCCTGTTGAAGTCGCCGAAGAGTATGGTCGCAGAGTCCGAATAGGCGGCGGGTCCTGAGACGCCGCTCCCGACCCGCTGAAACGATACGTTGGCGACATCCTCCCAGGAGAGCAGCGCCAAGTCCGTCGCCTGAATCTGCTGAGAATTGAACGGCGTGAAGGTGCCGTTATCAACCTGGGTGTCGGTGTGGATGTACGTGGCTTCCGTGGCCCGGAACGCATAGGTGACGACGGCCGGGTGGCCCAGACTTGTCGACCACGACGCCCCGTCCCTGTTGAGCTGCAGGGCCGCCTCGTCGGGAGTCTTGGACGCCAACGCTCCCGCGCTGCTGTGGCCGAAGATGACATAAGAGGATCCGGACTGGCCTGGATTGGCGATGCCGCTGCCTTGCGCGCCCACGATCAGATCGGCGTAGCCGTCGCCGTTGAGGTCGCCCGCGGGCGCGACAACACCCGCGGAATCGTAGGCGCTGGCGCCGTCGATGCGGAACCCGTCGGCGCCGTCCAGGGCGCCGAGGCTCAGGGCCGAGGGGAACCCTCCCGCATGGCCGAAGACGACATAGGATGATCCCGCATAGGGTTGGCCATTCGGCGACGCCCACGGCGCGCCGACGATCACGTCGTCGAACCCATCGCCGTTGACGTCGCCCGCGCCGGCGACGTGCGATCCAGCGCTGTCATGGAACGCCACGCCGTCCAATCGGAACCCGTCGCTTCCTGTCAGAGCGGACAGGTCAACGACGGCCGAAAAAGGGGTGGTCTTCCCGAACACGACATAGGCTGCGCCAACAGGGTCCATTTCTGGAGCGCCGACGATCAGGTCCGCGATACCATCGCCATTGACGTCGCCCGCCGCCGCCACCGAGCCGCCGACCTCGTGGCCGCCGCCGCCATTGCTGATGTCCTGCAGCCGGAACCCGTTGGCGCCGTTCAGGGCTGAGAAATCGATCGTCGCGGGAAATCCGCCCGCCTTGCCGAACACGACATAGGCCGCGCCCGCGTTGTGGTAGCCGCCGGGTGAAGCGCTCGGGGCCCCGATGAGCAGATCGTCGAAGCCGTCGCCGTTGATGTCGCCGGCGGAGGAGACGGACCATCCGCTGAATTCGTCATGGGCGTCGCCGTCGATCCGGAAGCCATTGGCGCCGTTCAGGCTCTGGAGATTGAACACCGGCGGAAAGCCGGATGCCTTGCCGAAGACCACGTAAGAGGAACCCGCCGTGGACAGGCCGTTGGGATCAGCTTCGTGCGCGCCGATAATTATGTCAGCGAAGCCATCGCCGTTCACGTCCCCGGCGGGAGCTACGGAGAAACCGCTCCAATCGGCGCTTGTCACGCCATCGATGCGAAAGCCCTGCGTTCCATTCAGCGACGTCAAATCGAAAGGGTTCTGGGAAAGCGACGGGCCGCCGAATACCAGGTACGTAGATCCCGCTTGGACCTTGCCGCCGTGTTCCGAAAACGGCGCGCCGATGATCAGGTCGTCGTAGCCGTCGTGATTGAAATCGCCCGCCGACGCGACGGACCAGCCGCTGGCGTCTGAGGCCGCCCCGATCAACCGGAATCCGTCGGGGGCGCCAAGTGTCGTTAAATCCAGTGAGGCGGGATAGCCGCCCGATCCGCCGAACACGACGTACGATGCGCCCGCGTTGATGCGTCCGGGAACGGGGGTCTGCCATTCCCCCACGACAAGATCGCCAAATCCGTCGCCATTCAGATCGCCGGCCGACGCCACCCACGGTGAATTCGAGGCGTTGTAGAAGACGCCAGGGGCCCAGGTCAGCTTGAAGCCGTTGGTTCCGTCGAGTTCGGACAGTTGGAATACGGCTGGGTACGCCGGCATGATCCCCCCCAAGGACCGGCCAAGATCGCTCCGGCAACTCACCTGAAAGCTGTATGTCGGTGAGACGCCAACCCAACACCATCCGGGATGCCGCTACGAGTCAATGGTCGAGCGTCTCAAGATCCCCCCGGCCCTAATCGAGAGATTTGGCGGCATGGTCCGAGCAACTTGGGATTCACTGCCAGTTTGAGCATGTAATTCCACAGACCGCCCCTGGTCCGAAACACGTGGCGCCGGCCGCTCAATACCTTCCTTTGTCCCGGCCCTGAGCCTTGTGGAGCGTCGAGCGAAGAGCCTGAGCGCCAATAGACCCCGGGACGCCGTCGCCGGCGGCGAGATCCAAGCCGAACGGATTGTCCGAACCATCGGAAAGATCCGGAACCGCCTGTGGGTGACGGAGCTTCGTCCGATGCGCGGATGTACCTACCGGTGGCTGCCGTAACCGTTGATCCACTCGACGGTGCGCTTGAGGCCTCCGAAGGGATAGAAATGCAGGCGCACGGGTCCGTGCTCCGGTCCCATGCCGGCGGCCATGGCGTCCACCAGCTTGTCCGGCCCGGCGCTGCCGAGCAGGTTGGTGATCGACAGTCCGTACTTGGCCATCACGGAGGCCGAGGCGCCGACGCCGCAGCGCGATGCGAAGCGCAGGAGGGTCTTGATCCCCGCCGGCCCGGGTACGCCCAGGCGCACGGGAGCGCCCAGGCCGCGAGACCTGAGCTCCTTCAGCCATGCGAGAACGCGGTCGGCGTCGAAGGCGAACTGGGTGACGATCAGCGGGGCCATGCCGCGCCGCTCGATATCTGAGCACTTGGACGCCAGCACCTGCCAGCACTCCTGGTCGGTCATATTGGGATGGCCCTCGGGATGGCCGCCCAGGCCGATGGCCTGAATGCCAGCCCGTTCGAACGCGCCGGTCCCGATCATGGCCGAGCTGTCCTCGAAGGGGCCTTCGGGATGCGGCGGGTCTCCGGCGATGACGAAACACCGCCTCACGCCGGCTTCCTGCACCACGGCCTGCAGATAGCTCTCGAACGCCTCGCGAGAGGTTATGCGACGCGCGGAAAAGTGCGGCATGGGCTCGAAGCCGAGGGCGCGCACCGCCTTGGCCGCCTCGACCCTGGCTTCAGGTTCCTCGCCGGGGAGAAATGTCACCGCCACCGGGGTGCTGGGCGCAACCAGCGGTGCGGCCTCGCGAAGGCCCGCGATGTCCTTCGCTGTCATCTCGAGCGAATAGCCGTCGATAATGGTGTCGGGAGCGCGTTCCCAGTTCGGGTGAATCTTATGTGGTGTCGTCATGACGCTTCCCATTATCGTCCAGAGGAGCTCGTCGCTCGGGGACCGGTAACCGGACTCTCCGAAAGTGGGCTTTGAGTCAAATTCGGCCGGCGCCATTTCGCGAGTCGCGGCGCGAGATCGCGGTGGAAACGACAGGGCGACGCCGGACACATACCGCCGCCTCAACCCAACGACATTCAATTCAGGAGCTTAGAGTGGTGCCGCCTGGGTGACTCGAACACCCGACCTACGCATTACGAATGTCGTGTTCGGCAATTTCCGCAGATTTCCCCCTCTAGCCGAGGCGTTCATAGAGAACTGAAAATACGGACAATTTCTACCAGATCGATCGCCCGGCGTGGCCGTAAGAGTTCCTGGATTGCCGAAACCGTGGTAGCGGGTTGGTAGCGGGAATTGGTAGGGGCCTCCTCTCGCCTGACTGCGGAGACGGCGATGAGCGAGAAAACAGGACAGGTCCGGATCACGAAGCGGACCGTGGACGCCGTGAAGACGCCGACCAACGGCGAGGTCCGAATCTGGGACGACGCCGAGAAGGGCTTTTGCCTGCGCGTCTACACGACCGGCCGAAAGGTCTACGCCGTCAAGTATCGGGTCGGGTCCGTCCAGCGGTGGTTCACCATCGGCGAGCATGGGACCGCATGGAAGGACATGGACGGCAACCTTACGACCCTGACGGCCGAACTTGCTCGGCCTGAGGCTAAGGCGATCCTGGCGGACGCAAAGCGCGGGGAAGACGCCCAGGCGGCGAAAGCGGCTCGGCGCAAAGATCTGACCGTCGCGCAGCTGATCGACATCTATCTCGCCGAAGGACCCGCCTCGCGACCCGACAAGCGCGCGTCGTCCTGGACGGCGGACGAGGGCTGCCTGAACAACCACGTGCGCCCGCTCATCGGCAGTAAGGTCGCGCGCGCGGTCACTCGCGGCGACGTGACCAAGATGCTGGCTGGCGTGCGCAAGGGCGCGACGGCCAGGACGGCGAAGACCAAGCTGCGCGGCAAGGCCGTCGTGCGCGGTGGTGAAGGTATCGCCGAGCGCGTGAAGGCTGCGACTTCCGCGATGTTCAACTGGGCCGCCGGGCGCGGACTCGCGGTCGACAATCCCGCGATGCGCGTGAGCCTGCCGCGTAGGGCGGCCAAGGATCGCTTCCTGTCGGATGCCGAGGCCGCGACCCTGCTCGAAACGCTATCCGCCATGGTGGAGGCTGGAGAGGCCGGCGCGGCCCATGCCGCCGCCATCCGCCTTCTCCTCCTCACCGGCGCCCGTAAGTCGGAGATCGTCGGCCTGCGGTGGTCGGAAGTGGACTTTGCCCGCACCCGTCTGGTGCTGCCGCCCGATCGCACCAAGGCCGGCGGCAAGACCGGCGAACGCCGCATCATGCTCAGCCCGGCCGCCCTTGAAATCCTGGACAAGCGCAGACCCGACCTAGCGGACGGCTTGGTCTTCCCCGCAGCCCGCGGCAAAGGCGCGACGACAGGCCTGCAGAAGACCTGGGAACGTGTGAGGTCAAAAGCCAACCTGCCCGGCGTGCGCCTTCACGACCTCCGCCACAGCTACGCCTCGTTCGCCATTGCCGACGGAGCCTCTCTCGCCCTCATAGCTAAGGCGCTGGGACACGCCACAACCCGAGTCACAGAGCGATACGCCCATCTCACGGATGATCCCGTTCAGGCGCTCGCAAACCGCACTGGACGGCGACTTATGGGTGGTGGAGATAGAGCTGGGGCGGACGGCCAAATCCTGTCGATCAGGTCTGCCGGCGCGCCGTAGGCTGGGGACCTTTCCGACCTCTAACTCATTCAAAATATGTGATAATGTCCTTTATCACATATAGGTCCGGTTGTGAATCCTGGCCGCCGGATCAAGCAGAGAGTCCGCTTTTCGGTCCCGGTCGAACGGGCGAGATCGGCCTATCTGGGCCCCTCGGAGGGTCCGATTGTTGCCAGGCTCGCCGGATGGCCACTGCCCTGTACGCGTTTCGCCCGGGCTCGCGTGGCGTCCCTGAAGCCACGCCCCCGTGCTGCTGTTGTTTCGACTGCACACTGACGGGGGCTGTACGAGTGTCGCTCGCTTCAATAGCGTCGCTGCAAGAGAGGGCACTGAATGGCCCAAAGCGGCGGCAGAACGAGTAGATCATCCACCGGTTCGAAGGGCATACTGGCTTCCGGTCGTTCAAGACCTTCAGGCGGGAACAGGCCGTCAGCTTCAAGGCTGCGCTGTTGAAGCAGTTGAACGAGCGTACCGGTGAGCGCCTAGCTAAGGCGTCTCTCCTGCCGATGCTCCGGCACCCTTCGCGAACACCAGGAAGGGCGGGACCTGTGCGCGGTTCTCCGCGGACAAGTGGGCGAGTTCGAAGGCCCGACGAAGGATCTGATTACCGCCCCTACCTGCCTTCCTGTCGTGAAGTTCGAACCCCGGCTTTCGGTTGTCTCCGAAGTAGATGAAGACCCCGTTCTCCTGGTCCAAGGCGTCAGGCCAGTTTGGCTCTGACATGGTGCTATACAGCACGACTAGCTTCGGTTTGGAGTTAGGCCCGCAGAAGCGAAAGCCGCCCTGGTTGCTAGTCCCCGTCAGTACAGCCAGCGGCTCGCCGGCAACGTTCTTGATCGAGCGATCGCTTTCATACGTGGCGTCGATGACGAGATCGGCCATGGCAAGTTCGGCAAAGGGATAGCGCTTCATGAGCCGTAGCGTAGTGATATCGATTGCCCAGAGCGAGGGCCCCGATCGTGCAGTGGCCGTCAGGATTGCGCCAGGAGGGGACATTGGCTCCTGGCCGGATAGACGACCCTCGATACCTCGCCCGTCAGTGTCGCTGGCGTGAGCCCAGTTGCACAACAACCTCGAGAACCGCCAAGATGACGCTGTCAACCAATCCCTGGGGGCGGGAACGATGTTGGATCCTTCCAGCGCAGAGTCAGCGAGCGAGCCCCCGGAGGCCGAAGTGGAAGTCCACCACAAACCCAAGCCGGTGCATGGCTGGCGCGACTTCCTGAAGGAGTACGCGATCATCGTGCTGGGCGTCTTGACCGCGCTCACCGCCGAGCAGGTCGCCGAGCACTTCCGCTGGCAGGAGGCCGTCGGCGCCGGCCGCGAGGCGCTCCACCGGGAGATGGCCTTCGACGACGGCTTCATGCGCGACCGACTGCTGGTCCAGCCCTGCGTCGACAGGAACATCGAGACCATGACGGCGATGATCGAGACCGCCTCGCGCACGGGATCGCTGCCCAAGGGGGACCGGAACACGCCGTTTCCGGGCCGCCGCCTGGAGACCAGCGAGTGGGACAACGAGCGCGCGTCACAGTCCCTGACCCATTTCCCGCGGGACGAGATGCAGGTACTCGGGCGCTACTACGCCCAGATCGACGGGATCAGAGGCTGGGACGACGAGGAGGTCCGGGCCTGGGCGAACCTGGCGGTGCTGGATCACGGGCCCAAGCGGCTTGGCGAGGCGGACATCGCCCAGCTGAGGGTGTCGATCGAGACCGCCCGCCGGATGGAGCAGCTGGTCACCCTGAACGCCCAGAGAGTGCTGGACTGGTCCAAGGCGCTTGGCGTCAGCCCGACGCCAGTCAACACGGACTGGGTGCGCGCGCGGTGCCCAGAGGCCGCCTCTAAGGTTGCTGGCTAGCCAGCAACCGAGAAGGGGGCAGACCCCCTTTCTTCCCAGGCTGCTCAGCGCCAGGAGCGGTCGTTGGATCGGCTCCAGGAACTTGCCGTTCAGGCCCACCAGTCACCAGCTCCGCGAATGGCGGCTTTCCGGCCAGAAGCCAGCGGCGAAAATCGACCCGTTGCCGACGTTAGGCGGGCCTCCTACTCTCGCCCGAGATGACCCTTCCGAATGACGAACGATACGAGGTTATTAGGGGTGATGGTCCCGACACCAGCTTCGTCGAGCTTTGGGACAAGTCCTTGGCTCCCGGGGGGCTCGCGTTCGAGCTGATCCGATCCGAACATGGCGAGACCGCACTCACCGGCCATGGGGTCCAAGTGCCATTCAAGGTGTTCGAGATGTTCCTGAGGGAGGCCAGAGCCTACCTAACGACGCGATAAGCGCGGGTCTGCTCGCCACCCTTGGCCGCCGTTGCTGACGTCCTCTTTCGGATTTGGCGCCGACGGCGCGACCTTCAGCGCCACAACCGGACCTTGGGAAGGTCTCAGAGGGGGTGGACAGCAGACGTTGGCGCCGCCGCCTAAAGCCGACATCCAGGCCATCAAAAACGCCCCGGACCGGCAGGTTGCGCGCCCTCATGTGTTGCGACACTGTTGAACGATAAAGAACGTCGTTCTTTCTCCGGGGGGTGCAGAGACAGGCCGTGGCGGAAGAACCAGAGATTGAGGCCCCACAGGCGGAGCCGACCACCACCGCGGACGTGGCGCTCGCCGCCGCACTGGATGAGGCGCGCGGCAACGCCGAGTTGACGCCCGAGGTCGCCGCCTTCTTCGAGGCCCAGACCGAACTGGCCCGCGACCAACGCCATCACATGGCCGCCCAGTTCATTCTGGAGCACAAGGCCAAGTTCCTCGACAACTGGTCCAAGCGGCTGAAGCTGGTGCTGCAGGCCATCACCGTGATGGTCGCCGCCATAGCGGTCGGCGCCCTCGCCGTCATGGCGTGGAACGCGCACAATGACCGCGGCGTGGTGGTCGAGGCGCTGGATGCCCCGCCTGACCTGACTTCCGCCGGCCTGACCGGTCAGGTGCTGGCCGGCGAACTGCGCGACAAGATCGGCCTGATGCAAAGCCAGACCGCCGCTCCCACTACCGGGGCTGACGTGCGGGCCAATCGTGCGACCGAGGTCAAGGTGGAGATTCCGGAAACCGGCGTCTCGGTCGGCGATATCGACCGCTATCTGAGGGACTGGTTGGGGCGCGAGACCCATGTGGGCGGCGACATCGTCCACATCGCCTCCGGCGAGGACAAGGGCGGCCTGGCCCTGACCGTGCGGGTGGGTGCGGGCGATGGGGTGCGGATCGCGCGCGCCGACGGCGATGTCGAGGCCCTGACCCAGAGCGCCGCCGAGGCCATCTACGGGGCGATCGATTCGGAGCGCTACGACCGTTGGCTCGATGAGCATGGCCGAACCGCCGAGGCCATCGCGCGAACATCGGCGACCATGGACGGCCTTCCGCCCAAGCAGCGGGCGGCGGCGGAGCTGACGATAACCCAGCTTGCCCTCGGGGCCATGCCTGTGACGGAGGCAAGCGCGCTGCTGCAGGACGCCGTCCAGCTCGATCCGTCCAACGCCAATGCCTGGAACAATCTTGGGGTTATCGAGGGCAACTACATTGGGCATGCCGAAAGGGCTCATGCTTTGTTTGAGCGCGCGCGGCGGACCATGGCCCAGGCGCAGGGACTTTCTCCCCAAGGGCGCAGATTGTCCGACCTGCTGTACGATTCGAATTTCAACCGCCAACTTGGCGACTATGCGCCGACTTGGACGTTGCTGTGCGCGGACTATGGCGTGAGCCCGTGCACCGCGACGACTCTGACCGACCATGCCGTGAGGACGAACGTCGCCAATTCCTTCGACGCTCGGGCGAACCAGAGGTTGGGCACCGCCGCCGCGGCGATGGCGCGAGACCACGATCCCGTCGATGCGGGTCGGCTGATGGCTGCGTCGCGGCGCGAAGATCCTGGCCGATCACCTGAATACCAGGCCGTCACCAAAGCCTCCTGGCTCGGGGCCGCAATCTATCTCGATCGCGAACGGGAGGACTGGGACGGCCTTCTGCGGGACGCCAAGGCCCTTGACGATCTGGACGCCGGTTGGCCGGGGCTGCAGGGACCGACTACGCCCAGTGTCTGGCGCGGCTATGCCCTGGCCAGGCTGGGCCGTCAGGCCGAAGCCGAGGCGGCGATCGCATCTTCGCCGCTGGACTGCCAGGATTGCCTGCGGATGCGCGGCCTGATCGCGGCGACCAAGGGCGACTGGCCGGCCGTCGACCATTGGTTCGGCGAGGCGGTGCGTCAGGCGCCGTCGATCCCCTTCGCCGACGCCGAGTGGGGCCAGGCGCTGCTGGCCAAGGGCGATGTCGCCGGGGCAATCACCAAGCTGGAGCAGGCGCACAAGCTTGGCCCGCGCTTCGCCGACCCGCTGAAATTCTGGGGCGACGCTCTTGTGCGGCTGGGCAGGCCCAAGGACGCCCTCGCCAAGTACAATGTGGCGCTCAAGTACGCTCCCACCTGGGCGGCGCTGCATCAGGTGCGGGACGCGGCGGCGAAGCGGGTCGCCTAGGTCGGCGCCCGAAAGCGGACCCTCCCAACGTCTCAGATGGGTCGTTTTTCCCCGTTGGCTCCGCTCCGGGACGCTGCCGTTGGCCGACCTCTTCGCCCGGATGCGGACCTTTCCAACAGCAGTAACGGGTGGCGAGCGGACCCAAGGCCCCGTCCGGAAAGCGGACCTCCAGTCCGGTTGAGCAGGCCTGGAACTCCCGCGAACGTCGTCCTATGGTCGGCATGGTGGGAAGGGAGAGATCCTCCCCCGAGCGGGGACGAAGTGTGCGCTCAGCGGTGATTATCGCCTTGAGTCTTCTCCGAATCCAAGGAGGGCGTTGCTCAGCCGTGGATGGAGGCTTGCGCCATGGCTGAGCATCGCGACGAAACCCAGCCTGAGGCGGACGCTGCAACGGGCGGCAATGTCGAGACCAGCGCCGCTGCGCTCGCTCTGGGAATGTCTCGCCGTCGGGGAAAGGCCGCGGCCGATCCCAGGATGGACGCCTTCCTGGAAAAGCAGACCCGGCTGCTCGACCTCCAGGCCGAGCACCTGCACGAACAGCGCGAGCTGCAGATTTCTCGCCTTCGATGGGGCCGCTTCAGCGACCGGATGAGGGCGGCGTTGCAGGTGATGACCGCTGCATTCGGGCTGGCGATTGCGATCGCCGTCGGGGTCATGGCCTGGTCGGCCTCGCGAGACCACGGCCTCGTCATCGAGGCGTTCTCGGTTCCGCCGGACCTGGCTCAGCGCGGCCTCAGCGGTCAGGTCATCGCCAGCCATGTGCTGGATCGTCTGGCGGACATGCAGGTCAAGACGTTCTCCAGCCGACCGGCCGCCTCCTACCAGAACGACTGGGGCCAGGACATCAAGGTCGAGATTCCGGAGACGGGAGTCTCGGCGGGCGAACTCTACCGATACCTGCGCCTGTGGCTGGGGCACGAGACCCACATCACCGGCGAGGTCTATCGCACGGCCGATGGGATCGCCGTCACCGCCCGCACGGGCTCCTTGCCCGGCGCCACGGCCAAGGGGACGGAGGCGGAACTCGACGCGCTGGTCCAGCAGGCCGCGGAAGCGGTCTATGGACAGACCCAGCCCTATCGCTACGCCGCCTACCTCGCTTCGGTCGGCCGCGCCCCGGAAGCGACGGCGGCCTTCGACAGCCTCGCGCGCTCAGGCCCGGCGGAGGAGCGAACCTGGGCCTACCTCGCCCTGGCCGGGCGCGCTCAGTCCACGGAAGCCAGAGTCCGGGATGCCCGCATGGCGATCGCGCTGAACCCTCGACTGGAGCAGGGCTGCTCGATGTTGGCGACGAGCCTGCAATCGTTCGGCGGCGGCCTTGGCCACGACGAGGCCGCGATCCAGCAATGGCGAAAATGCGCGGACCTGGCGCGAAGCGGCGGCGCCATCGACTTTCCCGCACACAATGCCGCTTCCGCTGCCCGTCTCCGCTTTCTCCAATCGGGGATCGACCGGTCGATCGGCGACTATCGCGCCGCGATCGAGGAGATGGAGGCGTCCGGTGCGGGCCCGGGACGCATCGAAGGGCAAGGGTTCTTCCCGACCCTGCCGATTCTGGTCCTCACCCTCGCCTGGGACCACGACGTCAGCCGATCCCGCCGGTCGATGGCTGAACCGAGTGGTCCGGCGCCGCGCGCATACTCCCTGAGTCCCGCCTTCGGGCGAGCGAGCCAGGCGGAGTCGGTCGACGATTGGGCCACCGTCGTGGCCGAGCTGGAAGCTGAATTGTCCCGGCAACAGGCCTTGGGCGCTGCCGCCACGGACCAGGTTGTCCGCATGCTGCAGCCTTTTCTCGCCTACGCCTATGCACGAACGGGCCATCAGGCGCAGGCGGAGGCGCTGGTCGATAGCACGCCGATGGACTGCGATTTCTGCGTCGTCGCGCGGGGCAAGGTCGCGGCCGCCCGACAGGATTGGGGGGCGGCCAATCGCTGGTTCGCCCTGGTCGCGCGCCGAACCCCGTCGCTTCCCTTCGCCAATACCGAATGGGGCAAGATGCTGCTGGCCAAGGGCGACAGCGACGGCGCCATCGCCAGACTGGCCGAAGCGCATCGCCAGAGCTCCCGCTACGCCGATCCGCTGGAGCTGTGGGGCGAGGCGCTGATGCGCAAGGGCGAGTTCGCTGGAGCGGTCGCCAAATTCGCCGAGGCCGACAAGCACGCCCCCCGCTGGGGGCGCAATCATCTAGAATGGGGGCAGGCGCTGGCGCGGCTCGGACGAACGGACGAGGCGAAAGACCAATGGCGGGTCGCGACCGGAATGGACCTGTCAGTGCCGGATCGGGCGAAGCTGGCTAAAATGCAGGCATCTATCCCGAAACGGACATCCTGAAGGTCGGCTCAGGGTCGTGAACCGCCGTTGACCCGCGCGCCGAAACTCGCCGTTCCGCTGCCGCGAGGCTTCCGCGCCGAAACCGGACGTTTCCAACGGCAGAGATGAGTCAGACTTAGTCGATCACGTTCCGCGAAGCGCGGCTCGAAAATCGCCTTTCTGGTAGCGATTTGGTAGCTGGCACTTGCGCGCCAACGGGGGCGGCACCAGGATCCTGCGAATTAGACTCGCTAATACAATGATATAAGGTGGTGCCGCCTGGGTGACTCGAACACCCGACCTACGCATTACGAATGCGCCGCTCTACCGGCTGAGCTAAGGCGGCCCTCTGAGAGGCACAGGCTCATAGAATGATTTCGGAATGATTTGAAGCGGCTTAGCGCGGCCGGCTTCAGGTGGGACCGGCGGGCCGGGGTCCGCGGGCGCGTGGACGCAGCGCGGGAGCGTCGGACGGCTCGGCTTCGGCGTCGATCTGGGGGCCGGGATCGTCCGGCAGGGGTCCTGAGGCTGAGCCCGCCTCGGCGGCCCGCAGGAAGGGCGTGGAGGCCTGGTAGCCGCGGGGCAGCTGGGGCAGTTCGCTGATGGTGCGCTCGCCGCGCTCCAGGCGCGGATGGATCAGCTCGCCGGTCTCGCCATAGGCGGCGGCAAGGCGGGCCCAGTCGCCGGGCGAATAGGGGAAGGCGCGGCCGTCGGGGTCGATGTCGGACCAGTCCGCGTCCGGGGGCGCGGCAGCGGCGCGGGCGATCCAGGCGCGCGCCTCGTCGGCGTCGCCATTGGCGAAAGCGACCCTGGCCATGACCGCGCAGATCCGCGCCGTCGGCGGTTCGGCCAGCAGCGGTTCGGCCGCGGCGCGGGCGGCCCTTGGGTCACCGGTGATCAGCGCCTGCTCGACCACCACGACGTGGCTTTCCGGGTGGGTCGGGTTGAGGTCGGCGAGGCTCTGCAGGCGCTGGGCGCGTTGGGCGGGGGTCTCGCCGGTCTGAAGGCCGCGCCAGGCCAGCCACAGGGCGGGATGCGGCGAGGCCCGCCAGCCGGCCTCGATCAGGCCGGCGGCACGGCCGCGCTTGTCGTCGGCGGCCAGCAGGCGCGCGGCCAGGGCGACACCCGGCGCGAACCCCGGCTTCGATTTTGCGGCTTCCACGGCGGGGTCGGCCGCCCTGGGATCGCCGGCCGCCTCCAGGCTGGCGGCCTGGGCCGTCAGCAGGGCCGCGCGGGTGCGTTCGGCCGCGATCGGCGGGATGATCTTGCGGTCCTGGGCGCCCTTGATCAGCTCCAGCGCGCCCGGCCAGTCCGCCGTCTCGAGTCTGGCTTCCAGGAGCGCCGTCCAGGCCCAGCGAGCGGTGCGGGCCATGCCATAGGCGGACCCGGCGTGGGACAGGGCCTGGGCTTTGTCGCCCTGGGCCAGGGCCAGGAGCATCAGGCCGCGGTGGCCGGCCAGCTTCATGTCGGGGAAGCCCAGCATGGCGGTGTAGGCCGCCTGGGCGGCGGCTGTGTCGCCGCAGGCTTCAGCCGCATGGGCCGAGAGCACGCGCACGAGGGCGGGGGAGTCCTCGACCAGGTCCGCGGCCTTCAGCGCCGCGCGGCGGGCCTCCGGGCCGTCGCCGGAGGCCAGCGCCAGAAAACCGCGGGAGAGGGCTTCGCCGCCCTGGCGGCGGCGGGCGGCGGCGTTGGCGGCCCGGGCCCGCGCCGGGGCCTGGAGCATCCAGATCGCCGTGCGCCAGAAGATGATGGCGACCAGGGCCCCGACCGTCACCAGCATGACGGCGGCCGCGCCGGTCATGTCGATGCGCCCCCCCAGCCACGCCAGGGTCGCGTGACCCGGTTCGCCGATCACGGCGGTCGCCGCCACGGCGAGGGCCGCGATGACCACCAGCACCAGGGCGACGCGGATCATCCCCCCGTTCCCTCGCGGGACATGCGGCCGAGGTCCGCCAGGGCCGCAGCGCGGACGGCGGCGACGCGTCGGTCGATCTCGGCCCGCCGCTGGGCCCGAACGCGCCAGGCGGCCATGGCGTCCTGGCCGGCGGGGGGCAGGCCGCTGAGCTCGCCAATGGCGCCGGAGAGGTCGCCGGCGTCCACCCGGCGTTCGGCCCGGGCGAGCACGGCGTCGACGCCAGGCCCCTCGACCTGGTCCACGCGGCGGATGGTCACGATGGCGGCGAAGGCCTGGGCGATGCGGGCGATCCCCCCTTCGCCCTGGGCGTGGGCGCGGGAGGCCACCGCGGCGCGGGCGGCGGCGTCAGGATACTCGGCGGCCAGGGCGGCGACGGTCGGCGCGCCGGTCTCGGCCAGGGGGCGAAGGGCGCGCAGGTCCGCGGATTCGGGCAAGGACCCCTCAAGCGCCGCGAGCTCCCCGGCGAAGGGGCGCGAGGTCTCGGCGGCCTCGGACAGGGAGGCGGCGGCGAGGGCGCCCGCGGCGGCGAGCGTGACCTGGCGGCGGTCGGCTTCCAGGCGGTCGACCCGCTGCGACAGGGCGGTAATCTCGGCGGCGGCCTGAGCCGGGGCGGCGGGCGCCGCCGGGCCCACGTCCAGGCGCGCCTGGATGTCCGCCAGCCGCGCGTCGAGAGACGCGATGGGGACCTGCGCCGGAGTGGCGGCCGGCGGCTTCACGACGGGAAACAGCTGGGGCCCCACCCGCCAGATCACGAAGCCGGCGAAGAGGCACAGCACGGTGAAGCCGAGCATGACCCAGAAGCCGACGCTGAACAGGCGTGCGCCCCGGCCATCGGAGCCTGGGCCATCAGGGTTGGGGCCATGGGCGGCCGGGTCCGCGGGCGCGTCGAGCGAAACGGGTTCGGGCGCTGTCATCGGCTGTCTTCAGTGGAGCGATGCCCGCGATTGGTCAACGTGCAATCAGGCTGAGCAGGGACGCCTCATCGGGCCGCGCGGCCACCATGACCCGCCGGAAATTGAGCCGGCGCAGGGGCTCGGCCGCCGCTTCGGAGATGCAGTAGAGATCAAGCTCCGGGGCGGCGCGCGCCAGATCGTCGATCTCCGCCAGGCGGCGCGCGGCGCGCGGCGAGTGGACCAGCACCCCGTCGAACTCCACCGGCTCGGCCGCCAGCGCCGCCTTGGCCGCCAGGGGCGGATCGATCACTTCGGTGGCGTAGACCACGTGGCGGCGCGCCGCGATCCCCTTGGCCGCCAGGGCCGCCGGCAGGTCGCCCGCCGGCTCGCGCGCCCCCAGGTGCAGCACGGCGCCGGAAAACACCCCGCGACGGCGGGCCACGAAGCGGGCCAGGGCCTCCACGTCGCCCCGCGCCGAGCGCACGTGCTGGAAGCCCGCCTTGCGTGCGGCGCCGGCGGTGGCGGCGCCCACGGCGAAGACCGGCAGGTCGCGGGCCTCGCAGACCGCGACGAAGGCGGCCACGCCATTGCGGCTGGTGAAGGCCAGGGCGCCCACGCCGGTCAGATCGGGCGCTGCATCGGCCACCTGACACACCTGCAGCACGGGGGCGACCAACGGCGCATGACCCAGCCGCCGCAGCTGGCGCGCGGTCGTCTCGGCCGCCGGCGCGGCGCGTGTCACCCAAATCCGCATCTAACGCCTTCTCCCACAGGCAGGAGGATGGGCCCCTTCCTCTCCCTGTGGGAGAGGAAACTTCAGGGGATTTCGTTCAGCCCCAGGCGATGCGGTCGCCGGCGTCGGCGCGCAGGGCGCGGCCGAGTTCGAGGCCCAGGGCGAATGCGGCGGCTTCGGTCGCCTGGGCGACAGGCATGCCCAGCTGGTCCTGGCGGCGAAAACGGTGGACGCCGTCCGGCGTCAGGGCCTCGACGGTGAGATAAAGCTGCTGCGCCTCGATGCGGGCGTGGGCGCCGATGGCGGTGCGGCAGGAGCCCTCCAGCGCCACCAGGGCGCCGCGCTCGGCGGCGACGGTCAGGGTCGTGGGCCGGTGGCGCAGGGCGGCGAGCCAGGGCGCGTCGATGTCGCCGGCCCGGGCCTCGATGGCCAGGGCGCCCTGGCCTGGCGCGGGCGGCGCAGCGACCGGATCGAAGGCCTCGCGAACACGGCCGTCCAGGCCCAGGCGCTTGAGGCCCGACAGGGCGAGCACCAGGCCGTCGAAATCTCCGGCGTCGAGCTTGGCCAGGCGGGTGTCGACGTTGCC
>FTHA01000927.1_pt1 | contig 16769 bp, 16 predicted proteins | sample 1640771 | NCBI WGS metagenome assembly FTHA01 (sample SAMEA3914789, study PRJEB12502) | metagenome | biome: forest; material: soil | place: Canada | collected 2011-07-03 | depth 0.3 m | reverse complement strand
GCGCCACCCCCGCGCCGAGGAAGCCCAGGATCGGGCTGATCTTCAGCCGCTTGGCCAGGGGCACGATCACGCCCGCGGTGGCCAGAAAGGCGATCACGTTGGAATAGTTCGCCGGCTCGGCCGCGGTCATGCCGTCTCCAGGAGGATCCGCGAGAGTTACCACGAAGGTTGCGTTGAGAGCGACTCGCAGCTAGGCCTGGGCCATGCGGGCGGGCCAGCGATCGGCGGGGGTTGACGGGGCGCGGGCCTGGAGCGCCCTCCTCGCCGCCATCGTCATCCTGCTGCAGGGCCTGATTCCCGCCGCGGCGATCGCCCACGACGCCAGCCCGGCGGTGCAGATCTGCACCCTGGAGGGGGTGAAGCTGATCGCCGCTCCCGATCGGGACGTCCACAAGGACCACGGCTTCGCCGGCCTCGCCTGCGAGCAGTGCGTGATGGCCAGCTTCGCGGCCGTCGTGGACGAGGCGCCCGCCCCGCCGGTCCGCCATGCCCTTGCCGCGCCGACCGTCCGCGCCGTCGGCCGCGCCTTCCCCAACTTCGCCCGCGCACCGCCGCGGCCGCCATCCACCGCCCCTCCAGCCTTCGCCTGAGATCCGAGCCGCCCGCGCGGACCCGTCCGCGCGCCGACCCCGCCTTTCAGGAAAGGGCCCCTCGTGGCTGCCTCCAAACACGTTCTTGCCGCGGCGATCGCCGCCGTCGTCCTGCCCTCCGCCTCCGCCGCCGCCCATGGCGTCGCCGGCAATCGCTTCTTCCCCGCCACCCTGGCCATCGACGATCCCGCCGTCGCCGACGAGCTATCGCTGCCCACCGTCTCGTATCTTGGCGGCGACGCCGCCGAGACCTCCATCTCGGGCGAATATTCCAAGCGCCTGACCCGCACCTTCGGCCTTTCGGCCGAGACCGGCTGGGTCCGCTCCAAGGAGCCGGGCCTGCCGGCCGCCAGCGGGTTCGAGAACCTGGAGACCACCGCCAAGTGGCAGTTCCTCACCAGCGCGGCGCACGAGACGATCGTCTCGGCCGGCGTATCGGTCGAATGGGGAAGCACGGGGGCCGCGGGCATCGGCGCCGAGCCGCACACCACGCTCACCCCGACCCAGTGGTTCGGCCAGGGGGCCGGCGACCTGCCCGAGGCCATGGCCTGGGCGCGGCCCTTCGCGGTGACCGGCCAGGTCGGCTACGCCTTCCCCACCCGCCGTCGCGACCTGGGGGCGCCGGATGACAATCCGCGAATTCTGACCTGGGGGCTCGCCCTGGAATACAGCCTGCCCTACCTGCAGGCGCACGTGCGCGACGTGGGCCTGTCTCCCTTGCTGAGCCGGCTGACCCCGCTGGTCGAGGCGAGCTTCGAGACGCCGCTGACCGGACCCGACCGGACCACCACGGGGACGATCAATCCGGGGCTGATCTGGGCTGGCCGGCGCTTCCAGCTCGGCGCGGAAGCGATGATCCCGATCAACCAGGCCAGCGGACGCCATGTCGGCGCCGTGATCCAGCTGCACATGTACCTTGACGACATCCTGGCCCGCTCCGTCGGCCGGCCGATCTGGTGAACCGATGAAACCAGCCATCCTCTGCTGCGCGGCGGTCCTGGCGCTTCCGGGCGGCCCGGCCTTCGCCCATGCGCAGCTGGTCAAGGCCGACCCGCGCGTGGGCTCCACCGTGACGGCGGCGCCCGCGCGCATCTGGCTGCGCTTCAGCGAGGTTCCGCGCCTTGCCGGAACCGGCGTGCAGCTGGTCGGCCCACAGGGACCGCCCATGCTGCTGGAGCCGCTCAGCGCCGATCCCAAGGATGTGAGGGGCCTGTTCGCGCCCCTGCCGGCGAACCTGCCGCCCGGCCGCTACCAGGTCCGCTGGCGCGCCCTCTCCCCGGACGCCCACCACACCCAGGGCGACTTCAGCTTCACGGTGAGGCCGTAGGGGATCCGACCCGAGGCTCCCTCCCCCCTTTGAGGGGGAGGGAGCCTCGGGTCGTTGGGCGAAGGTGGTGGGTTGCACCCGAAATAGAACGAGCCCGCCGCGCGGTGGTCGCGGCGGGCTCGCCTTTTCACGCTCATGCGAGCGGGCGTTTCCTCCCCCGAAACGCCTGAAATCCGCACGTCGTCCGCGCACTGGATCTCACGAGAGGAACTGAACGCGACGTCAGGAAAACTGTCAATGCAACGTTACGTGTGAGGGGAACCGGCTCCGGCGAGTGATGCACGGGGGTCACAGGTTAAGCTTGGCCTCCAGGGCGTCCACCGCCGGGCAGTCGGCATGGAAGACATAGTCGGGCCGGGTGACGGAGACCGGCCCGACGCCCGCCCCGGCCAGGGCCTCGGCCGCCGCGAACAGATCGGTCGCCGCCAGCAGCAGGCCGTTGGGCCGCCGCGAGGCGCCGCGCTCGACGAACCCCGCGGTAGCGGTCTCGGCGCGGCCGGCCTGTTCCGCGGGCCAGTTCAGAGTGGCGAGCTGGCGCGCCCGCGCCTTGGCGTCGATGATCCGCAGCAGCCGGCGCGCCAGCTCGAGCTGCGCGGGGGTCCAGGGCGCGTGCAGGCTGGCGGCGAGCTGGGCCTGGCTCTTCAGGATCACCCCGTCCGCCAGGGGCCGCAGGCCGTTGGCGCGCAGTGTCTGGCCGGTGGTGGTGATGTCGACGATCAGCTCCGCGGCGCCGGCGGCAGGGGCGCCCTCGGTGGCCCCGCCGGACTCCACGATCCGGTAGTCGGCGATGCCATGGCGGGCGAAGAAGGCGCGGGTCTGCACGCCGTACTTGGTGGCGACCCGCAGCCTGCGGCCGGTGCGCGCGAGATAGGCCATGGCCACCTCGTCCACGTCGGCCATGGTGTCCACGTCGATCCAGCTCTGCGGCGCGGCGACCACCAGGTCGGCCCGGCCGAAACCCAGCGGCTGGAGCAGCATGACGCGCTCGTCGAGCTCGCCAGCGCCCTCGCGCAACAGGTCTTCGCCCACCACGCCCAGCGGCACGTCGCCGGCGTTCAGCGCCGTGGCGATGTCGGATGAGGACAGCAGCGGCGTCTCCACGCCGGGCAGGGCGGCGAGGCTGCCGCGATAGCCGCGCGCGCCGCCATCCATCTCCAGCCCCAGCCCGCATTCGGCCAGCCAGCCCTCGGTCTGTTCCTTGAGGCGCCCCTTGGAAGGCAGCGCGAGCAAGAGGGACCCGTTCATGCCTCGCCCTCCGCCCAGGCGCGCCAGGGGCGCACCATGCAGCCCACCGCGCCGGTGCGGCGCGGGGCGCCGAGGCGGGTCATCAGGCTGTCATAGCGGCCGCCGGCGGCGACCGGCCGTTCCGCGTCGAGCGCGGCGCTGCGGACCTCGAACACCAGCCCGTCGTAGTAGCCGAAGGCGCGGCCGAAGCCGGTGGCGAAGCGCAGGCGCTCGTCCGGCACACCCTCGGCGACGAGGGCGGCGGCGCGGCGGGACCACGCCTCCAGCGCCCTGTCCAGGCCGGTCCCCCGGGCCAGGGCGGACACCTCGGCCAGCGCGGCGAGGGGCCGGGCGGAGATGGCCATGAAATCGGCGATGCGGCCGGCGTCTGCAGCCGACAGGGCTGGCGCACGGGCGGCGGCGGCGCGTTCGGCCAGGCGGTGGGCGATCTCGGCGGGCGAGCGGCCGCCCACCGGCTGCACGCCGGCCAGGGCCCACAGCTCCTGCAGCGCCTGGGCGGCCTCAGCCTCCGGCAGCCCGGCGACCAATTCGGCCAGGCGGCCGCCTTCGGCAAGGCTGGAGGGTCCGGCCTGGGCTCGCTCCAGTTCGGCGCGCAGGCCGCGCGGACGGCGGAAGGCGCGATCCAGCCGGGTGACCAGCGGCGCGGGCAGGTCCAGGGCCTCGAGGAAGGCGCGGAACAGGCCGATATCGCCCATCTCGACGAACAGGTCGTTGCGTCCCCCGGCGAGTCCGGAGCGCCAGGCAATTCCCGCCATGGCCGCATCGGCCGCGACCGGATCGCCGCCGCCATAGGACTCCATGCCGATCTGCTGGAACTCCTCGGCGCGGCCGGAGCCCAGGGGCGCCACGCGGAACGCCTTGCCTTCGTAGCGGTAGCGGCCCTTGGCGGCGCCGCTCTCGATGTGCGCCTGGGCCACTGGAATGGTGAAGTCGGGTCGGAGGCACGCCGCGTCGATGCCGTCGGCCTGGACCATGAACAGCCGGGGGCGCATGGCCTCTCCGGATACGTCCAGCAGCAGGTCGAGCGGCTGCAGCACAGGCGTGTCGACCTGGGTGGCGCGCTGGTCGATGAAAGGGGCTCGGATCGCCTCTAGCTGGGCGTCGGGCACCGCCGGCTCCAGGCGGATCATGGCGCCGCCTCCAGGATGCCGCGCACCGTCGCCAGCAGCTCGGCGCGGGGGACGGTGACCTGTCCCGGGCGACCTTCGCGCCATTCCTTGTTGTCGGTGACGCCGCGGGCCAGCTCGCGGCCGAGGTCGAGGTCCTTGATGGTCACCACGCCCTGGGCGAGCTCGTCCTCGCCGATGATGACGGCGGCGGGAGAGAGGCGGCGGTCGGCGTACTTCATCTGCGCCCGCATGCCCGAGGTCCCCAGATAGACCTCGGCCGGGACGCCGCCGGCGCGGAGCTCGGCGGCCAGGGCGAAGTAGTCGGCCATGCGGGCCTGGTCGAAGGCGATCACCACCACCGGCCCACGGGCGTCCGGCGCCGCGCCACGGCCGGCCGCCCGGAGCGCCGCCGCCAGGCGGGAGACGCCGAAGGAGAAGCCGGTGGCCGGAACGCTCTGGCCGGTGAAGCGGGCGACGAGGTCGTCGTAGCGGCCGCCGCCACCGACCGAGCCGAAGCGCACGGGCTCCCCGCGCTCGTCGGTGGTCTCCAGCAGCAGCTCTGCCTCGAACACGGCGCCCGTGTAGTACTCCAGCCCGCGGACCACCGACGGGTCGAACCTCGCCTGGTCGGACGCCAGGCCGATGCCGTCGAGCACGTCCTCGATCAGGTCCAGTTCGCGCAGACCCTCCTCGCCAACCGCGCCAAGGTTCAGCTTGGCCAGGGCCAGCAGCACGCCGGCGTCGCGGGTGGAGATGTCGATGAACTCGCCGATCGCCTCACGCGCGGGCACGTCCAGGCCGGCGCCCTTGGTGTAAGCCCCCGACTCGTCCAGGCGCCCCTCGCCCAGCAGGTCCTTGACGCCCTCCCAGCCCAGCCGGTCGAGCTTGTCGATGGCCCGCAGCGCCGTGAGCTTCTGGCGCGGATCGACGACGCCGGCCTGGGCCAGCAGGCCGTCCAGGAGCTTGCGGTTGTTGATCTTCAGCACGTAGGCGCCGCGCGGCAGGCCGGCGGCCTCCAGGCCCGCGGCGGCCATGGCCACCATCTCGGCGTCAGCCTCGGGCCGCGCGGAACCGACGGTGTCGGCGTCGCACTGGACGAACTCGCGGAAGCGCCCTGGGCCAGGCTTCTCGTTGCGCCAGACCGGGCCGTAGGCGTAGCGGCGGAACGGCTTGGCCAGGCCCTCCCAGTTCTGGGCGGCGAAGCGGGCGAGCGGGGCGGTCAGGTCGTAGCGCAGCGCCATCCACTGCTCGTCGTCGTCCTGCAAGGCGAACACGCCCTCGTTGGGACGGTCGGAGTCGGGCAGGAACTTGCCCAGGGCGTCGGCGTATTCGAAGGCGCCGGTGTCGAACGCCTCGAAGCCCCAGCTCTCGTAGACACGGGAGACCGCCTGCAGGATCGCCCGCTCGGCGCCGAGGTCGCGGGCGCGCTTGTCGACGAACCCGCGAGGGGCGCGGGCTTCGGGGCGGAAGGCTTCAGCGTCGGTCATGGCGCGCGCCTAACGGATAAGGCTCCGCCGGGCAAGGAATCCGCCGCCGGACGCAGGTCGAGCCAGAGCAGTTCGTCGTCGAGGTCGACCCCGTCCACCCTCAGCGCCGCCGGCTCGACGCCGTAGGAGCGGAAGCCCAGCTCGACGTAGAGACGCCGGGCCGGCGGATTGCCCACGCTCACCACCGCCTGCAGGATCGCGACATGGGCCCGGGCCCGCTCGATGACGCTCGCCACCAGCGCCTGGGCGCCGCCCGCGCCGCGAGCCCGCGGTCGCACGTAGACGCCCCACAGCAGCCCCTTGTGCCGGACCTTCAGCCCTTCCTGCACGCGGAACCCGGCGGCGCCTTCCAGGGCGCCATCGACGAACAACCCGAACAGAGCGTCGGGCCCATCCGGACGCGGGATCTGGGCGCGGAAGGCCTCCAGGTCGCGCTGCGAGGCCTCCTCCCAGCTGGAGGAGAACGCCGCGGGATGATCCTTCAGCGCCTGCAGCCGCAGCACGCGCCAGGCCTCGGCGTCGTCGACGCCCAACGGGCGCACATCGGGAGGGGAAATGGGTCGTTCCATCATCGTCTTCCAGTTGGATCAGACGGATGGGGTCGGCAGAACCCCATCCGCGGGAGCGGCGGGGTTCGGGGTCGGATCGCTCAGGCCACGCGATCCCAGCCCGTCCCGCCAAGGCAGGTCAGGTGGTTCTGGCGGGCGTGATGCGAGGTCCGCGTCATGGGCCGGGGCTGATACCGGAAGATCGTGAAGAAAGCCAGACGGTCCCGCGCCTCTTCCCCTCTCCCCCCGGGAAAGGGAGGGGCCCGTTGCGGAGCAACGGGAGGGTGAGGGTCCAAGACAGCGAGGGCGTACACCATCATCCTCCCGCGCTACGCGCGGGCCCCTCCTTCGCCCCACGGAAAAGGGGACGTCAGAGGATCAGGCGGCGGCCATCGTGGCTGGCGACCTTCATTTCGACGATCTCTCCCGGTGTGCCGGATCCCTCGAACGCCACCTCGGTGAAGTCCTCCGCGCGGGCCAGGCCAGGGCGTTCGATCAGGGCGCGGAGGGTGCGGCCGACCTGGGCGTCCAGGTGGCGGGCGAGGGCCATGGCGCCGGCGTGGCGGAGGCGCTCGGCGCGGGCCTTGACTACGCGGCGCTCCAGCTGGGGCATGCGCGCCGCCGGCGTGTTCGGACGGGGGCTGAAGGGGAAGACGTGCAGGAAGGCCAGCCCCGCCTCCTCGACCAGCGACAGGGTGTTGTCGAACATGGCGTCGGTCTCGGTGGGAAAGCCGGCGATCAGGTCGCAGCCGAAGGCGGTGTCCGGGCGCACCCTCCGCACCCGTTCGATCAGGCGCAGGGCGTCGGCGCGCGAGTGGCGGCGCTTCATCCGCTTGAGGATCATGTCGTCGCCGGCCTGCAGCGACAGGTGCAGGTGCGGCATCAGCCGCGGCTCCTCGGCCAGGCAGCGCATCAGGTCGGGGTCGATCTCGGCGGCGTCGATGGATGAGAGCCGCAGGCGCTCCAACCCCGGGACCAGCTTCAGGATGCGCCCCACCAGCTGGCCCAGCGTGGGCTGGCCAGGGAGGTCGCTGCCCCAGGAGGTGATGTCGACGCCGGTGACCACCACCTCGCGATAGCCCTGGGCGGCCAGGCGGCGCACCTGCTCCACCACCTCGCCGGCGGCCGCCGAGCGGGAGTCGCCGCGGCCGTAGGGGATGACGCAGAAGGTGCAGCGGTGGTCGCAGCCGTTCTGCACCTCGACATAGGCGCGGGCGCGGTCCTTCAGGCCGTCGATCAGATGGCCGGCGGTCTGCTTCACTGAGAAGATGTCGTTCACCCGCACCCGGGGCCCGTCGTCGTCCAGGTAGGCGCCGGGCGCGGACTTCTCGGCGTTGCCGAGCACGAGGTCGACCTCGGGCATGGCGGCGAAGGCGGCCGGGTCGATCTGGGCGGCGCAGCCGGTGACGATCAGCCTGGCGCCGGGCCGTTCGCGGCGCACCTTGCGGATCGCCTGGCGGGCTTGGCGCACCGCCTCGGCGGTGACCGCGCAGGTGTTGAACACCACCGAATCCTCCAGCCCATCCTCGGCGGCGCGGGCGCGGATGACCTCGCTCTCATAGGCGTTCAGCCGGCAGCCGAAGGTGACCACCTCCACGGCCGGGCCGGGGGCGTCCAGGGATGCAACGATGGTCGAGCCGTCGGCCATGGGTCCCAAACGCAACGGGCGGCCACGGCGGCCGCCCGGCGTCCCTGTAGCACAGGCCAGGCTCTCACGTCAGGGCGCGGCGTCCTTTGACCGGTAGCGGTCGAACCAGGCGAGGATCGCGCCGGCCTTGGCCGCCGACTGGGATGGCCGCGCGGCGATGCCGCCGTGCGAGGCTCCAGGAACCTTCACCAGCGTCGTCGGCACGCCCTTGAGCTGGAGCGCCTGGTAGTACTGCTCAGCCTCGCTGACCGGCGTGCGGTAGTCCTCTTCGCCGACTACCACCAGCGTGGGCGTGGTCACATTGCCCACCAGCGACAGCGGCGAGCGCTTCCAGTAGCCCTCCGGATCCTCCCAGGGCAGCTTGCCGAACCAGTACTTGGCGTAGATGCCGTACTCGTCGGAGGTCAGGGCGAAACTGGCCCAGTCGATCACCGGCTTCTGCACCGCCGCGGCCCTGAACCGGCCGGTCTTGCCGATGATCCAGGAGGTCAGCACCCCGCCCCCCGAACCGCCGGTCACGAACAGCGCCTGCGGATCGACGAATCCCTTGGCGATGGCCGCGTCCACCGCGCTCATCAGGTCGTCATAGTCATGGCCCGGATAGTCGTGATGGATCAGGTTGGCGAACTCGGCGCCATAGGACGTCGAGCCACGCGGATTGACGTAGACCACCACATAGCCCGCCGCCGCGTAGAGCTGGTCGTCGGTGGAGAACACCGGTCCGTAGGCGGCGAACGGCCCGCCGTGGATCTCCAGGATCAGCGGATGCTTCGTGGCCGGATCGAAGTTCGGCGGGGTGACGATCCAGGCGTCGATCGGCCGCTTATCGAACGAGGAAACCACGGCCAGGGGCTCGACCTTGGCCAGGGCCTTGCCTATGAACAGGTCGTCGTTCAGCCGCGTGAGCCGCTTGACCCCGCCCTTGGCCACCACCGCCAGGTCGGCAGGACGGGCGGGATCGCCCACCGTGATGGCGACGGCGCCGTTGGCGGCGACGCTGAAAGCGCCGCCCGTGTAGGGGCGGTCAAACTCGGGCCCCGCGAGCCCCTCGGCCACCGGCGTGAGGCGGCCATCCAGGAACACCCGCGCCACCTTGGTCGCGCCGCGATCGTCATAGAGGACGTAGAGGCTCTTGCCGTCCGCAGCCCATTTTGGCGAGCCGAGGTCGCGGTCCAGGCCATCGCTCAGGGAGCGGACGTTCCCGCCGTCTGCGTCCATCACGTAAAGCCGGTCGTTCTCGTAGCCGCGCAGCTTGTCGTCGAAACCGACGTAGGCGATCAGCCGGCCGTCCGGCGACACCGCCGGGGACTGGTCGGGTCCATAACGCTTCGTCAGCTGGGTCAGGGTCCCGTCAACGACCGATAGGTGGAACAGGTTGCTGTCCAGCGGCTCCCGATCCGGATCCGCGTTGCAGTTGGCGCTGAATACGATGGCCTTGCCGTCCGGCGTGAACGAGAGGGGACCGCCATCGTCATAGGGGCCGAAGGTGAGCTGGCGCGGCGAGCCGCCGTCTGCCGAGACCAGGAAGATCTTGGTGAAGCCGGGTTTGAAATAACCCTGCTCGTCCTCACGGTAATGCAACCGCGTGATCACCTTCAGGGGATCGGCCCACTTGGCCCCTTCCGGCTTCTTCAGGGGAACGCCGAGGTCGGCGCCCTCGTCCGGGACGAACATCGTGAAGGCCACCAGCTTGCCGTCGGGCGACCAGGCGATGTCGCCGGGCGCTTGCGGCAAGGAGGCGACGCTGGCGCTGACGCCCGAGGCGATCCAGCGGACGAACAGCGCGGGCCGATCGCCCTCGCCCGAGGCGATATAGGCCAGCCGCTTGCCGTCGGGAGACCAGCGCGGGGAGCTCGACTCGCCGGTCCCGCCCACCAGCGGCGCCTGCGCGCCCGTCGCCGGGTCCGCCAGCCAGATCGCGTTGCGGGCCTTGTCGGTCATGATGTCGTTGCTGCTGCGGACATAGGCGATCATCCCGCCGTCAGGCCGGATCTGCGGATCGGCGGCCGCCTCCAGCCCGAACAAGTCGGACGCCGCGAACCCCTTTTCCGGTCCCTCGGCCGGCTTGGCGGACGCGGAGACGGCGAGGACGGCGCAAAGAACGCAGGACAGGGCCACGAGACGCATGACGGACGATCCTAAGCTTGGCCGCCGCCATTCGCGCGCGTCCTGGGTGAACGCTAGCGACGCGCGCAGCCAAGGGAAAGGGTGACGGTCTTCAGCAGGTTGAGAATGCCCTTCCCTTGGCCCATCCTCGCGCCAACAAGCCTGAAGGCAGGAGCCAGGATGCGAGCCTATGTGATCCCGAAGGACTGCCGCAGCCTGGACCAGCTTCGCCTGGTCGAACGGCCGGATCCGCAGCCGGGCCCCGGCCAGGTGCTGATCCGCATCCGCGCCGCCTCGCTGAACTACCGCGACCACATGATCGTCACTGGCGACTACTTCGGCATGACGGCGCCGCGGGAGCTGACCCCGTGCTCCGATCTCGGCGGCGAGGTGATCGGGGTCGGCGCGGGTGTCACGCGCGTCAAGGTCGGGGATCGGGTGACCGCCACCTTCTCGCAGGCCGATCCGAACGGACCGGCGTCGGGCCCGCAGGGGCCGCTCGGCCTGCCGCACGACGGGGCGCTGGCCGAACAGATCGTGCTGCACGAGGACGGCGTCCTGCCCATGCCCCCCGGCTACAGCTTCGAGGAGGCCGCCTGCCTGCCCTGCGCCGGAGTCACCGCCTGGAACACGCTGATGATCGCCGGCAGGCCGATTCGGCCGGGCGATACGGTGGTCGCGCTCGGCACGGGCGGGGTCTCGATCTGGGCGCTGCAGCTGGCTCACGCGGCGGGTGCGCGGGTGATCATCACCTCGTCCAGCGACGAGAAGATCGAGCGGGCCAGGGCGCTGGGCGCCTCTGACGGGATCAACTACCGCAACACGCCGGAGTGGGACCAGGAGGTCATGCGACTGACCGGTGGGCGCGGGGCGGACTGCGTCATCGAGGTCGGCGGCGAGGGCACCCTCGCGCGCTCGTTCCGCGCCCTGGCGCAGCACGGCAAGGTCGGGCTGATCGGCGTGCTGGCGGGCTCCTCGCAGGACCTCGGGATCCATACCCTGATGTTCAAGCAGGGGACCCTGCACGGGATCATGGTCGGCGACCGCGGCCTGTTCGAGCAGCTGAACCGGGCAGTGACCGCCGACGGGATCAAGCCGGTGATCGACGGGGTGTTCGCCTTCGAGGACGCCCGGTCCGCGTTCGAGCGACAGCAGTCCGGCGCCTTCATGGGCAAGATCGTCGTCACCATTTGATTGGAGCCAGCCAATGACCGCAATCGATCAAGGCGCCGGGCTGGAGGGCGTCGAAGCCGCGCTCCACTACGTCTCACCCGCCGCGCCGCACAGCCTGCGTTACGTGGGCGGGGGTCAGGAGATCAACACGGCGACGTTCGAACCCCACATGGTCTTCATCCGCGACGCCCGCGCCTCGTTCGAACCCCTGACGCTCCAGACCACCGGCTTCCAGCTCGCCCGCCAGCAGACCGCGGTCGACCTCTACGACGATGACCAGGCCGCGGCCGCCTATCCCGCCGAGATCGAGGCGTTGCTCGGGGCCATGCTGAACCCGGACCGGATCGCCCTGTTCAGGCCCCGCCGACGCCACATGACGCAATCCCAGGGGGAAGTGCTGCCCGGCGCGACCGACGTACACGTGGACTACGACGCCCCGGATTCACAGGTCCTGGCGCGCCGCCTGCTCGGGCTCGATCGCGACGCGGAGCTCCCCTACAGCCGCTTCATGGCGATCAACCTCTGGCGCGTGCTGACGCCCCCGCCCCAGGATCGCCCACTCGCCGTCTGCGATGCGCGCACCGCCACGCGGCGCGGGACGCGGAACACCTTGATCTCGGTGGACGTGATGCCCCCGCCCGAAACCTTGCTCCAGGTCCCGCCGGACGATCCGGACCTGCGGAGCGGGTTCCTGTTCCACTTCGACCCGGACCAGCGCTGGTACTACTACCCGGACATGACCACGGACGAGGTGCTGCTGTTCAAGCTCTACGACTCGATCGAGTCCGGGCCCTGGCGCTGTCCCCACACCTCGTTCGCCGACCCCGGAGCGACATCGGCCCCGCCGCGCGAGAGCTACGAGATCCGCAGCTTCGTCTACTTCAAATGACCTACGGACGCGGCTTGGCGGTCTGCTCGTCGTAGAGGGCTGTGCCGAGCAGGCCGAGGCTCGCCTGGACCCGGGCCTGGTTGATCGGCTCGTCGGGCAAGGCGGCGAGCTGGGCCTTGGAGCGCGCCTCGATCACCGGGCCGGTCTCCACGTGGGTCATGATGTAGAGGTCGTTGCGACGGATGCCGGCGAGCACCCGTTCGCCCGTCTCGTCGCCGCTCATGGCGGTGGCGAAGATCGGCGTCGCCTCGCGCGACACCCCTGGCGCCGTCACCGACACCGATCCCGTCTCGGCCAGGCGCGTGGGTCGCACGGCGGGCGTGCTCTCGAACAGATCGGACTTCACCGGGCCGGGACACAGCACCGAGACGCCAATGCCGTGGTCCTGCAGGTCGGCCCTGAGCGACTCGGCGAGTCCCACCTGGGCGTACTTGGAGGTCGCGTAGACCCCCTGGCCGCGGCCGGTGAAGATGCCGCTCACCGACGAGGTGATGACGATGTGGCCGCCCCCGCCGTGCGCCAGCATCCGCGGGACGAAGGTCTGTACGGCGTTGATCGCCCCGCCGAGGTTCACCCCCAGGCAGAACTCCCAGTCCTGGAACGTCGCGTCCTGGGTGGGGCCGACAAGATTGACGCCGGCGTTGCTGCACAAGATCTGCACCTTGCCGAACGTGCGCTCGGCCTCGTCGGCGGCGCGGCTCCAGGCGTCGCGATCGGTGACGTCGAGCTGGATGGCGTGGGCCTCGTCGCCCAGCGACTGGCGCGCCGCATCGAGCGCGTCGCCACGAACATCGGCGATCACCACCTTGGCGCCTGCCGCAACAAGGGCGCGGGCTATCCCTAGGCCGATACCGCTCGCACCGCCGCTGATGAACGCGACCTTGCCTGCAATCACGTCCATCGTTTCCTCCGACATTTTCTGTGTGTGGCCCGGCTACGGCAGGGTTCCAGTGAAGTCCAGCTCGATCGGGCCAGTCATCAGCACCGGTCCCTCGCGGGTCCAGTCGATCTCCAGCTCGCCGCCGTCCAGGATCACCGTCGCCCGCCGCTCGGACAGGCCCCGGCGGCTGGCGGCCACCACGGCGGCGCAGGCGCCGGTGCCGCAGGCCTTGGTCAGGCCGGCGCCCCGCTCCCACACCTTCAGCCGGATCAGGTCGCGCTGGCGGATTTCGGCGAAGCCGACATTTGCGCGCTCAGGAAACAGGTGGTGGTGCTCCAGCATCGGCCCGACCTGGGTGACGGGAGCGGCCTCGGCGTCAGCGACGAAGAACACCACGTGAGGGTTGCCCATGGAGACGCAGCCGGGGGTGTGCAGCACGGGGGCGTCGATCGGGCCCACCTGGAGCTCGATGCCGCGGGTGTCCATCGCCTCGGCAAGCGGGATGTCGCGCCAGTCGAGCTTGGGGGCGCCCATGTCGACGCACACGCGCTTGGGTCCGACCCGCTCGACGAACAGCTCCCCCGAGAGGGTCTCGATCACCACCTTGGAAAAGCTCGTTCCTTCGGTCAGCAGCCAGCCGACGCAGCGGGCGGCGTTGCCACAGGCGCCCACTTCGCCGCCGTCGGCGTTCCAGATGCGCATGAAGGCGTCGGCGCGTTCATAGGGCTCGATGGCGATCAGCTGGTCGCAGCCGATCCCGGTCTGCCGGTCGCAGATCGCGCGCACCTCCTCGGCCGTGGGGGTGAACGGCTGGCTGCGCGCCTCGACCACGACGAAGTCGTTGCCCAGGCCGTTCATCTTGATGAAGGGACGGCTCATCCGCGCCATATAGAGGCTCGATGCCCGGGGCCAAACCGCGATTGTCGGCAGCCATGAGCGCGCTAGATCACGATGGTTTTGGATTGAATCAATCCAAAACCATGAACGTGATCTATTTCAAACATTAGAGCGGGATTTACGCGGAAAACCGGTACCCACTTTTCCGCATCCCGCTCTAGCGGATTAGAACGTTCCCCGTTCACCGATCAGGGAGACCTCCCATGGACGACGCAGCCCTTTCCAAAGTCGAGGCCGCCAAGGCGCTGGGCCTCAAGCACATGCGCGAAGCCGCCCTGGTGGCGGGCCAATGGGTGACCGAGGGCGAGCGGCTCGAGGTCGAGGATCCCGCCGAGGAGGCGGTGTTCGGTTCTGTGCCCAAGGTCTCGGGGGAGGAGGTGGAGCGGGCGGTGCAGGCCGCCGCCGACGCCTTTCCCGACTGGTCCAGCCGCCGCGAGACCGACCGGGCCGAGTTCCTGCGCCGCTGGGCCGCGCTGATCGATCGCGATCTCGATGGCCTGGGCGCGCTGCTCTCGCTGGAGAACGGCAAGCCGTGGGCTGAGGCCAACGGCGAGATCGGCTACGCCAACCAGTTCAACAGGTGGTTCGCCAGCGAGGCCGAGCGGCTGAACGGCGACATCATCCCCAGCCCCTCGGCGCAGGACCGCATCGCCACCTTCAAGCAGGGCGTGGGCCCGGTGGCGGCGATCACCCCCTGGAACTTCCCGGCGGCGATGATCACCCGCAAGCTGGCCCCCGCCTTCGCCGCCGGCTGCACGGTGGTGCTGAAGCCCGCGTCGGCGACCCCCTTCACCGCCCTGGCCCTGGCGGCGTTGGCCCAGGAAGCCGGCCTTCCCGACGGCGTGCTGAGCGTGGTGACTGGCGACAACCGGGTGATCGGGCCGGTGCTGACCGGCTCCTCCCTCATCCGGAAGCTGTCGTTCACCGGCTCGACCGAGGTCGGCCGCAGCCTGATGGCGTCCTGTGCGCCGACGCTGAAGCGGCTGTCGATGGAGCTCGGCGGCGCCGCGCCGCTGATCGTGTTCGACGACGCCGACCTCGACCTGGCGGTGGACGGGACCATCAAGGGCAAGTTCCGCTGTTCGGGCCAGACCTGCGTCTGCCCCAACCGGATCTACGTCCAGGCCCCGCTCTACGACGCCTACCTGGAGAAGCTCACTGCCCGCGTCGCCGCGCTGAAGGTCGGCAAGCCGTTCGAACCGGACGTGCAGATCGGCCCGCTGATCGACGCCCAGGGCGTGGACAAGGTCGAGGACCACGTCCGCCGCACCGTCGCCGCCGGCGGCCGGGTGCTGGCTGGCGGCGAGCGCCATCCGCTGGGCGGCCGCTTCTTCACCCCGACCGTCATCGCCGGCGGCGACGAGAGCCTGTTCCGCCACGAGGAGACCTTCGGCCCGCTGGTCCCGGTGTTCTCGTTCGAGACCGAGGCGGAGGTCATCGCCCTGGCCAACGCCTCCGACTACGGCCTGGCGTCCTACCTGTTCAGCGACGACCTGAACCGGGTGATGCGCGTCGCCCGCGCCATCGACGCCGGCATGGTCGGCGTCAACGTCGGCCTGATGTCCAACGCCGCCAACCCCTTCGGCGGCGTCAAGCAATCCGGCTTCGGCCACGAAGGCTCAATCTACGGCATCGACGAGTACGTGCAGGTGAAGGCGGTGACGCTGGGGCTGCGGTGAGGGAGCCCTCCTCGGCTGGTGCGTTTATCATTCCTCCGCCAGGCTCGTGAGTTACGCGGCCGGTGGAAGATGGACCGGGGCCAGGCGAAGGCCCAGCGTCCGCATCACCTTCAGCAAGGTGTCCAGCGTCGGATTGCCCTCCGGTCCCAGGGCCCGATAGAGCGACGGCCGGCTCAGGTCCGTGTCCTCGGCGAGCTGGGACATGCCGCGGGCTCGGGCGACGGCGCCGAGCGCGCTCATGATTTCCGCGATGTCGTTGGTAGCGAATGCGTCCTCGAGAAAGGCTTCGATAGCTTCGGGGCTATCGAGGTATCGGGCCGCATCAAAAGGAACTATCTTCAGCGCCATCACTCACACTCCTAGTCCAGCTCTTCGGCCAGCGCCTTGGCGCGGCGAATGTCGCGTTTCTGGCTGGCCTTGTCGCCGCCGCCGAGGTTGCCAAACCGGGCGCCGTCAAGCCTACGGGCGATGATCGCCTTGGCTCGCACGTCTCGCAGGCCATCGAGCCAACCTTCGAACGCCTCAGTCAGGCGGACTCCGATCATTTGATGATGTCGTATATAAGCGACAAATCCGCAACCCCCGAACGTCGAGGTCGCCTCGCCCCGCATTGACCCACCCTCTGGCTTGAGCTTCCCTCTCGTCAGCGCCTCGGCGCGATGGGGAGGGGCTGATGAACCGCAACCATGCGATCCTGGGGGCTGCCGTCGCCGGCGCCCTGATGCTGGGTTTCATCGGTGGGTTCTTCGTAGCCAAGGGCGGCAAGCCGGCCGGCGGACCGGCGGCGGTGGCGCGCGAGGAGGCTGGCTTCAGCTGGCCGTTCTTCGGCAAGCCGCGCTCGGCCGACGCGCGGCGGCCCAATCCGCCCAAGCCCCAGGGTTTCGCCGTCTGGAAGACCCGGGTGGACACCCGCGGCGCCCAGCCCCTGGCGTGCATCCAGCTGACCCGGGCGCTCGATCCGTCCAAGGCCTATGCGGACTATGTGATGCTCTCGCCCGAGACCGGCGGCGCGCCGGCGGTGACGGCGCGGGGCGATGAGCTGTGCATCGGCGGGCTCGGATACGCCGACCATCGCATCACCCTGCTGAAGGGGCTGAAGGCGGCCAACGGCGAGGCGCTGGCCGCCAACGCCGACGTGGACTTCACCTTCGGCGACAAGCCGCCCTATGTGGGCTTCGCCGGGGACGGGGT
>FTHA01002085.1_pt1 | contig 16834 bp, 20 predicted proteins | sample 1640771 | NCBI WGS metagenome assembly FTHA01 (sample SAMEA3914789, study PRJEB12502) | metagenome | biome: forest; material: soil | place: Canada | collected 2011-07-03 | depth 0.3 m | reverse complement strand
GATGCGCTCGAAGGCCAGGTCGTCGTCCGGCGACTGGATCAGCCGCAGGTAGGCGTGGGCGTCACGGATCTCGGCCCGCTCGAAGAACCGGGGGCCTCCCACCACGGTGTACGGGATCTGCAGCATGACGAAGCGCTCTTCGAACGCCCGCATCTGGAAGGAGGCGCGGACCAGGATGGCGCATTCGCGATAGCGCCGGCCCGACCGCTTCCACCGCTCGAGGTCGTCGGCGATCAGACGGGACTCCGCCTCGCCGTCCCAGACCCCGCGCACCTGGACCTTGTCGCCCCCCTCGGCCTGGGTCCACAGCGTCTTGCCGAGCCGGCTCTTGTTGGCCGCGATCAGGCCCGAGGCGGCCGCCAGGATATGGGGCGTGGAGCGGTAGTTGCGCTCCAGCCGGATCACCTCCGCGCCCGGGAAGTCGCGCTCGAAGCGCAGGATGTTGTCCACCTCCGCGCCGCGCCAGCCGTAGATCGACTGGTCGTCGTCTCCCACGCAGCAGATGTTCTGGCGACCCTGGGCCAGCAGCCTCAGCCACAGGTACTGACAGACGTTGGAGTCCTGGTACTCGTCCACCAGCACGTAGCGGAACCGGTTCTGGTAGTCGGCCAGGACGTCGGGATGGCCGGTGAAGATGGTCAGGTTGTGCAACAGAAGGTCGCCGAAATCGCAGGCGTTCAGCACCCTCAGGCGGTCCTGGTAGAGCTTGTAGAGCGCCTGGCCCCGATTGTTGGCGAAATGGCCGCCTTCGGACGGCGGCAGCTTCTCCGGCGTCCAGCCGCGGTTCTTCCAGTGGTCGATCAGGCCGGCCATCTGCCGCGGCGTCCAGCGCTTGGGATCGACGTTCTCGGCCTCCAGCACCTGCTTGATCAGCCGCTCCTGGTCGTCGGTGTCCAGGATGGTGAAGCTCGACTTCAGGCCCACCAGTTCGGCGTGCCGCCGCAGGATCTGGGCGGCGATGGCGTGGAAGGTGCCGAGCCACCTCAGGCCCTCCGCCGAGGGGCCGATGATGGCGGTGATCCGTTCGCGCATCTCGCGCGCGGCCTTGTTGGTGAAGGTGACGGCCAGGAGCTCCCACGGGCGCGCCCGGCCCATGGCCAGGATGTGCGCCAGTCGGGTGGTCAGGACCCGGGTCTTGCCTGTGCCCGCCCCGGCCAGCACCAGCACCGGGCCCTCGACGGCCTCCACCGCCTGCCGCTGCTCGGGGTTCAGGCCGTCGAGATAGGACGGCGGGGCGTCCACGCGGGCGAGGTCGGAGATGCGGGTCTGGGGCAGGGCGTCGGACACGGGGCAGGGGCTCTGAATCGAAAGAACATATGTAGCACACGCGGGCCATGGGTCTTAAGCGCCATCGCACGGCCGGGCCGATCCGGCCTGCGACAACATGCCCTGACAGGCGAATTCACGATTAACGTTGCCCCCGTGGGTTGAGCGGCATAGACCCCGATCCAGCGCCCCGCGCGTGCGTGCGGCGGCGAGCCTCGGCGACGGCGCTTCACGCCCGCCCTCGAGCCCGCCCCCTCCCGTTCAGGACGCATAAAAAAGATGTACGAGGAGGAAACCAATGACCAAACACACGGGCTCCGCCCGCGACCTACTGCACCCTGATGTCCCCGACCGCCGCTCGGCTCCGCCCCCGGCGGGGCTGGGCCCAAACGAACGCAGCAGCCATACCGGCTCAGCCCGCGATCCTTTCTATCTGGACGTCGCGCCCCCCCGCGGCCGTAAGCCCACGCCGCCGGCGCGCGCCGCGGCTCCGGCGCCTTCAGACGGACGCGCCAGACACTCAGGCTCCGCCCGTGATCCCCTGCCGCCCGGCGGTTACCGCGACGCCGACCGCCGCGGCTCCTCCCCGATGGGCTGGATTATCGCCGCAGTCGCCGTGATCGCCGTCGGCGGAGGCATTGTCGCCTCGGGTGGACACCTGTTGTCGTCCGGCCTGGGCGCGGGCATCGCCGGCGTCTTCAGCCCGCGCGGCTGAGCCGTCGAGGCGTTCCCGGTCTCGTTCAACTCCCGGGTGCGGCTTGGGCCCGCCCGGGAGGCGACGATCCTGGCCGATCGCGAAAACTTGAACGGCGCCAATGTCTTGTGCCCGCCCTCGATTGGGAGGATGGTGGCCTGAACGGCAGCTGCGCTCACGAGAGGCGCGGCGCATCCAGGGCGGAAAATGTTACGCGACGACATCCCTCGGGAACACCAGCGCACCCGCGCGGAACGCCACGGTCGCGCGCCTGCGCTGCTCTGGCTGATGTTGGCCATGATCGTGGTGGCCGGGTTCATCGTCTTCGCCAAGTGGGGCCTCGGCCCGCCGCTCTGACGCGCCGCCGTCGCCAACATTAAGTTCCTGTTACGTTCTTCCGGGCCGACCGCCCGGCTGATATGCGTGGATCCGTCAGGAGGTCCACGTGTCGCACGCCGCCGTCCATCGGAGATCGAGCGCCCTGGGCGCGGACCTGGTGTCCCTGGCCGTGTGCAGCCTGATCTGGGGCACGACCTGGCGGGTCATCAAGCTGCAGTATGGCGTGGTCCCGCCCCTCGAATCCGTGGTCTACCGCTTTACCCTGGCGGCCGTACTGCTGTTTATCCTGTGCCGGGTGACGCGCCAGCCGATGGCCCTGACACGGCGCCAGCACCTGTTCGCGTTCGCCCAGGGCGCCTTCGGCTTCGGGCTCCAATACGCGCTGGTCTACCTTTCCGAGGAAACGCTCGCGTCGGGCGCTGTGGCGGTGATTTTCGCGGCGGTGGTCTTCGTCAACCTGGTCGTCTTCCGGCTGGCGGCCGGCCAGCGGGCGCCCTGGCCGGCGTGGCTGGCGGCCCTGCTCGGCCTGGCGGGGGTCGCGGCCATGTCCTTGTCCCAGGTCCGCGCGCCGGGCGCCTCCGGCGAGGCGCCGCTGGCGGTGGGCGCGGCCTTCGGCGGCGTGCTGGCGTCGGTGTTCGGGAACCTGTTCGCGGCCAGGGCGCATGGCGCGGGCGCGGCGACGGCGCCCGGAACGGCCTGGGCCATGGCCTACGGAGCGGCGCTGCTGGCGGCCTATGTCGGGCTGACCGGGCAGCCCTGGCGCTTCGACACTTCGCCCGCCTACCTCGGGTCCCTGACCTACCTGGCGGTGCTGGGCTCGGTGACCGCCTTCCTGGTCTTCTACGCCCTGGCCCGGCGGCGCGGCTACGCCTTCGCGTCCTACGTCGCGGCGCTCACCCCGCCCACGGCGATGATCCTGTCCAGCTTCACGGAGTCCGCCCGGTGGGGCGCCGACGCCTTGATCGGCCTGGCCCTGGTCCTGGCCGGCCAGGTCCTGCTGATCCGCGGGACGCGGGCCTAGAGCATGATTCAATAGTTTGAGCGCGTTCTTTCCGCAAAGACCGGGGTCCAATTTGGCGGAACACGCTCTAGCTAGCCCGCGGCCTTGTCCAGCGCCCACGTCAGGGCGGCGGTGCGGCAGGCGGAGGCGAGGGGGCTGTCCTGGCGGCCCTTGTCGATGCGGCCGATCACTACCGCCAGGCTGACGGCGTCGGCGGCGGCCATGGCCTGCAGGGCGGCCCAGAATTCCGGCTCCAGGGCGAGGGAGGTGGGGTGTCCAGACAGGCTGACTGAGCGTTTCTTCAGCACCTCAGCGGTCCCGCTCGCCGGCGTCCAGGTCCCGCCTGGCCTTGTCGGCGAGCGCCTTGGCGAGGGCCTTCTCGGCCTTGGTGCGGCCGAACTTGACGCGGTTCTCCGCCGCCCGCGCCTCCGCCTGCGTGCGCGCCCTGGCCTTGCGGGCCTTGTTGAAGTTGACGAGTTCGGCCACGGGTCAGGCGGCGTCCTTCGGCAGGGCGGCGGCGTAGGCGGGCCGCGCCGTCAGCCGTTCCAGATAGGCGTCGAAGGCTGGCCGCTTGGGCAGCATCTGGGCCCCCCACTGCACGATGCTGCCGTAAAGGATGTCCGCGGCCGAGAAGGTTTCGCCCAGGATGTAGGGTCCGCTCTGCACGGCGTCTTCGAAGCGTTTCACCATCTGATCGTAGTTGCGGGTCTCGCGTTCGTCCTTTTCCACCCGCCCGGTGAACTTCGCGATCAGCGCCGGCTCGACCTCTCCGGCGTAATAGAACAGCCAGGTGAGGAAGTCCGCCCGCCCGGGATCGCCGACGCGGGGGCCGAGGCCCGCGTCGGGGAAGGCGTCGGCCAGGTAGAGGCAAATGGCGGCCGACTCCGTCACCAGTCGCCCGTCATGGACCAGCGCCGGGACCTTGCCCTGCGGATGGGCGTTGGCCGGATCGGCCTGGCCTGAACCGTCGCCGCGCCGGATGGTGACATAGGTCAGCTCGTAAGGCTGGCCGAGTTCCTCCAGCAGCCAGATGAACCGGGACGAACGGGTCTGGGGCGAATGATAGAGCGTGAGCATCGGAACCCTCCATTTGCCGGAACAATACAAGAACACCGGGGGCGGTCAACCTTGGCCGGGCGCAACCGGTTCGCGCCGCCGGCCGTTAGACAGGCCAGGCAGGAGCCTCTCGAAGGAGTATGCAACATGATCAACGCCACCCAAATCCGCGAACACATGGATGTGGTCGGATCGGACGGTAAACACGTCGGCCGGGTCGACCGCATCAAGGGCGACGAAATCGAGTTGGCCAAACTCGACCTGTCCACGGCCGGCAAGCACCGCCTCGTGCCCCTGACCTGGGTCGAGTTCGTGGACGACAAGGTCCACCTCTCCATGGACCACGAAGAGGCCAAGCGCCGCTGGATGTCCGACCTCTGAAAGGCGCGGGACTGGCCGGACGGCCCGGGGCTGCGGCCACGGGTCGTCCGGCGGGCGCCTCAGTAGCCGCCGCGCGCCCCCGCGGGCATGCCGAGCAAGGTCCCGGTCGTGGACTTGCGCCGGACCTTCACCGTCCAGCGGATATTCCAGGCGACCTTGGGGTCGCGGGGCCGCGGCGGATCGGCCATGTCGGTCTCCTCGCCATAGGCGATCATCGACAGCATGCCGAAGGGCGACGCCTTGATCACCTCGGCGGGCACCACACATTCGGTGGTCTGGGGCGCCATCACCATGCGCTGGGCGATCAGGCGGCGCACTTCGCCCGGAGGCAGGTAGTCCGCCAGCGCGCCGCCCATCATGGTGGCCGCCGAGCCCGAACTCCACATCACGACGGTCTCGCCGCGATCCTGGGCGCCGACCATCCAGGCGTAGTAGCCGGTGGCGCCGGGAACGGCGTCCCACGCCACGTGCCGCCCGCCCTCCGGCGTCGGGCTTGAATCGACGATGTTCAGCGGCCCCAGGAAGTCCTGGTTCGGCCCGAGGTTGAAGTGGATTTCAGGCGAATAGTTTCCTCGCACGGTATGGGCGCCGACCAGCGACCCGTCGGGGGGCACGGTCGAGGCCGAGCGCTCGTTGGGCCACTCGCCATAGGTGGCGTAGCGGCCGGGTGACGGCGGTCGGCCGCCGTTGGCGACCACGAAGGGGATGTTGGGGGGCGGCATGTTCGGGCCGATCTTGGAGAAGTCGATGACGACCGGCGGCGCCGCTGCGTGCTCGCCGCAGCCCCAGTAGATCAGCATCCGGCCGCGCGGCCTCTGGCCCTGGGTCATGCGCGGCGGCTCGGACGGTTCGGCCGGCTCAGGCGGCGCCACGCGCGGCGTGACCAGCGGCAGGCTTTCGCCCGCGCCCAGGGCGTCGGGCGGCAGGTGCGCGGCCTGCGGTTCGCCCTGCGCCCGCTGCGTTGATCCCAGCTGCAGCGTCAGGGTGTGGCTCGCGCCGCCGCCGCCCATGCCCGGATAGCCCCCCATGCCGGGACGCCCCGTCCCAGCTCCGCCTGGACCCCCTGGGCCGCCGCGCCCACCGTACATTCCAGGAGGCGGGGCCCCTCCGAGCGCCATGCCCATCATGGCGCCCAGTCCGGGCCGCCTTGGGGCCTGCTGCTGCGGGGGCGGGCCGCCCGCGCCAGGGCCGCCCATTCCCCCCATGCCGGGCATGCCGGTCATGCCCGAGGTGGTGGCGGCGCTCATCCAGTATACGGCGACCGGTCCGGTGACCGGCTGCTCGGCGGCGGCCGTCCCGCCGACAACGCCGGCGCCGACGACGGCGATCAAGGCTTTCGATGACGCTTTCATGACTGACCCTCCCGTTATGTCCTACCTAGCACGGGGTCTGGAATTGGCGACAGTCGCGGGCGCCTCATTCTGGCCGCGAGCACAGGTATAACAGGCCCGTCGCGGAGGGCGTCTTGAAAGCAATTATCATTGGCCTGGGCCTTTTGGCCCTTTCGGCTGGCGGATCGGCGTGGGCGCAGGATCGCCCGACAGTGAAGGCGTGCGCGGGCGTTTACGGCGCCCTGGCCCAGGAACAGGGAGCGTTCGGCGCCACCGACAGCCTCATGGGCGAGCGCTATCTCAACTTCGCCAAGATCGACTTCAACGAGCGCCTGGCCCAGCTTGCCCGCAAGGAGGAGAAGGGGATCACCGATCTGCAGGCTTCAAGCGAGGCCGAACGCTCGGCTGACTACATGAAGCTGGTTGACGCCGAGACCGAGGGAACAATGGACTCTCCCTCCGTCCTGGGCCTGACCCGCCTGTCCGACACCTGCGACGAAGAATACGGCTTCAACCCCAGCCTGGGTGGGTGAGGCGCGCGGCGGCGCGCTCGCGCCGCCTGTGCGATCGACAATTGCTTGTCGATCGCCGCGCCGAACGCCCGTAGCGCAAGCGGAGGGCCGGGAGAGGCGCGAGACGACAATTGCTTGGCGATTTCCCCGAGGAACGCCGGAGCGTAAGCGAGGGCCGGACGAGGCGCGCGGCGGCGCGCTCGCGCCCGACCGGTTTACAACCACGCCCATCCGCCCTATCTCGCGCTCATGCGGTCGATGACCATTACGCGCGCGATTAAGACCACCTGGCGCTCGGGGCCCGGGGGTTGGCGCGCGCACGCCGCGTAGACCACCCCTGATGACCCCGCCGGATGGACGGGGTCGCTAATCACCAAGCCAGGCGCCTCGACCTCCGGCCAAGCCCGGAGACTTCGAATGCTTGTTGCATCACCTTCCAGACAATCCGCATCGCGCCGCCTGAATGTCGCGATCGTCGGCGCGACCGGCGCCGTCGGCGGCGAATTGATCGACTGCATGGACCGGCGGGCCTTCCCGGTCGCGGATCTGCGCCTCTTCGCTTCTCCGCGATCCGCCGGCCGCATGATCGAGCGGCGCGGCGGCCCGGTCAGGATCGAGGCGCTGGCGGACCGCTGCTTCGCGGGTGTGGACGTCGCCTTCTTCGCGGCCGGCGCGGACATCAGCCGGCGGTATGTCCCGCAGGCGGTGGAACAAGGAAGCCTGGTCGTGGATAACTCGTCGGCGTTCCGAATGGAACCGGCCACGCCGCTGGTGGTCCCGGAGGTCAATGGCGGGCGCCTCGATGCGCGTCCCTCGCTCGTGGCGAATCCCAACTGCGTGGCGGCGATCGCGGTGATGGCGCTGGCGCCCCTGCACGTCCGCAATCCCATCCGGCGGGTGATCGGCGCCACCTATCAGGCGGCGTCCGGGGCGGGCGCCGCGGCCATGGCGGAGCTGCGGGATTCCACCGCGGCGGCCCTGGCGGGAGAGCCTTTCGCGCCCAGGGTCCTGCCGCACCCCTACGGTTTCAATCTCTTCAGCCACAACGCCCCGATCGATCCCGAGACCGGCTACAATGGCGAGGAGACCAAGGTCATGGCCGAGATCCGCAAGATTCTGGACGCGCCGGGGCTCAGGATCAGCTTCACCTGCGTGCGCGTGCCGGTGCCGCGCGCCCACTCGATGGCCCTCACTGTCGAGTGCGACCGGCCGGTGTCCGTCTCCGACGTCGAGGCATGGCTCGGGGACGCCCCAGGCGTGCGGCTGGTCAACGACGCCGCGGCCAACCACTTCCCCATGCCGGTGGAGGCTTCAGGGCGCGACGAGGTGCTGGTCGGCCGGATTCGCCGCGATGCGAGCGATCCGGACGGCCGCACGGTCAGCCTCTTCGTCGCCGGCGATCAGCTGCTCAAGGGCGCGGCCCTGAACGCCGTCCAGATCGCGGAGCGGGTGCTGCTGGGCCGCCGCTAGGACAATTGCGCCTCCGGCGCCGGTGGTCAGGCGGCCGCGACAGACCTTGCGCGGCGCCTGGCGCGGGTCACGGCGCCAAGTCCAAGGAAGCCGGCGAGCATCATCGCCCAGGTCGCGGGCTCGGGGACCGACGCGCTGAACATCGCGTTGTCGAAGCTGGTGAATTCCACGCCGATGTCCTCCCCGAACGCATTGAACGACAGGGGGTCGAATTGACTGAATGTCACGGGAGTCGGGGCGAGATTCGATATGCCATTGAACCCGACAAGGCCGGCGCCCATGAAATCGACGCTGGTCGTATAGTTGGTTCCGTCGAACTCGCCGAAGATGGCCTCGCCCGAAAAGACGCCCTCGCCCACTGCGAAAACGGCTTGGGCGTCAAGGCCGTTGATGAGGTAGGCGTTGGGTCCCGAGACAAGGTACGCTGAGGTCAGGCTGACGACGGTGGCTTGGCCGGACAGGTGCAGCCCCGGCGTATCGCCATAAGCGACGATGGCGAGAGGAATCCCCGAAAACGGGCCAAGATCCGTTTTGGTCGCGATATCGAAGGCTTCCCCGGACGCCACGCCCGACAGCGTGTATTTGATCGTCGCGGCGAAGGCGCTGGCGCCCCAGCCGAGTGACATCGTGGCCACCAGGCCGATCAACACCGCAAACTTGCGCATCATGTCACGCCCCACCGTTTTTAAGAATTTTGAAGCACTGCCGACATGGTTAACTTGAGCAGCCGAACTTCACAAGATGAGCAAGTAGTTGAGCCGTCGATTCCCCTCTCGGGCGAACGACATGCGCCGCCTCGCAAGCAGCGGGAACGCAGGTTCTAGGGTTGAGGATGACCTGACTTTACACCCGTCTTCAGTTTCGTCCGCGTCTCCCGGATGGCGATCTTAGGCAGGGTCTGCAGGTTGTCTTCGACATAGTGGTCCACGGCCACGGGGTGGCGCGCCGTCATTGATCTCAGCAGCCACGAGACGGCCTTGGTGATCATGATGTCCCGCTCGGACACCAGCATGTCGACGACAGTGAAGGCGAGGTCCCTGAAACGCATGTCACCGGATGTCCGGACGGGGCCCGTCAGCAGGACCAGCGCCGCGCGGCGCTTGCCGATGTTCCCGTCCTTCGCCAACGCCAGGATAAGGTCGCGCCAGGCGTCCCAGTCGGCCAGCAGATCCTCCGCGGGAATGAGGTTCTGGCAGAGTGTGTCCACCTCCGCCCAGCCGCGCACCCGCCCGAGCCACCGATCCATGTCCACGGGCCGCACCGCCCGGCGCGCTGCGGCGTGGTAGGCCAGAATCAAAGGGCCAAGGGTCTTCTCCTCGTGGGTCGTCCCGGCGAACAGACTCTCGACAACCGCAAGGATGTCCGCCGTCGCCAGCGTCCGGTGTGCGGCCAGCCAGCGCCTGGCGATGACGCGGCGCGCGGGCACGGTGACGTTGAGCGAGGGCCCGCCGCTGCCGGTGTAGGAGCCGCTGTGGTGGGCCCCGCCGGTCGTGGGCCCCGCGGCGGCGCGCAACTCGGCGAGCAGGGCGGCGTGTTCAGCGTGCATGGCGCCAGTCTAGCGCGCCTTTGCAACGCCGAAAGTCTGGCGGACGTGTCGCATCCTTGTCGAACATCGCGGAGGGTTTTGCGACTGAGACACGTAATCAACAACGGGGACTCCTGAATCCGTCCAGGAACAGTAAAGCTCCGACAGACGTTTTGCCTGGTGATGCTCCTCGGGATCGTCCAGCGTGTGGCCTGTACGCCCTCGCCGAACTCAGGGCGATGCTCGATCTGGCCTTCGCGCCCGACCCCGGCTCCTGAGCTTCAGGATGAGTATCGTCGCCGACAGCGTGAGGCTGACGACATTGCTGGCGACCAGCGGCCAGCTGCGCAGAAGGCCGCCATAGGCCGTCCAGAGCGCAAAACCAAGCACCGTCACGAGATACATCCGCAGGCTGACGGCGTCGGTGTCGCCCTCCTTGCAGATCTTCAGGATCTGCGGCGCGAAGCTCGTTGCGGAGCAGACGGCGGCGGCTGCGCCGACCGCACTGACGACGGTTTCGAGCATGACCCGGCCCTTCCTGGCGATGCAGCCAAACGGCGGGCGGGACCGAGGGGTTCCGCAGTCCGGACGTGGAACGGCATGGCGCTTGGACGGTTAGAGCCAGGAGGAAGCTGCACCCCAGGGTGGACGAGGGCTGCGCGGCCATGTTCGCCTGTCACATCTTCCGCGGAAAGTGAAACCCCGCCATGCCCAAAAACTCGGGCGCGGGGAACAAAGTTGGCTGCGAGACGTTTACGAGTTGCCAGCGTTGCAATAACGGAAAATTAGAAGAGGCGTCATGCTTTTTACCATCCTTATCATCGTGCTTGTCTTGGCGTTAGTTGGCGCGCTGCCGACCTGGGGCCACAGCCGGTCTTGGGGATACTTTCCAAGCGGCGGTCTGGGTTTGGTGCTCGTCATCATCCTCGTCCTCTTCCTGACGGGACGGATTTGACGCCAGGCCAACAATCTAAAAGGCGGACACCCATGGTTCAGCAGCACGACATCTCCACGACCGCGCCCGTCGCCGATCCCGCCGATGAAGCGAGATTCAAGGCCCAGCTGGTCGACGTGATCCCCCACATGCGCGCCTTTGCGCGGGTTCTCACCATGAACCCCGCCGAAGCCGACGACCTCGCCCAGGAAGCCCTGGCGAAAGCCTGGCAGGCCCGCAAGAGCTACGCCATGGGCACCAACTTGAAGGCCTGGGCCTTCACCATCGTGCGCAACCAGTTCTATTCCGAAAAGCGGCGCTCCTGGCGCTCCACCCAGCTCGACCCGGAAGTCGCCGAGCGCACGCTGGTCGCCACCGAAGATCCCATGGCCGCCCAGGAGCTCAACGAAGTCCGCATGGCCATGGCCGCCTTGCCGGTGGACCAGCGAGAAGCCTTGATCCTCATCGGCGCCGGCGGCCTGTCCTATGAAGAGGCCGCGGAAATCTGCGGCTGCGCCATCGGTACGGTGAAAAGCCGGGTCAGCCGGGCGCGCGACGCCCTGCGCCACATGATCGAGACCGGCGACTACAGCCGCGACGACGCCTACGCCTCGTCCTCCATGGGCTGCATCATGGGCGAGCTCAGCCGCCTGACCGGCGAGCGCGTCGCCGCCTGATGCAGGCCAGGTTCAGCCGGGGGAGATCATCTTCTCCGGCCGGACCAGGGCGTCGAACTCTTCATTGCTGACGTAGCCGCCGCCGACGGCTTCTTCGCGCAGGGTCGTGCCATTCTTATGGGCCGTCTTGGCGATCTTGGCGGCGGCGTCATAGCCGATCTTCGGCGCCAGGGCCGTCACCAGCATCAGCGAGCGTTCGAGCGCGGCCTTGATGTTGTCCTCGCGCGCCTCGATTCCCGCCACGCAATGGTCGGTGAAACTGACGGCCGCGTCGCTCATCAGCCGCACGGATTGCAGGAAATTGTAGGCCATCACCGGGTTGAACACGTTCAGCTCGAAGTGACCCTGGCTGCCGGCCACGGTCATGGTGGTCTGGTTGCCCATGATCTGGGCGCAGACCATGGTCATGGCCTCGCATTGGGTGGGGTTGACCTTGCCCGGCATGATCGAAGACCCCGGCTCATTCTCCGGCAGGGAAAGCTCGCCCAGGCCCGAGCGCGGCCCCGAGCCCAGAAAGCGGATGTCGTTGGCGATCTTGAACAGCGCCGCGGCGGCGGAATTGATCGCGCCGTGCGAGAACACCATGGCGTCGTGCGCCGCCAGGGCCTCGAATTTGTTGGGCGCGGTGATGAAGGGCAGGCGGGTGATACGGGCGATGCGCTCGGCCACCCCTTCCGCGAAGCCGATCGGGGCGTTCAGTCCGGTGCCGACGGCCGTGCCGCCCTGGGCCAGTTCATAAAGGCCATAGAGCGTCTCCTTGATCCGCCGGACCGCCTGGGCGATCTGATGGGAATAGCCGGAGAACTCCTGGCCGAGCGTCAGGGGCGTGGCGTCCTGGGTGTGGGTCCGCCCGATCTTGATGATACCCGCGAAGGCCGCCGTCTTGGTCTTCAGCGCCGCGTGCAGGTGCTCCAGAGCCGGCATCAGGTCGTGCGCCACCTGCTCGGCGCAGGCGATGTGCATGGCCGTCGGATAGGTGTCGTTGGACGACTGGCTCATGTTGACGTGGTCGTTGGGGTGGACAGGCTTCTTCGAGCCCATCTGGCCGCCCAGCATCTCGATCGCCCGGTTCGAGATCACCTCATTGGCGTTCATGTTGGACTGGGTGCCCGAGCCGGTTTGCCAGACCACCAAGGGAAAGTGGTCGTCGAGCTTGCCGTCGATCACCTCCTGGGCGGCCGCGACGATGGCCTCGCCGATGGCCTTGTCCAGCCTGCCCAGCGCCATGTTGGTCTCGGCCGCGGCGCGCTTGACGATCCCCAGCGCCCGGATCACGGGGCGCGGCTGCTTTTCCCAGCCGATCTTGAAGTTGCCGAGGCTGCGTTGGCTCTGGGCGCCCCAGTAGCGGTCGGCCGGAACCTCGATCGGCCCGAAGGTGTCGGTCTCGGTGCGGGTGGCCATGGCGGTCTCCGGTGCTAGAGCGCGTTCCGCAAAAGTGGAATCCGGTTTTGCGGCAAGAACGCGCTCGACCTCTTGAAGCTAGAGCACGATTCAACGATCAGACGATTCCGTCTGATCGCACCGTGCTCTAGGGAAGCGGTGATTTAGCTGGGACGGGCGCCAGCGCAAAGCGTAGGACGCGCTGGATGGACGGAGATTGGATCGGACGCGGCAAGGTCCGTGCGCGGGAGCTCGATCACGGCGGGCTGGAGATCGTCGTCGAAGGCCTGTCGACCCAGGCCAAGGTCTACAAACCTCTGATCTACGAGTTCTTCCGCAAGGAATGGCGCGGGGCTCGGCCGTCGTGGGCGGAGTTCGAGGTCCAGATTCTCATGGACTACACAGGCGATCCGCCCTGGCTCGACCTTGATAACCTGGCCAAGGCGATCCTGGACGCCTGCAAGGGCTACGCCTTCCATGACGACTCCCAGGTGGCGCGTCTGCTGGTCGAACGCCGCCCCGGCGAGCGTGAACGCATCACGGTGACGATCGCGCCCCGCGGTTAGCTGCGCCAGGGCTCCAGGGCGCCCCACAGGCCCAGCATGACCGCGAACAGGGCGAAGACCAGGGTCGAAACGGTGAAGCGCGCCTTGCGTCCCGCGGTCCAGCTGTCCAGCCGCCGTCCGCCGCGCCACACGATGGGCAGCAAGCCCAGGCCCACGACGGTCAGCACCGTGGCCACGAAGGCGCAGGCCGACGCGATCACCAGCCACGGCCCGGGCCAGCCGTAGACCAGATTGGCCTCATCCGACGCCCCAAGCTCCCAGATCCCGAAGCAGACGAGACCGCCGAGCCAGAGGATGGCGCTGGATACCTGGGCCGCGTCCGCCCAGCCCTGCACCGTGGTCTGGCGGAATTCGCGCCGGTCGCGCAGGAACAGGCTGCCGATCGCCCCGATCGAGGCCGCGCCGGTGGCCGCGGCGAGCGCGGCGACAAGCCAGACCTGGGCGAACAGGTTCGACCGTTCGTAGGCGGCGCGCCCGGACGGCGCGAACCAGCGCTGCGCCTGGCCGTCCTTCATCTCGAACACCAGGACGTTCGGGCCGCCCACTTCCTGGAAGGTCACATAGGGGGCGTCGAGCGAGGCGCCGGGCGCGGGGGTCCAGCGGTGCGGTCCCTCCCGGCCGGGAGTGAGCAGCACGCCGTCGGGCGTCACCGACACGCGGGCGCCGTCCTGCAGCAGGTTGGCGAACTGCTCCATGCCGGTATAGGCGCGCTGAGTGGTCAGATAGCCGCCCGCGAAGGCGGCGGCGTGATCCTTCAGCCAGGCGGAAGGTTCGGGAGCGAGTTGAGCAGGCGGCGCGTAGAAGCGGCCCACCACGGCGCTCGCCAAGGCGGCGGTGAGGCCTTCACCGGTTTCGGTATTGGCGGCCACGAAGACGCCGAGGCCCAGGGCGGGGATCGTCACCAGGTTGGCCCGGAACGACAGGGTCGCGCCCGGATGGCCAAAGCCCTGGAAGCCGCCTGGCAGGGCGTATTCCATGAAACCGTAGTCCCAGCCGCCCACGCCGGGCGCCGACCGTTGCAGCGCGGTGCGAAAATCCTTAGCCAGGGCCGGACTGTAGATGCTGACGCCGTCGACGGTCCCATCGCCGAGGACCGCCAGCATGTAGCGGCCCATGTCCTGCGCTGAGGCCGAAGCCGCGTCCGCGGGCGCGGCCTGGCTCATGAACTCGAAGGGACGGTCGCCATAGGCGGACCCGGTCCAGCGAAAGCCCTGCGAGATATCGCCGGCCAGGTCCTTCGCCAGGGGCTCGGGAAGCTCGCCGCGGCGGGGGTAGGGCTCGCGCAGGGTCGTACGACGCAGACCCAGTGGACCGGTGATCTCACTTTCCAGCAAGGTCTGCATCGGGCGACCGGTGACCTGCACCAGGGCCTCGCCAGCGAGCGCGGCGCCGTAGTCGCCATAGGTCGGCAAGGCCCCCGCCTCGCGCACGCGGCGCGGCCTCTCCTGCCGTAGATAGACGTCCAGCGGTCGGACCCGTCCCGGCTCGTCCTCCATCTTCTGGCCGAAGGAGCGGTTCTCGAAGCCGGTGGTGTGGGTCAGCAGGTCGCGGATCTGGATCTGGCGCTTGTAGCCCTGGTCCGGGATCTGGTCCTTCTCGGGCAGATAGACGTTGATCGGCGCGTCGAGCCGGATGTGTCCGGCCTCGATTTCGCGCATCAGGGCGATCCACGTGAAGGTCTTGGTGACGCCGCCGATCCGGAACAGCGTGCGGTCGGGATCGACCGCCCGGACGGGTTGCAGCCGATCCACGCCGTAGCCCTTCTTGAATACGGTCTGACCGTTCTGGACCACCACGACGGCGGCGCCGGCGATGTGGTCCTGCGCCATGGCCTTGGTCGCGAAGCCGTCCACGAAGGCCTCGAGCTCGGCGGGCGGGATCGCCTGGCCGCGCGCGAGCCGCGCCTGGTTCGCCGGAGCCGTGGGCGGGGCCGTCGGCATGACGGGGACGGGCGCCGCCGGCGCCGGTGACGAGACGGCAGGCGAGGCTTGATCCTGGGCGACACCACTGACCGCGGACAGCGCCGCCGTCGCCACGACTACGGCGGCGATCAATAGCCTCTTGTGGAACCCCATGGACCCCGTCTCCCCCCAGGGACGTCTCCCTGGCGCGCGCTTCTAGCCCATTTTAGCGTCTAGGGGAGACCGCTTCGGCGTGGAAAAGCGTCGCGGTCGCACTCCGGTCGACTCTGGCCCCGTACGGCCAGGCTCACGGCGCGTGCGTCGCTTGCGGAAGTCCGGCCTGACTGGCTGCCGGGCGGATGGCCAGGGGGTAGAACGGCACCAACGGACGAAGCTGCGAGCCGAGGAACATCTGAGGCTCGGACGGCGGCGCCATGCCGGTGGCCTTTTCCTTATCCGCCACGCAGGCCTGCACCCGGCGGCCCAGGTCGGCGAAGTCGCCGGCCTGGGGCAAATCTTGCAACATGCAGGTGTCGAAATAGGGATAGCGGTCGCTCTCGCCGCAACCAAATGAGGTGCGATCTGGTCTCGCGGCGGTAAGCACCATCCGGTCGGGCCTCGCAAGGGGCGGAATGAAGACGCCCGAGAAACAGGCGGAGATGATCACCACGGTGGGTCGCTCCCCACAGGCATCGTCCACGATCTGCGACAGTCCCGCCGGCGACAGCAGCCGCGGACCCACCACGACGCCTGACGGCGAGCCGTGGGAGCTGAAGTAGACCAGGCATCCGCCCTTGGCGTCGGCGGCCAGATTGGCGAGCTGCGAGCCGATCAACCCAGGCTCGCTCAGCATCACATGCTCGGCGGGATACCGCTCGGGCCGGACGGAAAACTGACGGACGTTGGCGGAAGGGAAGCCGGCGGCCTCGAAGGCGCGCGCGACATCGCGGCGCGCGTTGTCGAAGGCCTCGCTTTCGGCGCCGGAGTGGGCGTGGAAGTCGCCGGCGATGACCACGGCGGCCCAATCCGAAAATGGACCCGCGGCGAATGCGGCGCCCTGCGGGCCGGGCCAGGCGGCCAGCAGGAGAATGAACGCGAATAGTGCGGCGAGTCGCCGTGTCATTTCTTCCGGAACTGGTCGAGGGAAACGATCTTGGGCTCGTCCGCTCCGTCTGCGGCCGCCTTCGCGGCGGGCGCCGGCGCGGCCTTGGGCTCCTCGGCCTTGACCAGCGTCTCGACCTGGGGCGGTTCAAACTGCAGCAGGTAGCCCGCGTGGGGATCGTTGAACCGGCTGACCGCCGAATAGGGCACCGACAGCCGCTTGGGCTGGCCGCCGAACTTCAGGGTCACCGCGAAGAAGGTCTCACCCGGGGCTAGGTCCCAGAATTGATGTTGCAGGACGATCGTCATCTCATCCGGGTACTTGCCCAGCAGGTCCGGCGGTCCGGACACGCCCGGGGCGCCGGTCTTGAAGGTGATGTAGAAATGGTGGTCGCCGGGCAGGCCCGGCGGCGTCGCGGCGCGCTTCAACGCCATCTTGACGACGCCGCGCAGCGCATCCTGCTGCATGGCCTCGTACTGCATATCGTCCCTGAAAGGCGGAGTCTTGACCATGACCGACAGTGCGTTGCAACCAGCCCGCAACGTACTCCGTCGGCGGCCCGACGCAAAGACGTTCCACCGAACAGTCTCGGCTTGTGAAGGGAAAGTGGAGGGGTTCTGTTGCCAGGCCCCCTCCGAGCCCCGCCTAGACCGGCTAAGGCCTAGGGCTTTAGGTCGAATATGACCTCACGCATTACGCG
>FTHA01002090.1_pt1 | contig 16876 bp, 16 predicted proteins | sample 1640771 | NCBI WGS metagenome assembly FTHA01 (sample SAMEA3914789, study PRJEB12502) | metagenome | biome: forest; material: soil | place: Canada | collected 2011-07-03 | depth 0.3 m | reverse complement strand
GCGCAGTGGGACCGCACCCTGGCGGTGAACCTGTCGGGGGTCTTCTACTGCATGCAGGCCGAGCATCCGCACCTGCTGGCCGCCGGCGGCGGGGCCATCGTCAACACCGCGTCGGTCCACAGCGTCATCGCGACCCCCACCGGCATCGCCTACACCGTGGCCAAGCATGGGGTCCTGGCCCTGACCCGCTCGGCCGCCCTAGCCTGGGGCAAGCAGGGGATCCGCGTCAACGCCGTGGGGCCCGGCTTCGTCGACACCCCTCTGACCGCCGGCACGGCGCAGCCATACCGCGACGCCATGCTGGCCAATTCGGCCCTGGACCATTTCGCCGGGCCCGAGGACATCGCCGCCACCGTCGCCTTTCTGGGCTCGGACGACGCAAGGTCCACCACCGGCGCGCTCTACATGGTGGACGCCGGCTACACCGTGGCGTGACGCGATCGAGGGGTTGAACCACGAACCTCACGAAAAACACGAACCTGCCAGCGGCCCCGTTCGTGTGGTTCGTGCGGTTCGTGGTTGAAGGCTTCTTGCTGGGAGGTCCGGTGGAGTCCCGCGAGAAACTGCGCTATCCTCCCCGCTCCAGCCGCACCAGCCGCAAAGGAGGCGAACCATGATTGTTGCATCCGTCTCCCGCCTTCGCGGGCGCGCACGCTTGGCTGGGTGACAACACCCCGGGCTCCAGGCGGTCCGCCGCCCACCGGTTCTCTTCCGACTGGAGCTCATCCATTGCAGACCTATGACCTCGCCGTGCTCGGGTGGACGCCCGAGCTGGCCGCCGCCTTCGCGGCCCTTCCATCCGCGGACGGGCTGATCCCCGCCCGCGTCGCCGCCCAGCATCGTGGGCGGCTTGTCCTCTACGCCGAAGCGGGCGAGCTGCCCGCCGAACCGTCCGGCCGGTTCCGCCACGAGGCGGGGCCGGGCGGCTTTCCCGCCGTCGGCGACTGGGTGGCCGCGCGGACCACGGGGGATGTGGCCCTCATCGAAGCCCTGTTGCCCCGCCACAGCGCCTTCACCCGCGCCGCCATCGACGTCACCCGCCGTTCGGGCGTGGCCGAGAGCGAGGTGATCGCGGCCAACATCGACCTGGTGCTGGTGGTCACCTCCGCCGACCTCGACCTCAACTTCCGGCGGCTGGAGCGCTTCCTCGCCGCCGCCTGGCAGAGCGGGGCGGGCCCCTGCGTGGTCCTCACCAAGATCGATCTGGCCGAGGATCCCGCCGGACTGCTCAGCCTCGTCCAGGATGTCGCGCCGGGCGCCCAGGTGCACGCGGTCTCCAACGTCACCGGCGAGGGCGTGCCGGAGCTCAGGGCCAGGATAGGCCCCGGGCGCACCGCGGCCCTCCTGGGCTCTTCGGGCGTGGGCAAGTCCAGCCTGGTGAACCGGCTGCTGGGCGAGGAGCGGCAGGCGGTCTCGGAGGTCCGGGCCGACGGCCGGGGCCGGCACACCACCACGCACCGCGAACTGCTGATCCTGCCGGGCGGCGGGCTGGTGCTCGACACCCCGGGCATGCGCCTGATCACGCCCGGGGACGACGCCGGGATCGACGGCGCCTTCGCCGACATCGAGACCCTGGCCGCGGCCTGCCGCTTCAACGACTGCACCCATGCGCGCGAACCGGGCTGCGCGGTCCGGGCCGCCGTCGCCCAGGGAGTCCTCTCCGAGGAGCGGCTGGAGGGGTACGCCAAGCTCCGCCGCGAGATGGCGCACATGGAGCGCAAGGATGATCCCCGGGTCGCCTCCGAGACCCGCAAACGCTGGGCCTCGATCCACAAGGCCGCCAAGACCCACATGAAGCAGAAGCGCTCCGGCTGGGACTAGCGGGGCCTGAGGCTGTGGTTGAGGCGGCCGTCCGTGATGTTCGGGCGGGTTCACCCAAACGGAGAGCTTGCTAAGGGTTCCTGGGACCGGTTTAGTCGCAGCCAACGACAGGATGAGGAAACCGGCCATGGCGAAGTTCCCCAACTCCCCGAGCTACACGGGCGTCATGGCGCCCATCCGCATCGAAGCTGACGTGGGCGACCTGGAGATCGAGGGCGAGGTCCCCTCGGACCTGGACGGCGCCTTCTATCGGGTGCAGCCGGACCCCAAATGGCCGCCGCGGATGGGCGACGACATCGCCTTCAACGGCGACGGCATGATCGGCATGTTCCGCTTCAAGAACGGCCGCGTCGACTTCAAGCAGCGCTGGTGCCGCACCGACAAGCTCGAGCTCGAGGAGACGGCAGGCAAGGCCCTGTTCGGCTCCTACCGCAACCCGTTGACCGACGACCCGGCGGTCAAGGGACGCTACCGCGGCACCGCCAACACCAACGCCTTCTTCCACGGCGGCTATCTGTACGGCCTGAAGGAGGACTCCCCGGCCGTGGCCATGGACGCCAACACGCTGGAGACCTTCGGCTACACCGACTTCGGCGGCCAGGTGACCAGCCCGACCTTCACGGCGCACCCCAAGATCGACCCGACGACGGGCGACATGTGCTGCTTCGGCTATGCGGCCAAGGGTCTGCTGACCAGGGACATGGTCTATTACGAGATCACCGCCGACGGCCGGAAGACCCGCGAGGTGTGGTTCGAGATTCCCTACTACTGCATGATGCACGACTTCGGCCTGACCAAGGACTACGCGATCTTCCACCTGGTCCCGATCACCTCATCCTGGGAGCGGCTGGAGGCCGGTCTGCCGCACTTCGGTTTCGACACCACCATGCCGATCCACATGGTGGTGCTGCCCCGCACGGGCGAGGCCAAGGACATCAAGATCTTCACCGCGCCCAACTGCTTCGCCAGCCACGTGATGAACGCCTTCAACGAAGGGACGAAGATCCATTTCGACACCCCGGAAGCAAAGAACAACATGTTCCCCTTCTTCCCGGACATCCACGGCGCCCCGTTCAACGGACCTGACTCCGCCTCGTTCCTGACCCGCTGGACGGTGGACATGGACTCCAACTCCGGCGAGTTCGAGAAGCGCGAGCGCCTCACCGACTTCGTGGGCGAGTTCCCCCGCATGGACGAGCGCTACAACACCCAGCCCTACCGCCACGGCTGGCTGCTCGGCATGGGCATGGGGCCCGGCTCGCGCGCCTCCCTCGGCCATGTGGATAACGCCACGCGCAAGGTGAAGCGCTGGCAGGCCGGCGAGAACCGCACGCTGCAGGAGCCCTGTTTCATTCCCAGGTCAAAGACCGCGCCGGAAGGCGAGGGCTATGTGGTGCAGATCCAGACCCACACCGACGACGGCCTGTCGGACCTTTTGCTCTACGACGCCCAGCGGGTGGACGAGGGGCCGATGGCGACCATCCACATCCCCCTGCGCATGCGCTTCGGCCTGCACGGCAACTGGGTCCCCGGCGAAGAGCTGGCGACGGCCAGGCGCAAGGCGAACTGAAGGCGCCATAACTCCCCACTTTGGTTTCGCCCCGGCGGCGACCCCTGCGCGAGCAGGGTCTAGAGTACTAACGAAATCAAGGGCCTATGGCGTATGGCCTGGCGCCCGCCCCGATCCGTACAGCACGTGATCTTTTGACCGCGATCAATGCCCGGGGGTCGCGGCGGTTTCTGATGGTGTCAACGAAAACACCAGCAGAGGCGGCGCCCATGACCCGGTTTCCGACGACGGCGAACTTCGATGGCTTCATGGCGCCGGCGCGCTACGAGGTCGATCTCGCCGACATGGATGTCGACGGCAAGATTCCCGAGGACATCGACGGCGCCTTTTACCGGGTGAATCCGGATCCGCAGTTCCCGGCCAAGATGGGCGACGACATCTGGTTCAACGGCGACGGCATGGTGTCGCGGTTCCGCTTCCGCAACGGCAAGGTGGACTTCAAGCACCGCTGGGTCCGCACCGACAAATGGGCGCTGGAGAACACCGCGGGCCGGGCTCTGTTCGGCCATTACCGCAATCCCATCGACGATGATCCCAGCGTGCGCGGCAAGGTGCGCGGCACGGCCAACACCAACGCCATCGTGCACGGCGGCAAGTTGTGGGCCCTGAAGGAGGACAGTCCCGCCGTCGCCATGGATCCGAACACGCTTGAGACCATCGGCTACTGTGACTTCGACGGCCAGGTGACGAGCCAGACCTTCACAGCCCACCCCAAGCTCGATCCTGTGAGCGGCAACATGGTGGGCTTCGGCTATGCGGCCAAGGGACTGCTCAGCAAGGATGTCGCCTATTACGAGATCGATCCGGCCGGCAAGGTCGTGCGCGAGGCTTGGTTCGAGGTCCCGTACTACTGCATGATGCACGACTTCGGAGTGACCGAAGACTACGCCCTGTTCCACATCGTCCCGATCGTCTCCAGCCCCGAGCGGCTGGCCGCGCGCGTGCCGCACTACGGCTGGGACACCACCTTACCCGTCTATCTGGGCGTCCTGCCCCGCGACGGGACCGGCAAGGACGTGCGCTGGTTCAAGACCGGCAACTGCTTCGCCTCCCATGTCTGGAACGCCTTCAACGTGGGAACCAAGATCCACTTCGACGTGCCGGAGTCCAAGGGCACCATGTTCCCCTTCTTCCCCGACATCCACGGCGCGCCCTTCAATCCCAAGGCCGCCCAGGGCCGCATGACCCGCTGGACCGTGGACATGGCCTCCAACGACGACGGGTTCACCTCCAAGGAACAGCTTTGCGATTTCGTCGGCGAGTTTCCCCGCATCGACGACCGCTATGCGACCCTGCCCTACAGGCACGCCTTCCAGCTGGTGGCCGATGACGCCCAGCCGCACGAATTCAGCCGCGAGGGCCTGTTCATGAATACGCTGGGTCACGTGGACCTGGCGACCGGGCGAACGAAGAGCTGGTGGTGCGGGCCGGTGTCGTCCCTGCAGGAGCCCTGCTTCATCCCCAAGTCCAAGGCCGCGGCGGAAGGCGAGGGCTACATCGTCGGTCTGTGCAACCGCCTGAAGGAGATGCGGTCGGACCTCTTGCTCTTCGACGCCCAGCACATTGACGAAGGCCCGATCGCCACCGTCAAGATGCCCTTGCGCGTCAGGCCCGGTCTGCATGGCAACTGGCATGACGCCGACCAGCTCGGAGCCCTGCCCGTCGCCGCCTAGAGTTTTTCGCCGGAGGATACGCAATGGGATCAGCCATGGTCGAAGGCGAGGCCGAAAAGCCCAGGAACTTCCGGCTCAAGGGCATGGTGGTCTGTGAATCGCTGCTGCGGCTGGCGAGCCTGGCGTCGGACATCTACGGCCCTGACCTGGAGCGGTGCGTCGTCTACATGGCGGTGATCTCGGCTGCGGTCGGCCATTTCCAGCGCAATCCAGACCTGCGGGGCCGCTACAGCGACGTCTCGCCCTTGCCCACTGAGCACGTCCTGGGCATCAGCCGCCGCGCAATCGCGGATTCGGTCGGCCTGCCCCGCGAGACCGTGCGCCGGAAGATCACCGCCCTGATCGAAGCCGGCTTCATCGTCGAGGATGAAGGGCTGGTGAAGCCGAAGTCCCCGGTGGTGGAGTTCGGGCGGAACCTGGAGTTCCTTCTGGGCGCCCTCAGGGAGTTCGAGCGCGCCGGCGCCGACATCAAGCGCGCCGACTTGGTCTGACGCCGCAGCCCGCCTGACCTTCGCGCCGCGCCGCCCTTGATCATCCACCCTGCCGGTCTAGGATCGGAGGAAACAGGGATGGAAACGTCATGGCCAGCGTCGGTGAAGTCGCGGTCGGTTCCGATATCCGCCCGGGGTTCACCCTGGGTTACCGGCGCTGGATGCTGGTCCTGCTGGTCTCGATATACGCGTGCAGCTTCCTTGACCGGGTCATCGTTTCCACCATCGGTCCGGCGATCATCAAGGAGCTGAAGCTCACTGATCTGCAGTTCGGTCTCCTGGGCGGCGCAGCCTTCGCCTTCTTCTATGCGCTGTTCGGCCTGCCGATCGCCTGGCTGGCCGAGCGGGTCAGCCGGACCAGCATCATCGCCGTCTGCATCGCCCTGTGGTCCGCCATGACCGCGCTGAGCGGCCTCAGCATGACCTATCTCCAGCTCCTGGCGTGTCGCATGGGCGTGGGCGTCGGCGAGGGCGGCTGCAGTCCGGCGGCCCACTCCCTGCTGTCCGATCACTATCCGCCGCGCCAGCGGGCCTCGGCGCTCGCGATCTATTCCATCGGCATTCCCATCGGCACCCTGATCGGCTCGATCGGGGGCGGCTGGATCGCCCAGACCTTCAGCTGGCGGGTCGCCTTCATGGTGGTCGGCGTGCCGGGCCTCATACTGGCCCTGCTGGCCCGCCTGACCCTGCGCGAGCCCGAGCGGGGCCACTCCGAAGGCTTCGCCGCCCCGGCCAAGGCCCCGCCGCTCGGCGCCGTCTTCGCCCGCCTCGCCAAGGCCCCGACCTTCCCTCACATCGCGGCGGGCTTTGTGCTGACCAATCTCGCGGCCAACGGCGTCAACACCTTCACCACCACCTATCTTGTGCGCAGCTTCCATCTGGGCCTGGCCCAGGTCGGACTTCTCTACGGGCTGGTCATCGGGGTCTCGGGGGTCATCGGCATTCTGGCCGGCGGCTTCGGCTCGGATGCGGCGGGCAAGCGCGACATGCGCTGGTATGCCTGGGGCCCGGCGATCGCTTCGGCGGTCGCCTTCCCGATCTACGTCGCGGCCTTCACGCGCCCTGACGCCAACGCCACCATGGCCGTCTTCTTCTGCGCCGCGCTCCTGATGTCGAGCTACATGGCCCCGACCCTCGCGGTTGTGCAGAACCTGGTCGAGCCACGGATGCGGGCGTCGGCGGCGGCCATAATGTTCCTCATGATCAACATCTGTGGCCAGGGGCTGGGCCCCACCTTCATGGGCGCGCTCAGCGACTTCCTGTCCCACAGGGTGCTGGTTCCCTCAGGCGATCTGGCGCTCTGTCCCGCCGCCTCCGGCGCGCCGGACCTGCTGGTCCGCGCCTGCGCCCAGCCCGCCGCCGGGGGGCTGCAAGCGGCGATCCTGGTGATGACGCTGTTCTACCTGTGGGGCGCGGTCCACTATCTGATGGCGGCCAGGACCATCCGCCAGGACATGGCGGGGATCGACAGCTAGGCCGCTTCCCGCGCCGCCGCCGTGTCCGCGATGGTCACCGCCTCGGCGGGCGCGGGCGGTATCGGGCGCAGCCGGGCGCCCTTCAGCCACAGCTTCAGCGCCTCGAGGTGGATGGCGCCCACCACCTTCAGCGCCTGCAGCGGGTGGCCAAGGAAGGCCAGTAGGATGGAGCGGTCCGAGAGTGCGGCGCGCCGCGCGTCATAGGTCGCGAACAGCATGGGCCCCTCGGCGTCGGAGCTGATGACGGTGACCAAGAGGTCCTCGCCGGGAGGGCGGATCTTGAAGGCGTAGCGCATCTGCATCTCCATGAAGGGCGAGACGAAGAAGAGCTTGTCGCAGTCCTGGCGGACCGTCGGTCCGGCATCCCCGTCCACCGGGATCAGATAGCTGTGGCGCTGGCCGAACGTGTTGTTCACCTCATAGAGGATGGCCGCCAGCGCGCCCGCGCGGTGGTGGCAGAAGTAGAGGCTCAGCGGATTGAAGGCCCCGCCGAGAACGCGCGGCATGCACAGAAGGCGGATGGGCCCGCCCTCAAGGTCGATGTCCGCCGCCGCCAGCTGGGCCTCGACGTAGGGCCGCAGAGGGCCATCCCCTGGGCCGTGGTCCCGGTCGCGGAAGCCGAGGAGATTGAAGCGGTTGTGCGAGAAGAAGCGCAGATTGGCCTGCAGGCGGGGCAGTTCGTCCAGGTCGATCAACATCTGGAAGATGCGGTAGCCCAGGCGATGCCGCATCGGACGCAGCCGCTGGTGGGTCACCCGACCCTCGTAAAGCGCTGACGCGTAGGCTGTCATGCCGCGGTCTCCATCGTCGGCGTCCGGCTGGGCGCGGGGCCGATCGGCATGCGGCCCGACTCGTCCTTCACCGACCAGGGACGCCGCAGTCCGCCAAGGGCCTCCGCCACAGCCAGTCCGGCCTGCAGGCCGTCCTCGTGGAAACCGGACCCGAAATAGGCGCCGCAGTACCAGGTATTGCGGGCGCCCTGCATTGACCACAGCCGCGGCTGGGCGCGCAGCGCCGCGGCGTCGAACAGCGGATGCTCGTAGATCTCGCTGCGGATCAGACGGTCGGACGCAGGGGGGTGGATCGGGTTCAAGGTGACGAACAGGGGCTGGTCGCCTGGCAGGCCCTGCAGGTGATTCATCCAGTAGGTCACACACAGATCGCGCCCGCCCTCGTCGCTGGCGCGGCCGAGGTAGTTCCACCCGGACCAGGCGGCGCGTCGCCGCGGCATCAGGCTGGCGTCGCCATGCAGGACAGCGTGGTTACGGGTGTAGGCGAAGGCGCCCAGCAGGTCCCGCTCTTCAGCCGTCGGGTCGGCCAGCATGGCCAGCGACTGGTCGGCGTGGGCGGCGAGGACCACGTGGTCGAAGCGCCGGACCTCGCCGGCCTCGTCCTGGACCAGCACGCCTTCAGGTCCGCGGCTGACCCGGCGCGCGCCGCAGCCCAGCCTGATCCGGTCCGCATAGCTGGCGGTGAGCTTCTGCACATAGGCCCGGCTGCCGCCCAAGACCGTTCGCCAGACCGGCCGGCCAAACACCCTCAGCAGGCCGTGGTTCTCGCAGAAGCGGATGAAGGCCTCGGCCGGGTAGTCGCGGATCGCCGAGGTCGGGGCCGACCAGATCGCCGCGGCCTGCGGCAGCAGGTGGTCGTCCTGGAAGGCCCGGCCATAGCCCTGGGCGCCCAGGTACTCGCCCAGGGTCGTCAGGCTGCCGTCGAGCGCGCACGCGTGAGTCGGGGCGTGCCGGTAGAATCTCATGATGTCGCTCAGCATCCGCCAGAACCGGCCGCTGACCAGGTTGCGTGGCTGGGCGAAGAGGCTGGGCAGGCTGTTGGCGCCGTATTCCAGCGCCCCGTCGTCCAGCGACACGTCGAAGGTCATTTCCGTCGCCCGGGTGGCCACGCCCAGGTGCGCGAACAGGGCGGTGAGGTTCGGATAGTTGACCTCGTTGTAGACGATGAAGCCCATGTCCACAGGGGTGGGCCCGAGCGGGGAGGCCGCCTCCACCGTGTGGCTGTGGCCGCCCAGGCGGTCCTCGCGCTCGTAGACCGTGACGCGATGGCGCTGGCTGAGGAGCCAGGCGGCCGACATCCCGGAAATGCCCGAACCGATCACGGCGATGTCGAGCGGGGTGTCGAAGCGATCTGAAGTCATTTGGTCCCCTTGCGGCCGTCAGGCGTCGCAGCGCCTTGGACGGACGCGGCCGCGTGACCTAGTCTCCTACGAGGGGGCCGCCGGGATGGATCCCCCGCCCATCCGGTGATCCGAAGCTGACGGGCTGGCGTATAGGGGGCATGACCGCTGTTGCACATGTCTTGGCAGACACAGCCCGCCGCAGCCGGGCCCCTCGCCGGATTTCCGCCTGGCCAGGGCGGAGCGCGCGCATGAGCGTCGCCGCTGAGGGCCCTGGCGCCATGGCCGAGCCCGCCAGGCTGATCCAGGCGATCGCGGCGCAGGCCGACCGCGAAGCCTTCGCCACCCTGTTCACCCACTTCGCCCCCCGGGTGAAGAGCTATCTGATCCGGCTGGGCGCCAGTGGCGCGGCGGCTGAAGAGCTCGCCCAGGAGACCATGCTGGCGGTCTGGCGCAAGGCCGCGCTGTTTGACCCGGCCCGGGCCGGCGCGTCCACCTGGATCTTCACCATCGCCCGCAACCTGCGCATCGACGCGGTGCGGCGCGAACGGCCGGCGCCCCAGGTCGAGGATCCGACCGACACCCTTCCGGACCCTCCCGCTGACGCCCTCCTCGCCGCCGCCGAGCGAGACGATCGGGTGCGTGTGGCCGTGCGCTCCCTGACGAGAGAACAGGCGGAGATCGTGGAACTGTCGTTCTTCAGCGAGGAGCCGCACGCCGCAATCGCTGAACGACTTGGTCTGCCGCTGGGAACCGTGAAGTCCCGGTTGCGCCTGGCCATGGGTCGGCTGCGCGCGCTGCTGGAGGACATCGCATGAGCCTGCGACATCACCCCTCCGACTCCGTCCTGACCCGGTACGCGGCCGGCGGCCTTGGCAAAGGTCCCGCCCTGGTGGTGGAGGCCCATCTGGGCGCCTGCGCCGCCTGCCGCCGCGAGGTGGCGCAGTGGGAAGCCGTGGGTGGAGCTCTGCTCGACCGGCTGCCGCCCGCGGCCATGGCGCCCGACGCCCTCGCCCGGGCCCTGGCCCGGATCGAGACCACGCCGCCGCCCCCCGGACCGCGCGTGATGCTTCCGACGGGCATCGACCTGTCGGCGGCGCTTGAGGCGCTGCCGCTCGGCCGGCGGCGATGGCTCGGCCCCGGGGTCTGGGTGCAGCCCGTCCTGGACCAGCCCGGCGGCGGCAAGACCTATCTGCTGCGCACCGGGCCGGGTCAGAAACTCCTGCAGCACGGCCACACCGGCGAAGAGTTCGTCTGTGTGCTCCACGGCGGTTTTTCCGACGATGCCGGGCGCTACGGTCCGGGTGACTTCGCCCAGGCGGATCCTGGCCGCGACCACGCGCCGGTCGCCGACCTGGACGGCGAATGTGTCTGCCTGATCAGCACTGACGGTCCCCTGCGGATGCGGGGCCTGATCGGCCGTCTGATCCAGTTCATGGTCGGTCTGTGAGATGGCGCCTTCAAGGGTCCGCGCGGTGCTCCGGGCCCGGCTGATCGCCGCCGGCGTCTGCGCGGGGGTCTACATCGCGGGCGACATGACCTGGGTGACGCTGACGAGCGGCCCCATCTACCGGCCGGTCCTCGGCCACCTGATGGCGGACAGGATCGACGTCGGCGCCGCCGTCGCCTTCTACATCGTCTACCTGGTCGGCATGCTGACGTTCGCGATCGCGCCTTGCCTGCACGCCGTCGCCTGGCGGCCGGCCTTGTGGCGTGGGGCGTTGCTGGGGCTGGTCGCCTATGGGACCTACGACCTCACAAACCAGGCGACGCTTCGAAATTGGTCAGTTAATGTCTCGTTAATCGACATGGTCTGGGGAGCCGTGATCACTGGATTGGCGTCCGCCGCCGGCTGCGCTGCAGCGTCGCTGACGGACCGGAGGCAGGTCTCGGTGGCCGGGCCCGCTCGATAGGCGATCACATGCAGGACACGGGTCTCGAGTTCGCGCATACCGGCCTTCTTGAGCCAGCGGCTGGCGCACCGCGCGTTTTTCGCACGGTCTTCCGACTGGCCGCCCGCAACTGGACCTACGGCGCCCTCACCATGGTCCTGCCGTCGGGCGAGAGCCTGGTGATCCCGGGCAGGGAGCCAGGGCCGCAGGCGGTGCTCGCCATCCGGGACTACCGCTGTTTCAGCCGCGTCATGGCCGCGTCCGGCATCGGCCTGGCCGAAGGCTACATGGCCGGGGAGTGGGACACGCCGGATCTTCACGCCCTCCTGGAGGCCCTGTCGCTGAACTTCGACAAGCTACAGGACCTGATGCGCGCCAACCCGTTGATGCGGCTGTGCAACGCCGTCGGGCACGCCCTGAACCGCAACAGCCGCGCCGGCTCGCGGCGCAACATCGAAGCCCACTACGACCTCGGCAACAGCTTCTATTCGAAATGGCTGGATCCGACCCTCAGCTACTCCTCGGCCATCTACGCCAACCCGGAGGATCCGCTGGATGTGGCCCAGCGGCGCAAGTACGAGGCCCTGGCGCGGCGCATCGACCTGCAGACCGGCCACCACGTGCTGGAGATCGGCTGCGGCTGGGGCGGTTTCGCGGAGTTCGCCGCCAAGGACGTGGGGGCCAGGGTCACCGGCATCACCATTTCACCGGCCCAGTATGAGTTCGCCAGGAAGCGCATGTTCGAAAATGGCCTGGCGGACCGGGCTGACATCCGGCTGATCGACTACCGCGATGTCGAGGGCGCCTTCGACCGGATCGCCTCCATCGAAATGTTCGAGGCGGTGGGCGAAACCTACTGGCCCCAGTACTTCGGCAAACTCGCCCAGGTGCTGAAGCCCGGCGGCCGCGCGGGCCTGCAGATCATCACCATCCGCGACGACCTGTTCCGCGGATACCGCGCCCATGTGGACTTCATCCAGAAGTTCATATTCCCGGGCGGGATGCTGCCGTCCGAAGCGCCCCTGCGTGAAGAGGCGGCCAAGGCGCAGCTGGGCTGGCGAGACGTCGCCAGATTCGGGCACGACTACGCCAGGACGCTCAGCCAATGGGCGGATCGCTTCCAGCGCGCATGGGATGATATTGCTCCGCTTGGATTCGACGAGCGTTTCCGTAGACTGTGGCACTTCTACTTCAGCTACTGCCGTGCAGGTTTCGCGACAGGTCGCACCAACGTTATCCAGTTGACGCTTTCGGCGCCCTGAGGAGGCCCGGATATCGGATCCAGCGCCTCGGCGGCGCAATGGTTCAATTCGAGAGGGGATTGTCCATGGTTCCAATTGATCACGCCGTGAGGTTCTACCTCGAACTCGGCTTTGGCGTCGCCGTCGTGGTCGCGCTCATCGCGACCCTGATCAACTCCATCGGGGGACGTTGACGCCGGACCATCGGTCCGGCCGGCCCGTAGACACTGGCTGCGGCCTTGCCTAGGCTGACCCGGCCAAGCTCGAAGAAGCTTGCCGGGAGGTTCATTGATGCGTCGTTGGCCTGCTCTCCTCGTCCTGTCTGGCGCAGTGCTGGCGCTCGCCGCCTGCGGGCCCAAGTCCGCCGGTTCGGGACCCGAGTTCTCGATCGCGTCAGGTCACAGCGGTCCCGCCGACGTGGACGGCGCGCGCATCCAGGCGGCCGACAAGGAGCCCGGCAACTGGATGTCGTACGGGCGCACCTACGACGAACAGCGCTTCTCGCCCCTGGACAAGATCAACACCGGCAACGTCGGCAAGCTGGGCCTCGCCTGGTCCTATGACCTCGACACCAGGCGCGGCCAGGAGGCCACCCCCATCGTTGTGGACGGGGTGATGTACGTCTCCACCGCCTGGAGCAAGGTGAAGGCCTTCGACGCCAGCAACGGCAAGCTCCTGTGGGCCTTCGACCCCAAGGTCGACGGCGCGATGGGCCCCAAGGCCTGCTGTGACGTGGTCAACCGCGGCGTCGCGGTCTGGAAGGGCAAGGTCTATGTCGGCGCCCTCGACGGGCGGCTGATCGCGCTGGACGCCGCGAGCGGCAAGGTCGTCTGGAGCGTCCAGACCACCGATCCGTCGAAGTCCCAGACCATCACCGGCGCGCCGCGGATCGTGAAGGGCAAGGTGCTGATCGGCAACGGCGGCGCCGAGTTCAACGTCCGCGGCTACATCTCCGCCTACGACGCCCAGAGCGGCAAGCTGGTCTGGCGGTTCTACACCGTGCCCGGCGATCCCTCGAAGCCGGACCACGCCGCCTCCGACGCGCCCCTGAAAAAGGCGGCCTCGACCTGGAGCGGCAAGGGGGGCTGGACCTGGGGCGGCGGCGGCACCGTGTGGGACACCATCGTCTATGATCCCGAGCAGGACCTGCTGATCTTCGGGACCGACAACGGCGACCCCTGGAACAAGCACTATCGCAGCCCGGGGACCAGCGACGACCTGTTCGTCACCTCGATCGTGGCGGTGAAACCCCACACCGGCCAGTACGTCTGGCACTACCAGGTCAATCCCGGCGACGAATGGGATTATTCGGCCACCCAGCAGGTCGTCCTGGCGGACCTGAACGTCGACGGGAAGCCGCGCAAGGTGCTGATGCAGGCGCCCAAGAACGGCTTCTTCTATGTGATCGACCGCACCAACGGAAAACTGATCTCGGCCAAGGCCTTCGCGCCCCAGACCTGGGCCAAGAGCATCGACATCGCCACCGGCCGGCCCGTCATGAACCCGGCGGCCCGCTATGACGTGACCGGCAAGCCCTTCCAGGGCGCGCCCAGCCCGCACGGCGCCCACAGCTGGATGCCGATGTCCTTCGATCCGAAGACGGGGCTTGTCTACATCCCCGTGCAGGAGGGGGGCTTCACCTACGCGCCCGACCAGCACTGGGTGCACAAGTCCATGGGGGTGAACATGGCCATGGACATGGCCTCCGTTTCCATGCCCCAGGACCCGAAGATCAAGACCGCCGCCATGCAGACCATCAAGGGTCACCTGGCTGCGTGGGATCCGATCCAGCAGAAGGAAGTGTGGCGGCAGGGGCTGAAGGGGCCGTGGAACGGCGGGATCGTGTCCACCGCCGGCGGCGTGATCTTCGAGGGCAACGCCGCGGGAGAGTTCGCCTCCTACCGCGCCGATAACGGCGAGAAGCTCTGGTCCTTCGACGCCCAGAGCCCGGTGATGGCGGGACCGGTCACCTTCACGGTCAACGGCGAGCAATATGTGGCGGTGCTCTCCGGCTGGGGCGGCACATTCGCCCTGGTGCCCGGCATCGTCTCCTTCGCGTCCGGCAATGTGCACAACATCAGCCGGGTGCTGGTGTTCAAGCTCGGCGGCCAGGCCAAGCTGGCGCCCGTCCCGGCGGATCCGGCGCGGACCTTGAGCGCTGCGCCTGACACCGCAAGCGCGGCGGTGATCGACCATGGCTTCAAGCTCTACACACGCTTCTGCAGCAGCTGCCACGGCGACGCGGCGGTGGCGGGGGGCATCACGCCGGACCTGCGCTACTCGCCGCTGCTGGCGTCCGAGAGCTTCTATGACGTCGTCCTGGGCGGGGTGCTGAAGGATGGCGGCATGGCGTCCTGGAAGCCGGTGCTGAGCAATGACGACGCCTCGGCCGTGCGCGCCTACCTGATCCACCGGGCCAACGAAACCGCCCAGCAAAAAGCCCGCGGCGAGCCGTGGACGGGGTGAGGCGGGACCGGCGCGCAAGCGCGCCGGTATCCGATCGATCCGGTGGATCGATCGGCCCGCCGAACGCCCGAACGTAAGCGAGGGCCGGGAAGGGACCGGCGCGCAAGCGCGCCGGTATCCGATCGATCCGGTGGATCGATCGGCCCGCCGAACGCCCGAGCGTAGGCGAGGGCCGGGAAGGGACGGGCGCGCCCGAGCGCAGGCGAGGGCAGGGACTTGGGGCCGCCGCCTCAGGCGGCCGCGCGGACGCCGGCGACCTCGTCGATGAGGCCGAACGCCCTGGCCTCCTCCGCGCTCATGAAGGTGTCCCGGTCGAGGGCCCGCTCGATCTCCTCGAGGGTGCGGCCGCAGTGCCTGGCGTAGAGCCGATTGATGTTGGCCTGGGTTTCGCGCGCATCCTTGGCGTGACGCTCGATGTCGCTGACCTTGCCCTGATAACCGCCGGCGCCCTGGTGGACCATGATGCGGGCGTTGGCCATGGACACGCGCCGGCCTGGCTCGCCGCCCATCAGCAGGAATGAGCCCATGGAGGCGGCGAAACCGATGCAGTAGGTCGCCACCGGGCTCCTGATGTACTGCATGGTGTCGTAGATCGCGAAGCCCGCGGTCACCACGCCGCCCGGGGAGTTGATGTAGAGCGAGATCTCCTTCATCGGGTTCTCGGCCTCGAGGTAGAGCAGCTGAGCGCAGATCAGCGCCGCCATACCATCTTCCACCGGCCCGTTCAGGAACACGACCCGTTCGCGCAGCAGCCGCGAGAAGATGTCGAAGGCCCGCTCGCCGCGGCTCGACTCTTCCACCACCATCGGCACGAGGGTCATCACGCCGCCCATTTCAGGCCGCCGTGCAGACCCATTGAAGCGCCGCGCCGGGCCCTTGCCGCCGCCAGGCAGATGACTGTCGGCGTGTGGACCACGCGCAGGCGCACGCCGCCGTCCGGCGTGGGCGTCAGGGTGAACTCGACCTCGCTGGGAGCGGCGCCGTCCTCGCGCCAGGCGTAGCGAATGCGCTGGTTCGGCTCGGCGTCCAGCACCTCGACGTTGACGGCCGGGCCGGGTTCGACCGCGCCGGGTGTGAGCCAGGCGCCGATCAGGTCCGGTTCACTGAGCGCCCGCCAGACCTTTTCCAGAGGCTCCGGAAGGTCGGCCTCGACGATGACTTCATCGCTCATTGGTCCATCTCCTTCAGCACCGTCTTCAGGCGCTCGATGCGCTCGGGCCAGAACGCGCGATAGCGTTCGACCCAGTCCGCCAGGGGCGTCAGGCCCTCCGGCGCGATCCGGTAGTAGGCGAAGCGTCCGTCCCGGCGCTCGCACACCAGTCCCGCGCCCTTGAGCGCCGCCAGGTGCTGGGAGATCGCCGGCTGGGAGACGTCGAACCCCGCCTTCAGCTCCGACACCGTCATTTCGCGCCCCGCCAGCCGCTCGAACACCGCGCGGCGGGTCGGATCGGCGAGGGCGCGGAAGATGTGGGTGTCGGTCATGACAAAGAATAAGTCATAGCTTATGCGTTAGCGCAAGCCGCTTATCTAGGGAGGCCGCCAGTTCCAAGGGAAATGCGGCTCTGGCGCGTAAGATTTGGCAGGCGCGGCCGGCCCAGCCTTGGGGCGAACGTCCCCGGGCCGCCGTGCGGAGGAACGTCATGTCGAGCGCTGTCCGCGTCGTCCTGGGCTGGCTTCTCGCGCTCCTGGCGTGGGGAACCTTGCTCGCGGGACCTGCCGCGGCCCACGGCATCGGCGGGGCGGACGCGGCCTTCGTGGCGACGAGCACGGGGCCGCAGATCATTCCCTTCCTCTATCTGGGCGCCAAGCACATGGTCACCGGATACGACCACCTGCTGTTCATCCTGGGAGTGATCTTCTTCCTCTACCGGCTGTCTCACGTGGCGCTCTATGTCACCATGTTCAGCCTGGGCCACAGCATCACGCTGCTGACGGGCGTGCTGACCGGGGTCCGGGTCGATCCCTTCCTGATCGATGCGGTCATCGGCCTGTCGGTGGCCTACAAGGCCTTCGACAACCTGGGCGGCTTCCAGACCCTGTTCGGGGTGCAGCCCGACGCAAGGCTCGCCGTACTGGTCTTCGGCCTGTTCCACGGCTTCGGCCTGGCGACCAAGCT
>FTHA01001110.1_pt1 | contig 16888 bp, 17 predicted proteins | sample 1640771 | NCBI WGS metagenome assembly FTHA01 (sample SAMEA3914789, study PRJEB12502) | metagenome | biome: forest; material: soil | place: Canada | collected 2011-07-03 | depth 0.3 m | reverse complement strand
GGAATCGGCCGAGCGGCTGACTGGCATCGGCTTTGACGGCTACGCGATCGGCGGCCTGGCGGTGGGCGAGGGGCACGAGGCGATGTGCGGCGTGCTCGACTACGCCGTCGACATGCTGCCGCGCGACCGCCCGCGCTATCTGATGGGGGTCGGCAAGCCTGCAGACCTGATCGAGGCGGTCGCCCGCGGCGTCGACATGTTCGACTGCGTCCTGCCGACCCGCGCCGGCCGGCACGGCCAGGCCTGGACCTGGGACGGGGCGATCAATCTGAAGAACGCCGGTTTCGCCGAGGACGAGGAGCCGCTCGATGCCGCCAGCGACTGCCCCGCGAGCCGCGACTATTCCCGCGCCTACCTGCACCACCTGGTGAAGTCAGGCGAGATCCTCGGGCAGGTGCTGCTGTCCTGGCACAACGTCGCCTTCTATCAGGCGCTGATGGCTGCGATGCGCGCGGCGATCGCCGAAGGGCGCTTCGAGGCGTTCCGTCGCGGCGCGCTTCAACGCCTGCGGGCGCGCGAGGAGGTGGCGACGACCGGCAATGGCGACGCGCCTCTCGGCCGCGCGGGATAACGGCAGCCAAGCGCCTCTCCCAGGCCCTTCAGGTAGGAACGCCGCGCCCGCCCGGCGTACACCGCCGCGCGGACCTGGTTGTCGCGGGCCTGGGCCCCGGAGAGCTTGCGCACCCAGTTACGGAACGGGATGAAGTCCTCTGCTGTGTAGCGCAGCGCCATCACCGCCGTTTCGCCCGCCTGGCGCCCGCGCCTGGCCTTCAGATTGACGTCGTCCACCGCGTCGATGTCGAGGTCGTCGCCCAGCACGTCGTCAAGTTCCTCCACGTCCGCGGCGATCTGCCTGCAGCTGGCCGGACTCGGCCGCGCGTAGGGCGCCTCTTCGGTGCGGAGCAGGATCGGCGGGATCTTGGTGCGGATGACGTTGACGTCCGAGAACGGAGCCTCGACCGCGCCCTTCACGCCCTCCTTCTCCGGGTGATCCATCCCCTCGGCGTTGAGCGATTTGGTGGGTGTATCCATCCCCATGAGCAGGCCAAGGGCGAGGATGCAGGGCAGGGCGGTTATGCGGCGCATGACCGCCACACTAGGCAAGAACGGTAAAGCTAGTCATCCCCTTCCGGACGCCTTGCCGGCCAGGGGGCCTGCGCCTATGGTCCGCGCCGCTCACGGCCCCTGCGCCTGGAGCCTCCCGGGCCGGTAGCTCAGCGGTAGAGCACCCGACTTTTAATCGAGTGGTCGTGGGTTCGATTCCCACCCGGCCTACCACCACGCCAAGAGCTCTCAATGTTCCAGGGCCTCCTTCTTGTTCCTCACACCGGTGGTGAGGTCGTGAATCTGGTCGACGCATTCCTGTTCCGTCCATCCTACCGTGTCGGCATCCTTGCGGCCCTTGGCGTAGCTTTGGGCGTATGCGTCGGCGATTGACCGATGGCCGGTGGTCGGATTCGGCGCGCTGGCGCCGGTCATGATGTTCAGCAGGTCGTCGGTTGTCGCCTTGTCCACGTAACGCTCGCAGACGCCATAGAAGTAGGCCAACTCGACAACGGACGCCTGGAAGTCGACGTGCGCCGGGTCGAGCTGCGCGCCAGGCTGGGAAGGTGCGGCCTGCGCTGACCCACCGGCGAGAGCGGCCGCGATTGCAAACGCCGTGAAGAGCATGGCGATGTCCCCTTGGCTGCCGCCGCCGCGGCAAGTTGGCATTCCTGCACTCGAGAGCCAGGCAGGTGAAACCGCCATAAGCTGATTCAGCCTGAAGCCTCGCCGATCAACGTCGAGATAGGTCACTGCCAGGCCTGTATGAGCTGCGGGCTTCTCAATGCCCGCGCCTGAGCGTAACGCCTTCCGCAAAGCCAGGAACATCGGGGAAGACGTCGGGATGGAGCAGCTTGAGCAGGTCGTCGAAGCGCGGGGCGGGGCGTTCGCCCTTCATGGGACATTCGATCCTGCCTATCGGCCGGTGGTCGAGGCCTTCGTCGAGAACTTCCGGGTCGAAGAGGAAGTCGGGGCCGCCTGCTCGGTGGTGACGTCCGGACGGACGGTGGTCGACGTCTGGGGCGGGTGGGCAGACGCCGCATGCTCGCAGCCCTGGGAGCAGCACTCCACCGTCTGCATGATGTCGGTGGCGAAGGGGATCACGGCGATCGCCTTCAACATGCTGGTCGATCGCGGCCTGGTCGACGTCGACGCGCCGGTCGCCAAGTACTGGCCGGAGTTCGCTCAGCGCGGCAAGGAGAAGGTGCTGGTCCGCTGGCTGCTGGACCACACCGCGGCGATCCCGGTGCTGACCAACAACACCCTCTGGCCAGGGGCAATGTTCGACCGCGAGAACTATGTGGCGGCGCTGGCCGAGCAGGAGCCGCTCTGGGAGCCGGGTACCCGCGCCGCCTACCACGTGCACAACATGGGCTATCTGCTCGGCGAGATCATGAAGCGGGTCTGCGGCAGGACCGTCGGGCCGTTCGTGCGCGAGGAGATCGCCGGGCCGCTGGGCGCAGAATACCGCATCGGCCAGATGACCGCCGAGGAGATCGGCCACGTGGTCGAGGTGATGCCGAACATGAACGCCCGGCTGTTCGCGGCCAAGGACGTGACGATCCCCAAGAACCCGGTCTGGGACGGCGCGACGCTGCGACCGCTGGCGTTCGTCCAGAACCCTGTTGAGCCCTGGCACACCACGCTCAATTCCGCGGTGTGGCGGAGCGCCGAGATCGCCAGCGGCAACGGTCACGGCAACGCCCGCGGCGTGGCCCGCATCTACGGCGCCCTCGCCAACGGGGGCGAGATGGACGGCGTACGCCTGATGTCGAAGGCGGGCCTCGAGGCGATGATCGTCGAGCAGCATAACCAGACCGAGCTGCTGCAGGAGCGCCCCTACCACCAAGGGTTGGGGGTCCTGCTGAACTCGCCGGGGGCGGTCCATATGGGGCCGAACCCCCGCGCCTTCGGCCACCACGGCATTGGCGGTTCGATCGGTTTTGGCGACTCCGACGCCCGGGTCGGCTTCGGCTACAGCTGCAACAAGATGCACGCGGTCGGCGACAACGGGCCCCGGGCGCGGCGGCTCATCGACGCACTGTTCAGCATCCCCCGGGCGTGAGATTGCGCCTGTAGCGCCCGATCCGGTCGCTTATCCGGGCGCCGTCCTTGGGTCCGGCGATCGCGCCTGCCGCTCATAGGCAAGGTACTGGTGAACGAAGGCGATCGCCATGCTGCCTTCGCCGACGGCCGAGGCGACGCGCTTGACCGAGTTGGAGCGGACGTCGCCGCAGGCGAAGACGCCAGGGATGCTGGTCTCGAGCAGATAGGGATCACGGGGCTGCGACCAGCAGCCGGCGTCCTTCAGGTTGTCGCCGGTCAACACGTAACCACGGGAGTCACGGGCCACATCGGCCGGCAGCCAGGCCGTCTCCGCATCGGCCCCGATGAAGATGAACAGGCCGCCGCAATCCTGCCGGCTCACCTGCGCGGTCGCGTTGTCGCGGATGTCGATCGCCGTCAGGTGCGTTTCGCCATGCACGGCCTGGATTTCCGATTCCAGCCGCACGGTGATGTTCGATTTCGTCCGCAGCTGTTCGACCAGGTAGTGGGACATGCCTTTCGCCAGGGAATCGCCGCGCACCAGCAGCGTCACCAAGCGGGCGTGATTGGAGAAATAGAGCGCCGCCTGGCCGGCCGAGTTTCCCGCGCCGACGAGGCAGATGTCGTGTCCCTGGGCGGCGCCCACTTCGCTGCGGGCGGCCCCGTAATAGACGCCCTTGCCTATGAGCCGGTCGAAGCCGTCGATGGCGAGGTGGCGCCAGGTGACGCCGGTGGCCAGGATCAGCGTCCTGGTGCGGACCACGTCACCGCCATCCAGGCGTATTTCCCGGGTCTCCGGGTCGATTCCGGCGACCGAACGGGTGACCAGGATCTCCGCGCCCAGCCGTCTCGCCTGCTGGAGGGCGCGACTGGCCAACTCATCGCCGGAGATCCCGCTGGGGAAGCCGAGGTAGTTCTCGATGCGCGAGGATGTGCCGGCCTGTCCGCCTGGAGCCTCCCGCTCGACGACGATCGTGCGCAGGCCTTCGGACGCGCCATAGACCGCCGCCGCCATGCCGGCCGGTCCGCCGCCGACGATCGCGACGTCGTATTCTTCCGAGCGGGGACTGGTCTGAAGGCCCAGGCGGCTTGCAAGATCGCGCGCCTGGGGCCGGGCCAGGATCTCACCGTCCGCCAGGCGCGCCAGGGGTCCGTCGGCGCCTGACGGAGGCGGTCCGGTCCAGCGCTCGGAGAGCTCAGGCGCGTCGGGTGTCAGCCAATTGAAGGAGATCTGATTGCGCGCCAGGAACTGTCGCAGGCCGCTGCACGCGACGTCCCAGCGGTCGCTGACCAGGGTCACGCGCGGGGCGGGCGCTTCGGCGCTGATGCTCTGCAGGCCCCCCATGCGCTCGCGGGCCAGGGCGCTGACCTTCAGGGAGACGTCCTTCGAGGCGGCGGCGAGCGTGTAATATTCCTGCATGTCGACGCGCATGACCCGCGAGGGCTCAGACGCGCGATATCCCCCGGGGAACGGGGTGCCGAGCGCGATCGGCACCTCGCCGAAGATGGCGCCGGGGAGGCGCCAGCCAAGCGTGCGCTCGACCCCGTCGAACCGCTTGACCACCTCGATCTTGCCACTGAGCACGGCGAAGAGCGCGCGCTCCCCCCCTTCCGGAACGGCGAACTCTCCGGGTCCGAGCCGAAGGTCGGCCGAGGTCCGCGCCAGTCGCTCCAGGTTGGCTGCCGGCAGCGCTGCGAACAGCGGAATGGCGGCAACGTCGTCAGTGGTCAGCATGGCTCGCCCCCCGCCCTCACAATCCAGGACGACAGAGAACCCGGCATTCGAACGGAACGCAAAGGGGAGCGCGCCGTTGTTCGCGCCTGGACGCCACGGGAGAGCGCGAGTGCTCGGAACAATACTGATCATCGTGTTGATACTGGCCTTGCTCGGTGCGCTTCCCACCTGGGGACACAGCCGCTCCTGGGGCTACGCGCCCAGCGGAGGCCTTGGCGCGGTCCTGATCATCGTCGTGGTGTTGCTGTTGATGGGGGTGATCTGAGCCGGATGTCTCGTCTGCGGATTCGCCACGAGAGCATCTACGCCTACGCGGAGCCGGTGAGATTCGGTCCCTGGCGCCTGCTCATGCGCCCGCTGGACACTCACGCCACCCGGTTGATCCACGCGTCGCTCGAGACGCCGCCCGCCGACATCAAGTGGTCCTACGACGCCTATGGCAACTGCATCTGCCATCTGACGCCCTACGGCGAAGCTGATCATCTGACGGTCGTCAACAACCTGACCGTGGAGCGCTACCCATCCCCGCTGGCGGGCGTCGAGGTTTCGAACCCCTGCTCGACCGTGCCGGTGCTCTACCAGATGGCTGATCGCGCCGTGCTGGAGCCTTTCCTGACCCCGGCGACTGATGACAGCGGGCCGATGTACACCAACTGGCTTCAGGGTCAGCTGAGGACCACGTCGGAACCGGCGCTGGAATTCCTGAAGCGGCTCAACGCCACGATCCACGATCAATTCCAATATGTCCTGCGCGAGGAGCCCGGGACCCAGGCCCCTTCCCAGACCCTGCTGCTCAACTCCGGGACCTGCCGCGATTTCGCCTGGCTGATGATCGAGAGCGTCCGCCGTCTGGGCTTTGCGGCTCGGTTCGCCACCGGCTACCTGTACAGCCCGGGAGGCGCCGTCAGGGGGGCCGGCGCCACCCATGCCTGGTGCGAGGTCTTCCTGCCCGACCTCGGCTGGATGGAATTCGATCCGACAAACGGCCTGTTCGAATCGTCCAGCCTGATCCGTGTGGCGACGACCCGCACCTTCCAGGAGGCCGATCCCATGAGCGGCGTGGTCTTCGGGACCAGCGAATGCCGGCTGGACGTCTCCGTGGACGTCGATCTGGTCGACGAGGCTGGGGCTGCGACCGCGGGCGCCACGAAGTCATTGCCCCTGGTCGGCGCGCCGTAGTCGGCGCAGGCGGCCTGCGGTAAACGTTCTGGACCGATCCTGCGGCATAGTTGAACGGACGAGGCCCCGCCAGGCGAGGGCGAGGCGGCGATCATGACGGACCCCCCTGTTGATCCAAAGGAACTGCGGCTTGGTTCCCTCGAGCTGATCATGCTGGAACTGCTCTTCCGGAGTGACGAGGAAATCCTCGGGCGCGCGCGCCGGCCCATAGCAGCAGGACCCGACGGATCGGCTCAGGCCGGCCGGAGCACCCGGCTCTTCCCCGGGGAGCCGGCCGAGCCGTCTGATCAAGCGCCCACGGTAGGTATGGGCGAAGGCGAGCGGAGGATGATGATCCTCGAGACGGCTCTCGTTGAGCTGCTCGACCGGGTCGATTCCCAGCTTCTGGATCAGGCGTCGGCGTCCCTGCGCGGAAGCCTTGACGGCGCCATGGAGGATGCAGAGCGGACAGCCCGGCTTGGCGTCCTGCAACTGATCGAGGACGCCAGGGGCCGGTTGCCGACGGCCGGAATGGCTGTTGCGAAGAGGAAGCCGAAACGAGCGCCAAGGCCGCGTTCACCGCTGCGGCGCAAAGCCGTGAAATGAGCCGCGGACCAATTCGGGCAGCGCCGCTCCGGTGCGAGGTCTTCGCGTCCTCCGCGCTGGATCAGTTCAGGACATTCCAGATGCGGCGGCTGATCCAGCCCCGATCGAGGTCGAGGTCTACGTCCTGTCCGAACGGCGAATGACGGATTGGCTGGGCATCCGCCTCGCCATCGCCGCCATCGCGGCGTTCATGCTGGTGCTGGGATAATCGGTTCTTTCGGGGCGTGGCCCGTGAGGCGCAAGCAGCCTCGCCGCACCTCGATCAGCTTCCACGGCACGCTTCCTGCACCACGGCGTTTTAGACCCAGGTTTTCTAAACGCTGTTGACCTACTAGACCGATGGGAATTATGGAAACCTTTGCCTTTGCGAGGAGCGGCTCCCGTTGACGACCTATGAGCCAGCCCTTGCGCCAAGTGGGCCGGAGATCCCATTGCCCGAGTCACTCAAGGCGCGGCGGCCGCTGTTCCGGCGTCGCTCGGCGATTCCGGGATTCCGCCTGACCATGGGCGTCACGCTCACGGTGCTGAGCCTGATCGTCCTGATCCCGCTGTCGGCCGTGGCGATCAAGGCCTCGGGGCTCGGCTTCGCAGGCTTCCTTCACGCCGGCTTCTCCGAGCGCGCCGTGAAGGCGTATCAGCTGTCGTTCGGGGCGGCTTTCATCGCGGCCCTGATCAACGGCGTGTTCGGCGTGCTCACCGCCTGGGCGCTGGTGCGCTATCCTTTCCCCGGCAAGTCGATCGTCAACGCGATCGTCGACCTGCCGTTCGCCCTGCCCACGGCGGTGGCCGGCATAGCGTTGGCGGCGCTCTATGCCCCCAACGGCTGGGTCGGGAGCTTGCTGGCTCCCTACGGGATCAAGATCGCCTTCCATCCGGTGGGCGTGGTGGTGGCGCTCACTTTCATCGGGCTGCCGTTCGTGGTGCGGACGCTGGAGCCGATCCTGCGGGATCTGGCGATCGACGTGGAGGAGGCGGCGGCGAGCCTCGGCGCCAACCGGCTGCAGGTGCTTACGCGGGTGGTGCTGCCGGCGCTGGGTCCGGCGTGGCTCACCGGCTTCGCCATGGCCTTCGCCCGCGGCGTCGGCGAATACGGCTCGGTGATCTTCATCGCCGGCAACCAGCCGTTCAAGTCCGAGATCGCGCCCCTGCTGATCGTCATCCAGCTGGAGCAGTTCGACTATCAGGCCGCCGCCGCCATCGCCGTGGTCATGCTGCTGGCCTCTTTCATCATGCTCATGGTCATCAACGCCGCCCAGGCCTGGGCGCGGAGGTTCGCCTGATGGCCGTTCCCGCCAACGGCGCCAACGCCGCCACCCGCGATCCGCCATGGGCTCGTGCGCTGATCCTAGTCCTCGTGTTCGGGTTCCTGGCCCTGGGCCTGGTCCTGCCGCTGGTATCGGTGTTCGCCGCCGCCCTGGCCAAGGGCCTCGGCGCTTCGCTCGAAGCGATCAAGGATCCCGACACCGTCAGCGCAATCAAGCTGACCTTGCTCACGGCCGCGATCACGGTGCCTTTCAACGCCGCCTTCGGCCTCTGCGCCGCCTGGGCCGTGGCCAAGTTCGAGTTCCCCGGCAAGGCCTTCCTGATCACGCTGATCGATCTGCCGTTCTCGGTCTCGCCGGTGGTGTCGGGCCTCATCTTCGTGCTGATCTTCGGCGCCCAGGGCTGGTTCGGAGAGTGGCTGATCGACCACGACATCAAGATCATCTTCGCCGTGCCCGGCATCGTGCTGGCCACAACCTTCGTCACCTTTCCCTTCGTGGCGCGCGAGCTGATCCCGCTGATGCAGGAACAGGGCGACGACGAGGAGCAGGCGGCCGTGTCGCTCGGCGCCTCGGGTCTCACCACCTTCTGGCGGGTCACCGCCCCCAACATCCGCTGGGGCCTGCTCTATGGCGTGCTGCTGTGCAACGCCCGCGCGATGGGCGAGTTCGGCGCGGTCTCGGTGGTCTCGGGCCACATCCGCGGCCTGACCGACACCATGCCGCTGCAGGTGGACATCCTCTACAACGAGTACAACTTCGTCGCCGCCTTCTCGGTCGCGGCGCTGCTGTGCTTCCTCGCAATCGTCACCCTGGTCTTGAAGTCGGCGCTGGAGATCCTCGCGCCTGACGCCAAGAGCCATCACGTCTGACGGGCCCCATGACCATTTCAATCCGATCCATCCATAAGCGGTTCGGCCGCTTCCCGGCGCTCAACGGCGTGGACCTCGACATCCGCGACGGCGAGCTGCTGGCGCTGCTCGGCCCCTCGGGCTCGGGCAAGACCACCCTGTTGCGGATCATCGCCGGGCTGGACTTCCCCGACTCCGGCCAGGTGCTGTTCGAGGACGAGGACGTCACCTACGCCGGCGCGGCAGCCCGCAAGGTCGGCTTCGTGTTCCAGCAGTACGCCCTGTTCAAGCACATGACCGTGGCCCGCAACATCGGGTTCGGCCTCGACGTCCGCAAACGCGACAGGCCTTCCAGGACGGAAATCACCAAGCGGGTGGATGAGCTGTTGAAGCTCGTGGAGCTCGACGGGCTCGGCAAGCGCTATCCATCCCAGCTCTCCGGCGGCCAGCGCCAGCGCGTCGCCCTGGCCCGGGCCCTGGCTGTCGGCCCGCGCGTGCTGCTGCTGGACGAGCCGTTCGGGGCGCTGGACGCCACGGTCCGCAAGTCCCTCCGGCGTGAGCTGCGCCGCATCCACGACGCCACCGGCGTCACCACCATCTTCGTGACGCACGACCAGGAGGAGGCGCTTGAGCTGGCCGACCGGGTGGCGATCCTCAACAAGGGCGTGATCGAGCAGATTGGCGACCCCGAAACGGTGCACGACCGCCCGGTCAGCGCCTTCGTCTGCGGCTTCGTCGGTGAATCCAACCGCTTCGAGGGCGAGGTGAAGGACGGCGTGTTCACCTGTTGGGACATCACCCTGCCGGCGCCCGGCGCCGCCGACGGGCCACGCCTGGCGTTCGTGCGGCCGCATGACTTCGAGGTGGTGGGCGCGGGCGAGCCCGGTTTCGACTTCGTCGTCGAGCGGGTCGTGCTGCAGGGCCCGATCGGCCACGTCGATGGCCTTACCGCCGCCCATCATGGCATCGACACCGCCATGTCCCGCCAGCAGGCCTCCGAGCTCAAGATCGGCGACAAGGTCCGGGTCTCCGCCCGCAACGTCTACCTGTTCCCCCCGTCCGGCGAAGGCGTCCCCTCCGCCGAGAGCCGCATGCGCGAGCGCCCGGCCGTGATCGAGATGGCGTAACCCCTAATCGTCTTCCTCGGGCTTGTCCCGAGGACGCAGAAACGATTGCGCCGCCGGTGTTTCTGGATGGTCGGGACATGCCCGACCACGACGAAAGAGAAGGAGGCTCAGGTGCGCGCTAATCTTCCGCCCGACGTCGCATAGGCCTGCGTCCCCCGAGTAAACACCCGGTCGTCGGGCTCGATCGCCTCGATCGGGATGTCCGGCAGATCGGCGAGCCGGCGGTAGATCGGGCCGAAGTCCTGTAGCGTGTCGTCGAGCAGGCGTTGCAGCGAGGGCAGCACGAAATAGACCTGCTGCAGGTCGTCGATGCGGTTGGGGGTGCGCATCACCCGCACCAGCTCAAACCCAAGGCGGTTGGGGGAGGGGTCCTCCAGGCTGAACACCGACTCCTTGAGCGACGAGATGATGCCGGCGCCGTAGATGCGCAGGCCCTGGGGCGTCTCCAGCAGCCCGAACTCGACAGTGTACCAGTAGAGCCGCGCCAGGTTGTGCAGGCGTCCGAGGCTCATCGCCCTCATGCCGCCGCGGCCATAGGCCTGCATGTAGTCGGCGAACACCGGGTCGGTGAGCATGGGCACGTGGCCGAACACGTCGTGGAAGACGTCAGGCTCCTCCAGGTAGTCCAGCTGGTCGGGCTTGCGGATGAACCGTCCGGCCGGAAACCGCCGGTTGGCCAGGTGGTCGAAGAACACCGCGTCGGGAACCAGGCCGGGGACCGCGACGACCTGCCAGCCAGTCAATGCGCCGAGCTTCGCGTTCATGGCTGCGAAGTCCGGGATGCCCTGGCCGTGCAGATCGAGGGCCTCGAGCCCACGAAGAAACGGCTCGCACGCCCGGCCGGGCAACAGGGCGGACTGGCGCTCATAGAGACGGACCCAGACCGCGTGCTCCTGGGGCGTGTAGGCGCTCCAGCGTTGATCGACGGTCCAGTCCGCCCGAGCGTTGAGGGGAGGGGCCGAAGCGCCCGATTCCGGGTTCATGGTCGTTAATATGCGCCTTTTTTCCGTAAGTTGCAGGCCCTGGCGAAACTGAAGGGTTGGAGAGAGGCCGTCGCCTGCGCTATGCCCGCCCTCCAACTTGGAGGGGCCTTTCATGACCGAGATCGTCGACATCACCGCCCGGGAGATCCTGGACAGCCGCGGCAACCCGACGGTGGAGGTGGACGTCACCCTAGAGGATGGCGCGTTCGGTCGCGCCGCCGTGCCATCCGGCGCCTCCACTGGCGCGCACGAGGCGGTCGAACGGCGTGACGGCGACAAGAACCGCTATGGCGGCAAGGGCGTGCTGGGCGCGGTGGATGCGGCCAATGGCGAGATCTTCGACGCCCTTTCGGGCGCGGAGGCCGAGGACCAGCGCCGGATCGACCGGATGATGATCGAGCTCGACGGCACCAGGAACAAGAGCCGGCTCGGGGCCAACGCCATCCTCGGGGTGAGCCTGGCCACAGCCAAGGCCGCGGCCCAGAGCGCCGGCCTGCCGCTCTACAAGTACGTCGGCGGGGTGTCGGCCGAGACCCTGCCCGTGCCGATGATGAACATCATCAACGGCGGCGCCCACGCGGACAATCCCATCGACATCCAGGAGTTCATGATCCTGCCCGTCGGCGCGGACACCTTCTCCGAGGCGCTGCGCATGGGTTCGGAGATCTTCCAGAGCCTGAAAAAGGCGCTCAAGGACGCGGGGCACAACACCAACGTCGGTGATGAGGGCGGCTTCGCCCCCAACATCGGCTCGGCGCGCGAGGCCCTAGGCTTCATCATCAAGGCGGGCGAGGCCGCCGGCTACCGCTCGGGCGACGACTTCGTGCTCGGCCTGGACGCGGCGTCCACCGAGTTCTTCAAGGACGGCAAGTACGTCATGGAAGGCGAGGGCAAGACCCTCGACCAGGCCGGCATGGTCGACTACCTGGCCGGCCTGGTGGCCGAATTCCCCATCGTCACCATCGAGGACGGCTGCGCCGAAGACGACTTCGACGGCTGGAAGCTGCTGACCGAACGCCTCGGCGGCAAGGTCCAGCTGGTGGGAGACGACCTGTTCGTGACCAATCCAGAACGCCTGTCGGACGGCATCAAGCGCGGCCTGGCCAACTCGATCCTGGTCAAGGTCAACCAGATCGGCACGCTCTCCGAGACGCTGGACGCGGTGAACATGGCCCACCGCGCGGCCTATACCGCGGTAATGTCGCACCGTTCGGGAGAGACGGAGGACTTCACCATCGCCGACCTCGCGGTCGCCACCAACTGCGGGCAGATCAAGACCGGCTCTCTCTCCCGCTCCGACCGCCTGGCCAAGTACAACCAGCTCCTGCGCATCGAGGAACAGCTCGGCGACCAGGCGGTGTACGCTGGACGTGGGGCGCTGAAGCTCTGAGCCGGAGACGCCGATGTCCAAACCCCTCGCAGGTCTCATTCTCGCAAGTGTCCTTGCTGGATTCCCTGTGCTCGCGCAGGAGCTGGTCAAACCACAGGTGCTGCACGACGAGCTGCTGAAGACCATGCCACGCGGAGAGGATCAGCAGGTCCGCGTGCTGACGGCGACCTTCGAGCCCGGCCAGAAGACCCCGTTCCACACCCACCGCTTTCCAGTCGCCGTCTACGTGCTTGAAGGGGCCTTCACCCTGGAGATGGAGGGGCATCCCGTCATGACGATGAAGGCCGGCGAGACCTTCATCGAGGAGCCCCGCGTTGCCATGACCGGCTACAATCGTTCGGCCGGCCAGACCCGCGTGGTGATCTTCTACGTCAGCGATCCCGGAACGCCCTTCCTGGATCCGGTGGAAAGCCGAACGACGCAATGATCCATCGGCGACCCAACCTGGAGGTCACGGCTGTGGCTGGGTGAGCCGGTCGGCCTTGCGGAGTTCGGGGACGAGCCAGGCGGCCGTGGCGACCACCACGATCGTGCCGATGCCCCCGATCACCACGGCGGCGGGGGCGCCGAGGAGGCCGGCGACCATGCCGCTTTCGAAGTCGCCGATGCGGTTGGAGCCGCTGACGAACACCGAGGAGACGGCGCCAACGCGGCCGCGCATGGCGTCCGGGGTCGCGACCTGGACGAGCGTCTGGCGCACCACGACGCTCACCATGTCGAAGGCGCCGACGCCGACCATCGCCAGCATGGACAGCGGGAAACTGCGCGAGAGTCCGAACAGGATGGTGACGACGCCATAGCCCGCGACCGCCCAGAGCATGACCGCGCCCGCCCGGCGCTGGAGCTGCAGGTGCGCCAGGGTGAAACCGACCAGCATGGCGCCGATGGCCGGCCCGCTCTGCAGGAAGCCGAGGCCTGTGGGGCCGACCTTCAGGATGTCTCGAGCGTAGATCGGCAGCAGCGAGGTGACCCCGCCGAACAGGACGGCGAACAGGTCTAGCGATATGGCGCCCAGCAGGAGCCGGTTGGAGCGGACGTAGGCGAGGCCGGCGAAGGCGCGCTCCAAAGCGCCGCCGGTCTCAGCACGGGGCTCGGGGCGGGATCTCGGAAGGGACAGCAGGCAGCCGATCGCGGCGACCTGGACCAGGCCGGCAAGCAGGAAGGCGCCCGGGCCGACCCAGGCATAGGCCAGGCCGCCGAGCGCCGGGCCGGCGATGATGGCGAGCTGGCCGGTGGACGAGCTGAGCGCGACGGCGCGACCCAGCTCCTCTGGCGGGACGAGGCTGGCCAGGATCGCCTGCTGCGCCGGCGGTCCGAAGGCGCGAACGGCGCCGAGCAAAAGCACCAGCGCGTAGAGCCAGGCCATGTGCAGCTCGCGATGGATGGCGAGGCCGAAGAAGGCCACGCTGGCGAGGGTCTGCGCGCCGACGGCGGTGGCCACCACCCAACGCCGGTCGAAGTGGTCGGCGGCGTGACCGGTAGCGGTCACCAGCGGGATCGACGGCAGAAACTGCAGCAGCCCGATCAGGCCCAGGCTGAAGGCGCTGTTGGTGCGCTGGTAGACCAGCCAGCCCAGCGCCACCGACGTCATCTGCAAGGCGACGCCGCCCAGCACGCGGGCGGCCACGAATCTAAGGAGGACCGGCCGGCCGAAAAACACCTCCGGGGTTAGGGCGGATCGGCGGCCAGGCGCTTGTCGAGATAGGCGCCGACGCGTTGCTCGACGTCAGGCAGGTGCTCGGCCCAGAAGTGGGTGGCGCCGGGCACGACCTCATAGTCGATGACGATGCCCTTCTGGGTGCGCAGCTTGGAAACCACCCGCTCGACCTCGATCGGCGGCACCACGGTGTCGCCCGATCCGTGCAGGATCAGGCCCGAGGCCGGGCAGGGCGCCAGGAAGCTGAAGTCGTACATGTTGGTGGGCGGGGTGACCGAAATGAAGCCGTCCGTCTCGGGCCGTCGCATCAGGAGTTGCATGCCGATCCAGGCGCCGAACTGGTAGCCGGCGACCCAGCACTGGGACGCAGTCGGGTTGGAGGTCTGCAGCCAGTCGAGCGCCGAGGCCGCGTCGGCCAGCTCGCCGATGCCGGAGTCGAACTCTCCCTGGCTGCGGCCGACGCCGCGGTAGTTGAACCGCAGCACCGAAAATCCGCGCTTCATGAACAGGTGGAACAGCTGGACCGTGACCGGATTGTTCATCTGGCCGCCCACCTTGGGGTGGGGATGCAGGATCAGCGCGATCGGCGCGCCCGGCTCCTTGCCGGCCGAATAGCGTCCCTCGATCCGCCCGGACGCTCCGGTCAGCACCACTTCAGGCATGTCGTCTTGTCCACTCCCGCAATCGCGATCCGCCGGCTCGGAATACTTGACTAACGCGGTTGGTTTTCCTAAGTCCGGCCTTGCCGCGCCAGGGTTTGATCCGTCCCCGGCGCGAAGGGGGCGGGTTGTAGCACAAGCCGCCCGCGATGCGCGCGAATTCTGCGGAAGGACGCCTGACATGCGCCTGAGCACAAAGGGCCGCTACGCCGTGATGGCCATGGCCGACCTCGCCAAGCGGGGCGGGCAGCGGGCTGTGACTCTCGGCGAGATCGCCGCACGCCAGGATATTTCGCTCCCCTATCTCGAGCAGCTGTTCGCCCGCCTGCGCCGACGCGGCCTGGTCAAGAGCGTCCGTGGTCCGGGCGGCGGCTATCGGCTGGCGCATGCCGCGGCCCAGCTTCGGGTCTCCGACATCGTCACCGCCGTCGATGAGCCATTGGAGGCGGTGCGCTGCGGCGGCGGCCCCATCGGCTGCATGCCGGGCGGCGAGAAGTGCCTGACCCACGACCTGTGGGATGAACTCGGCCGCCAGATCCACGACTACCTCGCCAGCGTGTCGCTGGACGACGTGGTGAGTGGGAACCTGCCGCGCCACCGCTCGCCGGAGGCCGCATGAACGCGCGGGTCTACCTCGACTATAACGCCACGGCGCCGATCCGGCCGGAGGCTTCGGCTGCGGTTCTCCGCGCGCTGGAGATCGGCGGCAATCCTTCGTCGATTCACGCCGCGGGACGCGCCGCCCGCGCGGCCATCGAGGAAGCCCGGGAGGCCGTAGCCGCTCTGGCGGGCGCCCAGGCCTCGCAGGTCGTGTTCACCAGCGGCGGAGCAGAAGCCAACACCCTGGCGATGGACAGCGGTCTTCGCCTTGGCGGCGGCGCCGGCCTGATCGTCGGCGCGACCGAGCACGCCAGCATCAGTGAGGCGGCCGAGGTCAGCCCGGCGATGACCGAGACCTGGCCGGTCGGCGGCGACGGGATCGCCGATATCTCCTGGCTCGGGCGGCGGCTGGACGACTGGAAGGCAGAGGACGGTCGTCCGTTCGTGGCGCTGATGCTGGCCAACAACGAGACTGGCGTGATCCAGCCCGTGATGCAGGCGGCGGAAATGGTTCGCGAGGCCGGCGGCTGGCTGCATGTCGACGCCGTCCAGGCCGCCGGCAAGATCGCCGTCGACATGGTGGCCCTGGGCGCCGACACCCTGGCGCTGTCTGCCCACAAGCTCGGCGGCCCCCAGGGATCGGGCGCGCTGATCGTCGGGCCGCGGGTTGCGCTCACCAAGCGCAACTTCGGCGGGGGCCAGGAACGCGGACGGCGTGGCGGCACCGAGAACCTTTCCGGCATCGCCGGTTTTGGAGCGGCCGCGCGGGCGACCCACGTCGGCGAGGTCAACGCCGCCTGGCGCGATGCGGCGGCTGAGCGGCTGAAGCGCGAAGCCGGCGTGACCATCCTCGGCGAGGCCGCGCAGCGCCTTCCCAACACGCTGTGTTTCGCGGCCGAGGGATACGCCTCCGAGCTGCAGGTGATGGCGCTCGACCTGGCCGGCGTGATGGTTAGCGCCGGTTCGGCCTGCTCGTCCGGCAAGGTCAAGGGAAGCCACGTGGTCAAGGCCATGGGCCGTGCGGACCTTGCCGGATGCGCCCTGCGCGTCTCGGGCGGCTGGGCGAGCACGCGGGACGACTGGGAACGCTTCGTCGAGGCATGGCTCGCCGGCCACGCCCGGCATCTGGTCCGCAGGCCCGCTTTGGTGGAGGCTTAGATGGCCGCCGACGTCCGCACCCGTGAACAGGTCGCCGATCTGGAGACCTACAAGCACGGCTTCGTCACCGACATCGTCCAGGAGTTCGCGCCCAAGGGCCTGAACGCCGACATCGTCCGCTTCATCTCGGCCAAGAAGGGCGAGCCGGAATGGATGCTGGAGTGGCGGCTGGCGGCGTACGAGCGCTGGCTGGCGATGGAAACGCCGGACTGGGCCCGGCTGAAGTTCCCGGTCATCGACTACCAGGACCTCTATTACTACGCCGCGCCCAAGGCCAAGGACGGGCCGATGAGCCTGGACGAGGTCGATCCTGAGCTGCTCGCCACCTATGCCAAGCTCGGCATCCCGCTGAAGGAGCAGGAGGTGCTGGCGGGCGTCCAGGGCTCGCCCCGCTACGCCGTGGACGCGGTATTCGACAGCGTTTCGGTGGTGACCACCTTCAAGAAGGAGCTGGCCGAGGCCGGGGTGATCTTCTGCCCGATCTCCGAAGCCCTGCGCGACCATCCCGAGCTGGTGCGCAAATACCTCGGAACCGTGGTGCCGGTGTCGGACAACTACTTCGCCTGCCTGAACAGCGCGGTCTTCTCGGACGGCTCGTTCGTCTATGTGCCG
>FTHA01000811.1_pt1 | contig 16934 bp, 10 predicted proteins | sample 1640771 | NCBI WGS metagenome assembly FTHA01 (sample SAMEA3914789, study PRJEB12502) | metagenome | biome: forest; material: soil | place: Canada | collected 2011-07-03 | depth 0.3 m | reverse complement strand
GGCGATGTTCTTGTCGACCTTGTGGCCGGGCAGCTGGCCGCCCTCCCCGGGCTTGGCGCCCTGGGCCATCTTGATCTGGATGTCGTCGGCGTTGACCAGGTATTCGGCGGTCACGCCAAAGCGCCCCGAGGCCACCTGCTTGATCGCCGAGCGCATGGAGTCGCCGTTGGGCAGGGGCGTGAACCGGTCGGTCTCTTCGCCCCCCTCGCCGGTGTTCGAGCGCCCGCCGATGCGGTTCATGGCGATGGCGAGGGTGGTGTGCGCCTCGCGGCTGATCGAGCCGAAGCTCATCGCCCCGGTGGAGAAGCGCTTGACGATCTCGCTGGCCGGCTCGACCTCTTCCAGCGGCAGCGGCGCCGCCGCGAACTGGAACCGCATCAGTCCACGGATGGTCAGCAGGCGCTCGGTCTGTTCGTTGATGCTGGCGGCGAACTCGGCGTAGGCGTCGGGCAGGCCGCCGCGCACGGCGTGCTGCAGCTTGGAGATCGAATTGGCCGTCCAGGCGTGCGCCTCGCCCCGCAGCCGGAACGCATAGGCGCCGCCGACATCGAGCATGTGGCGATAGATCGGGCTCTCGCCGTAGGCGTCGCGGTGGCGGCGGACCGACTCCTCGGCGACCTGCTCCAGCCCCACGCCCTCGATGGCGGTGGCGGTGCCGGTGAAGTACTTGTCCACGAAGGCCGACGACAGGCCCACGGCGTCGAAGATCTGGGCGCCGCAGTAGGACTGGTAGGTCGAGATGCCCATCTTGGACATCACCTTCAGCACGCCCTTGCCGATCGCCTTGATGTAGTTCTTCTGCACCTCGGCGGCGCTCAGCGGCATGTCCGCCTGGACGCGCAGGTGCTCGAGCGTCTCGAAGGCGAGGTAGGGATTGATCGCCTCCGCGCCATAGCCGGCCAGGGCGCAGAAATGATGCACCTCGCGCGCTTCCCCGGTCTCGATCACCAGGCCGGTCTGCATGCGCAGGCCCTGGCGGATCAGGTGATGGTGCACCGCCGCGGTGGCCAGCAGCGCCGGGATCGCAATCCGCTCCTCCGACACCGCCCGGTCCGACAGGATCAGGATGTTGCTGTCCGCCAGCACCGCGTCGGTCGCGGCATAGCAGAGCCGTTCGAGCGCCTGTTCCATCGCTTCCGGCCCGTCGGCGGCGGGCCAGGTCACATCCAGGGTCGCGGTGCGGAAGGCGCTGTCTAGGAGACCGGAGATCGAGCGGATCTTCTCCAGATCCACATTGGTCAGCACCGGCTGCGACACCTCCAGGCGCTTGTGCGTCCCGGCATGCCGGCCGAACAGGTTCGGCCGCGGCCCGATCATCGAGACCAGCGACATCACCAACTCCTCGCGGATCGGGTCGATCGGCGGGTTGGTGACCTGGGCGAAGTTCTGCTTGAAGTAGTCGTACAGCAGCTTGGACCGGCTCGAGAGCACCGCGATCGGCGTGTCCGTGCCCACGGAGCCGATCGGGTCGTCGGCCGTCCGCGCCATCGGATCCAGGAAGAACTGCAGGTCCTCCTGGGTGTAGCCAAAGGCCTGCTGGCGATCGAGCAGCACGGCGGGGGCGTTGGCGGCCGGCGGGCTCTGTCCCAGCAGGTCCGGCAGGTCGGCGAGCTTGACCTGGGCCTGCTTCAGCCACTCGTCGTAGGGCTCGGCCCCGGCCAGATCGCGCTTGATCTCCTCGTCCTCGATGATCCGGCCCTGTTCGAGATCGATCAGCAACATCTTGCCTGGCTGCAGCCGCCACTTGCGGGTGATCGACTCCTCGGGGATCGGCAGCACGCCGGCTTCGGACGCCAGGACGACATGGTCGTCGTCGGTCACGACGAACCGCGCCGGGCGCAGGCCGTTACGGTCGAGCGTGGCGCCGATCTGCCGCCCGTCGGTGAAGGCGATGGCGGCCGGCCCATCCCAAGGCTCCATCAGCGCCGCGTAGTACTCGTAGAACGCCTTGCGCGTGGGGCTCATCAACTTGTTGCCGGACCATGCCTCCGGGATCAGCATCATCACCGCGTGGGCCAGCGGGTAGCCGCCGGCCAGCAGCAGCTCCAGCGCGTTGTCCAGGCAGGCGGTGTCCGACTGGCCGTGTGGGATCAGCGGCCACATCTTGTCGAGGTCGGGGCCGAGCAGGTCGGATTCCAGCGTGCGCCGGCGCGCGTTCATCCAGTTGACGTTGCCACGCACGGTGTTGATCTCGCCGTTGTGGGCGATGAACCGATAGGGGTGCGCCAGCCGCCACGACGGGAAGGTGTTGGTCGAAAACCGCTGGTGGACCATCGCCAGCGCGGACTCGGTCAGGGGATCGCGCAGGTCCTCGAAGAAGCCGCCGAGCTGCCCCGCCAGCAGCATGCCCTTGTAGACCACCGTGCGCGTCGAGAAGGACGGCATGTAGAACTCGGTCAGGTCCGGCAGCTCATGCTTGGCCGCCAGCTCCTCCAGCGGGTTCTGCGTCTGCTTGCGGATGACCAGCAGCTTGCGCTCGAACGCGTCCTGGTCGGCCACGCCTTCGCCGCGGGCGATGATCGCCTGGCGGATCACCGGCATCTGCTCGAGCACCGACTCGCCCAGATCCCGGGTGTCGATCGGAACGTCGCGCCAGCCGAGGAGCACCTGCCGTTCGACGCGCACGAAGTGCTCGAACTGGCTGACCGAGAAGTCCCGCGCCTCCTCGTCGCGTGGCAGGAAGCACATGGCGACGGCATACTCCTCCGCCGGCGGCAGGCTGACGTCGTTGTTCGCCGCCCAGTCGCGGAGCAAGGCGTCAGGGATCTGGATCAGGCAGCCCGCGCCGTCTCCCAGCTGCGGATCGGCGCCCACGGCGCCGCGATGGTCCAGGTTCAGCAGGATCTGCAGGCCGCGTCGGACGATGTCGTGCGACGCCTTGCCCTTGATGTTGGCGATGAAGCCGACACCGCACGCATCATGCTCGTTTGCAGGGTCGTAGAGACCCTGTTTCGACGCCATCCCCATCCGGGCAGATCCCTGACCATCAATCCGGCGCCGGCCGGGGGGACCCCGCGCGCCCAAGTCAATCCCACTGCCGAGAACTCTTGGGCACGACAGCCGGGCTTGGCAAGCGTCCTGAAGCTGTGGACGGGGGCCAGGCGGCTCAGACGGCGGGACGGAAGATCTCGACCGTAATGGAGTAACGTGCGGTCGCCCGGCTCGAGCTTTCCCCCGATAGCCGCCGCCAGGCCGTCACGGCCTCTTCGCGGCTGTCGAACGGACCGGCCAGCTGGCCCCCGCCGCGCAGGCTCTGGAAGGCCATGCAGCTGTAATCTCCGCCGACGACCCAGTAGCGTTCGATGGTCATGGTCGTTTCCTCTCCCTTGGTTCAAGCCAACTCGGCAGCTTTGAACTGAGCCGCTTCTGTGGATTGAGCCATCGCCGTGGTGGAGGCCTCGCCTCCGGAGATGGCCATGGCGACCTGATCGAAATAGCCGGTGCCGACCTCGCGCTGATGGCGGGTGGCGGTGTAGCCGCGCGGCTCGGCGGCGAACTCCGCCTGCTGCAGCTCCGAATAGGCGGCCATCCCGTGATCCCGATAGCTGCTGGCGAGCTCGAACATCGAGTGGTTGAGCGCGTGGAAGCCGGCCAGGGTGACGAACTGGAACTTGTAGCCCATCGCCCCGAGCTCCTGCTGGAACCGCTCGATGGTCCGGCCGTCCAGCTTGGCCCGCCAGTTGAACGAGGGCGAGCAGTTGTAGGCCAGCAGCTTGTGCGGATGCTCGCGATGGATCGCCTCGGCGAAGCGCCGCGCGTCGTCCAGGTCCGGGTGCGAGGTCTCCCACCACAGCAGGTCAGCATAGGGTGCGTAGGCCAAGCCGCGGGCGATGCAGTGGTCGAGGCCCGAGCCTTCCTGCAGGCGATGGAAGCCCTCCGGGGTCCGGCCTGAAGCCTCGATGAAAGGTCTGTCGCGCTCGTCGATGTCGGACGTGATCAGCCGCGCCGACTCCGCGTCGGTGCGGGCGACGACCAGTGTCGGGACCCGCATGACGTCGGCGGCCAGGCGTGCGGCCACCAGGTTGCGGATATGCGCCGCTGTCGGGATCAGCACCTTGCCGCCGAGGTGGCCGCACTTCTTCTCCGACGCCAGCTGGTCCTCGAAGTGGACCCCCGCGGCGCCGGCCTCGATGAAGGCCTTCATGATCTCGAAGGCGTTGAGCGGACCGCCGAAACCAGCTTCGGCGTCGGCGACGATGGGCGCGAACCAGTCGCGCCGGGCGCCGCCCTCGGCGTGCTCGATCTGGTCGGCCCGCTGCAGGGTCCGGTTGATCCGGCGGCACAGCTCGGGCGCGGCGTTGGCGGGATAGAGCGACTGGTCCGGATACATGGCCGAGGCGGTGTTGGCGTCCGCGGCCACCTGCCAGCCGGAAAGGTAGATGGCCTTCAGGCCGGCCCGGACCATCTGCATGGCCTGGTTGCCGGTGACGGCGCCCAGCGCAGGCACATACGCTTCACTGTGCAGCAGCCGCCAGAGGGTGTCCGCGCCGCGCTCCGCCAGGGTCTGGCGAGGGCAGAGCGATCCGCGCAGCCGCACGACATCGGCGGGAGCGTAGGGGCGGTCGATCCCGGCGAAGCGGCCAGGCGGGGCCGACGGAACAAGGCTGGCGAAGGTTGTCATATTGTGTCTCCTGCCGGACGACGACGCGGAGCCTTGTCCGGCCTGGATTTGGTAATCCCCTTCAAGATCAATGCAAAGACCCCGACGCCCAACGAAAGGGCGAATGTGTCACATGAGACGTTCCCATATCTGTCATATTATGACATTATGACTCATGCTCGATGTCGAACGGAAGCTGTTCCTCGGCGGCCGCCTCAAGCGCCTACGTCGGGACCTTGGCTTGAGCCAGACCCGCATGGCCGAGGACCTCGGCATCTCGCCGAGCTATCAGAACCATCTGGAGCGCAATCAGCGCCCGCTGACCGCGCAGGTCCTGCTGCGGCTGGCGCAGACCTACGACATCGATCTCCGCGCCTTTTCCGGCGAGGCCGACGCCGGTGGAGAGGCGGATCTGAACGAGGTGTTCGCCGACCCGATGTTCCGCGACCTCGCGGTGCCGCGGCACGAGATCGGCCAGCTGATGCAGTATGCGCCCGGCGCGGCGGAGGCGACGGTCCGGCTCTACCGCGCCCTGGCCGACCGTCGCCGTCGCGAGGCGATCGGAACCGGCGAAGGCGAGACCTGGCAGCCGCCGGATGCGCGCGATCCGATGGCCTGGGTCAGCGACTACATCCAGGCCCGCAACAACCACTTCCCCGAGCTGGAGCAGCCGGCTGAGGCGATGGCGGCCGACCTCCAGGGCCGAGCGGGCGGCTTCGAGCAGGCCGCCGCCCAGCGCCTGCTCGATCGCCATGGCCTGCAGACCCGGATCATGCCGGCGGATGTGATGATCGACTGGGCGCGTAGCTATGATCTCCACCGGCGCCGGCTCATGCTCTCTGAGCTTCTGCCGGCCAGCGGCCGCAGCTTCGGCATCGCCTACCAGCTCGGGCTGCAGGAGCAGGGCCAGGTCCTGGACAGCATGGTCGAGGCGGCGAGGCCTCCCGACCTGCCCACGCGGCGCCTGCTGAAGGTCGCCCTGACCAACTACATGGCGGCCGCCGTCATGATGCCCTACGGGCGGTTCTTCGAGGCGGCCGAGGCCCTGGCCTACGACCTGCGCCTGCTGGGCGCGCGCTTCGGCGCCAGCCTGGAACAGACCTGCCATCGCCTGACCACCCTGGCCCGGCCCAGCGCCCGCGGCGCGCCCTTCTTCTTCCTGCGGATTGACCGGGCGGGGAACGTCTCCAAGCGCTTCGCCGGCGCCGGCCTCTCGTTCGCGCGGCAGGCGGGAAGCTGTCCGCGCTGGAGCCTTCACGCCGCTTTCGCCGCGCCCGGCAGAATCCACGCCCAGGTCATCGAGACCATGGACGGCGCGCGCTACTTCACCCTGGCCTGCACGCTGGAGCGGCCGCATCGGCCCCACGGCCAGGGCGACGGCGTCGAGCTGGCCATCGCCCTCGGCTGCGAGCTGAAATTCGCCGACCGCCTGGTCTATGCCCAGGGCCAGGACCTGGCGCGCACGGCCGCGACCCAGGTCGGCCGGGCCTGCCGGCTCTGCGAGCGGCCCGCCTGCCAGGAACGCGCCGCCCCTCCCCTCACCCGCACCCTCACGGTCGAGGAATGGAGCAAGACCCTCTTCCCCTACAGCTTCTCGACCCATGGCTAGGGCGGCCGCGGCGCGCTCCAACCGTTAATTGTCTGCTACCGAGTCGGGCGGTATCACACACCGGATCCACTCCATCGGAGCTTGCACCGCCTATGAGCCTGACGTCGGCGCACGGCGCATTCCGCCGCACGATGGCGCTCATCACGACCGGCACCTCGCTCGACGACGTGCTGGCGGCGATCGTCGAGGCGGTGGAGGCCGAGGATCCGACGATCGCGTGCAGCATCTACCTGGTGGACGACAGTGGGCTCAGCCTCACCCTGGCGGCCGCCCCGAGCCTGCCCGACGCCTTCAAGGACGCCTTCCGGGACGTTCCGATCGCCCCTTGCATGGGCTCCTGCGGCACGGCGGCCTTCCGCAACGAACTGGTCATCGCCACGGACATCCAGACCGATCCCCTGTGGCATGACCACAAGGGCCCCGCCGGGGTCGCCGGCCTTCGCGCCTGCTGGTCCCAGCCGATCCACGGCCCCGCGGGCGAGGTGCTCGGCACCTTCGCCATCTATCGCCGCGCGGTCAGCCAGCCGGACGCCGGCGACATCGCCTTCATCGAGTCCGCCTCGCAGCTGGCGGCGATCGCCATCGGGCGCAAGCGCGCCGAGGCCGAGCTGGCCAGGAGCAAGGCCGAAGCCCTGGCCTCGGTGCGGACTGAACGCGAGACGGCCAGCCAGTTCACCGCCTTCTTCGAGACGTCGCTGGATCTGCTGTGCATCCGCGACAGGGACTGCCGGTTCGTCAAGGCGAACAAGGCCTGGGAGACGGTCCTGGGGTATTCCGTCGAGGAGCTCGAAGGCGCGCGGATGCTGGATTTCGTCCATCCGGACGACATCGGCGAAAGCAAGGGCCACATGGCGCGGATCCGTACGGCGCAGGAGGTGGATGGCTACGTCAACCGCTACCGCCACAAGAACGGCGGCTATCGGCATCTGGAGTGGCGCGCCCGGCAGGTGGGCGACCTGGTGTTCGGCCTGGCGCGCGACGTGACCGACCGGCTGGCGGCGCAGGAGGAGATGGCCGCCGCCCGCGAAGCCGCCGACGCCGCCAACAACGCCAAGAGCGAATTCCTGGCCAACATGAGCCACGAGATCCGCACACCGCTGAACGGCGTCATCGGCGTGGCGGCGGCGCTCGGCAAGACCGAGCTGAACGCCCAGCAGCGCGAGATGGTGGCGCTGATCGAGAGCTCGGGCGTGACGCTCGAGCGGCTGGTGTCCGACGTGCTGGACTTCTCCAAGATCGAAGCCGGCAAGATGGAGTTCGAAGTCCGCGAATTCGACCTGCGCGCAGAGGTCGACAGCATCGTCGAAATCTACAAGGCGCGCGCCCAGGACAAGGGACTGAGCTTCCCGGTCGAGTACGGGGCGGGGGCGCGCGGAGTGTTCCTGGGTGACAGCGTGCGGGTCAAGCAGGTGCTCGGCAACCTGCTGTCCAACGCCATCAAGTTCACTGGCGAAGGCCGCGTGCGCGTCACGATGGATGTGGTCGAGCCCACCCTGAGCGGCCAGCCGGCCTCCCTGACGCTCGAGGTGGAGGACTCCGGCGTCGGCATGGACCCGGCGTTCATCGAGCAGCTGTTCACGCGGTTCAGCCAGGCCGACACGACGATCACGCGACGGTTCGGCGGCTCGGGCCTGGGCCTGTCGATCACCAAGGCCCTGGTCGACTTGATGGACGGCCAGATCAGCGTTGAGTCCCGGTTGGGCCGGGGCACGCTTTTCCGCGTCGCCGTTCCGCTGCCGAGAAGCCGGCCCCTGGCTGAGTACGACGCCCGCCGGACCGCCGCGGACCTTGCTCCCGCCGAGACGGCCCCCGATCCGATGGCCGAACGGCTGCGCTCGCTGCGCGTGCTGCTGGCCGAGGACCACCCGATCAACCGCCGCGTCGTGCAGTTGATCCTCGCACCGCTGGCGGTGGAGCTGACCCTGACCGAGGACGGAGCCGAGGCGTTGGCGGCGTTCAAGGCCGGGGCCTTCGACCTGGTGCTGATGGACATGCAGATGCCGATCATGGACGGCCTTGCCGCCACCCGCGCCTTCCGCGAGCACGAGCGGCTGAGCGGCGCGGCCTCGCGCACCCCGATCGTGATGCTCAGCGCCAACGCCATGCGCCAGCATCGCCTGGACGCCGAAGCCGCCGGCGCCGACCTGCATCTCGCCAAGCCCGTGACCGCAGCCTCGCTGATGGGCGGGATGATGGAAGCGCTCAGCCTGGCGGAAGGCGGCCAGGGCGAACCTGTAACGGCAGCCCACGGCGCCTGACCGCCGTCAGCTTGGCGGCGCCGAGGCCTTCACCAGCGCGTCCCGCTCCGCGGTCGTCAGCACCCGCCAGCGTCCTTCGGGGAGGTCGTCGAGGCGCAGGGGTCCGATGCGTATCCGGATGAGGTCGCCGACGCTGAGCTTGACCAGGTCGCACATGCGCCGGATCTGGCGGTTGCGCCCCTCCTTCAGCACGAAGCGTAGCCTCCCTTCGCCGGCGGATGTCACCGTAGCCGGCCTGAGCTGACGACCATCGAGGCTGAGGCCGTGACGCAGCTTCGCCAGTTTCGCCTCGGTCACGGCGCCGGTGACGCGGACCCGGTATTCCTTCTCGAGGTCCGACGCCGGGCCGATGAGCGCCTTCGCCAGCACCCCGTCGTCAGACAGGATCAGCAGGCCGTGCGAGTCCATGTCGAGCCGGCCCAGCGGCGCCAGGCTGGTGTCGCGGTCGGGGATGATCGGGCTCTGGCCGACCAGAGCCTCGGCGACGAGCAGGCGCACGGCCGGGACCTGGCCCTTCTCCGGCTGGGCCGAGACCACGCCCACCGGCTTGTTCAACATGACGCTCAGGGCCGCGGCGCCGCCGGCGTCGGCGAGCACCAGCGTCTGGCCGGTCGCGATCTTGCGGCCCGGATCGCTGACCGTCTCTCCGTCGATGGACACCAGCCCGCGGACGATCAGGTCCTCCGCCTCCCGGCGCGAGCAGACGCCGTTCTGGGCCAGCCAGCGGTTGACGCGCTGTGGCTCGGCTTCATCGTAGCGGCGGGTCCAGGCCATCGTGGGGCGCGTCCAGGGAGGCGACGCCGCCTCTCTAGGGCGCAGGCGGACCGCGCCGCAAGTTCGCAGGATGTGCGATACCCGCCGGCGCGAGGGAGGGCCGCTTGGACCAGTTCGACGTGGTGGTGATCGGGGCCGGGGCCGCCGGGATGATGTGCGCGCTCGAGGCTGCCCGGCGCGGACGCCGCGTCCTGGTGCTCGACCACGCCCGGGAGGCTGGCGAGAAGATCAGGATTTCCGGCGGCGGCAGGTGCAACTTCACTAACCTGCACACCACACACGACAGGTTCATCTCGCAGAACCCGGCCTTCTGCATCTCCGCCCTCAGGCGATATACCCCGGGCGACTTCATCGGCCTGATCGAGCGCCACGGGATCACCTGGCATGAGAAGACACTGGGCCAGCTGTTCTGCGACGGCCCAGCGACCCAGGTCGTGGCGCTGTTCAAGGCGGAGATGGCGCGCCTCGGGGCCGCCCTGCGGCTCGGTGCGCCAGTGCGGCGCATCGAGAAGTCCGCGGGCGGCTTCAAGCTCAAGCTCGACGCCGGCGAGATCGCCTGCGCATCGCTGGTGATCGCCACCGGCGGCAAGTCGATCCCTAAGATGGGCGCCACCGGATTCGGCTACGACGTGGCCCAGCGCTTCGGCGTCGGCGTGGTTGCGACCCGCCCAGGCCTGGTCCCCCTGACGCTCGAACCGGGATTGCTGGAGCGGTTGAAGCCCCTCGCCGGGGTGTCCACGGACGTCTCCGTCGCCTGCGGCAAGACCCGGTTCGTAGAGGCGATGCTGTTCACCCATCGCGGGCTCAGCGGGCCGGCGATCCTCCAGCTGTCCTCCTATTGGCGCGAAGGCGGAGAGATCGAGGTGGACCTGGCCCCGGGAACGGACGTGTTCGAGGCGTTGCGTCAGGCCCGCACCGCGCGCCCGCGCCAGTCACTCGCGACCGTGCTGGCGGACCTCCTGCCCAAACGCCTGGCCCAGTCGATCGCCGATACGGAAGGCGCGAGCGGGAACATCGCCGACGCCCCCGACAAGATGCTGAAGCGCGTCGCGGCGGCGGTGAACGCCTGGCGGGTCAGGCCGGCGGGCTCGGAGGGCTATCGCACTGCCGAGGTCACGGTCGGCGGCGTCGACACCGGGGCGCTGGACTCCCGCACCATGGCGGCCAAGGCGGTTCCCGGGCTCTACTTCATCGGAGAGGTGGTGGACGTCACCGGCTGGCTCGGCGGCTATAACTTCCAGTGGGCCTGGGCCAGCGGCTGGTGCGCCGGTCAGGTGGTCTAAAGCGCCACGCCACGCTCCGCGGCCGCCATGCTCAGGGCCACGGCCTCGGCGACCTTGATCCCGTCGACAGCGGCCGAGAGGATGCCTCCAGCATAGCCCGCCCCCTCGCCTGCCGGATAGAGCCGCCGCGTGTTCAGGCTCTCGAAGTCCCGGCCGCGGGTGATGCGCACCGGCGAGGAGGTGCGGGTCTCCACCCCCGTCAGCACGGCGTCCTCGGCGTCGAAGCCGGGGATCTGGCGGCCGAACGCGGGCAGCGCCTCGCGGATGGCGGCGATAGCGTAGTCGGGCAGGCACGCCGCCAGGTCGGTCGGAAGCACGCCGGGCCGGTACGACGGAACCACAGCGCCCAGATCCGTGGACGGGCGCCCCGCCAGGAAGTCGCCAACGCGCTGGCCTGGCGCGGCATAGGTCCCGCCCCCCGCCACGAAGGCCTGCGATTCCCAGTGACGCTGCAAGGCGACGCCGGCCAGCGGATGGCCCGGGTAGTCTGCCTCGGGGGTGATCCCCACCACCATCCCCGCGTTCGCGTTGCGCTCATTGCGGGAGTACTGGCTCATGCCGTTGGTGACGACGCGGCCGGGCTCCGACGTCGCGGCGACGACCGTGCCGCCTGGGCACATGCAGAAGCTGTAGACGGTACGGCCGGTCGAGCAGTGGTGCGACAGGCTGTAATCGGCGGCGCCCAGGTCCGGATGACCGGCGCACGTGCCGAAGCGGGCCCGGTCGATCAGCGACTGGGGATGCTCGATCCGCAGGCCGATCGAGAACGGCTTGGCCTCGATGTGCACCCCGCGGTCGTACAGCATCTGGAAGGTGTCCCGCGCGCTGTGCCCCACGGCCAGCACGACGTGGTCGGCCGCGATCCGTTCGCCGTCTTGCAGGACCACCCCACGAACCTGCGGCTCACCATCCGGGCCGATCTCGACATCGAGGTCATCGACCCGGCACTCGAAGCGGTATTCGCCTCCCAGCGCCTCGATGGTCGCGCGCAGGCTCTCGACCATGGTCACCAGCCGGAAGGTGCCGATGTGCGGCTTGGCGGCCGTCAGGATCTCGGCCGGCGCGCCGGCGGCGACGAACTCGGTCAGGACCTTTCGCCCAAGGTGGCGCGGGTCCTTGATCTGGCTGTGCAGCTTGCCGTCGGAAAAGGTCCCGGCGCCGCCCTCGCCGAACTGAACGTTGGACTCCGGGTTCAGCTCCCCGCGCCGCCAGAGCGCCCAGGTATCCTTGGTCCGCTCGCGCACCACCTTGCCGCGGTCCAGGATGATCGGCCGAAAGCCCATCTGCGCCAGCAGCAGCCCGGCGAACAGGCCGCAGGGTCCGGCGCCGATCACCACCGGGCGCGGGCCGGGTCCTTCATTGGCGCGGGCGACGAAGCGATAGCGGGTGTCCGGCGCAGGCTGGACGCGCCCGTCTCCGCTGAAGCGGGCCAGGATCGCCGCCTCGTTCCTCACCGTCGCGTCGACCGAATAGATCGTGGCGATCGCCGCCTTGCGACGGGCGTCGTGGGCGCGGCGCACCACGGCGTAGTCCACGAGTTCCTCCGCCGGCACGCCCAGGCGCTCCAGGATGGCGGCCGAAAGCGCCTCGGGCCCATGGTCCAGCGGCGTCTTCAGTTCGGTCAGTCGCAGCATGATAGGCTTCTAGCGAACTGCAGGCCCGATGCGCCACTGCTGCGGACCGTGACCCATGCTGCGGCGCACATAATGCGCCCGACCTCGCTCGTTACGTGTTATGGTCCACGTAGGAACCTGGCCGATCTGCCGGGAGGGTGTGAACCGCCGCGCATCGCGCGTCTTCGCATTCGTGCCTGAAAGCGCTCAGATGACAGAGATGGAGAACCGCGCCGCCCGGCAGCGCGGGCGCGTGGATTTGGCCGTGACGGCGTGACCGCGTTCAACCGCTTGGCCCTTATAGGCAACGCGCTGCCCCGGCGCTGCGGCATCGCCACCTTCACCACCGACCTGCAGCAGGCGATCGCGGCCTCGCGCCCGGACCTTGAGTGCGGCGTGGTGGCGATGACCGACAACGGACAGGTCTACGACTACCCCCCGGTCGTGGTCCGTCAGATCCAGGACGATGATCTGCAGGACTACCGGCGCGCCGCCGAGTTCCTGAACGATGGCCGGTTCGACGTGATCTCGCTGCAGCACGAGTTCGGCATCTTCGGCGGGGAGGCCGGGGACCACATCCTGTCGCTGCTCCCGCATCTGACAATGCCGGTCGTGACCACGCTGCATACGGTGCTGGCCGAACCCACCGCCAGCCAGCGGCGCGTGATGGACCAGATCATCGGCGCCTCCGCCAAGGTGGTCGTCATGGCCGAAAAGGGCCGGACCCTGCTGCGGGAATGCTACGGGACGCCGGCCGAGAGGATCGAGGTGATCCCCCACGGCATCCCCGACATAGCCTTCAGCGCGCCGGACGCCGCCAAGGCCGCGCTCGGCTTCAGCGGCAAGCCGGTGATCCTCACCTTCGGCCTGCTGTCGCCCAACAAGGGCATCGAGGTGATGATCGATGCGATGCCGGCGATCCTGCGCCGCAGTCCCGAAGCGGTCTATGTGGTGCTCGGCGCAACCCACCCGAATCTGGTCCGGAGTCAGGGAGAAGCCTACCGCGAGAGCCTGGTGGCGCGGGCGCGCGACCGGGGGGTCGAGGGGCAGGTGGTGTTCCTCAATCAGTTCGTCGACCAGCAGACGCTGCTGGGTTTCATCTCGATGGCCGACGTCTACGTCACGCCCTATCTCAACGAAGCCCAGATGACCTCGGGCACCCTCGCCTACAGCTTCGGGCTGGGAAAGGCGGTGGTCTCAACCCCCTATTGGCATGCGCGCGAGCTGCTGGCCGAAGGGCGCGGCGTCCTGGTCCCGTTCAGCGACTCCAAGGCCATTGGCGACGAAATCGCCGACCTGCTCACCGACGACATCCGGCGCGAGGCCATGCGCAGGCGCGCCTATGCCTGCAGCCGGTCGATGACCTGGGAACAGACAGCCGGGAACTACCTGGCGGCCTTCGAGGGTGCGCGCGGCGGGCAGCGGCTCCAGCTGGTCCGTTCCCCGGCGCCAAGACCGCCCGAAGGCATGCAGCGCGCGCCGGAGATGGAGCTCGGGCACCTGCTTTCCATGTGCGACGACACCGGCCTGTTCCAGCATGCGGTGCATTCGACGCCCGACCGCGCCCATGGCTATTGCGTCGACGACAACGCCCGCGCGCTGCTGCTGGCCTGCGAGCTCAGCGACGACGGCGAACAGGGCCTGCCGGGCCGTACGACGTCCCGCTTCATGTCCTTCGTCCAGCACGCCTGGAACCCGGACACGCGCCGGTTCCGCAACTTCATGAGCTTCGATCGTCGCTGGATCGAAGAGAGCGGCTCCGAAGACAGCCACGGCCGGGCCCTGTGGGCCCTGGGCGCGTGCGCCAGCCGCCACGTCGATCCGTCGAGCCGCCACTGGGCCGCCGCCCTGTTCGCCGAAGCCCTGCCGACAGTGGAGACGTTCGACTCGCCGCGGGCCTGGGCCTTCACCCTGCTCGGCCTGAACGACTACTGCGCCGCGGTCCCGCAGGACGCCTCGGCCCAGGGAATGCGGCGACTGCTGGCCGATCGGCTCATGTCGATCCTGTCGGCGACCCAGACCGAGGACTGGATGTGGTTCGAGGGCGGGCTGGCCTACGACAACGCCCGCCTGCCCCAGGCCCTGCTCGCGACTGGCCTGGCCACGGGAACGCCTGCCTATCTCACGGCGGGGCTGCGCAGCCTGAAGTGGCTGGTCGCGCTGCAGACCGCGCCGGGCGGCCATTTCCGCCCGGTCGGTTCGGACACGTTCGGCGACCAGCGCCAGCCACCGCGCGCCTTCGACCAGCAACCGCTCGAAGCCGCCGCGACCATCTCCGCCTGCCTGGCGGCCTGGCGAACCGACAGCGAGATCGACTGGAAGGCCGAAGCCCACCGCGCCTTCGCCTGGTTCCTCGGCGACAATGACCTGGCCACGCCGCTGGTCGACATCGACACCGGCAGCTGCCGCGACGGCCTGCACCCGCACCGGGCGAACGAGAACCGGGGCGGCGAGTCGGTCGTGTCATACCTGCTCAGCCTGGCCGAGATGCGGCGGCTGGCCCGGCAAGGGGACGATCGCACGACCTGTGCGGCGGCCCTGACCATCCGCGCCTGACCTTGACCGCAACGCCTGCCCATCAAACCGAGGCCGCCGTGTCAGACACCCCGTTCCTAAACCGGCAAACCCTGTACATGCGCCCCGACCCCGCGCGCGTGCTCGTGCGCCCGTTCAAGCCGGCCACGGAACCGAGGGACCTCAATCCCACGGACAAGACCCGGGCCAATCACATCATCGACCGCGTCATGGCCCTCGACGCCGACGCCACCGCGATCCTGCTGGCGGATGTCCTGGAGAATTTCCAGGGCCGCCACCGCAACCTGCTCGCCACGTTCGAAGCCCGGGCCGACGAGATGGAGGAGGCGCTGCGCGAGCATCCCGCCTTCAGCGAGACCCAGCGCCGGCTGATCGGCGCCTACTTCCTGCACGAATATTCGTTCGAAGCCTCGGCCCTGTTCAATCCGAGCATCGTCCCGCATCCAGACCAGTCGGGCGCCCCGCCCGGCGGCCTGCGCTTCATCCTCAGCCTGCGCGCCGTCGGCGAAGGCCACGTCTCGTCCCTGACCTTCCGATCGGGGACCATCGCGGCCGACGGCGGCGTGAGGGTCGATCCGACTGTGAGGCTGGCCTCGCTGCCGCGGATCGTCTCGCGCACTGGCGGGCCTGAAGGCGACGTCGTCGAGGTGGCGTTCAGCCCCGACGAGGACATCAGCGAGCGGGTGATCTTCCCCATCACCGAGTCGCAGTCGAACGGCATCGAAGACGCCCGGTTCGTGGCGTTCCAGGACGGCGGGCGGACCACCTTCTACGCCACCTACACCGCCTATAGCGGCAGGGCGATCCGCTCGGAGCTGATCGAGACCACCGACTTCGTCTCCTTCCGCATGACGCCGCTGCGGGGCTCGGCGGCGAAGAACAAGGGCATGGCCCTGTTCCCCAGGAAGATCGCCGGCCGCTACGCCATGATCGCCCGCCAGGACAACGAGAACCTCTACCTGATCTATTCCGACGACCTCTATTCGTGGGACGGCGGCGAGGCGATCCTGAAGCCGCAGTTCCCCTGGGAGTTCGTCCAGATCGGCAATTGCGGCTCGCCGGTCGAGCTCGACGAAGGCTGGCTGATGCTCACCCACGGCGTCGGTCCGGTGCGCAAGTATTCGATCGGCGCGGTGCTGCTCGACAAGGCCGACCCATCGATCGTCCTCGCCCGGTCCCGCGAGCCGCTGGTGCATCCCGAGCCTTCCGAGCGCGAGGGTTATGTGCCGAACGTGGTCTACACCTGCGGCGCCATGCGCCACGGCGACCTGATCGTCCTGCCCTACGCGGTCTCCGACACCTTCTCCAACTTCGCCACCATGAGGATCAGCGCCCTGATGCAGATCCTGCGCGGGTGAGCGGCCGGTAGCTCTGGCCTTGCAAGAAGCGGGTTGTCGCGTACGGTTTGAGCGAATGGAGCGGTGGCAATGAAGGACATGCGGAAGATTGGCTGGCCCTTCGTGGCGGGTCTGTGTGCTTCCATCCTGTTCATGCTGGCGGGCCTGCAGTCCTATCTGCATGGCAGCCATCGAGACCAGCACACCTGGAATTTCTATTGGGCGGCGGGAGTTGTCGTATTGGCACTTCCGCTTTGGCTGGGGCGGCGCTCACACGCTAGAAACCTCCGCTGATTTCAATGGCCCACCACCTGATCGAAGGCTCGGCTTGACAGACGCCGCGGCGATGGGCGTGAAGTTCCAGCCTCGCCCGCCCTTTCTCGATACCCGCAAACCATGGCCATGTCCGACACGCTGACCCTCGACACCAAGCCGTTCGTCGAGGCCGTGATCCGCTTCACCGATCCCGCCACCGAAGGATCGGTGCTGCAGTCAGACGACCACGACGCCTCGACCTTCGCCCTGATCCCCAAGACCGTCCGCATCCGCGATGCGCGGGCCTGCGCGGCGGACGTGTCGTTCGAGCGCAACGGCTTCGCCCTGATCGACAGCCCCATCGACGTCGACCTAATGGACAGGGCGCAGGTCGAGCAGCGCTACTATCCGCAGGCCGCGCAGATCATCCGCGAGCTCACCGGCGCCAGCGACGTCATCGTCTTCCTGGACCTGATCCGCAGCGAGGTGCGCACCGAGGGGGCCGAGGTCGCCAACAACGCCCACGTCGATTTCGACCAGGAGAGCATCCACCGCTGGATCCGCATGCTGCGGCCGGCCGACGCCGAGCGGCTGATCCGCAAGCGCATCCTGAACATCAATCTCTGGCGCCCGCTCCGGCCGGTCGAGCGCATGCCCCTGGCCGTCTGCG
>FTHA01000995.1_pt1 | contig 16944 bp, 14 predicted proteins | sample 1640771 | NCBI WGS metagenome assembly FTHA01 (sample SAMEA3914789, study PRJEB12502) | metagenome | biome: forest; material: soil | place: Canada | collected 2011-07-03 | depth 0.3 m | reverse complement strand
GGTCCACTGGCCGACCGAGCAGGCCCTGATGGCGTCCGGCATGGACTACACCATCCTGCGCCACGCCCTCTATGCCGACATCATGGTGGGCGACCTGGATGACACCCTGGCCACCGGCGTACTCCGCCGCGCGGGCGGGTCGGCGCCCTGCGCCTACATCGCCCGCGACGACCTCGGCGTCTCGGCCGCGACGGTGCTGGCCCGGCCCGGGCACGAGAACCGCGTCTACACCGAGACCATGGAAACGACCCTGACGGGCGAGCAGGTCGCCGCCCTGATGAGCGAGGTCTTCGGTCGCCAGATCCGCTACGAGGCCGTGCCGGCCGCGCAATGGGCCCAATACATGACCGAGCATTGGGGCGTGCCCGCCGAGCTGTCGAAAAGCTCGGTCGGCACCATGCGTGCGATCGAGAACGGTGAGTTCGACATCGCCACCCGCGACTACGAAGCGATCACCGGACGCAAGCCGCAGACGATGAGGCAGTTCCTGGAAGGCGTGAAGGCGGGACGAGAGCGAAACTGAGTGTCCAGGCCCGTTGGAAATATCGCGGTTTCCGCCATCGAGGCGCGTCCGGGACCCCGCGGGAGCGCGAGAGCCGCTTGAGTGCGTCGCTCATCCTGCTGGCGATCGACGTGGCGACGATCGTCTGCGCGGCGCTCCTGGCCGCGCGGGTCCTGATCAGCCAGCCGCGGCTGGCGAGCGCCAGGCTGATGGCCCTGATCGCATTCGCCATGGCGTGCGGCGTGCTGCTGGGCCGACAGGAATTCGGCGACTGGGCGCCGCCTGCATTCCGGATCGACTTGGACGGCTGGGCCTGGTTCCTCGACCTCGCCCGCAACCTGACGCCGGGCCTCGTCATGCTCCTGTGTTTCACCCTGTTCACGGAGCGCCGGCGGCTCCCGAGGTGGCTGCTGGTCTTGCTGGTCATACAGCTGGGTCTGGACGAGCCGGGACGTGCGCTGATCCCGTCGGCCTGGAGGTACGCGCGGTTCGCCACCCAGACCGCGCCCGCCCTGCTGCAGATGATCTTCGCCGGCTTCACCCTCTATTGGACCGTCGCCGACTGGCGGTTCGACCTGGTCGAGACCAGGCGGGCCATCCGCGCCCTGACCCTGGCGGTGGGCGGCGGTCTCATCATCGCGTCGGGACTCTTGCAGGTGCTGATCGATCCGGACAGTCACGCCAACTACATCGCCCATGAAGCGCTGGCCGTGGCCGACCTGGCCATCCTGGCCTTCATCCTGTTCCGGGTGACGGGCGGGGACGTCGGGCGCTATCTCGATTTCGAGTCCGCGCGGGCGACCGTGCGGCAAGCGCCCGCGCCGACCACCGACCTTGACCCCGCGCTGGCGAGACTGACCGCGCTGCTGGAGGAGGAGCGCATCTGCGAGCAGGAGGGCCTGTCGCTGAAGGAACTGGCGGAGCGCGTCGGCGTGCCGGAATATCGCCTGCGCAGGCTGATCCATGAGCAGCTCGGCTACCGTAACTTCAACGCCCTGCTGCACGACTACCGCATCCGCGAGGCCTGCCGGCAGTTGAGTGATCCCGCGCTGCGGCGCACGCCGATCCTGACCATCGCCCTGTCGGTCGGCTATGCCTCGATCAACACCTTCAGCCGGGGCTTTCGCGAGATCATGGGGGTGACGCCCTCGGCCTGGCGTGAGGCGAGGCTGGAGGCGGGCGGGGCGGCGGACGGCGCGCCGAGGGGCGAATAAGCACCCCATTTTCTGCAATCGGCGTCAGGTTCAAGAAATCGGAGCGCGGGGCCGGTGGGGGCCTGCCAGAGGGGCGCCGGAACCGGCGGCCTTGCCTTGGGCCCCTTCGAACAGGATCGCCCGATGGAACCCCGCAAGTACTTCCTCGACTGGCTGCGCGTCGGCTCCTTCGCCCTGCTGACCGTCTTCCATGTCGGCATGCTCTACGTCATCTGGCCCTACAGTCTGAAGAGCCCACGGCTGTATCCGGCGATCGAGCCGTTGATGAACGCGGTCAGCGCCTGGCGTCTGGCCCTGCTGTTCGTGATCTCCGGCGTCGCCAGCCGCTGCCTGATCGACAAGATCGGGCCCGGCGCCTTCGCCCGCGACCGGCTGAGGCGCCTGCTGCCCGTCATCCTGACCGGCATGTTTGTGGTGATCCCGCCCCAGACCTATGTGGTGCTGGTGAGCCGTGGGGTCATGCGGATGGATTTCCCCACCTTCTGGTGGACCCAATACATGCGCGCCGACCAGACCCTGGTGCGGCCCTTTCACATGGCGATGCCGACCTGGGACCACCTCTGGTTCCTGCTCTATCTGCTGATCTATACGCTGGTGGCCGCCGCCGTGATCGGGGTTGCGAGGGGTCTGGGCCGCAAGACCCGCCGGCCGGTTTCACCCTGGCTGCTGTTCCTCGCGCCGCCCATCTGGCTGGCGCTCGCCAACCTGGTGATCCTGACCAGGTGGCCGATCACCGATGCCCTGGTGAACGACTGGGGCGGCCACCTGAAATGGGTGGGCCTGTTCGCGACCGGCCTGCTGGCCGCGCGACAGGGCCGGTTCTGGGCGCTGCTGGAAGCCCATTGGGGTAAGCTCTTGGCCGTCGCGGCCGTGCTGCTGGGGATCCAATCGCGGGTGAACGATCCGGTGTGGAGCGCCGTTTCGGGCCTGTACGCCTGGGCGGCGATCTGCGCCCTGTGCGGCTTCGCCAAGGCGACCTTGAACCGGTCGTCGGCGCTGTTGTCGCATCTGAACGAGGCGGTGCTGCCGATCTATGTGCTGCATCAGCCAATCCTGTTGGTGACGGCCTTCTGGCTGTTTCCGCTGCGCCTGCCCTTGCCGGTCGAAGTCTCGCTGCTGGCGGGAGCCACCGGCCTGGGGTCGTTCGCCCTCTATGAGGTGGGCATACGGCCGTTCGCGTTCTGCCGGTTTCTGTTCGGGCTCAAGCCCAAGGCCGCGTCAGGCGACCCGCGACGCGTTGCGGCGCCAGCTGCGTCCTGACGAAGGGATCCTTGCCGGAGAATGCTGGCCGCCCGTCCTGGCCAGATGCGGACCGTCCCAACGGCGGGGAAGGGTCGATCTCGCCCATCCACCCTCCGCCGAATTGCAGTCGCTCAGCCGGGTTCAGCCGGCGGGACTCACAACTGAACCTGTCTACGCCGGTTAGAGACGTCGCTGGGACGAGGAGGAGGTAAGTTGACGCTCGCCGCGTATGGTGTTCAGGCAGGAAAATGATGGAGATCGACAGATTTTCGCAGGTGGTGGCCCTCATTTACGACGCCGCCTTGAGCGCCGATCGCTGGGATGCGGTCCTGGGCGCCTTCTGCGAGCTGTTCTCGTGCCCGATGGGACAGGTGAGTTACTTCGAATCCTTTTCAGATCCGAACCCCGTGTTTCGGGTGGTCGGGTTCGATCCGGACCATCTGGAGGGCGGCCTCTGGGACAGATATCGGGCGCTTAGCCAAAGCGACCCGCGTTATCCGCCGACGAACTTCAAGCCCTACCATTGCCGGCAGGTCGTCTCGGACGAAGTGTTGCACGCGAGCGCGATCTACCAGCAGGCGCTGGCGCCGGGCGGGGTCGAGTACACGATGAGCGTCTTCCTGAACTTTGAGGCTGACGCCAAGTGCATTGTGGGCCTCATGCGCGGGCCTGGCTTGTCGGCGTTCACCGCGGATGACTGCGAGGACTTTGGCCGGTTCGTGCCCCACATCGCCCGCGCGGTCGTCATGCACACCGGCCTGCGTCGCGCCCGCGACCTGGCCGTCGCCGCTCAGGCGCTGGTCGACCGGGTGCCGATGGGCATGATCGTCCTGCAGGATGAGCGGATCGTGCTGGCCAATGCGGCCGCGTCCGAGCTGTTCGACCAGGGTGATGGGCTGCGACGGCGCGGGGGCGGTCTGTCCGCGGCCACGGCCCAAGGCCAGGCCAGCCTCGCCGCGGCCCTGCACCTCGCCATGCGCAATGGCGGCGAGCCTGTCGGCCTCACGCTGCCAGCCGGCGATTCCGGGCAGCTCAGGGTAGTGGTCAGTCGCCTGGAGCCGGCTTCGGCCGAAAGGCTGAGCCTGGGCCCGGAGGCGGTCGCCCTCTACGTGAGCGATTCCCGCCGTCCTCTGGAGACCCGCGAAGAGATGCTGAGGCGGCTGTTCGGCCTTACCGAACGCGAAGCGGAGGTGCTCTCGGCGCTTGTGCAGGGCCATGACACGCGGGAAATCGCGGCGCGGCTTGGCGTGGGAGTTGAAACCGTCAAGACCCACCTGCAGCACATCATGCAAGCCCTGGGCGTCCGCCGCCAGGCCGCCCTGGTCAAGCTGGTGCTGTCCAGCCCCGCCTGGATCGCCGCCCCGTACGGCGAAGCGCCGGTCCGCTCCTGACCTGTCGGCGCGGGCAATTTTCCCACCCAGCCTCCCCCAAACGAGGGATGTGTTGTCTCAGGCGCCGGGCGACGATCCCGCCAGGCTCCGGGGCGAAAGCTGGGGCACGGGCTTGGTTGCTGCAAGAATTGTGGGGACACGATGATGAACCTAGCGCGCTTGACGTCAACGATCGCGGTGACCGCGGCAGGGCTGACTGGCTCCCTGGCGCTTGTGGCCGGCAATGCCGAGGCGGCGACGACCTTGCTCCACTTCTCAGGCTCGGGGATCACGGGCGCCCTGGACATAACCACCAGCGCTGTCACCGAGGCCAATCCCTACCCTTGCCCTACCTGCAACAGCACCCTTGCGAACGTGGCGTCATCGGTCACTGGCGACGTCAATGGCAATCCGATCACAGGTATGTTGCCGGCTCTTACTTATGCTGGCAACGACAATCACCTATATTCGACGGCGCCGTTCCTGGATTGGGGCGACTTAGGCTTTGCGACGGCAGGAATATGGTATAACCTATTCCAAGGCGACTTCGTTGGACACGCCGGATACTATCTGTGCAGCACCGATCCCGGGATCGGTTGCACGAGTTCGGTCTACGACAACCCCATCTCGTTGACGGTAGGCGTTCCTGAACCTGCCGCCTGGGTCATGTTGGTCATCGGCTTTGGCGGCCTGGGCGCGGCTATGCGATCACGTCGCAGGCAGAGCATCGCGACGACCTGAGAGGCGCCCTGAGGCGCTTCTCGGCTAACTGGCCCGGCTGACGGCGGCGTCGATCCAGGCGTGCGTCTGGTCCAGGACCTCGTCCGAAAGCGCTGGGTCGTCGATCGCCCGAGCGAGGATCACCGCCCCGACCATCGCCGCCCAGCTTCCGATGGCGGTGCGCCGCCGCTCTGCCGCGCGCACCCCGGGGAGCGCCTCGCTGATGCGGTCGATCTGCGATCGAAGGCCCTCTGTCATGGCCACGCGCGCCGCCGCGGTCTGGTGGCGAATGTCCGCGGCCAGACCGGCTGTCGGGCAACCATCGGCGGCATTGTCGCGATGCTGCGGCGAAAGATAGGCGTCCAGATAGGCGCGAAGATCGCCCCCTCCGCCGGCCTCCGGAGCGAGGACATGGGCAAGGGTCTGGGCCACGAGATCGTCCTTCGAGCCGAAATGACCATAGAAGCCGCCGTGGGTGAGGCCTGCGGCATTCATCACCTCCGCCACGCTGACGGAGTCGAACCCCTTGGCCCGGAACAGCCGGCTGGCCGCATCCAGGATCCGGCGCCGGTTCTCCGCCATCCGCTCCCGACTGACTCTCATCGCTAAATTCTCCGCCCGGCCCAGGTTGACTTTACATGATGACCATCATATTTGGGATCAATCATGAGGACTATCATGAATATAGGTTCCCCTTCGCGAGAGAGCAAACGCCATGTCCGCTATCCCCTCTGTCCTCATCACCGGCGCCTCATCTGGCATTGGTGCAACCTACGCCGAACGCTTCGCGCGCCGCGGCCACGACCTCGTCCTTGTCGCCCGCGACAAGGCGCGGATGGAGCTCCTGGCGGCCCGTCTGCGCGAGGAAAGCGGCGTGGCCATCGACGTCCTGCAAGCGGACCTGACCAGGCCTGATGACCTCGCGGTGGTGGAGACGCGCCTGCGGGACGACCGCCGGATCGGGATCCTCGTCAACAACGCCGGCGCCGCCCTGGGCGGCGCCTTCGAACAGCAGGCGAGCGACGACATCGCGCGCCTCGTGGCGCTCAACACCACCGCGGTGGTCCGCCTCGCCAGCGCCGTCGCGGCGCGCTTCGTGGAAGCCGGCGAGGGAGCGATCATCAACGTTTCGTCCGTGGTCGGGCTGGTTCCGGAATTTGGCCAAACGGTCTATGGGGCGACCAAGGCGTTCGTTCTGTTCCTGTCCCAGGGACTGAGCTTCGAGTTCGCAACCAAAGGCGTCTACGTGCAGGCGGTGCTTCCGGCCGCGACCCTCACCGAGATCTGGGCGCGCGCAGGCGCCGACGTCAGCGCACTGCCAGAGATGATGGACGTCGGCGAACTGGTGGATGCGGCGCTGGTCGGCTTCGACCGGCGTGAACTGGTGACCATCCCCCCGCTCCCCAACGCCGGGCAATGGGACGCCTATCAAGCCGCCCGGCAGGCCATGCTCCCAGGGTTCGCTGAGGTGCACGCCGCGGAGCGCTATCGCGCAGCGCCCTGAACTGCGGTCGCGGCGACCCTCACGGCGCGCGACATCCCCTGGCCTACATCGAGACGGGCCGGTCAAAGGGAAGGTCGTCGTCAAGCTCAGGTGAAGGCGGCGGCGCCTTTGCCTGCGCTGGGGGTGGATCCCGGATAACCGCTGCGCGGTTTCCGGGATGACGTCGTAGGGGAGAGGCTCAACACGGCCGGGGGGTCACCCGCCCGCGCTTCCCTAGATTCCAACAGCCAAGGTGATGTCACCGCCAAGCCTGAAACGTTATTGCAAAGCTCGACTTGCGAGCGGCTGTAGGCGCGGGCCGCAGGTGGAGCATGGATACTCACGCCGATAAAGAATCCCCCTTGACCATGACTTCACGTCGGGTCTTGCTGAACTTGGGATAGCCAGAGTCAGTGGGCCATCCGTCATTGCTAAGCTTACGGTGCGGGCTTCATACGGCCGCGCAGAAGTCATTCACCTGGGCCACTGGCCCTTCGATGGAGCGGGGCAATACCATGAAAATCAAGGGCATTCTCTTGGCCGGCGCAGCCTTGGCGCTGGCGACCGGCTTGGGGGCCGGCGGGGCTCAGGCGGCCAATATGGTGGTCAACGGCAGTTTCGAGGCCGATGATTTCGGCACAGGCGGTGGCGGACAGCGGCTCGGCCTGATCGGCAATGACGTCACGGGCTGGTTCATACCGAACGGCGACGGCATCTATCCCTGGGGACTTCAGAACGTAAATCAGTATTCCGCGGGACCGGCCGACACTGGAAACCAGTGGCTCATCCTCGGCGAAGTCGGCGCCGGCAGAGATTTCACCATCCAGCAGACGATCCACGGGCTGACGCCGGGCAAGACCTATAACCTGAGCTTTGCGATCGCATCCGAACAGGGTCCGTCCGGCGCCGTCGCCGAGGTTTCCTTCCTCAGTGGTTCGACGACCGGCGCCCAGGATTTCACAGCTCCGGCGGTCGGCATCACCTACTGGAATCCATGGGGACACGACTCGATGAACTTCGTCGCCACGGCTTCAGATGTGACGGTTCAGTTCAAGGACCTGGCAATTGAGTTCCCGGGCGGAGACGACCTGGGCCTCGACAGCGTCAGCGTGATTGGAACCGGTGTCCCCGAGCCGGCGACCTGGGCCATGATGCTGATCGGCTTCGGCGCCCTGGGGGCCACCATGCGGACGCGCCGGCGCACAGTCGCCGCCGCCTGAGAGAACTGTCACCCACGCCGAGGGTGGATCCCGGATAACCGCTGCGCGGTTTCCGGGATGACATCGTAGGGGAGGGGCTCAACACGGCCTGGGGGTCACCCGCCCGCACCGGCCTTCAGCAGCGCCGCCCGCTCTTCGCCGGTCAGGACCCGCCAGCGGCCTTCCTTGAGGTCGCCGAGGCGGAGGGGGCCGATGCGCAGGCGCAGCAGGTCGGTGACTTCGAGGTCGACCAGTTCGCACATGCGGCGGATCTGCCGGTTGCGGCCTTCCTTCAGGATGAAGCGCAGGCGCTGCTCTCCGGCCGGGCTGATCCTGGCCGGCCTGAGCTGACGCCCGTCGAGGCTGAGGCCGTGGCGCAGGCGCGCCAGCCGGGCTTCGGTGATCTGGCCGGTGATGCGGACCAGGTACTCTTTTTCCAGCGCCGACTGCGGGCCGATGATCGCCTTGGCCAGTACGCCGTCCTCGGACAGGACCAGCAGGCCGTGGGAGTCCTGGTCGAGCCGGCCCAGGGGCGCGAGGCTGGTGTCCCGTCCAGGAATCGCCGGGCTGTCGCCGGTCAGGTTGGCGGCGGTGAGCAGGCGCACGGCGGGGACCTGGCGCCCCTCCGGCTGGGCCGAGACCACGCCCACGGGCTTGTTCAGCACGACGCTCAGGCTGGCCTTGAGTTCGCCCTGGGCGGCGTCGGCCAGGACCAGGGTCTGGCCGGGCTCGATCTTGCGGCCCACGTCGGCCACGGTCTGGCCGTCGATCGACACCAGCCCCCGGGCGATCAGGTCCTCGGCCTCACGCCGGGAGCAGACGCCGTTCTGGGCCAGCCAGCGGTTGACGCGCTGGGGCTCGGCTTCGTCATAGCGGCGGGTCCAGGCCATCGCCTTCCTCTAGGGCCTGGGTCGCCCGCACAGCAAGGGCTCCGGCGGCGGCGGCGATATGCCATACCCGCGATCCTGTCAGGGAGGCCCCATTGGACCGGTTCGACGTGGTGGTGATCGGCGCCGGCGCCGCGGGGATGATGTGCGCCGTCGAGGCGGCGAAACGCGGCCGGCGGGTACTGGTGCTCGACCATGCCAGGGCGGCCGGCGAGAAGATCCGCATCTCCGGCGGCGGCCGCTGCAACTTCACCAACATCCACACCTCGCCGGACCGGTTCATTTCCGAAAACCCCGGCTTCTGTATCTCGGCCCTGAAGCGATACCGGCCGGCGGACATCATCGCCCTGTTCGAACGGAGCGGGATCGCCTGGCATGAGAAGACCCTGGGCCAGCTGTTCTGCGACGGCTCGGCCGTCCAGGTGGTGGATCTCTTCAAGGCGGAAATGGCCCGCCACGGCGCCGAGCTGCGGCTGGCGGCGCCGGTGCGGCGCCTGGAGCGCACGGCCGACGGCTTCACCCTCGCCCTCGACGGCGGCGAGGTCGCCTGCACGTCTCTGGTCGTCGCCACGGGGGGGAAGTCCATCCCCAAGATGGGCGCGACCGGCTTCGGCTATGAGGTGGCCCAGCAGTTCGGCGTGGGCGTGGTCTCCACGCGCCCGGGCCTGGTTCCCCTGACCCTGGACCCGGCGCTGCTTGAGCGCCTGAAGCCCCTGGCCGGGGTGTCGGTGGACGCCATCATCCAGGCCGGCAGGACGCGGTTCGCGGAAGCCATGCTGTTCACCCACCGGGGGCTCAGCGGCCCGGCGGTGCTGCAGGCGTCATCCTATTGGGCCCCAGGCGGCGAAGTCACCGTGGACATGGCGCCGGGGATCGACGTGTTCGACCTGTTGCGGCGGGCCCGCGCCCAGCAGCCCCGCCAGGCGATCGCGACCGTGCTGGCGGGCGTGCTGCCGCGCCGCCTCGCCCAGCTGGTGGCGGAGACCGACGGCGCGCAGGGCAATATCGCGGACGCCCCCGACAAGGTGCTGCGGCGGACGGCCGAGGCGGTGAACGCCTGGCGGATCCGACCGGCGGGGTCGGAGGGCTATCGCACCGCCGAGGTCACCGTCGGGGGCGTCGACACCCGGGCGCTGGACTCGCGGACCATGGCGGCCAAGGCGGTCGCCGGCCTCTATTTCATCGGCGAGGCGGTGGACGTGACCGGCTGGCTCGGCGGCTACAATTTCCAGTGGGCCTGGGCGAGCGGCTGGAGCGCCGGTCAGACGGTCTGAAGCGCCGCCGTGAAGCTGAGCGCCACGGCTTCGGCGACCTTGATGCCGTCCACCGCCGCCGAGAAGATGCCGCCGGCATAGCCGGCGCCCTCGCCCGCCGGATAGAGCCCCCGGGTGTTCAGGCTCTCGAAGGCCTTGCCCCGGGTGATGCGCACGGGAGACGAGGTGCGGGTCTCCACCCCCGTCAGCATGGCGTCCTCGGCGTCGAAGCCGGGGATCTGGCGCCCGAACACCGGCAGGGCCTCGCGGATGGCGGCGACGGCGAAGTCGGGCAGGCACGCGGCGAGGTCCGTCAGGTGCACGCCCGGCCGGTAGGACGGGATCACCGCCCCCAGCTGCGTCGACGGCCGCCCGGCCAGGAAATCGCCGACCCGCTGGCCGGGCGCGGCGTAGTCTCCCCCGCCCGCCTCGAAGGCGCGGGATTCCCAGTGGCGTTGCAGCTCCACGCCGGCCAGCGGATGGCCGGGATAGTCGGCTGGCGTGATCCCCACCACGATGCCGGCGTTGGCGTTACGTTCATTGCGCGAATACTGGCTCATGCCGTTGGTGACGACCCGCCCGGCTTCCGACGCAGCGGCGACCACCGTGCCGCCGGGACACATGCAGAAACTGTAGACCGCGCGGCCGTTGGAGGCGTGGTGCGCCAGGCTGTAGTCGGCGGCGCCCAGGTCCGGATGGCCGGCGCTGGTTCCAAAGCGGGCGCGGTCGATCACCGACTGGGGATGCTCGATGCGCAGGCCGATGGAGAACGGCTTGGCCTCGATGTGGACGCCGCGGTCCAGCAGCATCTGGAAGGTGTCGCGGGCGCTGTGGCCCACCGCCAGGACGACATGATCGGCGGCGATGCGCTCGCCGCCCTGCAGGACCACGCCCGTGACCCGCCGCGCCCCATCCGGACCGACGGCGATGTCGATGTCCGCGACCTTGCTCTGGAAGCGGTATTCGCCCCCCAGCCCCTCGATGGTGGCCCTGAGGCTCTCGACCATGGTGACCAGACGGAAGGTGCCGATGTGGGGCTTGGCCTCGGTCAGGATCTCCTCGGGCGCGCCGGCGCGGACGAACTCGGTCAGCACCTTGCGGCCCAGGAACCGCGGGTCCTTGATCTGGCTGTAGAGCTTGCCGTCCGAGAAGGTGCCGGCGCCGCCCTCGCCGAACTGCACATTGGACTCCGGATCCAGCACCCCGCGCCGCCACAGGCCCCAGGTGTCCTGGGTGCGCTCGCGCACCACCTTGCCGCGGTCGAGGATGATCGGCCGGAACCCCATCTGGGCCAACAGAAGCCCGGCGAAAAGACCGCACGGACCGGTCCCTATCACCAGCGGCCGCGGCGCCGCGGTCGCGGGGGCCCGGGCGACGAAGCGATAACCGGTGTCTGGCGCCGGCTGGACCCGCCCGTCCCCGGCGCGCCGGGCCAGCACCCCGGCTTCGTCCCTCACGGTGACGTCCACCGAATAGACCATGGCGATGGCCGACTTGCGGCGCGCGTCATGAGCGCGGCGAACGACGGTGCAGTTCGTCAGGTCACCCGCCGGAACGCCCAGCCGCTCGAGGACGGCCGCCTCAATGGCTTCAGGCGCATGACCCAGCGCCAGCTTCAGTTCGGTCAGTCGCAGCATGGCGGACTCTTAGCGACGTCCGGGTCCGGGAGGAACCGGGCGTGGGAGGCCGCGCCAGGCGGCCCCTCAGATCGACGGCGCGTAGACGTCGGGACCGAGCGGCGACTTGCCCATGGCCAGTGCGTCCTGGACGGCTTTGCGGCCGCCGATGCGCGTCAGCCACGCCATCATCCTCGGCGTCCTCTGGTCGTTGACGAGATCGGGCGTGAGCCGGGGGAGGGTGTGGGTCAGGGCGAAGCCGTTGATGTCCGCAACCGAATAGGCGCCGCCCACCAGCCAGTCTGCTGCGGCCAGGGCCGCTTCGATCTTGTCCACGCCCTGGCCGATCCGCTCGCGCGCGTTGGCCAGCTGGTCCTCGGACGCCTCCGCGTCGTCGGTGACCTGGGCCCAGCCCGCCATCACCTGGGGCGTCGGCAACTTGCCGGCGCGGTCCAGGAAGTCCTGGCGCTGGGCGTCGCTCATGGCCGGCGAGGTGACGGTGTGCCAGCCGAGCAGCCGCACGCTGGCGGACAGGGCCTGGTCCAGCTGGGCGAGCCAGGCCTGCACGTCGTACCAGCCCGTCCCGTCCGGGGGCGCGAGCCTGGGTTCGAAGGCTTCGGCCAGATATTCGAGCGTCAGCTGGGAGTCCTTGAACGCCTCTGCGTCTTCCACGAGCAGCGGCAGCCGCGCGCCGTCGGCGACTTGCGTATGGGCGCCCGCGTGATGCTCAAGGTTCAGGACGTCCACGTAGCGGCTGGTGAACGACAGGTTCTTTTCATTGAGGGCGATGAGCAGCTTCAGGGAGTCCGCGGTCGGCTCCCAGTGATAGAGGTCTAGCATGGCGGTCGGCTCCCTCAGGCGTTCGCGGCGGCGTTGCGCTGGACTTCGGCGAGGCTGACCTGAACGGGCTGGCGGCCGGCCTCCAGGTCGTCCTTGATGGTGAAGGCGCGCCTGGCCAGACTCCGGGCCAGGCCGAAGGCCTCCATGGTGCCCGGCATGTTGTAGATGCGGATGAGCCAGTCGATGTAGCGCGGCGCCTTCTCCTTGTTGGCGTACTCCGGCACGGTCATCGGCAGGGAATAGAAGTTGGCGAAGCAGTCGAGGTCGGCGATCGAATAGGTGGGGCCGGCCAGGAACCTGTCCTGCGTCAGGCGCTCTTCCATCATCATCACGCCCCGGCCGACGGCGGCGCGGGCGTTGGCGAGCTGCTCTTCGGTGAAAGTCGAGTTCACCGCGGTCTGCCAGGCGATCCGGCGCTCCTTGGTGGGGGTGCGCTCGAGGATTTTCTTGATTTCTTCCGGCCCCTTGGCGCGGGCCATGGGTCCGACGAAGGTGTGCCAGCCGATCACCGACAGGGCGCCGGCATGCGACGCAATGGCGCGTCCCCAGTAGCGCATCCGGTAGCGGGCTTTGGCGTCCGTCGGTACGAGGCGGGGGCCCTGGTCGGGCCAGGTCGCGTCGATGTATTCGCACATCGGCGTCGACTCGGTGAAGATCTTGCCCTTGTGCTCCATGGTCGGCAGCGTGCCGGACGGGTTGCGAGACAGGTACTCCGGCGTGTGATGCTCGAAGTCCGTCATGTTGATGTAGTGGAAGTCGAAGTCGATGCCCTTTTGCTTGAAGGCGAAGAGGGGTTTGCCTGAATTGGAGTTCGGCTCCCAGGTCCAGACCTGCGGCTTGCTCATGATGCCTCCCTGAAGGCGGGGCGCGCGGCGCTGCGCGAACGGTCGTCGGCCCCTGGCGGTAATGAAGCTCCGGCGTTGACGGAATCAAGGGGAATGTCGGGCGACCGCCGCAGCGCTCATCCAATTTTCACCCAAGTCGAGGAATGTCGGCCCGAACGAGGGAGGCGCTCAGGCCAATGCAGCCCAGCGCGGCAACTGGAGAGGCGTCGACGCCACCTGACGACCGCTTGGTCCGGGCGTGGGCGCGCCAATGGACCAAGGCCGCCAGCGAATCCTTGAGCCGATCACCCGGCTGCTCAGCCATGTTCGACGCCCAGGGCCGCCTCATGGCCGCCAGCCCCGCCTGCGAGCAGGCCTTTGGACTGTCCGGCTCCGCTTACGCGGGCAAGACCCTGGCCGAGGCGATCCCTGACCTGCCGCAGTCTGTCCGCGACCTGCATCTGAGCACCAGGCGCGGCGTGCATCAGATGAACGAGGGCGAGGCCTACGTCGACTCGGAGGGCCGCCGTCGGCGGTTCCATTGCGAGTACAGGCCCTACATCGGCCCGGACGGCGAACTGGAAGCCTATACCGTCAACGCGGTGGAGGTGACCGAGCTTTACGACGCCCGCCGCGACGCCCAGCTCAACGCCAACCGCCTTGAGCTGGCGCTCGACGCCGCCAGGGTGGGCGTGCTCGATATCGACATGGTGGGCCAGACGATCTGGTGCTCCCCGGAAGTCGAGGAGATTCTCGGCCAGACGCCGATCTTCGAGGCGCCGCCAGCGCAGCCCTGGCCGATGTCTCACCCCGACGACCGGGCGCGCCTGAGGCGCCACATCCGCCGCCAGAGGCCCGGACGCAAGATCGGACCCGTCGAGTTCCGCATCATACGGCCCTGCGGCGAAATCCGGTGGGTCAAGCTGCACTATCGAGTCGAGTGGGCCGACAACGGGCCGCCGCCCCGGGTCATCGCCTTGCTGGTCGACATCAGCGTCCGCAAGCAGCAGGAACTGGCGCTGACCGAGGCGCGCTCGAAGGCCCTGACCAATGAGAACCGGCTGACGCTGGCGCTCCGCTCCGCGCGTGCGGGCGCGTTCGAGGTCGACTATGAGCTGAACACATTCTGGTGCTCCCAGGGTTTCATTGACCTGGTCGGCAGGCCCCTGACGGCGGAGGAGTCGCTGGACGTCTGGCCGATGACCCATGCCGAGGATCACGCTCGCGTGCTCGAGCAGGTCCAGGCCGGCGCGCGCAGGCGATCGCAGGCCGGCGCCGGGACGACCGACGCCACCATCCTCGAATCCCGGGTGGTCCTGCCGTCCGGCGAGGTCCACTGGATCGAGGTCCATAGCTACGTGGACGCCAAGCCAAACGGCCAGCCGCACCGAAGGTATGGCCTTGTCCGCAGCGTGGCGGATCGCAAGAGTCAGGAACTGGCGCTCACCGGCGCCCGGCTCGAAGCCCAGGCCAATGCGGACCGCCTGGTGCTGGCCCTTGGCGCCGCCCGGGCGGGCGTATTCGAGATCGACTTCCACACCGAGAGCTTCTGGTGTTCGCCGGAGTTCATCAAGATCGTCGGCCGGCCGCTCACTTTCGTCGAGGCCGCGCGCGACGGCTGGCCGTTCGTGCACCCCGAGGACAAGTCCCGTGTCGACGAGCATGTGGCCCGGACATTCGGATCCAAGAACTTCAACGACCCGATGGAACTGCGTTTCGTCTCGACGTCGGGCGAGGCGCGGTGGGTCCAGATCCGTATCGACGCCCGCCTGGATGAAAATGGCGCGATGGCGCGGCTCGTCGGCCTGATCCACGACATCGACGAACGCAAACGGCAGGAACTCGCACTGATCGACGCCCAGCAGGCCTCCGAGGCCGCGGCGGAAGCCAAGTCGATGTTCCTCGCCAACATGAGTCACGAGCTCAGGACGCCGATGAATGGCGTGCTCGGGGTGCTCCACCTGCTGGCGCGCGAGCCGCTCACCGAGGGCGGCCGGGAGCTCCTGGCCGAGGCTGAAGCCTGCGGCCGGATGCTGGCGCAGCTGCTGAACGACGTCGTCGACTTCTCCAAGATCGAGGCGGGCCGCCTGGAGCTGGCGCCCGAGCCGATGAACGTCGCCGATGTGCTGGGCAGGGTCGTCCGGCTCCTGCGCCCACAGGCCGAGGCCAAGGGCGTGGAACTGCGAAGCCGCACCGATTGTGACGACGTCTGGATATCGGCCGACACCGTGCGGCTGCAGCAGGTGCTGTTCAATCTCATCGGCAACGCGGTCAAGTTCACCGAGCGCGGCCATGTCGAGGTGCGGCTGGCGGTGGGGGGCCGCGGTCGCGGCGGCAAGCGCCTTCGGATAGAGGTCCAGGATACGGGCGTCGGCATTTCCGAAGCCGCCAAGGCGTCGCTGTTCCAGCGCTTTCAGCAGGCGGACAGCTCGACCGCGCGCCGGTTCGGAGGCTCGGGTCTCGGTCTGGCGATCACCCGCGCCCTCGCGGACCTGATGGGCGGAAGCATCGGCTGCGACAGCGTCGAAGGCGAGGGATCGACCTTCATATTCGACGTGCCGGTCAAGGCCGCGCCACCGCGGCTCGCCGCGCCCGCGGCCGACCTCGCCGCCATGGACCACCTGAAAATCCTGGTGGTTGAAGACAATCCCACCAACCAGCGCGTGCTCGCCGCGATCCTGCGCTCGCTCGGGGCCAGCGTGGACATCGCCAACGACGGCATCGACGGCGTCAACGCCGCCCAGACCGGCGCCTTCGACCTGATCCTGATGGACGTCCAGATGCCGCGCATGGACGGCGTGGAGGCCACCCGCCGGATCCGCGCCCTGGAAACGCCGCAGGCCGCGACCCCGATCATCGGCCTGACGGCCAACGTCCTGGAGCACCAGCGCCAGTCCTACCTCGCGGCGGGCATGGATGGCGTCGTCGCCAAGCCCATTTCCCCGGCCGTGCTCGTGGAAGAGATCCAGAGGGTCTGCCGCGGCGACGCCAAGTCCGCCGTCGCCTGAACGTCGCGCCCCGGCGTCAGGTCAGGTCCCCGGCGAGTTCCGCGCGGATCGCGGGGCCGAGGATCGCCATGTGGGCGTAGAGCGCGTGGGCGCAGCCGATCATGACGCTCACGGCCGGGTCCAGGAACGCCGCCTTCTGCTCCTCCGTCAGGGCGAAGCGCAGGAAATGCACCGCCGACGTCTTGCCGTCCTCGCGGGTGCGCTCGATGTCCCCCTCCTGCCGGCCGGGCGCGCGCCCTGAGCCGACCTGGATGAAGAAATGATCCTCCACGCCGCCAAGCTGGCGCAGGACCAGGTCGCGGCGGACCGGGTCCTCGATCTCGAACATGACGGTGGCGACCAGTTCGGAACCCTGGGGGATGAGCGGATTATAGGCCTCCAACTCGTCCTGCAGCTGGGCCGCGCCGCCCTTCTCGATCAGGAGCATCTCCTGGATCTGGAACAGCATGGTGGCGTAGCATTCGAAATAGAAGGTGCAGTAGGGCCCGAGCGCCACGCGCCGCAGTTGCTTGACCGGCAGCAGCTCGGCCCGGCGCGCCTGGCGCGCCCTGGCGAAGTCGGCGTCGGGGATGATGTCCTCGACCGTCACACGGCGCAGGCTGGCGGGCACGGCGAACTCTCCTAAAGGCCGTAGGCGCGGGCGAAGATCTCGATCGGATGGGCCTGGCGCGGCGATCCGCCCGCGCCGGTCTCCGCTTCCAGGAGCTGGCCCAGGTGCTTGCAGGCGAGCGGGCAGTCCGAACACAGGGTCTCATTGCCCTTCTGGGCGACCTGGCGCGCGGCCGG
>FTHA01001491.1_pt1 | contig 16967 bp, 7 predicted proteins | sample 1640771 | NCBI WGS metagenome assembly FTHA01 (sample SAMEA3914789, study PRJEB12502) | metagenome | biome: forest; material: soil | place: Canada | collected 2011-07-03 | depth 0.3 m | reverse complement strand
CGTCGGCGGCGTCGGGATCCATCGTCCGTGGCTCCAGGCCCGCCAGGCCCAGGATCACCGCCCGGTCGGTGGCGTGGCCGCGCCCGGTGAGCGCCAGGGAGGCGTAGAGGGTGGTCTGGACCCGCCAGGTCCGGTCCAGCGCGCCGGCCGCCGCCAGCCAGGCGAGGAACCGCCCCGCGGCCGTCATCGGCCCCATGGTGTGCGAACTGGAGGGACCGACCCCCAGCTTGAAGAGGTCGAAAACGCTGACGTTCATGAGCGGCCCTGGTCGCCCGCACTGGCGGGCGAAGCGCCCTTCATATAGCGATCCGCGCTTCAAGGCCCTAGCGGGCCGGCGATGGGCGCGATCGGCGCGGCCTGCACAGTCCGGCCTCGGCAGGCGGTCAGAATCCAGGCACGGAGGCGAGATTGCACCCACCCGGGCGGGGGCGGGCGATCTGGCCGCATTGATCGCGACCCGGCTTCCGGCATCTGTCTATGCTCAGGCAAAGCTGGCGCAGCGCTCTATTTTGCCCGGCCGCCAAGAACGAGTTTCGGACCAGTCATGCCCCCATCGGATACGACGTCGATCTCCGGCCCCGTCACCGCACGCATCGCCCTGCCGTCCGAGGACGGCGACGTCGCCGCCTTCCGCCGCGCCGTGGTGGCCAAGCTGGCCTATGCCGTCGGCAAGGATCCCATCGTCGCCAGCAACCACGACTGGTTCATGGCCACCGCCCTGACCGTGCGCGACCGCATCGTCGACTGCTGGTTCCCCTCGACGCGGGCGATCTACACCGAGAAGCGCAAGCGGGTTTACTACCTGTCGCTGGAGTTCCTGATCGGCCGGCTGCTGCGCGACTCGCTGAACAACCTGCAGCTCACCGACGTGGTGCGCGCGGCCCTGAAGGAGCTGGGCGTCGACTACGACCGGCTGCTGGAGATCGAGCCCGACGCGGCCCTGGGCAACGGAGGCCTGGGCCGGCTGGCGGCCTGCTTCATGGAGAGCATGGCCAGTCTGGAGGTCGCCGCCTACGGCTACGGCATCCGCTACGACCACGGCCTGTTCCGCCAGAAGATCGACGACGGCTGGCAATCGGAGATCCCCGAGAACTGGCTGGCCTCGGGAAATCCGTGGGAGTTCGAGCGGCCCGAGGTGCTCTACCATGTGGGCTTCGGCGGCAGCGTCGAGCGCCTCGAGGACGAGACGGGCGTCGAGAGCTACCGTTGGAAGCCGGCCGAGATCGTCGAGGCCCAGGCCTTCGATACGCCGGTGGTCGGCTGGCGCGGGCGGCATGTGAACACCCTGAGGCTCTGGTCGGCGCGGGCACCCGATCCGCTGGGGCTGGAATCGTTCAATCGCGGCGATCACATGGGCGCGCTGGCGAACCAGTCCCGGGCCGCCGCCATCACCCAGGTGCTCTATCCCAGCGACGAGACCCCCGCGGGGGAAGAGCTGCGCCTGCGCCAGGAGTACTTCTTCTCGTCGGCCGCGCTGCAGGACATCCTGCGCCGGCACACCCGCCAGCACGAAGGCGACATCCGCAACCTGCATGAGCATGTCGCGATCCAGTTGAACGACACCCACCCGGCCATCGGCGTCCCGGAGCTGATGCGCCTGCTGGTCGACGATCACGGCCTGGATTGGGACGAGGCCTGGGCCATCACGGTCAAGACCTTCTCCTACACCAACCACACCCTGCTGCCGGAGGCGCTGGAGCACTGGGGCGTGCCGCTGCTGGAACGGCTGCTGCCGCGGCACATGCAGATCATCTATCTGATCAACAAGCGCCACCTGGAGCACCTGCGCGAGACCGGCGCGGTCACCGACGCGGAGCTGGGCGAGGTCTCGCTGATCGACGAGCACGGCGAGCGCAAGGTCCGCATGGGCTGGCTGAGCTTCATCGCCGCCCACAAGGTCAACGGGGTCTCGGCCCTGCACACCGACCTGATGCGGCGCACGGTGTTCTCGACCTTCAACCGGATCTATCCGGACCGCATCGTCAACAAGACCAACGGGGTCACCTTCCGCCGCTGGCTGATGGAGGCCAATCCGGGCCTGACCCGGCTGCTGGTCGACACGGTCGGCCCGCGCGTGCTGGACGATCCGGAGGCCCTCGAAGGCTTCGCCGAGTTCGCCGACGACGCCGGCGTCCAGCAGCGCTTCGCCGCCATCAAGCGCGATCGCAAGCTGGCCCTGGCGCGGCTGATCAACCAGCGGACCGGCGTGCGGGTCGATCCCGACGCCATGTTCGACGTCCAGATCAAGCGCATCCACGAGTACAAGCGCCAGCTGCTGAACATCCTGGAGACGGTGGCGCAGTACGACGCGATCCGGGCGCGGCCGACCGGCGACTGGACGCCCCGGGTCAAGGTGTTCGCCGGCAAGGCGGCGGCGAGCTACCACCGCGCCAAGATGATCATCAAGCTGATCAACGACGTGGCCGAGGTGGTGAACGGCGACCCCCTGGTGCGGGGCCTTTTGAAGGTGGTGTTCCTGCCGAACTACAATGTCTCGCTGGCCGAGGCGATCATCCCGGCGACCGACCTTTCCGAACAGATCTCGACGGCGGGCATGGAGGCGTCCGGCACCGGCAACATGAAGCTGGCCCTGAACGGCGCCCTGACCATCGGTACGCTCGACGGCGCCAACGTCGAGATCATGGAGCGGGTGGGGGCCGACAACATCTTCATCTTCGGCATGACCGCCGACGAGGTGCTGGAGCGCCGCCAGACCGGGTTGAAAACCGCCGAGATCCTGGCCGGCTCGCCGGCGATGCGCCAGATGCTGGACCAGATCGGCTCGGGGGTCTTCTCGCCGGAGCGGCCCGATCTGCACCGCGAGACCGTCGACGCCCTCCTGGCCCACGACCACTTCATGGTGCTGTCGGACTTCGAGGCCTACGCGGCCAAGCAACGCGAGGTCGACCGGCTCTGGGCGGATCCGGCCGCCTGGCGGCGATCGGCGATGCTGAATGTCGCCCACATGGGCTGGTTCTCGTCCGACCGGGCCATTAGAGAATATGCAGAGGACATCTGGAACGTGCCCGCGTTGAAGATTTGAAGCCTGCCGCCCCCGAAAGCTGGCGCCTGGACCAAGGCCAGGTCGATGCGATCGTGGGCGCCCTCCACGGGGACCCCTTCGCGGTCCTGGGCCCGCACGCCGTCCGCGAGGGCGTGGCCGTCCGGGCTTTCGCGCCGCACGCGGCCGAACTCGAGGCCCGCGACGCCTCCGGCAAGCTCCTCGCCAAGCTGGAACAGCGCCATCCCGCCGGGGTGTTCGAAGGGCTGGCGCCGCGACGCAGGACCTTGCCGGCCTATCGCCTTCACGCGCGCAACGCGGGCGGCGACTGGAGCTTCGACGATCCCTACCGCTTCGCTCCGGTGCTGGGCGAGATGGATGACTACCTGCTGGTCGAGGGCGCGCACCTGCGCCTGCACGAGCGTCTGGGCGCGCATCCGATGCGCCACCAGGATGCCTGGGGAGTCCATTTCGCGGTCTGGGCGCCCGACGCGCGGCGGGTGTCGGTGGTGGGCGATTTCAACGCCTGGGACGGCCGAAGGGCCCAGATGCGCCGCCGGATCGACAGCGGCCTCTGGGAGATCTTCATTCCGGAGATCGGCGAAGGCGCTGTCTACAAGTACGAGATCATCGGACCGGCCGGCGAGCTGCTGCCGCTGAAGGCCGATCCGTTCGGGACCCGCGCGGAGTTGCGGCCCTCGACCGCCTCGATCGTGGCGCGCACCGACCGCTTCGTCTGGACCGACGAGCCGCACCGCGCCCACCGCCGCGCGCGCGACGTCCGGCGCGACCCCATGACCGTCTACGAGGTCCACCTGGGCTCGTGGCGGCGACGGCCTGACGGCGGCTTCCTGAGCTATGACGAGATCGCCGACGCCCTGATCCCCTATGTGCTGGACATGGGCTTCACCGATATCGAGCTGATGCCGGTGACCGAGCATCCCCTCGACGATTCCTGGGGCTATCAGCCGATCGGCCTGTTCGCGCCGACCAGCCGGTTCGGCGAGCCGGAGGGCCTGGCGCGGCTGATCGACCGGGCCCACAAGGCGGGCCTGGGGGTGATCCTGGACTGGGTGCCGGCGCACTTCCCCACCGATCCGCATGGCCTGGCGCGGTTCGACGGCACGGCGCTCTACGAGCACGCCGATCCCCGGCGGGGCTTCCACCCGGATTGGAACACCGCGATCTACGATTTCGGCCGGCGCGAGGTGGCCAATTTCCTGCTGTCCAACGCGCTCTACTGGCTGGAGGTGTTCCACATCGACGGGCTGCGGGTGGATGCGGTGGCCTCGATGCTCTACCTCGACTATTCGCGCCGCGAGGGCGAGTGGACGCCCAACGCCGAGGGCGGGCGGGAGAACCGCGACGCCGAAGCCTTCCTGAAGCGGCTGAACACGGTGATCTATGGCTCGCAGCCGGGCGCCATCACCGTCGCCGAGGAATCCACCAGCTGGCCCGGCGTCAGCGCGCCCGTCCACGCGGGCGGGCTTGGGTTCGGTTTCAAGTGGAACATGGGCTGGATGAACGACACCCTGGCCTACATGTCCCACGAGCCGGTCCATCGTCGCTATCACCACGACAGCCTGACCTTCGGGCTGATGTACGCCTTCAGCGAGAACTTCGTGCTGCCGCTGTCCCACGACGAGGTGGTGCACGGGAAAGGCTCGATCCTCGCCCGCATGCCGGGCGACGACTGGAAAAAGTTCGCGGGCGCGCGCGCCTATTACGGCTTCATGTGGGGCTATCCGGGCAAGAAGCTGCTGTTCATGGGCCAGGAGTTCGGCCAGTGGCGCGAATGGAATTTCGCCGGCGAGCTGGACTGGGGCCTTCTGGATCACGCCCCGCACAGCGGCCTGCAGGCCGCTGTGCGCGACCTCAACCGCCTGCATCGAGAGACGCCGGCCCTGCACGCGCGCGACTGCGAAGCCGAAGGGTTCCGCTGGATCGTGGTCGACGACGCCGACGCCTCGGTCGCGGCCTGGGCCAGGTTCGGCGGCGAGGGCTCGGCCCCGGTGGCGGTGGCGTGCAACTTCACCGACGTTCCGCGCAGCGGCTATCGGATCGGACTGCCGGGTCAGGGATTTTGGCGGGAGGTGTTCAATTCCGACGCCGCCGACTATGGCGGTTCGGGAATGGGCAACTTCGGTGGGGTTCATGCCCAGCCCTGGCCGACGCACGGATTCGACGCCTCCGCCGAGATCACCCTGCCGCCCTTGTCGACGCTTTACTTTCGCTACGAGGGATGAGCCCGAACAACCGCGAACGATAGGAAGCGCCCAGTGACCGAAACCCTCAGCGCCCCGCTGGCCAGGCAGGCCCTGGCGTTCGTGCTGGCTGGCGGCCGCGGCAGCCGCCTGCTCGAGCTGACCGACGTGCGCGCCAAGCCCGCGGTCTTCTTCGGGGGCAAGTTCCGCATCATCGACTTCGCGCTTTCGAACGCATTGAACTCGGGCATCCGCCGCATCGCCGTGGCGACGCAATACAAGGCCCACAGCCTGATCCGCCACCTGCAGCGGGGCTGGGACTTCTTCCGCTACGAGCGCAACGAGTCCTTCGACATCCTGCCCGCCAGCCAGCGCGTGTCGCCCGAGAACTGGTATCTGGGCACCGCTGACGCCGTGTTCCAGAACATCGACATCGTGTCCGACCACGCGCCCCGGTTCATCATCGTGCTGGCCGGCGACCACGTCTACAAGATGGACTACGAGCCGATGCTCCAGCAGCACGTCCAGCAGGGCGCTGACGTGACGGTGGGCTGTATCGAGGTGACCCGCGCCGAGGCGACGGCTTTCGGCGTCATGGCCGTGGACACCACCGACCGCATCATCGATTTCGTCGAGAAGCCCGCCGACCCGCCGGCCATGCCGAACGATCCCACCAAGGCGCTCGCCAGCATGGGGATCTATGTGTTCGACACCAGCTTCCTGATCGAGGAGCTGCGCCGCGACGCCGCCGATCCGGACTCCAGCCACGACTTCGGCAAGGACATCATTCCCAGGCTGGTGAAGCAGGCCAAGGCGGTGGCTCATCCGTTCAGCCGGTCGTGCATCCGCGCCGGCGGCGACGGGCCCGCCTACTGGCGCGACGTCGGGACCATCGACAGCTATTTCGCCGCCAACATCGACCTCACCGAGGTGGTGCCGGAGCTGGACATCTACGACCGCAACTGGCCGATCTGGACCTACAGCCAGATGAACGCCCCGGCCAAGTTCGTGCACGACTACCCCGGCCGGCGCGGGTCGGCGGTGGCGTCGCTGGTCTCGGGAGGCTGCATCATCTCCGGGGCCACGGTCTGGCGCTCGGTGCTGTTCAACGACGCGCGGGTGAATTCCTACAGCTCCGTCGAGCTGGCCGTGATCCTGCCGCGCGTGGAGATCGGGCGCTCGGCGCGGCTGCGCAACGTGATCGTGGACCGCGGCGTGCAGATCCCCGAGGGCCTGATCGTGGGTGACGATCCGGTGGCCGACGCACGCCGGTTCCGACGCACCGAGGGCGGGGTCTGCCTGATCACCCAGAAGATGATCGACCAGCTGGCCGCCTGATGTCGATCGAGGCGCTCTCCGTCGCGTCGGAGGCCTATCCGCTGGTCAAGACCGGCGGCCTGGCCGATGTCGTGGGAGCCCTGCCGCCGGCGCTGAAGGCCGAGCGGGTGGCGGTCCGCACCCTGATCCCCGGCTATCCCCAGGTGCTGAAGCGGATCCGCCGGGCCGAAGCGGTGCACGCCTTTCCGGCGCTCGGGGGCGGGCCGGCGCGGCTGCTGGCGGCGCGCGCCCAGGGGCTGGACCTGCTGGTGCTGGACGCGCCTCACCTGTTCGATCGTGGCGGCGGCCCCTATGCCGGCCCTGACGGCGGCGACTGGCCCGACAACTCCATCCGCTTCGCCGCGCTGGCCCGGGCGGCGGCCAGCGCCGGCCAGGGCGTCCTCGCCGGCTGGCGCCCCGAGGTGGTCCATGCCCACGACTGGCAGGCGGGACTGACGGCGGCCTATCTGCAGTACGACCGGGCGCCCCGGCCGGCGACGGTGATGACCGTCCACAACCTGGCGTTCCAGGGACAGTTCGACCGCCGGCTGCTGCCCCGGCTGGGACTGCCCCCGGCCGCGTTCACCTCCGACGGGGTCGAGTACTACGGCGACATCGGGTTCCTGAAGGCGGGCCTCAGGCTGTCGGACCGGATCACCACGGTCTCGCCGACCTATGCGGCGGAGATCTGCACGCCCGAGGGCGGCATGGGCATGGATGGCCTTCTGCGCGGGCGCGGGGACCTGTTGCGGGGCGTGCTGAACGGCATCGACGTCAAGGTCTGGGACCCGGCCGCCGATCCTTTGATCGAGGCGCCTTTCTCGGCAGACGACCTCGAGCCGCGGGCGCGCAACAAGGCGGCGCTTCAGGCGCGCCTGGGGCTGGACGCCGACCCGGCCGCGCCGCTCTTCGCCGTGGTCAGCCGCCTGAGCTGGCAGAAAGGGCTGGACCTCCTGCTGGAGGCTCTGCCCGTGCTTCTGGCGGAGGGCGGCCAGATGGCCCTGCTGGGCTCGGGCGATCCGGCGCTGGAAGCCGGATTCGCCGCGGCCGCCGAGGCGCATCCCGGACGCATCGCCTGCGTGTTCGGCTACGACGAGAGCTTGGCCCACCGGATCCAGGCCGGCGCGGACGCCATCGTGGTCCCGTCCCGGTTCGAGCCCTGCGGCCTGACCCAGCTCTGCGCCCTGAGATATGGCGCCGCCCCGGTGGTGGCGCGCGTGGGCGGGCTTGCCGACACGGTGGTGGACGCCAATCCCATGGCCCTCGCCGCGGGAGTGGCGACCGGGTTCCAGTTCGCGCCGGTGAACGCTCCGATGCTGGAGAGCGCGCTCCGCCGCGCGGCGGCGCTGCATCGCGATCCCGAGGCCTGGCGGCGGCTGCAGCGCAACGGCATGGCCGCCGACGTCTCCTGGCGCAGCTCGGCCAAGGCCTATGCGGACCTCTACCGCGAGCTCGTCGCGGCGCGGTTGGCCTGACGTGGCCGTGGAGGGCGGCGCGCCGGCGATCGCGGAAGGCCGGCCCGAGCCCCTCGGCGCCACCTTGCGGGACGGCGGCCTCAACGTGGCGGTTCACGCGCCCGGCGCCTGGCGGGTGGAGATCTGCCTCTACGATGCGGCGGGCGAGGCGGAGGTCGCCCGCGTCCCCCTCGGCGGGCGCACCGGCCCGGTCTTCCATGGTTTCCTGCCCGGGATCGCGCCCGGCGCGCGCTATGGCGTGCGCGCCCACGGCCCGTTCGAGCCGGCGCGGGGCCTGAGGTTCAATCCGAACCGGCTGCTGGCCGATCCCTTCGCCCTGGAGCTCGATCGGCCCTTCGCCCTGCATCCGTCCATGTTCGACGCGGCCTGGGACGCCGATAGCGGACCCTTCATGCCCAAGTGCGTCGTGCGCGAGGCGGCGGCGGCCGAGGCCAGGCCCACGCCGCCCGACTGGACCTCTGCGATCATCTACGAGCTGCACGTCAAGGGCTTCACCGCGGCCCATCCGGACATCCCCGAGGCGCTGCGTGGGACCTTCGCCGGCCTCGCTCATCCGGCGGCGGTCGGACATCTGCAGCGGCTCGGCGTCACCGTGGTCGAGCTGATGCCCTGCGCCGCCTGGATCGACGAGCGCCACCTGCCGCCGCTGGGGCTGGCCAACTACTGGGGCTACAACCCCGTGGCCCTTTGCGCCCCGGATCCCCGCCTGGCGCCCGGCGGCTGGGCCGAGGTGCGCGCCGCGACCGCCGCGCTCGCCGACGCCGGCATCCGCACCGTGCTCGACGTGGTGCTGAACCACACGGGCGAGGCCGACGAGAAGGGGCCGACCGTCAGCCTGCGCGGCCTGGACAACGCGGGCTACTATCGGCTGCGGCCTGACGATCCGGCGCGCTACGTCGACGACGCCGGCACCGGCGACACCCTGGCCCTGGATCGGCCCCAGGGCGTGCGGCTGGCCATGGACGCGCTGCGGGCCTGGCGCCGCCTGGGCGGGGTGGCCGGATTCCGCTTCGACCTCGCGACCGTGATGGGCCGGCGGCCGGCCGGCTTCGACCCCGCCGCGCCGCTGCTCTCGGCGATCTGCCAGGACCCGGAGCTCCGCGACCTGATGATGATCGCCGAGCCGTGGGACATCGGCCCCGGCGGCTATCAGATCGGCCGCTTCCCGGCCGGCTGGGCCGAGTGGAACGACCGCTTCCGCGATACGCTGCGCGGCTTCTGGCGGGGCGATGACCTGAGCGTCGGCGAGCTGGCCCGGCGCATGGCGGGCTCCGAGGATCTGTTCGGCGGGCGCCGTCCCTGGAGCAGCGTCAACTTCATCACCGCCCACGACGGCTTCACCCTGGCCGACCTCGTCGCCTTCGAAACCAAGCACAATCAGGCGAACGGCGAAGCGAACCGGGACGGGACCGATCACAACCTGTCCTGGAACAACGGCGTCGAGGGCCCCAGCGGCGATCCCCAGGTCAATCGGGCGCGCGCCGGCGACGTGCGCGCCTTGCTGGCCTGCCTGATGCTGGCCCGCGGGACGCCGATGCTGTCGATGGGCGACGAGCTGGGGCGGTCTCAGCACGGCAACAACAACGCCTACGCCCAGGACAACGCGACGAGCTGGATGGCCTGGAGCTCCGGTGACGAGGCGCTCGCGGCCTTCGTGTCGAGGCTGGCGGAGATCCGGCGCACGCACCCGGCGCTATGGCCCGACCGGTTCCTCACCGGCGCCCCGGCCCCCGGCTCTCCCGATCCCGATGTCGCCTGGCGCAGGATGGACGGACGCGAGCCGGGACCGGAGGAATGGGACGATCCTCGGGGCCAGAGCCTCGTCATGGTCCTGGCCCGTTCCGAGCCGGGGGGGCTGGACCGTGTCGCGCTGGTCGTCCACCGCGGCGGCGACGCTGGCGCGGCGAGCCTGCCCGAGCCGCGCGACGGCTTCGCCTGGACGCTGCTCTGCGACAGCGCGGACGATGCGCGCACGGGGCCGTTCGATGGCGGCGAGGTTCCGGTCGCGCCCCGATCGGTGCTGGTGCTGGCCGAGGCGGCGGCCCCCGGGCGGGTCTCCCGACCGGTCGACGCCACCGCGCTGGCGCGCCTGGCGGTGGCGGCCGGGATCGCGCCCGAGTGGTGGAACGTCCGGGGCGAGGGGACCCGGGTGACGCCCGAGACCCAGTCGGCGCTGCTGGCGGCGATGCGGCTGCCGGCCTCGAGCACGCGCCAGGCCCTGGAATCGCTGCACGGCCTGGCGGAGGCGCACGACCGGCGCGTCTTGCCCTTCGCCCTGACCCGGTGCGCCGGGGAAGACTCGACCTTGGTCCTGCCGGCCGGCCCGGATGGCGGCCCGGTCGACACCTGGCTCACGCTCGAGGACAAGCAGGGCGCGCTCACGCGGCTGCGCGTCTCGCCCGAGACCGGGCAGGAGCGGTCGGTCTTTGGCCGCGACGGCGTTTCGGTGCGGGGATCGGAGCTTGGCCTGCCGCCCCTGCCGCCCGGGCGCTACCGGATGCTGCGGGAGGACGCGCCCGACGTTCCCGGCAGGCTCATCGTCGCGCCGGCGGCGGCCTACCTGCCGCCTGCGCTGCAGGCTGGGGGGCGGGTGTGGGGCCTTTCCGCCCAGCTCTATTCCGTGGCGCGGACGGGCGATCAGGGCGTCGGCGACTTCACCACCCTGGGCCTTTTGGGACGGTCGGCCGCGGCGCAGGGCGCGGCCCTGGTCGCCATCAATCCGCTGCACGCCCTGTTCAACGACCGGCGCGAGCGGGCGAGCCCCTATTATCCCTCGGACCGCCGCTTCCTGGACCCGATCTACCTGGACGTGGAGGGTCTGCCGCCGGGCGGCCAGGTCGGCGCCATCGACTATCCGGCGGTCTGGGCCGCGAAGGCCGGGGTGCTGGAGCGCCGATATGCCGCCTTCACGGGCGAGCCGGAATTCCAGGCCTTTGTCGCGGCCGGCGGCGAGACGCTCGAACGGTTCGCGACCTTCCAGGCGATCTCCGAAACCCGCCCCCGCGAGCCGTGGCGCGCTTGGCCCGAGGCGCTGCGCCGTTCCGACGCCGACGGCGTCAGGGCCTTCGCCGCGGCCCATGGCGGACGCGTGCGTTTCCACAAGTACCTGCAATGGCTGTGCGAGCGGCAGCTCTCGCAGGCGGCCGAGCGGGCTTCCGGTCTCGCCATCGGCTTCTGCCGCGACCTCGCCATCGGGGCGGCCCCGGACGGGGCGGAAATCTGGTCGAACGCCGGCCTGATCGCCGAGGGCGTCTCGGTCGGCGCGCCGCCCGATCCCATCGCGCCCCAGGGACAGGTCTGGGGCCTGCCGCCCTACGACCCCCATCGCCTGCGCGAGCAGGCCTTCGCCCCCCTGGCCGAGCTCTTCCGCCGCAACATGCGTCATGCCGGAGCGCTCAGGCTCGACCACGTCATGGGCCTCGCCCGGCAGTTCTGGGTCCCGGAAGGCGCCCCGGGCGAGGCGGGGGCCTATGTGGCCTATCCGCTGGACGACCTCCTGGCCGAACTGGCCCTGGAGAGCGCCCGGGCGGAATGTCTGGTGGTGGGCGAGGATCTCGGCACCGTGCCTGTGGGTCTGCGCGAGACGCTGGGCGGCGCCCGGGTGCTGAGCTACCGCGTGCTGCAGTTCGAGCGCGACGGCGACGCCTTCAAACCGCCCGAGGCCTATCCGAAGCTGGCCTGCGCCTGCGTCGCCACCCACGACCTTGCGCCGCTGCGGGGCTGGTGGGACGGCCTGGACATCGCCGAGCGGAGGGAGCGGGGATTGATGACGCCCGCGGAGGCCGACGCGGCCACGGCCGCGCGTGAAAAGGACAGGCGCGAGCTGATCGCGGCCCTGGCGCAGGCTGGGCTTCTTCCGGCCGGCGCGGACCCGGAGGCGCCGCTCACCGCCGCGCTGGCCGCCGCCATCCACGGCTTCGTCGCGCGCGCGCCGAGCATGCTGGCCGTGGCCCAGGTCGAGGATCTGGCCGGCGAGGCGGTCGCGGTGAACCTGCCCGGCACCGACACCGAGCGCCCCAACTGGGTGCGGCGCATCTCCACGCCCGTCGAGCACCTGTTCGACGGCGATCTCGCCCGGCGGATCCTGGCCGCGCTGGCGGCCGAGCGTCCGGCCTAGACGTCACCCGCCGTCGGGATTGGGATTGCGCCAGGCGCGCTCGAACGGCAGCCGCCAGGCGTGCGGGGCGACCAGCTGGTGGATCGACTTCGGTCCCCAGGCGCCGGGCGGATAAAGCCGCACGGGAGGCGGGTTCTCCAGCAGCGGGATCGAGACCTCCCACAGCCGCTCGATGCCCTCGGCGGTGGTGAACAGGGTGTGGTCGCCGCGCATGGCGTCCAGGATCAGCCGCTCGTAGGCCTCGAGCACGTCGCCCGCGAGGCCGGTGTCGTGCATGGCGAACTGCAGGCTCAGCTTGTCCAGCCGCATGCCGGGTCCCGGCCGCTTGCCGTAGAAGGACAGCGACATCTTGGAGGCGTCGGCCAGGTCGAAGGTCAGGTGGTCGGGGCCCTGGGCGCCGATGCCCGAGCCGACCGGGAACATGCTCTTGGGCGGCTCGCGGAAGGCGATCGAGATGATGCGCTGGCCCTCGGCCAGCCGCTTGCCGGTGCGCAGGAAGAACGGCACCCCCGCCCAGCGCCAGTTGTCGATCATGCACTTGAGGGCGATGAAGGTCTCGGTGTCGGATTCCGGATCGACCCCCTCCTCCTGGCGATAGCCGTTGTACTGGCCGCGGACCACGTCGCGCGGATCGACCGGCATCATCGAGCGGAAGACCTTGTTCTTCTCCTCGCTGATGGGCTTGGGCTCCAGCGCCGTGGGCGGCTCCATGGCCATGAAGGCCAGGATCTGGAACAGGTGGGTGACCACCATGTCGCGATAGGCGCCGGTCTGCTCGTAGAAGGCCGCCCGGCCGCCGAGGCCGAGCGTCTCTGGCACGTCGATCTGGACGTGGTCGATGAAGGTGCGGTTCCAGATCGGCTCGAACAGGCCGTTGGCGAAGCGGAAGGCGAGGATGTTCTGGGCCGGCTCCTTGCCCAGGAAGTGGTCGATGCGGAAGATCTGCGCCTCGTCGAACACCTCGTGCAGGCGCGCGTTCAGCGTCCTGGCGCTCTCCAGGTCGGTGCCGAACGGCTTTTCCATGATGATGCGCGAGCGCTCGACCAGCTCGGCTTCGCCCAGCATCCGCACGGCCGGCAGGGCGGCGCTCGGCGGCACGCTCAGATAGTGCAGCCGCTGCGCCTCGCCCCCGAGCGCCGCTTCGGCCTCCAGCACCTTGTCCCGCAGCGCCTGGGGTCCCGACGCCAGGGGAACGTAGTCGAGCCGCCCGGCGAAGGCGGACCAGTCCGCGGCGGCGACCTTCCCAGGTATGAATTCGTCGATGGCGGCGCGGGCGAGGGCGCGGAAGGCCTCCGCGTCGAAGGCGTCCAGCGACACGCCGATGATGCGGCAATCGGGAATGAAGCCGGCGCCGCAGAGGCGGAACAGCCCCGGCAGCAGCTTGCGGCGCGCCAGGTCGCCGGTCGCGCCGAACAGGACGACCACCTGCGCATGCTTGGGCCCCATGCCGGGCAGCACCTTGACCACATGGCCCTCCGAGGTCGCCGTCGTCCGAGCCAATAGGGATCGCCTGTGACGGACTGGCCAGGGGGCGTCGGTGAGGGGTGGCCAGGATCGCCCCTGCTGACGGCTTTGCAGGCGCCTGCGCGCCTGTCGTTACGCGGCCCGGGTATCTCCGGCCACTTCGGCGATGACGTTCAGGAGCTCGGCCGCCGAAATCGGCTTGGCCAGATGCCGGTCGGCGCCCGCCGCCCTGCCGGCCGCGATGTGCTCGGGCATGGCGTTGGCCGAGAGGATGATCACCGGAGTGGGAAGGCGCTGCTCCTCCTTCTCGACCAGGCGGATCTTCTGGGTCGCAGTCAGGCCGTCCATCACCGGCATCTGGATGTCCATCAGCACCACGTCGAACTGGTCGCGGATGTAGGCTTCCAGCGCTTCCTTGCCGTTCTCCACCGAGACCCGCTCGGCCCCCACCTGGTCCAGGATCATCTCGACCACGCGACGGTTGGTCGGATGGTCGTCGACCACCAGCACCCGCAGCGCGTGGCCCTCGGTGTCGCCGGTGTCGTTGTCCTGCAGCAGCGGCCCGAGCGCCAGGGCCGCGTCCTCCACGGCCTGGGGCCCATCCGCGGGCGGCGTTGGGCGCGGGGCGACCGGCGCGGCCGCGGCCGGCGGCAGGTTGAGGATCAGGGTGAACTCGGAGCCCTCCCCGGGGGTGCTGCGGCAGTCGAGCGAGCCGCCCAGGAGCTCGGCGGCCTGCTTGCAGATCGCCAGCCCCAGCCCCGTGCCGCCGTGGCGGCGGGTAGAGGAACCATCGCCCTGCTGGAAGTGCTCGAAGATGCGGGCCTTGGCCTCGGCGCTGAAGCCGACGCCGGTGTCCTTCACCGCAAAGCGGATCCAGGCTTCCGAGGGGGCCGGGCGGTCGACCGTCACGCGCACTTCGCCGCGGTCGGTGAATTTCACCGCGTTGGAGATCAGGTTGGCCAGGATCTGGCGCAGCCGGCCGGCGTCGCCGTCCACCGCGGCGCGGACGTCGGGGGCCAGGTCGAGGACGAAGTTCAGGCCCTTGCCCCGCGCCTGCAGCTGATAGGCGGCGGCGGCGGTGCGGACCGCCTCGTCCAGATGGAAGGGCTCGACCACCACGTCCACCTTGCCGGATTCCAGCCGGGCCAGGTCCATGATGTCCGACAGCAGCGCCTCGAGGTTGGCGCCGGAGGCGCGGATGGTCTCCACCATCTCGCGCTGGCGCTCGTTCAGCGGCGTGTGGGTCAGGACCTCGGCGATGCCCAGCACCCCGTTCAGGGGCGTGCGCAGCTCGTGGGAGACATTGGCCAGGAACTCGCTCTTGCCGCGATTGGCGGCCTCGGCGGCGTCGCGGGCCTGGGCCAGGACCTCCTGGGCCCAGCGGAACTCGGTGACGTCGATCACCACCGTGACCAGGCCCCCGTCGCGGGTGCGCCGGCGCTCGGCCCGGACCCAGCGCTCGCCGTTCTTGTGTTCGTCGGCGCCCAGATGGCTTCGCTGGTTGATGCGGGCCTGCACCCACTCGGCCTCGTGGCCGGTCGCCTCCGGGTGGGCGCCGGCGGCGACGTTGCCTTCCAGCAGCTGGCGGAACGACTGGCCGGGCGCCAGCACTCCCGCCGGATCGACCAGCTCGGCGTAGCGGCTGTTCCAGGTGATGATCCGGTCTTCGGAGTCGAAATAGGCGATGCCCTCGGCCATCGGCTCGATGGCGTCCTTCAGGTGGGAAATGGCGCGCCGGCGGCTCCATCCCTCCAGGGTGATCATGTTGGCGGTCGCCAGCAGGGCCGCGGCGGCCGCGGCGACACAGATGGCCAGGAGGGCGTTCGACAGGACCTGGTGGTCGGCCGCGCTGCGGGGCAGGGGGATCACGGTCAGGGCCGACATGGCGGTGAAGTGCAGGCCGGCCACGCCGACCACGAACAGGCTCGCGGCGTAGAGGATCGGCCTTCTGGAGTGCTGGGCGGCGACCATGGCCGCGGTCAGGCCAGCCAGGCCCACCACCAGCGAGGCGACGACATAGAGGGTGTCCCAGCGCAGCAGGGCCAAGGGCTGGAACGCCTTGATGCCGGTGAAGTGCATCAGGGCCAGGCTGAAGCCCAGGATCAGGCCCGACGCCACGGTCCAGCTGGTCTTGCGGCTTTCGGCGGCCAGGGCGAAGGCTGCTCCCGCGCCCAGGATCGGCATCAGGAACGAGGCGGCGGCGCCGACCGGCTCGTAGCCGCTGTTCATCGCCGGCGCATAGGCCAGCATGGCCACGAAGTGGGTCGCCCACATGCCGATGCCCGCGACCAGGGCCGCCAGCACGACGCGGAACACCCGCGCGCCCTTCGGCCGGGCCTTGGCGTCGGCGAACAATCGGAAGGCGGTCAGGGCCGCCATGACGCAAATCAGCGCCGCGACCACGACCAAACGCAGGTCGTGTTGCCCAGTGATGCAGCTCAGCACTTTGAACAACGCACCTTCTCCCCAAAAGGCGACCCGTCTTTAGCTAAGCGTTGACCATGAAGATTTCCTTTCGATGTTAAGGGACCCTGCAGATGCTGCGCGCATGCGCCGCGGCGCGTCCGACCTCTCCCGTTGAGCTCCATGCTGGTGTAAGCGGGGGGCATGAGCGAACCGAGCAAGACCATCGAAGGCCGCACCGGCCCCTGGGAAGTCGTCATCGGGCTGGAGGTCCACGCCCAGGTGGTCTCAAAGTCCAAGCTGTTCTCGGGCGCCGCGGTGGGTTTCGGCGCCGGGGCCAACGAGCAGGTCAGCCTGGTGGACGCGGCCATGCCTGGCATGCTGCCAGTGATCAACCGCTATTGCGTCGAGCAGGCGGTGCGCGCGGGCCTGGGATTGAAGGCCCAGATCAACACCTGGTCGCGCTTCGACCGGAAGAACTACTTCTTTCCCGACCTGCCGGCGGGCTATCAGATCAGCCAGTACAAGGACCCGATCGTCGGCGAGGGCGAAATCGAGGTCGAGAAGGACGACGGCTCGGTCTTCATGGTGCGCATCGAGCGGCTGCACCTGGAGCAGGACGCCGGCAAGATGATCCACGACCTGGATCCCAACTGGACCTATGTCGACCTGAACCGGGCCGGCACGGCGCTGATGGAGATCGTCTCGCGTCCCGACCTCCGCTCGGCCGAGGGGGCGGCGGCCTATGTGAAGAAGCTGCGCTCGATCCTGCGCTACCTGGGCGCCTGCGACGGCGACATGGAGAAGGGCAACCTGCGCGCGGACGTGAACGTCTCGGTGCGCCGGCCGGGCGAGAAGCTGGGCACGCGCTGCGAGATCAAGAACGTCAATTCCTACCGCTATATCCAGCAGGCCATCGAGTACGAGTCGCGCCGGCAGATCGAGCTGATCGAAGACGGCCACACCATCCATCAGGAGACGCGGCT
>FTHA01000633.1_pt1 | contig 16967 bp, 17 predicted proteins | sample 1640771 | NCBI WGS metagenome assembly FTHA01 (sample SAMEA3914789, study PRJEB12502) | metagenome | biome: forest; material: soil | place: Canada | collected 2011-07-03 | depth 0.3 m | reverse complement strand
GGACTGCGGGGACCTTCATCCGGCGGAGCACTGCCGTCAGGGTCATGTCCGACAGGGCGCCGCCGCGGGGGGCCGGAAATACAAGATCGCTACCGTGCATGCGTGGGAGCGCCTCCAAGAGAGAGATGGCGGCTGGCGACAGCGGGACCCGGTGTTCCCGGCCTGCCTTCATCCGGCCCGCCGGCACAATCCACATGGCAGCTTCCAGGTCCATTTCTGTCCAGGCCGCCCCCCGCACCTCGCCCGACCGGGCGGCGGTCAGGATGGCGAACTCCAGAGCGCGGGCTCCCATGCCTTCATTCTGGCGCAGGCGCTTGATGAAGGCGCCGACGTCGCTGACGGGCAGCGCGGCGTGGTGTTTGGTGCGGCTGACTTTTGACGGGCGCGCCAGGAGCTTATCCAGGTGGCCGCGCCATCGCGCGGGGTTCAAGCCATCGCGAGAACCCCGCGCGGTCGCCCAATCCAGAATCTGCTCAATGCGTCCGCGCAGCCTGGTCGCTGTCTCGGTCCTGACGTTCCAGATAGGTCCGAGGATTTCCAGCACGTGCGCCACTTCAACGTCACGCACCAGGAGTTGGCCGATCACGGGGTAGACGTGCGACTGCAGTGTGTTGCGCCATTGCTGGGCATGCTTGGCGTTGCGCCATCCTGCTTCGTGCACAGCGATGTAGTCCAGCGCCGCTTTCTCGAAGGTGATGTTCTTCGCTTGGCTGGCCCGCAGGGCGCTGACGGCGATCTTGGTCTGCTCGATGGGGTCGTGGCCAGCCCTGATCACTTCCCGTGCCCGCCGAGCCGCTGTGCGTGCATCGGCGAGCGTAACGTCGGGGAACCCTCCCAGGCCCATCTCGCGGCGTCTGCCGGCCATAGTCGCCCGCAGGACCCAGGTGCGCCCCCCGCTGGGAAGGACCTGAAGCGCGAGGCCCGCCACGCCTCCGACAAAGTGCAGTCCTGGCTTGGTCAGCCTGGAGACGGCCAGGGGACCCAGCTCATTCGCCTTCCTGGGCATCGCGCTTCGCCCACCCATCAAAGCACCCACCAAAGAGAATGCGAACTCATGATGCCTTATGAGACGCATGGAGGCTAGGGCTTACGCAATCTACCTAGGAAATAGGGGGGCGTGCGACGTCTTGGGTCGTCACGAAGTTCGAATGCGGCGGACCCCCTCTCCGCCACCCTTCGCCCTGACTGGCTTCGGCTGGAACGCCCTTGCCGGAATGAGCTACGTCAGTTCGATCTGCGCGTGATGACCGGCGGCTGCGGCGAGACGTCGATCGCGGGTCAACAGGGGCGCGTCGAGCGCCTCGGCCAGCGCGACATAGGCGGCGTCGTAGGCCGTCAGATTGTCCCGCAATTCCCAGATACGCGGCAAAAGGAAATCGTGCGGATATCGACGCAGGGGAAGGTCGGCCAGATCGGCGAGGGCCAGGCGGCCGCGCTCGCCGTCGATCTCGCCGTTCGCCGCGTAGCGCCGGATCACCTGCGCGACCTCAACATCAAGCAAGTGGGGCGCGTGGAGCGTTTGCCCCGGGGCGAACAGCTGATCTTCCACGGCTTCCGCCGCCGATGTTCGGAGAAGGACTTCAAGCAGAGCCGAAGCGTCGACGACGATCACTCGCGGTCGCGCTCGGCGCGAACCGCTTCGGCTGGCGACACGGTAGGGGCGGTTTCCGTCCGGCTTCGCAAGCGCGCCCGCAATTCATCGATTGTCGGCCGTTCCGCCACCTGCCGCATCTCACCGAGCAGATAGTCGGACAGCGACATGCCGGCCAAGGCGGCGCGCGATTTGAGCTGGCGATGCAGCGCCTCGGGGACATTGCGGATTTGGACCATCGTTCCCATGCTTGAAGCATGAAAGCATGTGTTGCACATGTCAACCTCCACGCCGCGACAGCTCCGCCTTGAATCCTCCTTGATTTAGCGTTGTGGTGCAGTGTCTGAAGGCGGGGCCGGGGTCGGTCGCGACGGGGGGACAGGCCGTGATCAGAGGCGTTTCCGCTCCGCTGCGCTGTGGGATGGTCGTTCTCGGACTGGCCCTTGCTTGCGGGGCTGCGAGGGCCGGTCAAGGCGTCAGTTCGATGGGCTCGGGGGCCAGATCGCCGCGAGCGCAGGCGCCGCCTTCGGCCGGGTCGACGTCGGTGGGCGGGGGAGCGCAGCTGCACAACCTCTTCGTTGTCGCGCCTCCCACGAACCTCACCAGCACCAACGACAACAGCGTCTGCGGCCAGCATGGCGGCGTGGGCGCTGGCCTTGCCTGCAAGGCGCTGCTGCCCCTCGGTCGACTGGCGCTCGTCTGGGACTATCCCAGCCAGGCGCGGATCCTCGGCTACCGGGTCTACCGGGTCGACGCGGGACAGAAGGTTCGCATCTATGATCAATCCGCCGGCGCGGGAGCGCGCTTCTATGTGGTCGATCCTCCTCCCTCCGATGGATACGCCGGCGCCTGCTACGCCGTGAGCGCCTATTCCGAGACGGAGGAATCCGCGCTCAGCGCCCCCTTCTGCGGGGCGCAGGCGCGGCTGACCCAGACCGTAGCCCTGGCGCCGGCCGCGACCTTGGACGTCTATCGCTTCAGGTCGTCCGTCTCCAGCAGCGTGGCCGAACACAACGACGACGCCACCGCGACCACGCCGAACGCGGCGGTCGGGTTTTCCTACACGACCGGGAAGAGCATCGGCGGGGATCAGGCGACGAGCACAGTCTACCGGTACGGAATGCTGTTCGACGCGACGCCGGTCATGCATCGGAAGATCGTCTCGGCGAAGCTTTCCTTCGAGGTAGAAAGCGCGTGGCGTGGCGATTCCAACATGACGCCGATGACCGACGCGCCCACCGGCCATGACCACAGCTGCGCCGACGTCGTCGCCGAAGGGGTGGCCAAGTGGTGGAAGTACACCGACTGGATAGACGCCAGCCCCGTGAAGTCCGCCGCTGCCCAGGGCCCCGACATCGCGCTCGATGTGACCGATATCGTCGATGGCTGGGCCAACTACGCCAAGCCAAATCTTGGCCTGGTGTTGATCGGTGAGGAAGAGAATCTGAAGGCCTTCACCGAGAAGTCGTGCGTGTCGACCTATTCCCAAGACTCATTCAGGCTGACAATCACCTACTATTGACCCTGGACGGAGGAAGCCGAGATGAAGCATCTGGCCCTGGCGTTGGTGTTCGGGTTTGGCGGCCTCGCCCTGGCCCAGTCCGCAATCGCCAGAGCCGAGAACCTCGGGACCAGCGAAGATGCGGGACTCAGGGCCAAGGATTGCCGCTATGGGCCCGACACCTGCCTCGGCGGCTACGTCTGGCGGGGCGCGACCCAAACGGACCACGTCTGCGTGAGCCCCCCGACGCGCGACGAAACCCATGCCGACAACACCCTCGCCGGCCAGCGCCGCACGACCTCGGGCGGCCGTTACGGCCCGGACACGTGCAAGGCAGGCTTTGTCTGGCGTGGCGTGACCGCCACCGACCATATCTGCGTGACCCCGCAAACGCGCGCCGCCGTCCAGGAGGACAACCGCCTGGCCGCGTCGCGCAAGTCCTGCCGCTGACGTGGGCTCGCTGCAGACCCGGATGGCGACGATCGCCGCGCTCGTCCTGGCGGCCGGCGCCGCCCATGCCGCCCGCGCCCAAGCCGACTGGCGATGGACCACCGCCCCCTTCGCGGTCAGCTCGAGCGGAAAGGGCCAGCTGTCGTCCGCGGTCTATGCAATCCCGTTCACTGCAGGCGGTCCAGTGGAGGCGTCGTACCGGGCGCCCGTCACCCATTGCTCGGCGATGCGGATGCACTTCCTGCTGGATGGCGCTGAGCGCGCAGTCACGGGCCCATTGCCCCCCGGTCGCGACAGCGGCTTCGCCTATCTGGGGGACGTCGGGCGGGGGCGGCACAAGGTGGAACTGAAGGCGGAAGGGGTGCGTGGCGGCTGCAACAGCGGACGCCTCGCCAGCTGGGGCGGGGTGGCCAGTCTCCGACTTCCGGGAGAGGCCCCTGCCGATGCGGCGGGCGACCTGGGCGAGGTGTTCTTCCTGGCGTCATTCGTCAACTTCGCCTGGGGCTACGTCGACAAGGGCTGCTACCTGACGGAACAGGGAGAGGCGCACAGCTTCGCCTATGGGCGGGGGGATGGGCGCTGGGCGCCCGCGCGGACCTTGGATCAGCTGTTCGAGGGCGACGACCTCGTGGACCGTTTCGGCCATGGCCGGGCGCTCACCGGCCGGATCAGGGCAGAGGACATGGCGAGCCTGGCCGGGCTGAGGTCCCTGGCGATCCAGGCGGAGAAGGGGCCAGTCCATGGCCGGCAGGCCGCACGTGACGCCGGGTCCTACCGGATCAGCGCCTTCGTCCGCCAGGCGCCCCGCGCCGCCTACAAGGAGGTCGTCCTTTCCGGCCGGGGCGACGTCGACGAGACCAACGCCTCGCCCGCGGCCGGGACGTTGCTCGCGCGCCTCGCGCGCCTTGGGCCCGAAGCCGGGTGCCCGTTCACATGATCAGGGAGAGCCGCATGGCAAGGCGCGTGACCATCCGGGGACCCGGCCGCCCCGGGCTTGGACGCCTCGCGGTCGCGAGCCTCTGCATCGCGGAGCTGTTTGGCGCCACGCCTGCAGGCGCTGACGACGCCCAGGCCGTGGGCGGGGCCCTCCAGTATGTCGGCGCCTTTGCCGACCTCGCGGGCCAGCCCGAGGTCGGCGATATCCTGACCATGGCCGGAATGCTGGTCGGCGCCACCAGCGAGGACTCCACCGGCGCCCAGATCGACCGGATCAACACCGCGATCACCAAGATCCAGACCGACATGCGCCTGCTGTCGCAGCACATGAGCGACCTGCAGAACGCACAGAACCTCGATGCCCTCGCCATCGCCCGGAACTGGAATGTCCAGACCCTGCAGGACCTGACGGAGAAGACGGACAGCGTGCGCCAATCCGTGGACGAAGTCCTGCAGCCGCTGAGCCGGACGCCCGCGGCCGAGATCAACGCCCTGCCTGACGCCGGCGGCGACACGCTCACCAACCGCTTCCACACCACCGCCCACGGCGTCGCGGCGTCGACGATCGGCGAGGCGGACAGTTTCATCGACCTGCGCTACCGACCCTACGGTGGCGGCTGCGAGGCGAGCGGCGGCGGCGGGGCAGGGGTCGTCGGCGACTGCTCGCCAAACCCGCTGTGGATTGTCTCGACCGTCACGCCCGAGCAGGTCCAGGACCGCGACGAACAGGGAAGGCTGCGGTCCTATGGCATGGTGGATGGCGCGTCGGTGGTTCCCACCTACAGGTTCCGGCCCGAGTTGGGTCTTGGAACCTATTTCGCGGAATTGCGGGTCGCCGTCGCCGCCATGGAAACCGATCTCGGCGGCCAGGACATGGCGGCCGCCCCGAACACCGTCCTGCTCAATGGCAAGTATGCGTACTTCCGGGCCAAGTACGCGCACCTGTTCGACCGGCACATCGCCTTCCTGACCTATGCGCGGGCCCCCGATGACCCGGCGCCGGACGGCGCGGGATCGGCCGACGACGTGAGGTACGTGACCCACACCAACACTTCGCTGTCGAACGCCTATTACATCGCCATGCGCCGGGGCGAGGAGGGCATGAACCCCAAGGCCTGGATGCTGATCGACGAGATGCGCGACCTGCTGACCTACGCGCAGGCCCACGGCACATCGCGGGGCTGGCGCTACAGCGAGCCCGCCTACATCGCCCAGTACGTCCCGCCGGCGCACAGTGGAGCCAGCGCCAGTGCGGGGGCGTCGCAACGCCAGCTGTCGGCCGCCGCGGAAGCCGCCCAGGCCGCGGGGGCGGGTCCGGACGACATCAACACCTTCCTGATTGGCGCCGACGCCCAGGGCGCCGCCTACGCCATCAAGCTGGTCGTCAGCGGTTCCTCGGGCGCCCTGACGCGTGCACCGTCACCCTTCTGGACCCAGCCCAACCTCTCGGCCCTGGTCTCGTCGGGCGAGTCCGGCGTGATCGGCGTCACCCAGTCCGACGGCATGTTCTCCGGCTCGGTCGGCGGCGCCTTCGGATCGGTGTCCGGCGGTCCGGGTTTCGCGCTGCAGTCGCCCCGCGGCCTGTTCGGGGGGGGCGATGGCGTGCTGTACGGCGTGTCCGCCAACGGGGCGCTGATCTGGACGCGCATCAGCGGCGGCGTCGCCGCGCCGGCCCGGCCCGTCGGGTCTGGCTGGGCGGACTTCCGGCAGGTGGTCGGCGCCGGCAACGGCGTGGTCTATGCGCTCACGGATGCCGGCGATCTGCTCTGGTACCGCCACAGGGGCTACCTCGACGGATCAGTCGATTGGCTGGGCCCGATCCCGGTCGCCCATGACTGGGGACGTTATGCGCGGATCGTCGCCGGCGCGGGCGGGGTGCTGATCGGCGTGAAGCCCGACGGGACGGCGGACTACTACCACCACCGCGATTTCCTCACCGGCGTATCCGCTGAGACCGGGGCCGCAAGTCCTGGGTCCGCGTCCTACCGCGAGCGGGGCATGAGCGCCCCGGCGCGGGCCAGGTCCGGCGCAGGCAGCGCCACGGTCCGGCCGGCGGAGATGGTCCCCAGGACAGCGGCGCACATTGCTGGGCCGATCGCGCTGACCGGCCTGGACCTAGGCCAGTTTCAGGCTCTGTCCGGAGCGCTGGACATTACAGTGACGAATGGTGCGATCCGGTAGAGGATCGGTCTTGCTCACACGGGGAGGCATGGATGCGGCTTGTTCTGGGAGCGATGACGAGCCTGCTCGCGCTGGCGATTGGCGTGGGCGCAGCCGGCGCCCAGGTCCGCAATCGCCGCATGCCCTCAGGCGAGGTGGTTCCGGGCAGGATCCAGGAACTGCCCGCCCAACGACCCACGCCGCCCATTCCCGTCGACACCAGTGACGGCGGATGCGTCTCCACCATCACCCGGACAGTGCGCCTGGACCCGTCCAGCCGGGTGACCATCGACTACATCCGCGCGCATGCCCCAGAGGTCATTGTCGCCATGGCGCAGTCCGTGCGTCAGGGGAAGGCGCCCGCCAGCGCCCTCGCCGAGCTCGGCAGCCCGGAGCTGGTCAGGCAGGTGATCGCCACGGACTGGTCGGCGGTCCTTCCAGCCGATGGGGCGCCGGAGCCGACGTCCAGTCTCACGGCCATGCGCCTTTCCCAGCGCGAAGCGCCGGCGTGCGCGGACGCCCCTCCGGGGACCGTGCTGGAGGGGCCGCGACATTTCGAGGGATCCGCGAGGCTCGGCGCTGCATCGCCCGGCGCGCGTGCGGCGCGCCTGCCCACCGATGACGCCGCCGCCGCGATGATGAGCCAGCTCATGCAACTGGACATCACGCCGGGGCGGATAGACATGGGCTCCGTTCTGGTGGGACAGCGCAGGCGGGCAAGCTTTCGCGTGCTCTCGTTCGCGGGCGGGACCCTGTCGGTCCGAGCCGCGCCAGGCTCTCCCGTACACGTCATCAGCGTCGCTCCGCACGATAGTGAACTCGAGGCTTCGGCGACGGGCGCGCAGCTGCATTCGGCCAGGACGGCGGAACAGGCCAGTCTCCGCGGCCTCGCCCTCCAGCCGGGGCAGTCGGCGGACGTCCTTGTGGAATTCAACCCGCGGCCCCAGGACGGCTTTGACGGATCTCCCAGGCCCTACGATGCGAGCCTGGACGTCTTGATGACCCCGGCAGACGCCTCGGCTTCTGCAACGGCTCTACGGATCGGTCCTGGCGACAGCCGGTTGGGCGTTCGCGACGTCGCGGAGCGGAAGGTCGCTCTGCACGCGATCGTCGCCGGCAGGCTCTACGGCATCGGCGTGGCCATGGACACGCCCCGCGTCTACGCGGACGCGAAGATGACCTTTCCAGTCACCTTCGACTGGTACAACAACGGCGTTGCTGGCGACGCCACGCTTGCCGTCGATCTGGCGTCCCTACCCTCGGGCGTGACCGTATCGGGCCCGGCGTCGGTCAGCCTCCACCTCGAGCCGGGGGAAGAGAAGCCTTGGGGCCACCTGACCTTCAACGGCCCGGCGGAATACCCGCCCGGGAACCCCACTAACTCGTGGGACCTGCCATCCCCCGATCAGGAACCGAAGATCACCTTCACCCTGTCGCAGAGTAGCGCCCAGGGCGCGCAGACCTCCCGCTACACGGTTCCGGTCCACATCGGCGGAATATCCACCTGGTACATTTTTGATGACTGGTCGCATTTTCCCAAGCGCGCCGACGTCTATCATCACTACTACGTTCGCCTGTCGACCGACGGCTCGTACATGACCTTTATCACGGTCGGAGCATCAGACTATCAGAATGACCAATCCTGTTATCGATATTTCGACAGCACCACCGTAAGCATAGATCCTTTTGACGTCTTCAGTAACGCAGCCGTGTTTCACAATGGGAACTTTGGCATCAAGACCTACTACGATGCAGGAGCGGCGGGGGGGCTTCGGGCCAACTATGATGACACCGTGAAGGGCTTCCACGCCTCGTACCGGGTCAGTTGCGAGCACCACGACTATTGAGCAGACGGGCCGTTGCAGACGAAGCAAGAGGGAGAGACGCCGTGAAACCAGTTCTCGCGTTCATTGCAGCGTTGTTCCTTCTGGCCCTGGCGGGGCCCTCGGCAGCGAGCGGCGACAAGGCCGATGGCCACAGGCTGGCCCAGTTCCTCGACGGATTGCAGGTGCAAAGCCGCTGGCCGGCGGGTGTCCACGTAAACTGGGAGACCGGCGTCCCCGACGGGAAGGTTGAGCACTTCGAGGGCAAGCACACCCACTGCAGCGCGTTCGTGGCATCCGCCGCCAAGCAGCTCGGCGTCTACATCCTGCGGCCGCCGGAGCACGGGCAGACCCTTCTCGCCAACGCCCAGTACGAGTGGCTGTTGGGCCAGGGCGTTTCCCGGGGCTGGCGGCCCGTCGACGACGGCTACGAGGCGCAGCGGGCGGCCAACCGCGGTTTCCTGGTGGTGGCGACGTACAGGAACCACCTCGACAACAAGCCCGGTCACATCGCCATCGTCCGCCCCAGCGGCCGTACGCGGGACGACATCCTGGCCGAGGGCCCTGAGATCATCCAGGCCGGGGGCCACAACTACAACAGCACCACCTTGCGCCACGGCTTTGCGGACCATCCGGCGGCATGGAAGAACAACGAGGTGCGCTACTACAGCCACGAGCTGCCTTAGCTGCAGCGTTGATCCCGGAGATGGCCGCATGAACATTGTCGGGGGAGCCGTTCTGCTATGTCTGGTCATGCTGGGGCCGTTGGTCGGCTATGGCGCCTACCTCATCCTTCGACGGATCAAGCATGGCCGCCTGATCGGTGCGATGCTCGCCGCCCTGTTTGTCGTCCCGGCCGTTCTGTTCGGCGCTGAAGGGCTGATGGGCGGAAAGATCACCAGTGGAGTGGTCGTCAAGAAGTCGGACACCGTGCAACTGGCGCGGCTTGAGCTGATTCCCCGCGTCATTCACATCTTGCGCGTCCAGGTGCGCGATGGCGGAAGGGACGGCGGAGACAACACCTTCACCCTGGCGATCGATCCGGGCCGGTTCGATCGCCTGCGCGAGGGGCAGCCTGTCCACCTGAGGCAGACCGGCCTGGGACCGGTCAGGTTCGCGCGCCTCGCCGATGGGCCAGGTTGGGCGCAGCTACCTTTCCTTGAGCTCCGAGGCCTGGGCGCGCTGGCCGCGATCGCCGTGACTCTACTCGCCGTCGGCCTGTGCCTTCTGGCGACGATCATGAGGCGCCGCGGACCTATCCTGGCGGCGGCCATGGTCGCCATCGCCCTGGCGCTGGGGCTGGACGCCGCCGCAACCTGGCCTTGGTGGATGCCCCGCCCCACCGACGGATCGGCCAAGGTGATCGACATACGCACCGTACGCCAGGCGCTGATCGGGTACGGGTCGCATCCCCGACGTAGCAAGCTCGTCACCCTGCCCACGCCCTATGACGAGGTCACGCTGCAGCTCACCCCGGCGCCGGGCGCCGATCCGGTCCTCGTCGTCGACCGGGTCGACAAGGGCTCGGGCGGCGACCTTGCGATCGGCGGAATCGCGAGCGTCGCCTACGCCGTGTCGTCGCCCCGCGATGCGCGCCTCAGGCAGGGGACCAGGACCTACGCCATGAACGCCTATGCAAGCCGATTGGGCGCCATGGCCGTCGACGTTGGCCTTGGAGTCCTGGTGCTCCTGGGGATCGTGCTGGCCCTGTCCCGCCTGCGACGTCGCCGACCTCACGCCGAAGTCGTGTCTGGGTGACGGGAACAGGCGCCGTGACCGTGACCGCCGAGCGCCCCCTCAGTCTCTATGACGAGCTCGCGCGAAGGCGGCGAGCCGGCTGGCTCTACTCGGTCCTCTGCCTGGTGGTCGCGAGCGCTCTTGGCGTCGTGCTGAGTTCGATCGTCACGCCGATCCTTCTGCTGATCTCGGGTCTGACGCTGAAACTCGCTGGACGGCTCGGCGTCTCGCCTGGCCTCGCGGCGCGCGGTTCGGACGCGATCCGCGGCTGGGCGCGCTACCAGCTCGCAAACTTCGGCGAGCTCCTGGCCGCCGTCGGCAAGCTCCACGCGCCGAGCGGATTTGCCTTGGTCATGAGTCCGCTCGCGCCTGTCGACAGTCGCCATTCCGGCTCTCATCGTGGGAGTCCTCGTCTGGTTCGGCCTGCGCGGCCTCAACCTCCGGTCCGGCGGCGCGGACCTCGTCGAACGCCTGGCGGCGCGCGCGCCCAATCGGAGCGATCCCGAAGAGCGACGGCTAGGCGACCTTGTCGAACAGGTGGCCATCGCGGCCGGCGCTCCCACCCCCGGCCTGTTCATGATCGATCAGGCGACCGTCAATGCGGCGGCCATCGGAACCTCGCCCAGGAACGCGATCATCCTGGTGACCCGCGGGCTCGTCGACTCCCTCGACCGAGCCGAGACCGAAGCCACGATGGGCCGGCTGATGGCTACGATCTGCGCCGGCGACCTGCGCGTCGCACAATCGATGTTCGCGGCGGTTCAGACCTTCGCCTTCTTCCTCAACGTGCTGGACCTTCCGGTGAGCCTGGGCGCGTGGCGGACCTTGGGCGGCCTGGCGCTGCTGGTCGCTTCGCCGCGCCCCGCTCCCCAGCGCATCGCCGGCCTCGTCGAGCGTCTCGACGCCAGCCGCTACGCCGACTCGATCGGCGGTGTGAAAAGACTGATCGCCAAGTTTCCCACCCAGGCGCTCGGGGTCATCGTCACCGCACCGCTCGTCCCGTTCATCGTGATCAGCGGACTGTTCAAGACGGCGCTATTCCTCTGGACGGCGTTCTTCCTTGGACCGCCGCTGGGGCTGGTCTGGCGCAATCGCTGCCTTTGGTCGGACGCCATGGCGGCGCGGCGCAACCTCGACCCGGAGGCCCTCGCCAGCGCCTTGGGAAAGATGACCGCCGTGCCGGCGGGGGCGGAGTCGCGGGCGTATCTCTTCGTCGGCGGGCAGGCGACGAAGAAGCGTGCAGTGGCCGACCGGCGGTCCATGACCCTGGCGCTCGCGCCATCGACGGCATTGCGTATTCGGCGGCTGGCGGCGCTGGGGTCCGATCCCCTTCGGGCGGGGCCGCCAGCACGGGCGCCGCACCAGGTTGCAGCGACCCTCAAGGCGGCGCTGCTGTTCCTGGTCCTCCTGCCGTTAGGGCTGATCCTGGTCGCGTCGATCGGATTTCTGACCGCCATCACCATGTCCGTCGCGCTCGCTGCGGGGCTGTTGCTGGTCGCCGTCGTCGTTTGACCGGCTTCGGGGAAACCGGCTCGCCAGGGGTGAAGCGCAAATATCTATCCGCCGGGCCATCCCGCTGGACGTCAAGTTTTGCTAGATAAGGCCAAGCTGGAACGAAGGATTCGGATATGCGCTGCGAAGCCCTTGGTCTGATTTGCCTGTCCGCCACGCTGAGCATCGCCGCCGGGGCGTTTGCCGGTCCGCCGACGCCCTACTCGAAGCCCGGCCTCTGGGTGCTCCAGCAACAGACGACCAAGTCGAAGTCGACGTTCGACACCAAGCTGTGCATCGACAAGACCACACAGCAGTACCTGCTCAGTTCCGGCCAGAGCATGGAGAAGTCGATGTGCAGCCGTAACGACACGTCGGTGTCAGGCGCCACCGTGCGCACGGATTCGGTCTGCAAGATCGGCGGCTCGACCCTGACGTCGCACTCCGAGATCACCTACGCCGGGGACAGCGCTTTCCACGGCGTGACGACGGGCCACTTCTCGCCGGCGTTCATGGGCACGAGCGATACGCGATCGACCCAGGACGGCAAGTGGAGCGGCGCGTGTCCAGCCGGCATGAAGCCTGGCGACATGTACGGACCGCATGGGATGAAGCTGCATATGGGGCCGAACGGCCCGCAGCCGCTGCACTGAGCCCAACACCTGCTCAAAGGTCCCCCGATGAGAGCCTGGATCCTTCGCCTGAACCCCGCGCCCTTGGTTGGCATAGCCGCACTTGCGGGCGGCGTCGGCCTGGCCGTGTCCGCCTACGGCCAGATGGCCAGCAGGCCCCAGGCGCCGCCGGCCGCCGCCGCCACAATGGACCGCGTGGCGTTCCAGCAGTCCGAGATCACCTCCCTTGAGGCCAGGCTGAAGGCGCAGCAGCAGCAGATCGACGCCTTGAAGGCCACGATGGATGAGGAACGCGCTCAGCAGACTCCCGCCGGCTACTCGGCGGCCTTTGGCACCAAGGCCGTCTTCCTGCAGGAAGCCAGTGACGTTGCGGTGACCTACTACGTCCCGATCCATCGACGCTGACGGGCGTTCAGTAGGGCGCCAGGCCATCCGGCCCCACGGCCGAGATGTGGATCTCGTAGTAGGACCGGCAGGCGTCGCGGGCGGGCACGTCGACGTTTGAATCTCCGCTGATGAACTTTCCAGCGTTGAAGTTCTGGTTCAGCCGCTGGCTCGAATGGCTGCGATAGACGCCCCAGTCCACGACGATGCGGCTTTGCGAGACCGAAACGATGCCATAGGGGCCGGCGAACATGGTGTCGCCCGGCATGCCCTTCTCGTCGTGGCCGGAGTCGCTGGTCTGCGGCAGAGTCAGATAGAGTTGCACCGCAGCGATCTGCCAGCCGTTCTTCAGGGCGACGTTGAATCCATCCCTTCCCGGACTCGGACAGGTGACGTCCCCGCCTTCCAGCGTGCGCTTGACCATCCCCTGGCTGGCCAGGTCCCAGTAGTCCGGCCGCCAGACCTCGTTGGGCGTGATCTGAAGCGCGCGGGCGAGCTTTGGGTCGTTGTAGTTCAGGTCCATCTGGACCCGCCGGGCGACGAAACTCGACAGCGCGGCGCTGTAGGAGACGCCGAGGCTGGGTGCGACCTTCAATGTCACCTTGGTGTCGAACACCCCGCGCGTGGAGTCGGGCACGCTCGCCACGATCCGGTCGTCGGTCCAGGAGTCGACGGTCAGCGCCAGCGCGCCGCCAGGGAAACCCGGCGCCAGGAGGGTCACGCTCCCAGCCGCCGCTGAGAAGCCGAAGCCACGGATCTCGTAGGTTCCTCCCGGGGTGAAGATCGCGCTGGATTTGCCGTTGACGGCGTGGATGCCGGGCTGATGGGCGAGCGCATCCTGGCTAACCCCCACCTCGTGGTCGGTGCTCGAACCCCGATGCGCCCTCGCGGCCTGGCCCGCCGTGAATCCGCCGTTCGGCGCCGACCCGCGGACATAGGCGTTGGCTTGGTCACGGACTTGTCGCGGCTCATCCAGCAGGGCCTGGGCGTCGGCGGGCGTTGCGCTCGCGGCCAGGATCGGCGCGCGCTTTGGCCCCTCCGTCGACGCCTGGTTCGCAGGCCTCGCCGGTCCGGTCGTGGCGGCCCCGGGGCGCAGGATGACGGACGATCCGGCTGTGCGCGCCCTGACCTGGGCTGCGCAGGGGTGCGCTGCCTGCACGAGGAGCAAGGCCGTCGCGCCGGCGATCCCGATCAAGGCTCTCGTCACCGCGGCCAACCCCACGCAGCCCATGCCTGATCGACACCATAGCGGGTCCGGACGGCCTGTCGAACGGCCGAGGTCGAGCTTCGCCCGATTGCCGGGTCGCCTCAGGTCACGTCTTGCATGGCCAACGTAGCATTTGCTTGCAAAAAATGCTTGCAAGCTTACCCTCCTGCGGCCATCATGCTTGCATGAACAGCAAGCAGAGGAAGACGCTCAGGGCGGTGTTCAGGGACCCGGTGTCCGGAACGATCGACTGGGCCGATATCGAAAGCCTGCTGCAGGCTGCTGGGTGTGAAACGGTGGAAGGATCGGGCTCGCGTGTCCGCTTCGCGCGGGGCGAGGAAGTCGAGGCGTTTCATCGTCCCCACCCGGACAAGGAGGCAAAGCGATATCAGGTCCGCGACGCCCGCGCGTTCCTCATAAGGATTGGAGTGAAGCCATGAGCGCGATGACTTACAACGGATACGCCGCCCTGGTCGAATATGACGACAAGGACGAGCTCTTCTTCGGCAAGATCGCCGGCATTCGTGACGGCGTCGGCTTCCATGCCCAATCGGTCGCGGAGCTGAAGGCTGCCTTCCGCGAAGCCGTGGACGACTACATCGAAACCTGCGCCAGGGTCGGGAAGAAGCCGCAAAAGCCGTACTCCGGGCAGATCATGGTCAGGGTCGATCCCCAGGTCCATGCCAACGCGGCCATGGCTGCCGAGCTGTCAGGTAAGAGCCTCACGAAGTGGACGGAGGAGAAGCTCCGCGAGGCGGCCGAGCGCGAGCTCCACACCTGATCAGACCGAGTGGGCCGCGGTCAGGCATGGCTTTGGCCAAATCGGAAGCTCGACACGGTCATGCCGCCCATGAAGCCGTCCTCGTGGTAGAAGCATGCCCCGTCGTCCCCTTCGGCCGCGCCCACCGCCACCATCAAAGGCAGCAGGTGGTCTTCGCGGGGATGGGCCACTCGGGCTGAGGGAGCAGTGCTCCACGATGCCAGCCGCTCACGTCGCTCCGCCGCGGAGGATCCCACGAGCGTCTCCTGCAGCCAGTCGTCGAACTGGCGAGACGGGGCGGCGGCGCTGCGGTCCATCCGGCGCAGGTTGTGATAGCTGAGGCCGCTGCCGATGATCAGTACGTCCTCGCTCCGCAATGGCGCCAACAGGCGTCCGACGTGGACGTGGGCCCGCGGATCGAAGTTCGCCTTCAGTGACAATTGCACCACCGGGACGTCGGCCTCGGGATAGAGCGGCTCCATCACGGTGAAGGTCCCGTGGTCGAACCCGCGTTCCCCGTCGCTTCGGCAGGCGATCCCGCCCGCTCCCAGCAAGGCCAGGATCTGTGCCGCGAGCTCGGGCGAGCCGGGCGCCTTGTACTGGACCTGATAGGTGTGCGCGGGGAAGCCGTAGTAGTCGTAGACCATCGGCGGACGAGGGTTGGTCGAAACCGCGAACTCGGGGCATTCCCAGTGGCCCGAGATCATCAGGATGGCCCGGGGCCGCTCGCCGATCTGGCGTCGGATGTCGACGATCGACGCCTCGAGCTTGTCGAACGTACTGCCGAACTCCTCCTTCATATAGGGCCAGGGTCCGCCCCCATGGGACAGGAAGTATGTGGGCAGACGTGATGGAGCCGTCATTCGATCCTCGGACAGGTCGGGCGTGCGCCGGACAGGGCTTCACCGCTCCGCCCCCGCGGAAGGATCGGATAGCGCCAGGAGGCGGAAACTCAAAGGCTCCGGCGCTAATGCCGGGTCTGGCTGCTGGCGAGGGCCAGTGCGAGGGCGTCGGGACCGTAGGGCTTGGCCAGCAGGCGGCTGCCCGGGTAGAGCTGGAGCAGGTCGGTGGTGCCATAACCGGTCGAGAACAGCAGGGGCACCTGGCGCCGGGCGAACATGTCGGCGACGGGCAGGATCACTTCGCCCTTGATGTTCACATCGAGGATGGCGAGGTCGACCGCCGGCATCGTCTCGGCCCACGACAGCGCCTCGGCGATGCTGTGCGCCTCGCCGACGACGGCGCAGCCCAGTTCGGCGAGCATGTCCTTGATCATCAGCGCGATCAGGGAGTCGTCCTCCACCAGGAACACCTGGAGACCGTGAACGTCGGGGATGCTTCGGTTCATGTGAGCGGTCCGCGCGGATGAGGATCATCCGACAGATGCACAACCAGTGACTAACAAAATCGAAAAGCTGCAACCCAAAGAATTCAGCTAGCCGAGCTGCGCCTATTGCTACGCTTGATCTGAAATCCATGAGCCAAGGTCGGGCCAGCGCCTCAACGAGGTGCGTGTGCCGCTCATCGCGCCGGAGCGCGTCCCGGCCGAACCTTAACCTTGATCAAAAATGTACAATTGGCGGGGGGCGGCCCCTCCCTATGCTGCAGCGCGGCAGGAGCGCCGGAATCTGGGGGCTTGGATGGGCGGCGATATCGGCCGCGGGTCGTTGGCGACGCTGGTCGCGCCGACGATGGTGCGTCGCAAGTCTTGGTTGCTGAACACGACGGGCGGGGTGCTCGCCAGCCTGCTCGCCATGTCCGGGGGCGGCGCCTGGGCGCAGCAGATCGTCTGCCCGGGCGGCGGTGGCGGCGCTCAATACACCTGCAACGTGACCATTTCAGCGGGCGTCTCGGCGCCATCGACGCCAGTCCTGCTCGCCAACGCCACCGGCGGCTCGCTCATCAACCTGACCTCCGGCGCCGGGACCTTCGCGGCCATCGGCAACGGCTCGGCAGGCATCCAGACCACCGAGATCGGCACGCTCTACTACGCCTTTGACGGCCAGGGCTTTCCCAACGGCTTCCACTCCCTGCCTGGCGGGACGCAGCTGACGTCCGACAACACCATCACCACGGGCGGCGTCTACGCCCCGGGCATGCTGCTGCAGACGTTCGGCTCGACCGGACAGAACGGATCGGGCGGCAGCCTGTTCAGCGGCGGATCCACTGGCCAGCCCGGCGGCGCCGCCGGCTTCATCCAGGCCCTGTGGAGGGGGCCGCTGATCCAGACCCTCGGCTTCGAGAGCCCGGGAATCTATTTGCTTGCCCAGGGGGGCGACGGCGGCAGTGGCGGCG
>FTHA01000639.1_pt1 | contig 17045 bp, 11 predicted proteins | sample 1640771 | NCBI WGS metagenome assembly FTHA01 (sample SAMEA3914789, study PRJEB12502) | metagenome | biome: forest; material: soil | place: Canada | collected 2011-07-03 | depth 0.3 m | reverse complement strand
GGGTCCCGGAGAGGACGTCGGGTTCGGCTCACAACTGCTCGAGCGGCTATCGGCGCAACTCGGGGGATCGGTCGCGCGACGATGGGGTGACGACGGCCTGACCGTCACGCTTTTGATCGGGCCTGGACGAACGGCGGCGGCCGTTACGGGTCAGCGCCAAGCGCAAACCCGATGATGATGGCGGATCCAGCATACTCGTCGATGCCCCCAGTGACGGCGCCAGCCGTGACGCTCGTAGCGATCTCCGTCGTGGCGCTCGCGAGCGGACTGATCGCGCCGCTGATGATCCTGCCCTGGGCTGAACTGCGCCGAAGCTGAGCCCGCCAAGGCCAGGCACGACGCCACAATGGCGCCGGCGAGGAGTCGATTCATGGAGCCCTCCCTGGGTGATGCAGACGATGAGCCGACGAACGTAGCGTCGACGTTCTGCTAAACGCCTGGGAGGCTGTATCGGCTCCGCTGGCTCACGCGGCGACAGGCAGTTCGTCGCCGATCACCGCAAAGCCCGCCAAAGTGGCCTCGCCGAAGGTGTTGGCTATGGCGACGTCGGTAGCGTCGCGGCCACGCGCTATCAGAACGCGGCCGACGCGCGGACGGTTGTTGCGGGCATCGAAGACGTACCATCGTCCGCCGAGATAGACCTCGATCCAGGCGCAGAAGTCCGGTGGTGGAACCACTGGCACGCCGATGTCGGCCATGTAGCCGGTGCAATAGCGGGCCGGGATGTTCATGCACCGGCAGAAGGCGGCCGCCAGATGGGCGTAGTCGCGGCAGACGCCGATGCGCTCCTGATAAGCCTCCCAGGCGCTCCGAGTGGGGCGCGCCAGCGCGTAGTCGAAGCGGATGTGATCGTGCACGAAGTCTATGATGGCCTGGACCCGGGCCCATCCGAGGGGCGTGTTCCCGAACAACGACCAGGCGATCTCGCTCAAACGGTCCGTCTCGCAGTAGCGGCTGCCCAGGAGGTATATCAGGGCCTCGTCGGGGAGCAGCTCCGCGGGGCTTTGGACGGCGTCCGGAGCATAGTCGTCCACCCTTCCGTCGTCGCGGATGATGAAGTCGGCCGACACAACGAACCGGCCAGCGGGGGCCACCACCCGACTGCATATGTTGCCGAAGCCGTCGATGTACTGGCGCACGTCGACCATAGGGTCGGTGCGCACCCAGTCCGGCGTCTCCAGATCCTGCCTGCGCGAAGGGTGGACGCTCAGCATGAGCATCATCGGGACGGGATTGGGGCAGTCGTAGGCGATCTCGAAGCCAGTCCTTATGCGCATCGGGGTCTCCAGACTTTGCCGGCGTGGGCCATGCCAATGATCACGCCCGGCGCAGGTTCCCACAACGGGGCGATCAGTCGGCCTTGCGCGGCGATCGAGCTCCAAGTCCGTCGTTTCCGCCCAGGTTACGGGCAGCGTCTGATCACATGCTGTCGTCGAAGGGCGGCGGAAGCCGGCCCGACTTGAACAGGATCGTCGGATCGTCGTCGTAGTCGCCCATCTCGACATCAGCGGAGGCGGCGAAGGCGACGACTCCCAGTCTCAGCGGGGCCAGGCGCTCAGCCTTGCGGCGCGCCTCCTCAGCGGACTTGCAACCGACCTGCTGTTCCGCCTTCAGCCCCTTGCCCCGGCCTGCGACGTAGGACTGAACGATGTAGACGGTTTCGCGGGACATGGACTCCCAGACGCCCTCCCGGGCCGCCAGTCAAGGGCGAGCGGCCAGTGAGGTGAATTTGACGTTCGCTCGATGATCGGGGCAGGCGCGGTGGCGAACGTCAAATTCGTAAACCTCACTAGAATCATACCTTTGCTAGTGTCCTTGTCGTGTCTGACGTTCATTCGACGCCGCCCCAAGCGATGACGAACGTCAGACGCGGGATACTAGTGGCCGGCCGCCCGGCCGCGGCAGGGACGGCCCCAGCTCGTCCTCGGGGACGACATCGACTTCAACGGTCAGGGTCTGTTCGCCGGGCGCCAGGATAACGCCGTCTATCGGGGCGACGTCGGAATAGTCGCGCCCGATGGCCAGCACGATGTGATCGTCGCGGACCAGCGTGTCATTGGTCGGGTCGAAGCCGATCCACCCCGCCTCGCGCCCGCACCACGCCGACACCCAGGCGTGGGTTGCGTCAGCCCCGGCCAGCCGCGGACGACCCGGAGGGGGAACGGTGCGCAGGTAGCCGCTGACGTAGGCGGCCGGCAATCCGAGGCCCCGCAAGGCGGAGATCATCACGTGGGCAAAGTCCTGGCAGACGCCGCGTCGCGCCTTGAATGCCTCCGCGGGAGGCGTCGAGACGGTCGTGGCCTTCGAGTCGTAGGTGAAATCGGTGTGGATGCGGGTCATCAGCTCGGCCGTCGCTTCGGCGATCGGCCTTCCGGGGCTGAAGCTGCTCCGGGCGTAGTCGGTGATCTCGGCGGTGAGCGGGGTGCGGCGGGTCGGATAGAGGAATACGGCCGGATCGTCGGGACCGGCGCCGGCCATGGTGAAGCTCTGCTCCCTGATGCTCTCCCAGGCCGCCGTGGCGGCCAGCGGCTGCAGCGGCGGCGGATGGACGTCGACGCGGGAGCTGGCCTCGATGACCAGCGTGCGGTGAGGTTGATCGACCAGGACCGTCAGCGTCTGCTCGCCGAAGGGGCCAGTCCGCTGGACGCTGTCGGCCGGCTTGGGCTGGACGGTCACCAGGCTCGCGATCAGCGTCTGTTCGGCCGAGGATCGCGGTGTCAGGCGCAGGACGCACCGGGCGAAGGTGACCTCGGCCCGATAGCGGTAGGTCGTCCTGTGCCACACACGGTAGATCACGCCAGCGCGGTCAGCTTGACGGTCGGCACCGCACTGGCGCCGTTCAAGAAATAGCGGTCAGCAACCGCCCCCGAGAGGCGCATCAGAGCCTGTTCGAATCCCAGCATCTTGTCGGCCTCGAGATCCGCTGCGCTCTCTATCTCCACCTGAGCAGCAAGGGCGAGGAGGACCTTGGCGGGGTCTTCCAGCATGCCGTCTTCCTGTAGCGAGGGCAGGGCGGAGAGATGCTCCTTCAGGGTGGCGACCTGATAGGCCAGGGAGCGTGTGTTGAAGGGATCGAGCACGACCATGTCGCGGACCGGCGTGAGGGCGAGCCCGACGATGTAACGGGCGCGGTAGGTGATCTGGCTGTCGGCCAGGTCGAGCAGCAGGTCCAGGTCGTCGATCGTCGCCTCGTCGTGCGCGAATGAGCGAGCGTACCGGCAGGCGTTGATGCCGCGCTCAATCCGCCGGCCCATGTCGAGGAAGCGCCATCCGGCCAGCCGGTTCATGTTCTCCTGCGCGAGGCCGGACAGCGCCGCCAGATCCTGCAGCGCGGTCTCGACCTGCTGCAGCGCTTCGGCCTCCGACAGGGGCTCCTCGGAGCCCTCGATCAGGCGGCTTTCCAGGTTGAGCAGAAGGGTCCAGAAGTCGGCGGACAGGCGCTCGCGCAGGCTCGAGGCGGTGCGCCGTGCCGCCCGCACCAGATAGACGACGGAGCCGAACGCGCTCTGGTCATGCAGGGTGTCGCGCGCCGCCGCCAGGGCCCGAACTCCCAGCGCTTCCTCGTCCAGGGCGCCCCAAGCGATGAGCAGCTTCTGCAGGCCGACCAGGGTCTCCCCGGCGCTGTGCAGGGCCGAGTCGGAGTCCATCAGGCTGGTGCACAGGCTACGCACGAGACGCAGGGTGGCCTCCGCGCGCTCAAGGTAGCGGCCGAGCCAGAACAGGTTGTCGGCGGCCCGACTGGGCAGGCGGCCGAGGATCCGCCGGACCTTCACATCATCCTGGCTGGCCAGCAGGGTGATGCGCTCAACAGGCCTGTCGGCGATGACCCAGACGTCGGCGGTGCGGGCGTCGCCGCCCATGGAGATGGCGCGGACGTCGGGGCGGTCTGACGTGCGGCAGAATCCGCCGGGCATGATGCGCATGCCGTCCGGCGTCCAGGTCGCGTAGACCCGCAGCACGAAGGGCGCTGGCTCGAGCCGACCCTCGCGAAGGACCGGCGTCGTCGACAGCCGAACCACTTCCTGGCCAACGAAGTCGCCGGGCCGGTCCTGGAGATGCTGCACGAAGGCCGCCCTCTCCTCGGGGGAAAGATCGGCGATCAGGCGGGGCTTGGAGAAGGTCCCGTCCTGCCGCTGGACGTTGAAGGCGGGAGCGACGACCAAGTTGTCGAGATTGGCTTCCACCATGGCCCGCTCACTCGGCTGGCCGCACCACCAGGTCGCGACGTTCGGGGTCTTCAGTTCTTCGCCCAGCAGGCGGCGGCAGAGCCTGGGCAGGAAGCCCAGCAGGGCCTTGGACTCCAGCACACCGGACCCCGGCATGTTCAGCACCGCCACGCCCCCGCTGCGGATCGCCTCCAGCAGACCTGGCGTTCCCAGGTGCGAAGCGCTGTTGAGCTCGAGCGGGTCGATGAAGTCGGCGTCGACCCGACGCAGGATCACGTCCGCACGCTTGAGGCCGGCGATGGTGCGGACGTAGACGCGGCCGTTGCGGACGACCAGGTCGTCCCCCTCGACCAGCAGGAACCCCAGATACCGGGCCAGATGCGCCTGTTCGAAGTAGGTCTCGCTGAATGGACCCGGCGAGAGCAGGCAGATGCGGGGATCGTCGCGGTCGCCGCTGGCGGCCAGTCCCTTGCGCAGTTCGTCGAAAAAGGGCGCCAGGCGCTGGACGTTCATGCTGTTGTAGAGGTTGGGATAGGCGCGCGAGAGGACCAGGCGGTTCTCCAGCGCATAGCCGGCGCCCGACGGCGCCTGGGTCCGGTCATCCAGCACCCACCAGCGGCCGTCCGGACCGCGGCCGAGGTCTGCCGCGTAGACCTGGAGATATCGCCCGCCTGGGGGTTTGACCCCCTGCATCGCCCGAATGAAGTCTGCGCTTCCGGTCAGAGCCGCTGCAGGGATCGATCCATCGGCGATGAGGGACGCTTCGCCGTAGATGTCCTGCAGCAGGGCTTCCATCAGCGTCGCGCGCTGTTCCACGCCGGCGGCGATCTGCCTCCACTCCGCCTCGCCGAGGATCAGGGGCATGGGGCTGAGCGGCCAGCTTCGCTCGGTTTCCTCGCCATAGACACGGTAGGAAACGCCTGTGTCGCGGATGTGCCGCGTGGCCAGGCTGAAGCGACTGACGAACTCCTCTTCGGGATATTCGGCGATACCGCCGAGGAAGCTCAGCCAGTCGTTGCGCGGGCGGCCCGTCGCATCCATCAGCTCGTCCGGGATGCCGGACAGCGGACGATAATTCCGCAGCCAGCCCGACAGGCGGGCGGCGGCAGACTGGGGAAGGTCCCGCGGATCGCGGGTCACGCTGGCGATGTCAGCGTCCAACCGGCGTCCTCAGATCCAGCGTCATCGGAAACTCTCCCATCACCTCCGGCGGCGGCGGAGACACCACACCAGGGCTGTGGCCTTGCTCCTCGAACCGGGCCTTGCGGCGGGCCTGGGCCTCGTAGGAGTTGACCGGGAAGGTATCATAGTTGCGCCCACCTGGATGCGCGACGTGGTAGACGCAGCCGCCTAGCGACCGGCTGTTGCCGCGATCGATGATGTCGAAGGTCAGCGGCGCGTTGACCGGGAGGGTCGGATGCAGCCCGCTCGGCAGCTTCCAGGCCTTGTAACGCACGCCCGCGACCGCCTGCATCGCCACGCCGGTGGCGGTCATGGGCAGGGCGCGACCGTTGCAGGTGATGACGTGGCGCTCGGGACTGAAACCGTTGGCCAGCACCTGCAGGCGTTCGACCGAGGAGTCGACGAACCGGACCGTGCCCGAACCCGAGCTCTCCTCGCCCATGACATGCCAAGGCTCAAGCGCATGGCGAAGCTCAAGCGAGACGCCGCCATACTGGACCGCGCCGTGCACCGGGAAACGGAACGCCCGCTGGGCCTCGTACCAATGGGGGTCGAAGCCATAGCCCGCGCGGTTGAGGTCCTTCAGCACGTCCAGGAAGTCGGCCCAGACGAAGTGCGGCAACATGAACCGGTCGTGGAGAGCCGTGCCCCAGCGCACCAGGCGGCCTGATTGAGGCTCGCGCCAGAACCAGGCGATGAGCGAGCGGATCAGCAGCTGCTGGGCTAGGTTCATGCGCCCGTCCGGCGGCATCTCGAAACCACGGAATTCCAGCAGGCCGAGCCGGCCGGTTGGTCCCTCCGGTGAATAGAGCTTGTCGATGCAGATCTCGGTGCGGTGGGTGTTGCCTCCGGCGTCGGTCAGCAGGTTGCGCAGCAGGCGGTCGACGAGCCACGGCGCGGGGGCTTCCTCGCCGCCGGGCGGCGGGATCATCCCGAGGGCGATGTCGAGCTCGTAAAGCGCATCGTGCCGGGCTTCGTCGACGCGGGGCGCCTGGCTCGTGGGTCCCACGAACAGTCCCGAGAACATGAACGAAAGGGCAGGATGGCGCTGCCAGTAGAGCAGCAGGCTCTTGAGCACATCCGGCCGGCGCAGGAACGGCGAGTTCTCCGGACTTGAGCCTCCGAGCACGACGTGGGCGCCGCCGCCAGTGCCCGTGTGCCGCCCGTCGATCATGAACTTGTCGGCGCCCAGACGGCAGGCCCGGGCGTCCTCGTAGATGCCGGTGGTGATTGTGACGGCCTCGCGCCAGCTGGCGGCCGGGTGGACGTTCACCTCGATGACGCCCGGGTCGGGAGTGACCTTGAGCACGTCCAGCCGCCGGTCGCCGGGAGGCGCGTAGCCTTCGATCCGGACCGGCAGGCCGTCGGCCGCGACATCCAGCTGGGCGACGAGCTCGAGGTAGTCTTCCAGCCGAGCGATGGGCGGCATGAAGACGTAGATCGCGCCGCCGCGAGGCTCGATCGAGATGGCTGTGCGCGCCGGAGGGGTCTTGCCTTTCCGAGCTGCCGGCGTCGGCGCAGCGGGGGCCTGGTAGACCTCGTCATAGTCCGGCAGCACCCCGCGTTCTTCGTAAGGATCGAGGGGCGTGATGTGGGGGTAGTCCTTCGGCTTAAGGACCGGGAGGCCATCCAGGGGCAAGCGAAGGCCGACTGGAGAATCGCCCGGCAAGAGGTAGAGGCGCCCGCGCCTGAAACGCCACAGCTCGCTGAGCCAGCCCTCGCCTTCGTCCCGGGTGACGGCGCGGCGGAGCGGCAGGACATAGCCGACGGGCTTGGAAAGTCCCCCTTCCATGGCCTTGCGCAGAGTGGCTCGGGATGGCTCGTCATCGATACCGGATTCATCCAGGTCGACCCCCGGCGGAAGGTCGGCTTCGGCCTTGATCCAGTGGAGCGGATCCTCGCGCGCCGGCAGGATGTGGGCCGGATCGACGCCGAGGCGAGTGGCCAGGCGGGTGGCGAGCGCGAGAGCCTGGGCGGCCGTCGCCCGGGTCTTGCCGCTGGGCTTCTGCTCGGGGGCCACTCCCCGCCAGATCGGCAGGCCGTCGCGCCGCCAGTAGAGTCCCAGCGCCCAGCGCGGCAGGGGCTCGCCCGGATACCACTTGCCCTGGCCGAAATGCAGCATGCCGCCAGGCGCGAAGCGATCCTTGAGGCGGGCGAGGAGCGCCTCCGACATGGAGAGCTTGGTTGGGCCGGACGCGTCGGTGTTCCACTCGGGAGACTCGAAGTCGTCCACGGAGACAAAGGTCGGTTCCCCACCCATGGTCAGGCGCACGTCGTGGGACTGCAGGTCGGCCTCGACCCGGTCGCCGAGGGCGTCGAGAGCCGCCCAGTCCTGGTCCTCGAACGGCCGAGTGATCCGGATCGGCTCAACCAGGCGCGAAACGTTCATCTCGAAGGAGAACTCGGTCTCCGCGGTTCCAGCCATGCCGCTGATGGCGGCGGAGGAGCGGTAGTGCGGAGAGGCCGCCAGCGGCAGGTGTCCCTCGCCGCAGAGCAGTCCGGAGGTGGCGTCGAAGCCGATCCAGCCCGCGCCGGGGATGTACGCTTCCGCCCAGGCATGAAGGTCGCAAAAGTCGGTGCGGGTTCCCAGCGGCCCCTCGACGGGATCGATGTCGGCCTTGAGCTGGATCAGGTAGCCGGAGACGAAGCGTGCGGCGAAACCCAGGCGGCGCAGCAACTGGACCAGCAGCCAGGCGCTGTCGCGGCAAGAGCCGGAGCCGAGGGCCAGGGTCTCGTCCGGTGTCTGGACGCCGGGCTCCATCCGAACGAGGTAGCTGACGCGGCGGGAGATCTCGGCATTGAGGCCGACCAGGAAATCGACGGTGCGCTGGCCGGCGGGGGCAAGTTCCGCGACCGCGGCCGTAAGCAACGGGCCGTCTTCATCAAGGGTCAGGTAGGCGGAGAGGTCGCCTTTGAGTTCGTCGTCGTAGCTGAACGGCAATGTCTCGGCGTAAGGCTCGACGAAGAAGTCGAACGGATTGATCACCACCATCTCGGCGGTCAGGTCGACGGTGACGCTGAACTCTCGGGTCCGTTCTGGGAAGACCAGGCGCGCCAGCCAGTTGCCGTGGGGATCCTGCTGCCAGTTGATGAAGTGGACCGACGGCGTGATCTTCAGGGAGTAGCTGGAGATGCGCGTGCGGCAGTGGGGCGCGGGCCGAAGCCTCACCACCTGCGGCCCCAGATCCACCAACCGATCGTAGCGGTATCGGGTCACGTGGTGGAGGGCTGCGACTGTCGACAAGGAAGTCTCCTGGCTCGATGGGCGCCGAGCTCTGCCGGTGTGGTCAAGACGGACCGATCCGCCGCACCGCCGGCAGGCGCGCTGGAGCGCCCCTCAATCGATCATCGGCCGATATTCAGCCAGATGCATCGGCCGATGGCGCGTTCCAGCCGCATGGCGCCGCTTTTTCGACCGCAGCGCCTCAATCCGAAGCACCACGGCGGGGCCATCTGTCAGAAAGCCGCACCGACTACTCCGCCGCCTTGCCGCTCCGTGCAGCTTCTTCGGCGGCGTGCTTGTCCAGGGCCAGCTGAGTGGCGGCGCGGGAGGCGCCGCTGAAGGTGTCGCGGTTGTCGCCCATCCAGTCATAGGAAGCGGCGCGGCGTTCGTTGCGGCCGGCGAACTTGGGCATGACGTTGCGGGCGAACAGCTCGAAGGACTTCTTGGTCGCATCGAAGTCCGCCCAGTTCTGGCCGAGGATCAGTATGCAGCCGAAACCGCCGGTCTTCTGCCAGTAGCGCTCCAGCTGCTCGACGGCGTCGTCAGGCGTGCCGATCACGGCCGAATGGTTGGCGATCATCTCGTCGATCGGGCCGAGCCCGATGCTGGCCGGGCCGAGCGCACTGACCTGGTAGGAATAGCCGACCCACTTTTCCCAGCCCCACTTCAGGTCGTCGATGGCCTGCTGGCGGGTTTCGGCGATGTGGAAGGGGGCCATGAGGCGAAGGGCGCCACGGTCCATGACCCGACCGTTGGCCTCGGCGGTGCGGCAGGCGATCTCCCAGTTCACGTCCAGCGCGTCATAGCCCTGGCGGCTGGCGGCAGAGACGCAGAGCATGCCGAGATCGAAGCGTCCGGCGAGCTTGGCGCCGTTGGGGGTGATGGTGCTGGTGGCCGCCAGGTGCGGGCGGCGGTTGGCGTAGGGCTTGAGCTGCAGGCGTGCGTTGTTCAGCTCGAACCAGTCGCTCTTGCGCGTGACGATCTCCCCGTCGAGCAGGCGAACGATGATCTCCACCGCCTCGGCCATGCGGTCGCGCTGGGTCTCGGCCTTGATGCCGAGCATCTGGGCGTCGGAGTTCAAAAGGCCAGGCCCGAACCCGAACATGGCCCGTCCGCGGGTCTGGTGGTCCAGCTGCAGGATCCGCCCGGCGACGGTATAGGGGTGATGGTAGGGCAGGGAGATGACCCCGGTCCCGAGCCGGATCCGCTGCGTACGTTCCGCCGCAGCGGCGATGAACATCTCAGGCGAGGCGATGATCTCGAAGCCGCCGGAGTGGTGCTCGCCGATCCAGGCCTCGTCGAACCCTAGCCGGTCCAGGTGTTCGATCAGCAGCATGTCGCGCTCGATGCAGAGCGTCGGGTCCTCATCGAGCGGATGGAATGGGGGCAGGAACGTTCCGCAACGCAGGCTGGCTCGCTCGACCATGGTTGGCGTTTCCCTTCAGTGGCGCGGGACTCCGAGCGCCCGTCGGCGCCTGCCAAACGGCCGTCTGGAGGCCGCTTGTCAAGAGCCGGCGGCCCGGGCCGCCGGATGGGGTTCGCGAAAAGCCGCCCGGCGCCAGCAACAAACTGTCACGAAATCGGCGCTTCAGTAACTATGAAGCTACCTCGCGGCGGTCGCAAGCAGTTCTGCGGCCGTGTGAATGTTGTTTGCAATTTTCGTGACATGTGGCGGACATGAAAGCTATCGGTATCCTGAGTGGTGTTCTGGTTTGCTCTGCGAGCGTCATTGCCCTTGGGGCGGCTGCGAAAGCCCAAGAAGCCGATCAATCGAACACAGTGAGCGGTGTGGTGGTGACGGCCCCCCGGCAAGAAGTCGCGGCGCGGGCCGAGCAACTGAAGGCGCCCAATCTCATCGACGTACAGTCGGCGGAGACGATCGCCAAATACCCCGATTTCAACGCGGCAGAGGCGTTGGGGCGCATACCGGGGATCTCGCTATCGAGCGACACGGGCGAGGGCCGGTTCATAAACATCAGGGGTATCGACGGCAACCTGAACGGGGCGACCTACGGCGGGGTCCCGCTGCTCAACACCAATCCGAGCGGGACGGTGTTCGGCTCTGGACGGGCGGTGGAGTTCGACACCATCCCAACGGGTGCAATCGACGGGCTGATCGTCACCAAGACCGGGATGCCTGACCATGAGGCGGAAGGCCTGGGAGGCCAGATCGAGCTGACTCCGCGGTCCGCCGCCAAGCTGATGAAGCCGTTCGTGGAGGTGACCCTCGGGGCAGGCTATGAGCCGATGCAACAGCATGGGGGGCCCTACAACGCCGAGTTGGCGGTCGGTGGCAGGTTCGGCTTCGACGGCGGGCGACTGGTGATCGAAGGGCGAGGCTCCGAGCCGCCCGTCCGCGCAGGCTGGATCTCCAACCCGACGCCGTTCTCCTTCGTGTTGACCGCTTCACGCCGCGATGACTTCCGCGGCTTCGACGACCTGGAAGCGGACTACATCGACGACCCCAGCCTGGGCCCCGCCTTCGACAAGGCGTTCGTCGACCTGCAGATGCGGCGATACAACTACCATCGCCGCCGTTTCGGCCTCGGCGGCGAGTTCGATTTCCAGCCCAACGACAGCCACAGCTACTACGTCCGCGCCAGCATCGCTGGCTACACGGAATCCGCCCAGAAGAACCGCCTGACCTATGACGACCTCGATGGAGGCCCGCCGACGATCGATCCGTCCAACGCCAACGGGTTCACCACCACGTCCAGCCTGACGATCAAGGGAACCGACGAACAGGAGACCCACCGCAACCAGGTCTATGTCGTCGGCGGACGGGATGACTTCGGAGGTTTGATCCTCGACTACCACGCAGCCTACAGCCGGGCGACGTTCAAGATCGGTTACAACTACGGGACGACGTTCAAGGGGCCCAAGGACGTCGCGGTGAAGTACGACAACATCACCGATCCGGACTTCCCGTCGATTTCGATCACCGACGGGACCAATCCCAACAACGCGACGCTTTACACCTTCAAGTCACTCTCGAACGGAACGGAGAACGCCGCGGACAAGGAGTGGTCCTACGCGGTCAACGCGTTCATCCCCGTGCATGTGCTGGGCGAAGGAGGCCTGAAAGTTGGCGGACAGGCGCGCCTGCGCAACAAGGTCGACACCCCGTTCACAGAGGACTTCACCGTCCCCAATCTGCTGCTGTCCGACATCTCGCAGCCCGCCATCACCGACTTCTATGCCGGTCACTACACCAATGGCGCGCAGATCGACCAGAACGCCATCCGCGCTTTGGCGAACGGCGGCGGCGCGACCTCGCCAGGCCTGGCGCAGGACGACACCGGATACTTCGACGCCCGCGAGAACATCTACGCGGGCTATGCGATGTACACGACCACCATCGGGGCCTGGGGCGTCCTGGCGGGGGTTCGGGTGGAGGCGACCAACGCGCGTTATGGGGCCTTCGAATTCGACGAGAACGGCAACGAGCTCGGCTTCGTGCGGCGCACGACCAACTACACGAACGCCTTCCCGACCGTGCAGCTCCGCTACAACATCATGCCGAACTTCGTCGCCCGGGCCACCTATTCCACCGGCATCGGTCGGCCGGGCTTCAGCCAGGTCGCGGGCGCGACCACCATCGACTTCGCCAACAACATCATCACCACATCCAACCCCGCGCTGAAGCCCACCACCGGGAACAATTTCGACGTTTCGCTGGAGTACTACCTGCCGAACGGCGGGATCCTTCAGGCCGGTGCGTTCGACAAGGAATTCGACAACTATATCGTCACGCGGACCAGCAACGGCACGGACCCGCGCCTGACGGGGGTCGTCCAGTTCATTACCTTCGACAACGTTCCATCCGCGTACGCCCGGGGGCTCGAAGCGGCGTACCATCAGCAGTTCACATGGCTGCCGGGCGTGCTGGGCGGCCTGGGGTTCGAGGGAAATGTCACGCTGGTCGACAGCCAGGTCGAGCTGCGCACCGGCGAGAAGCACCTGCTGCCCGCCACATCACGCTTCACCTATAACGTGGCCGCGTTCTATGAGGCCCATGGCCTGGACCTGCGCCTGTCAGGCGAGTACGTCAGCCACAGCCTGTTCGGCATCGGCGACTCCGCCCAGAGCGACGTGCTCCAGGACAGCAGGTTCACCCTGGACTTCACCTCAAGCTATCAGGTCAGCCCCAACTGGGCGGTCTATTTCAGCGCGAAGAACCTGACCAACCAGCCGCTGCGCTATTACGAGGGGGCGCCGAACCGGCCGATCCAGCGAGAGTTCTACGATGTGACCCTGGAGGCGGGCGTCAAGCTCCGGCTCTGATGAGGCCGATGGCTGTCCGTCCCGATCGGTCGTATGAGACTCCAACGAAAGCCCAGGACGCCGTCATGAAAACCATGCTGTCCCTGTCGCTCGCCCTGGGACTGGCCGCCCTGGCTCCAGCGGCCATGGCCGCGCCACCGGCCTATGAGATCGTAGCCCACATCAAGGGGCCTGATGGAGGCTGGGACTACGCGAGCTTCGACGCGGTTCGCCAGCGGGTCTATGTGGCGCGCTCCTATGGGGTGATGACCATCGATGCGGTCGACGGTCAGTCCAATCCTCACTTCGCCGACGGCGCGCGGGGGCACGAGGTGATGGCGATCCCGGGCGCCGACGACGTGTTGAGCACCAACAGCGGCGACAACACCGCGCGTATCTTCAGCGGCAAGGACGGTACGCTGGAGGCCAGCCTGAAGGTCGGGAACAAGCCGGACGCGGCGGCGTACGATCCCGCCTCGAAGGACGTCTTCGTCATGAACGGCGATAGCGGCGACGCCAGCATCATCGACCCCGCCGCGCGCAAGGTCGTGGGTTCCATCCCCATCGGCGGCGCGCTGGAATTCGCCGTGGCCGACGGCAAGGGCAAGCTGTTCGTCAACGTCGAGGACAAGGGCGAGGTCGCGGTGCTCGACACCCGGGCCGCCAAGCTGATCACCCGGTATCCGTTGAAGGGCTGCGTGGAGCCTAGCGGGCTGGCCTACACCCGGCAGGGCCTGTTGATCTCAGCCTGCGCCAATGGTGTCGCCAAGGTGCTCGACGCCGCCACTGGCGCGGACCTGGCGACATTGAAGATCGGCGCGCGCCCGGATGCGGTGATCTACGACGCCGATCGGAACCTGGCCTTCATCCCCTGCGGCGGCGACGGCGTCCTGACGGTCATCGCCCTTGGGGTTAATCGGTCGGCGCAAGTCGTCGGCTCCATTCCGACGCAGCGCGGCGCCCGCACAGGCGCGCTCGATCCGAAGACGGGGCGGATCTATCTGCCGACGGCGCAGTTCAATCCGCCTGCCGCTGCAGGGCAGCGACCTTCGGTGATTCCGGGGTCGTTCGAGGTGCTGGTCCTCGCGCCCGCCTCCTAAGGTCATCGCCCGCCAATCAAAGGCGCCCGGCGTCACAATTGGTTTGCGGTGCGGTGGCATCGAGGGCCCATGACCCATCGCCTGTTCCTGACGATCGCCGTGCTTCTCGGCTTGGTCGGCGCGGCCGCCGCCCGGCCGGCCGCCGACGCAGACGTGCCGCGCTATGACCACGTCGTCGTCATCGTCGAGGAGAACAAGGACTACGGTCAGATCCTCGATCGCAAGGTCGCGCCGCACTTCGCCAGGTTCGCCGCCAGATACGGAAACGCCACCCGTTTCTTCGGCGAGGTCCATCCGAGCGAGGCCAATTACGTGGCGCTGCTGGGTGGCGACACCTTCGGCATCCACGATGACGATCCGTTCTATTGCCGTGCCGGCTCGACCGACCGTCTGTGCGAGGGCGCGGCCCGGCCTGGATATGCCGATCACACGGTGCACGACGCCCATCTTGGCGAGCAACTCGAGGCTGCCGGACTAAGCTGGAAGGGCTACTACGAGAATCTGCCGGCGCCGGGCTCACTGGCGGTGACGGCCAGCGATCCGCGCTTCGACAACGGCACGCGGAAGACCGCGCTCTATGCGGCGAAGCACTCCGGCTTTGTCAATTTCGCCTCTGTGCAGGTTGATCCTCATCGGGCTGAACGCCTGGTGGATTTCCGCCAGCTCGACGCAGACCTGGCAGCCAACCGGCTTCCCAACTTTGCGCTGATTGTCCCCAACCAGTGCAACGAGATGCACGGGCTGGACGGCCCGAACGTGCCAGCGGACTGCACCAAGGCGCACCTTTCAGCCCTGATCGGGCGCGGGGACAGGGTGCTGGGCCAGTTGGTGCAGAAGATCCAGGCGACGCGCGCGTGGCGAGCGCGCGACAACTTCGCCATCGTCATCACTTTCGACGAAGGCGGGGGCAAGACGCGGGAAGGGTGCTGCGCCGTAACGCCTGACGCGCCGTCGAATTTCGGCGGAGGCCACATCCCCACCATCGTCATCACCAACCACGGCCCTCGCCGCGTGGCCGACGACACGCCCTACAATCACTACTCCCTGCTACGGACCATCGAGGACGCGTTCGGGATCGGCCAGCACCTCAGGCACGCGGCGGATACCGACAAGGGCGTGACGCCGATGGTCAGCCTGTTCCGGATCGCCCCCCGCTGAGCCGAGCGACTATTCGAGCCTGAGCGGCTTGCCGTGGGTTTCGACCCCCAGGAAGGTGTACGCTAGGCCGGCCATCAGGCAGCAGCCGGCCAGGAACAGGAAGCCGGGGACCACGGCGTGTTCCGTGGCGTGGGGGGAGACCAGCTCGCCCGCCCCAGCGATCAGGCCCAGGGCCACGGGTCCGATGATCTTGCCGACTCCCCCGGAGGCGGAGGCGACGCCGGCGGCCTGGGCGGCCACGCGCACCGGATAGAGCTCGGGCGCGTACGGATTGATGTTGGAAAAGCCGCCGTCGAAGAACAGCTCGCCCAGGGCCAGGAACAGTAGGAAGGCCGGGATCGCGCCCAGCCAGGCGTTGTGGAAGATGGCGGCCAGAGCCAGGAGGGCCGCTCCGCCGTAGCCCATCAGCATCCCCGACTTCACCCTGCCGATCCGCATGCTCAGGAACACGAAAGCGATGCGGCCGATCAGCCCGCATATGGTGATCCAGACAAAGTACCCCGCCGCCTGCTGCAGCGGCATCTTCAGGATTTGACCGGCGATTGTGGGCCCCCATAGCAGCACGCCCGTCAGCGTCGCGCCCATGCCGACCTGGATCAGCACGATGAGCCAGAAGCGCCGCTGGTCGCGCCACACCTCGCGCGGAGAGGGCCGAGGCGCCTTGGCGGCGACGACCGAGGCGCGGGTCGCCTTCCAGCGGGCGGATTCCGGAGCGACGACGGCGATGGCCAGGGCCAGCACGATCGGGGCTGCGCCGATGGCCGCGATCCCGCGCCAGCCGAACAAGGGGTAGAGGACGGCGACCACGGCCGACGCCATCACCACACCCACCGCCGCCGGGACGCCGAGGCTCGAGGTCATCAGGGTGCGAATGCGTGTCGGGGTATATTCGGTGATCAGCGCGAACTGGCTTGAGCCCGCGCCTCCATAACCCACGCCCACAAGGAAGCGGAGCAGGGCGAACATGCCCCATGCCCCTTCCGGGATCAGGGCGATGGCGCCGGCGCTGAGGGAATACAGGACGCCGCCGCCGACGATGGCGACCTTGCGTCCGAAGCGGTCGGACAGCCATCCGAAGGCCACGGCCCCGACCATGGTGCCCAGGCCCGCCGCGAAGAAGATCACCGTGCTCTCGCCATAGGTAAGGCCCCACTTGGGGGCGATGGCCGAGACCAGGAAGCTGACCACGAAGAAGTCGAAGATCTCGCAGATCAGCTGGCCCACGATCAGGCTGAAGGTGGCCCAATAGCGGGGCGTCAGGCGCGCTTCGTCTAGGGGGGCAGGAGCGGGTGGAGACGCCGGGCCGGTGGTCACCTCAGCGTCCGCTCACGGGGTTCTTGTAGTGGTAGGCGGGGACGTAGAACTCCGGATAGACCTTGTAGGCCTCGCTCGGCGGCTTGTCCGGCGGAAAGTCCGTGTACTGAGCAACCAACGGCAGACCCCCTTTGTCGAAGCCGGCATAATAGTCGATATAGTAGGTCTGATAGAAGTGCAGGCGGCTGATCTTCCAGATCCCGTCCTCCTTCACATAGGCGTTCTCGTAGGTTCCCTCGCCCCAGCGGGCGGTCTTGCCGAGCTCGCCGACCTGGATGATGGCGCGCCAGCGGGCCAGGGCGGTTTCGCCGCCCGGGGCGATGTTGATCAGGGGCTGCAGCTGCATGTGATTGAACAGCTGCCCGTCCTTGGCTGGGCCGAAGCGGTGCATGTAGGCCCGCACCCGATCCTGGCCGAGATAGACGCCGCGGCCATTGATCTCCAGCGAGCAGTCGCGGGCGAAGAGATCGGCCGCATCGTCCCAACGGCCCTTGTCGACGTAGTAGCCGTAGGCCCGCTGCAGGTTGGAGACGGCGATGTAGTCCTCGGCGGCCTGGGCCCTCTTCGACAGGGTGGCGACTTCGGCGCTGAGACGGCGGACTTCGGCTTCCAGGTCCATGGGAGGGGACTCCTTTGGGC
>FTHA01000887.1_pt1 | contig 17113 bp, 18 predicted proteins | sample 1640771 | NCBI WGS metagenome assembly FTHA01 (sample SAMEA3914789, study PRJEB12502) | metagenome | biome: forest; material: soil | place: Canada | collected 2011-07-03 | depth 0.3 m | reverse complement strand
TGGTGCGGCGGGCGACCTCGAGCTCCGCGGCGAGTTGCGCGCTTGTCTGGCGCCCGCGGTTCTGTAGCAGCAACAGGATTCGGAGCAATCGCGACGCGCGCAAGATCGTCCCTCAAACGCGACATAAGATGTCATATTACCTGGCTTACGAGCCTTGGCGAGGATCACCGGCAGCGAGGAAGGAAACCACGCGTGAACACCGTCACCTACGGCAGCGGCGAGAAGGACGATCCCTGGATCCTGAAGACCCCGTCGCTGACCTCGGACTATCAGGCCTGGCGCGACGAGACCTCGGACCCCCCGGCCCTGATCGTACAGGTGGGAGCCACCCGGCTGTCGTATCAGCTGCGCGGCGTCGGCGACCTGCTGGCCACGCTCAAGGCGCGAGGCGACTGGGTCGAGCTCGGCAACGCCGACGAGGGAAAGCCGGTCAAGGACGGGACGGTGGAGGCCTGGGCCCGCTCTGAGGACAATCCGGTGGGCGGCTACTACGGCTTGCGCAAAGGCTATCGCGGCCGCTTCGCCAACTATGTCACCCCGGTGCTGGAGCTGCTCGGCCTGGCAGAACTCGAGCACGGACCGCGGAACAACAGGGTGCGGGCGAAATAACACCCTCGAATCTCAGGTCTTCAACGGCCTTTCGATCTCGTAGACCGCCTCTGCGATCAGCTCGAGCTTCTCGCGATAGATCGCCTGCGCGTCGTGAAGACCCTGGTTGTAGTAGTGCGGCCCCAGCGTCTCGCCGATGAAGTCGAGCAGGAACACCGCGTCGAACCCCGTGACCTCAAGGTCCAGCTCGTCCTTCAGGTATCGCGTCAACGCCTGAGCGAGCGCCTCGCGCGTCTTCTTGTCGAGTTCGATCTTGGACAACGTGTGTGATCCCGTTCCGAGGAGGTGAAGGTTAGAGCGCAGCGCCCCTGACATGGCCAGGACCACGGCAATTTGCGGACCGAATGTAGTGCACGGCAGCTCTCGGGCTGGGCCGTGACCGCGCATGATCGGAGCGAAAGGGGTGGGATGGCTGGAGGTCAGAATGCTGGGCGGCAGCTCGGCGGGGAAGATTTCGAGCAGTGGGTTCGGCGCAGTGCGGCCGAGGTCGATCGTCAGAGACGCGAGACCCTAGCGGCCGGGCGGGACGCCTGGGAGGCGGCTACCAGAAGTGGACAGGACTTGGCTGCGCACACCAAGCAAGACCTATTGGCGTTGGGGCGTCGTGTCCTTGATCAGCAAGGTCCTCGATCAGAGTTGCGGCTGATCGCTCCGGCGCGGGTGGCGGCTCCGACGGCCTCGAACCGCCTTGCTCAGTCCCGGACTCAGCGCGGCTCACGCCAAATCAGAAGATGGCCTATAACCAGCCATTGGCGGACTATCGTGTTGATCATTCTCTTCCACGCGATATCGGCGCACTTGCTGCAGTTCCGGCAGGTTGGCTCGGATATCATCTGGCTGATGCACAAGATGATTTCTAACTTTGAAGACTAACTCCGAAGCGGGGTCGGCGGCACTGTTGGGCAGTGCGCCTGCGGATGGCTAGGTAGGGGGGGATAGGTGGTTACTTCCAGCTGGATCGGTGTCCAGGGCGCTGACAAGGCCGCTGTACTGAAGCAACTTGGGTTGGCAGAAGCGGAAGAGGTGGATTCCGTATACGGGGCTCGCTTCTCCTGCGCCGAACTCCCAGGTGGGTGGATCGTCGTCCACGCGAATAATCTGACCTGGGCGTCGCCGAAGCGCATCGCATCTGTCTCTGACGCCGGCTATGCGGTGGGGTGTCAGATGTCGACGGTCATCATGTTCAGCGGTGCGCAGGGATATCTGCGGGGCGAGCGCCAGTGGTCAGTGGTGCATTATCGCGACGAAAACCGGGAACTGGACGTCGCAGGTGATCCACCAGCCGCGTTCGGGCCGATCCGTGACCGGCTCACCCGGGAGCAAGAGCAGGACGACGGCGCCGATTTCATCTTTGAGGTCCCGCTCGAATTGGTGGCGGCCGTCTGCGGTCTCCGTCCCGATGAGGACGTTCCCGAACCGAAACCCATCTTCAAGGAACTCGCACCAGTGGACGGGCGCTATCCGCGCGGCATTTGGGCCTATCTGCGTTCGTTCGTGACCGGCCGTTCAAGGGAAGATGAGATGTGATCCATGGCGGCGCCGTCGCCGCGCTCGCGTATTGACACCGGCGTCCCAGTCTCCATGGTCGCGCGCACGATTGGGAGACGCCGGCGCTCGGTATGCTGCTTTATGGGGCCAGGGCCCGTTGGGGTAACGGCCGCAAGTTCCGCCCGCGGCATTTCGCGCGACTGACCGCGTCGTTGGCGCCCGACAGGGTCCGGTGGGCGAGGCGGCTTTCAGACCTTCCGCAGGGCGGCTGGGGGCTGGTGATCCGGGCTCCGGGGAGCGTGTCGTTGTGCCGCGAGCTTTCGGCCAGCCACGCGGCGGGCGCCTTTGTGTTCGACCAGCTGACAACAGACGAACGGAGAGCGCTCGAGCAACGGGATGGGACCCTCATCCTCGACCTCGGCTGGGATCCGCTGATCGCCACCGAGGAGATCGTCGGGGGCCTGATCCGATCGGTCGAGCAGTTCGGACTGCCGACATCGCGCATCCGGCTGCTGCATTCCAATCAGGCGGACCAGGCCAGGTTCGAGGCGCTGTGGCGCAAGCTCACGCCGCTGGAGCCCTGCGCCAACCTCCAGTTCCCCGTCTCCTTCGCGCTGGGACTGGTCTACCAGCACGCCAACCGGAACCCGGAACGGGTGAAGTCGAGGATCCGCCAGGCGCGCGAGAGCCTCGATGCGGGCGCGAAGGCGCGGAAGTTCAACTCGTTCAACGGGGAATTCCGAGCCCATCGGCTGCACGTGCTGGCGGCGTTGCACGACGCCGGCCTGCTCGACCAGGGCTACATCTCGATGCTCGGCTACAGCAAGCAGGCCACCGGCACCGTGCGCCGCAAGGCCAACGGCGGCTGGGAGACGCCGGAGCCCATCCGCGCCGCCCTCGAGCGGCTTCCGCGAGCCGAGGCGTTGGCTCCCAGCATCGACGCCGTGTTCAAGATGATCCCGCTGACCCTGGACCTCCCCAACCGCACGGGGCCCGACGCCTGGGAGCGGATGGTGTGGAGCAGCCAGCAGCCCCGGTTCTACGACCAGAGTTGGTTTTCGGTGGTGATCGATTCCAACTCGCATCGGCGCGACATGGTGCACATCACCGAGAAGGTGATGAAGCCGATGATCAACGGCCATCCGTTCCTCTACCTGGGCAATCATGGTGGGCTGGCCCAGATTCGGTCGCTAGGCTTCGAGACCTTCTCGCCGGTGTTCGACGAGTCCTATGACCTCGCCAAGGATTTCAACACCCGGCTGGAGCTGTTCCTGGACGAGCTGCTGCGCCTGGCGTCTATGTCGGCGGATGATCTGACCCAGGCCTGCCTCGAGCTATGGCCGAGACTGGAACACAACTACTGGCGCTTCTGGGGCGATGCGTTCGAGCGGCTGCGACAGGATTTCCACAGCGACGTGCTCGACCGCCTGATTTGAGCGGACTGGCTGCATCCAGTTCCGGGATCGGCGGCCAATAGTGTCCAACAAGGGCGGATCCTCCGCCTCGATCTGATGGAGCACTACGGTGGAACCGTTCTTCTGGCACTTCTGGTGGCTGATCTTCCCGATCATGTGGTTCGTGTTCGGCGGCTTCGGCATGTGGATGAGCAACCGCCGCCACCGCGACACCATCGAATTGATGAAAACCTACGCGGCCCAGGGCAAGGATCCTTCGGAGATCGCCAAGGCGATGGGCCAGGCGAACGCCCCAATGCCGCCTTCCGGGCCCTGGGGCGGCGGACCCTGGGGGTGGGGCTATCCGGGCCGCTGGGGCTACTACGGGCCGTATCGGGAATGGCGGCGCGCCATCCTCTTCACCTGCCTGGCGGTGGGCTTCGGGCTCGCCTCCCAGTATGGCGAGATGCCCGGCACGGAACAGCCGTTCCGCGTGGTGGCGATCATCATGGGGGTGCTGGGGCTGGCGTCCTTCGGCGTGGCCGTCGTCGCCACCGTGATGTCCTCCAATCTGCCCAAGAATGATAAATGACCCTGGGCACCGAGGCGCTTCTCGTCGGGGCCGCCCAGCGCGGCTCCGCGGACGCCTTCGCCCAGCTGGTCGAGCAGAACCAGCAGGCGGTGCGGGCCTTCCTGAGACGACTCTGCGGCAATCACGCCGACGCCGACGACTTGGCGCAGGATGCCTTCATCGCCGCCTGGGCGCGCATCGGATCGTTCCGTCGAGGCGAAACGTTGCGCGCCTGGCTCTGCGGGATCGCCTACCGCAAGTGGCTTACACAGCGCAGGTCGGACGGCCGGCGGCAGGCTCGCGAAGCCACCGCGATGGAGCAGGAGCCGACGGCGTCCATATCCTCGGCGGACGCGACGCTGGACGCCGCCGCGATCCTGGGGACGCTGCCGCCCGAGCAACGCGCGGCGGTGGTGCTCTGTCTCGCCGCCGAGTTCTCCCACGCCGAGGCGGCGGTGGCGCTGGGGCTTCCGCTGGGCACCGTGAAGTCGCATGTTGCGCGGGGGAGGGCGAAGCTGCTCGAGCTGCTCGGAGGCCGAGATGAGCAATCCTGATCGCCTGCTGGCCGACCTCTGGGCCGTGGACCAACCGGCTGAGCGCGATCCGGTGTTCGTGCTGGCGGTGATGGCCGAGGTCGAGCGGCGCCGGTTCTGGCTGAGCCTGGCTTCGCTGGTCCCCGTCGCCGTGGCTGCGTCCGCCGTCCTGTGGGCGCTGAGTCCATTGATCCAATCGGGTGCGGAGCGCTGGCTCACGTTCGTCGAACAGCCCGCTGTGGCGGCCTGCGCGGCGGCGGCGGTGGTGACGGTGTGGCTGTGGAGCGCGGTCTCGGGACGGCCCGCTCTGATCGACGCTTGAATCGCCTTACAAAGATTTCATGCGCCGGATCGCATCCGCCGGCCGGGCGCGGCGCCTCTTGGTAGGTAGAGGCTAAGCCATGACGCTTCGCCGGCATCGAGAAAGGTAACGAAAATGGAAGGGATATTTGTCCCGATTACACTGTTCCTGGTGATCGCTGTGATCGTGATCGCCCCCCGGTACTTCCGCAGCCGGGAACGGGAAGCGCTGCAGGCGACGCTGCGAACGGCCATCGAGAAAGGTCAGCCGCTGCCGCCGGAAGTGATCGATTCGATCAGCCGGGATGCGAAGCCGGCGCCCAGCTCATCGCGCGATCTGCGAACTGGCATCATCTGGGTGGGCGTAGCGGCCGGGCTCGTGGCGTGCGCCTATGCCCTGGGCTACGACGAAGACACGGGCCACGCCTTCTGGCCGACGATCAGCTTCGCGGCTTTTCCCGCCTTCATCGGCATCTCCTTCCTGGTTCTCGCCCTGATCAATCGCGGCAAGGGCAAGGTCTGAGGCGGGACAAGGGAAACGGTGTCTCGACATGGGGGTTTCGCCACGCGATCTCGCGGGTTTGCACGACGTGGAGCTCGCCAGTCTGGCGGCCGCGGGGCAGCGTGCGGCCTTCGGCGAGCTCGTGCGCCGGCACGGCTCGGCCGTGCGGGGCCTGGTGAGGCGAATGGGCGCTGATCCGAGCCTCGCCGACGATGTCGCGCAGGACGCCTGCCTGGCTGCATTCGAGCGCATCGCCGAGTTCCGCGGCGAGGGGACGTTCCAGGGGTGGATCAAGCGCATCGCCGCGCGGCTCTACATTCGCCGCTGGAGGCGCACCGCCCGCCTCGACCTCGTGGCGGAGCACGCCGAGCCGGAGGCCACGGCGTCGCAGGAGTCGGACGCCAACAGCAGGCTGGACCTGGACGAGGCCTTGAAGAGCCTCCCCCACAGCGAACGGGTGTGTGTGTCTTTGTGCTACGGCGCGGGCTTTTCGCACGGCGAAGCCGCCGAGCTCTTGAATGCGCCCTTAGGGACGGTCAAATCCCATGTCAAACGTGGTCTGGATAGACTTAGAGGACGCTTGGCGGCGACATCCGACCAGGCGGGGAGCAGGGTCCATGGCTGACCCAGAATTTGAAAACCGGCTGGGCAAATGGTTCGCGGAGGTTCCGGCGTTCGCCGACGCCGACGTGTTCGCGAGGCGGATCGAGGCGCGACTGGACCGCTCCTGGGCCGTCCGGCGTGTCCTGATCGGGGCGGCGGGGCTTGGCGGGGGCCTGGTGGCGGCCGGCCAGATGCTGGGCGCCAATGTCTTCCAGCGGGTGGCGGCGGTGTCCGACGCCTCGATGCAGGCGGTGTCCCAGGGCGCCCGTACGGTGGGTCAACTGCGCATGCTGTCCATGTTGCCCGTTGGCGGCGAGGTGATCTGGATGGGCGCGGGCCTGGCCGTCCTGGCGGTGGTGCTGATGGCGACGCGGTCGCTGGAGGATTTCTGAGTGTCGAAACACAAGGGCGGGGCCGAGCGCAGGCTCGCGGCGACGGACATCACGGCGCTCAAGGGCAAGACCCCGATCGTCTGCCTCACCGCCTATACCGCGCCCATGGCCGAGCTGCTGGACGAGGTCTGCGACATCCTGCTGGTCGGCGACTCGGTCGGCATGGTGATCCACGGGCTGGACAACACCGTCGGCGTCACCCTGGAGATGATGATCCTGCACGGCCAGGCGGTGATGCGAGGATCGCAGCGGGCGATGGTCGTGATCGACATGCCCTTCGGCTCCTACGAAGGAGGGCCCGAGATCGCCTACGCCAACGCGGTGAGGGTGATGAAGGAGACCGGCGCCCAGGCGATCAAGGTCGAGAGCGGACCGGCCGTGGCGGAAACCGTCCGCTATCTGGTGGATCGCGGAATCCCGGTCATGGGTCATGTGGGGCTAAGACCGCAGTCGGTGCTGGTGGATGGCGGCTTCAGGGCCAAGGGCCGGACCAACGCCGAGCATGCTGGGGTGCTGGAGGAAGCCAGGATGGCCGCCGACGCCGGCGCCTTCGCCCTGGTGGTGGAGGGCGTTGCCGAAGCCCTTGCCCGCGCCATCACCGCCGAGATCAACGTCCCCACCATCGGCATCGGCGCCTCGCAGGTCTGCGACGGCCAGGTCCTGGTGACCGACGACATGCTTGGCCTGTTCGACTGGACGCCCAAATTCGTCCGCCGCTATGCCGACCTGCGCGGTGAGATCGACCGCGCTGTCCGCGCCTACGCCGACGACGTGCGGGCAAGGCGATTCCCCGGAGCCGCCGAGACCTATCAGCTGGTCAAGCGCGCCTGAGCATCGAAGCCGCCGCAGGTCTGGGGATAGCCCAGCGCTTGAGGACCTCGGCGCTGACCAGATAGGCCGCGACTACGGCTGACAGCGCCAGCAGGACGGGCGCGGGTGGCGGCCGGAAGCCCAGCCAGGCCGCGACAGGAGTGAACGGGAGCGCGAGCGCCACGGCGAGCGCCCCCAGCGACGTCAGGGTCAGTGCGGGGTGGGGCCGGCTGCGCCAGAACGGTTCGCCCGTGCGGATCAGGAAGATCACCAGGACCTGCGTCGCCATCGACTCCAGGAACCAGCCCGTCCGGAAAGCCTCCGGTGTCAGGTGGAACAGCCAGAACAGGCCCGCGAACGTCAGGAGATCGAAGGCCGACGACAGGGGACCCATGACGCCAGCGAAGCGGAGCAGGGCGCCCAAGCTCCAGACCTGTGGTCGGGCGGTTTCGGCAGCGCTCACCTCGTCGAAGGGAAGGCCGATTTCGGAGATGTCGTAGAGCAGGTTGTTGAGCAGGATCTGCGTGGGCAGCATCGGCAGGAATGGCAGGATGACCGAAGCCGCCGCCATCGACAGCATGTTGCCAAAGTTCGAGCTGGCGCCCATGCGGACATACTTCTGGATGTTGGCGAAGGTGCGACGCCCCTCCATCACGCCGTCCGCGACGACGCCCAGGTCCGACTCCATCAGGATCATGTCGGCGGCTTCGCGAGCGACGCCTGTCGCTCCATCCACGGACAAGCCGATGTCGGCCGCCTTGAGGCCGGGAGCGTCGTTCACCCCATCGCCCATGAAGCCGACCACCTCGCCGCTCGTCTGCAAGGCATGGATCAGGTGCGCCTTCTGGTCCGGCGCCAGCCGGGCGTAGGCGTCCACCGCGCGGACCTGCACCTTGAGCGCGTCAGCGCTCAGCACGGCGATCTCGGGCCCGCTGAGGACCCGGTCCGCGTTCAGCCCCACCAGCCCGGCCAGGCGCCTGACCACGACGGGGTCGTCGCCGGAGAGGATCTTGACCCGAACCCCCGCCGCCGCGAGACGCCTGATCGCATCCGCCGCCGTCGCCTTGGGCGGGTCGGCAAAGGCGCAGAGACCCTCGAAGACCAGATTGGTCGGCTGAGCCGTCTCACTGTCATCTGTCGCTGGCGCCGAGCCAACAGCTATGGCGCGCAGCCCGCTCTCGGCCAAGGCATGGACGCTGGCCAGGATATGATCATGGTCCGCTGCGGTGAGCGGCGTCGTCTCGCCGCCTCGCTGAATCCTGCTGCACAGCGCCAGCACTGACTCAGGCGCTCCCTTGGCGATGAGCAGCCGCCCCTCGGGCCCGTCGGTGGTGACGGACCCCCACCGGGTGTGGAAATCGAAGGAGCGTCGACGAAGCATCCGCCAGCCGTCTTCAGCGCCCGGAGCGGCCTGCACCAGGGCGGCATCGAGCGCGGTCCTGTCGCCGCCAAGGGCGGCGCAGACGGCGGCGAGCATGGCCGGACGCGGATCCTCAGCCCCTTCGGGACCGATGCTCCTGGCAAGGGTGATCTGCGCGGATGTAAGCGTGCCGGTCTTATCGGTGCACAGCACGCTCATGGCGCCCAGGTCGTGGATTGAGGCCAGACGTTTGACGATCACCTTGCGAGCGGCCATCCGGACGGCTCCGCGCGCCAAGGTCACGGTGGTGATCATCGGCAGCAGCTCGGGCGTCAGGCCAACGGCCAGGGCCACAGCAAACATCAGCGACTGCAGGAACGGTCGTCCGAGCAGGACGTGCGTAATCAGAACGAAGAAGACCAGCAGGGCCGTCATGCGGACGATCAGGAACCCGAGCGTACGCAGGTCCCGCTGGAACGGCGAGGGCGCCGATTCTGCGGAAAGCGCCGAGGCCGCCTCTCCGAACAGCGTCGAACCACCCGTCGCCACCACGAGTGCGATCGCCTCACCGGTCTGGGCGACGGAGCCGCGGAAGAGCGCGTTTGTCGCCTCAGCAGCGGACTTGGCCGCGACCACGCCCGGCAGCTTGTCTACGGGATAGGGCTCGCCTGTCAGCGCCGCCTCGTTGGCGGCGAAGCCGGAGCTTTCCAGCACCAGGGCGTCCGCTGGAATCACGTCGCCGCATCGAACACGGATCACATCGCCGGGCGCGATCTCCTCCGCCTGGACCTGGCGGAACTGGCCGTCGCGCTTGACCTCGGTTCGCACCGCCACGGACTTGCGCAGCAGTTCCGCCGCTTTCATCGCTCGGCGCTCCTGGACGGTGTCCAAGCCGATCGACAGGGTCAGGATGACAACGATGATGGCCGCGCTGGCCACGTCGCCGGTGACGCCCGAGACTATCGCCGCGGCCAGCAAGACCAGCGCCAGCGGCTCGAGAAACCGCCGCGCCACCACCAGCAGCGGGCCGGCGATACGGACCGGCCTGTCGAGATTGCGGCCGTGGAGTCGTAAGGCGGCTTCGGCCTGGAGCTGGGTCAGCCCCTGCGTGCTGCAATCGAGGATGGACGCCGCGGCCTCCGGCGTCAGGGTCCAGAATGCCTTGGGCAGACCTGTTGGCGAGGCAGACGGCATCCGCCCTCCGCAGAGCACGCCGTCGACCGGCTGGCGGGCGCAGGGCATGGATACTCCGATTCCCGGGTGCAGACTGCGGCAGTCGCGATGATCCCGCGGCGTCCGTTGCGGCGCAGGTTTCTTGTCGTTAGGTTCGCGCCTCCCGACGAGCCGACGCGGAGCCATGGCGCGTGACTGACATTTTTGAAGAAGTCGAGGAGCAGCTCCGCTCCGACCGGTATCAGCAGCTGCTGATCCGCATCTGGCCATGGCTGGCCGGCGTGGCGTGCGCCCTCTTGCTGGCCGCATTGGCGTGGTGGGGATACGACACCTGGCGCAACAAGGAGGCGGCGAAGGCCTCGGAGGTCTACGCCGCCGCGCTCGACAAGCTGGCTGCAGGCGACGCCAAGGGCGCCTATGACGGGTTCGGGCAGGCCGCCAAGTCCGCCTCGAGAGGCTATCAGGCCCTGTCGCTGATGCAGCAGGGCGCGATCCGACTGGGGGACGGCAAGGCCGAAGACGCCGTGAAGCTGTTCGACCAGGCGGCGTCCGCGGCGCCGGACCCGATCGTGGCCGACATGGCGCGCCTCAAATCCGCCTTCGCCCTCATGGACACCGCGCCGTTCTCCGCCATGCAGGAAAGGCTGACGCCTTTGATCGATCCGAAGCGCCCCTACCACGTGGCCGCGCGCGAGGCGCTGGCGATGGCCAGGCTGAAGGCGGGGCGGCTCAAGGAGGCGCGCGCCGATTTCGTGGTGCTGAGTCTGTTGCCGGACGCGCCAGACGCCGTCCACCAGCGCGCCCAGATGGCGCGTGAAGCTATCGATAGCGGCGCCGCCGCAGGCCTGCCCGCCTCGATCAAGGCGGCGGTGGCCGCGCCGCCCTTGCCCCCGGTTGCGGGCCTCCCGACCGACCCTTCCCAGACCGGAGCCGGCCAATGACGTCGCGATCGTTCCTGGCGCTCCTGGCCGTGGCCGTGCTCGGCGCGTCGGTCGCAGGTTGCGGCACGATCTCCAAGATCAATCCCTTCGACAAGAAGTCCGCGAACAAGATCAGGGCCTCCCAGGGCGAGCGCATCCCGCTGATCGCGCTCAATCAGAAGCTCGAGGTCTCGGACGCCCTGAAGGGCCAGACGTTCTTCCTTCCCGATCCCCAGCCTGTGCCGTCATGGCCTCAGGCAGGCGGTGCGCCGGGTGTCTGGATCGACAACCTGGCTGCCGGCGCCAACTTCAGGGTGGCCTGGCGCAAGGACTTCGGCGCCGGCTCGGACCGCAAGCTGCATCTCACCGCGACGCCGGTGGCTTCGGATGGCCGCGTCTATGTGATGGATGCCGAAGCGCACGTCTCCGCCCTGGACGCCGGCTCTGGCGAGAGGGTCTGGCGCACGGACCTCGCGGAGCGCAGTCGCCGTGACAAGGACGCCTTTGGCGGCGGCGTCGCCTACGCCGACGGGAAAGTCTATGTCGCATCAGGCTATCGCTTCGTGGCGGCCCTGGATGCCGCTACTGGCAAGCTGCTGTGGCGCACCCGGGTGGAATCTCCGGTGCACGGTGCGCCGACGGTCGATGGGGGGCGGGTGTTCGTCGTCAACGTCGACGACGAGCTGGAGGCCTTCAACGCCGAGACAGGCGCGCAGGACTGGACCTATCAGGCGCTCACCGAGCCAGCCCGCATCCTTTCGGCGTCGGCGCCGGCGGCAGCGGGCGAGACGATCATCGCCGGTTTCGCGTCGGGAGAACTCGTCGCCTTGCGGGCGGCCAATGGCAACGAGGAGTGGACGGCGACCCTGTCCCGCACCAGCCGCACCAACGCCCTGTCGGAGATCCGCGATATCGCCGGCCGCCCGGTGATCTACAACGGCATGGTCGTCGCGGGCAGCCACTCGGGGGTCTTTGCGGCGGTCGATCTGCGTACGGGCGATGCTCGCTGGACCTTGCCTGTCACCACCATCACCACCCCCTGGCCGGCAGGGGACGTCGTCTTCATCGTTTCCCAGGCGGGCGAAGTGATCTGCGCCTCACGGGACAACGGCCAAGTCTACTGGATCAACGAGCTGAACAAAGGCCTGAAGCGCAAGAAGCGCTCGCTCTACTTCGGCCCGGTGCTGGCGAATGGGCGACTGATCGTCGTCTCGGACAAGGGCAAGGTGCTGGCGCTCGATCCGAAGACCGGCGCGGTGCAGTCGACCCTGAGCGCCGGCGCCAGCGCCATGATCCCGCCGATCGCCATGAACGGCACCCTCTATCTGGTGACCGACAAGGCCGTTCTCGTCGCCATACGGTAGGCAAGAGGCCCCATGACGCTGCGCGTCGCGATCGTAGGCAGACCCAACGTCGGGAAATCCACGCTGTTCAACCGGCTGGCCGGGCGAGCCCTGGCCATTGTCGACGACCGACCCGGCGTCACCCGCGACCGGCGCTTCGGGACCGGGAGGCTGGGCGACCTCGACCTGGAGCTGATCGACACCGCCGGCTTCGAAGATGTTTCCGACGAGAGCCTGCAAGCCCGCATGCAGACACAGACCGAGCGGGCCATCGAGGAAGCTGATCTCTCCCTGTTCGTGATCGACGCCCGCGAAGGGGTGACGCCGAACGATCAGGTCTTCGCCGAGCTGCTTCGCCGCGGCGGAAAGCCGGTGATCGTCGTCGCCAACAAGACGGAAGGGAAGGCCGGGGACGCCGGCGCCCTGGAAGCCTTTTCGCTGGGGCTCGGCGAGCCGGTGTCCGTGTCAGCGACCCACGGCGAAGGGATGTCCGACCTCTACGCCGCGCTCCTTGACGCCGCGCCGTCCGACCCCTCGGAGGATGACGACGACGAACCCGGCGAGAAACCGGTCCGGATCGCCGTCGTGGGGCGCCCCAACGCCGGCAAGTCGACCCTGGTCAACCGCCTGATCGGCGAAGAACGCCTGCTGACCGGGCCGGAAGCCGGGATCACCCGGGACGCCATCTCGGTGGACTGGGAGTGGGACGGCAAGCGCGTGCGGCTGGTGGACACCGCGGGTCTGCGACGCAAGGCCAAGGTGAACGAGGGCCTGGAGCGGTTGTCCGTCCAGGACTCCCTGCGAGCCATCAAGTTCGCCGAAGTGGTTCTGCTGGTGATGGACGCGGCCAACGCCCTGGAGATCCAGGACCTCCAGATCGCCGATCTGGTGGAGCGCGAGGGGCGCGCCCTGGTCTTCGTGCTGGCCAAGTGGGACCTGGTGAAGGAGCCCCAGGCGCGACTGAACGCCCTGATCGAGGAAGCCGAGCGCGCGCTGCCGCAGCTGAGGGGGACGCCGGTGGTGGCCCTGTCAGCCGAAACCGGGCGCGGGCTGGAGCGGCTGATGCCGGCGGTGCTTAAGGTCCATCGCGACTGGTCGGTGAAGGTCAAGACGCGGGACCTGAACGACTGGCTGAAGATCGCCACCCAGCGTCATCCGCCGCCGGCGGTGAACGGCCACCGGATCAAGCCGAAGTACATGGCCCAGACCAAGGCCCGCCCGCCGACCTTCGTGCTCTTCGCCTCGCGCGCCGACCAGCTGCCGGACAGCTACCGCCGCTATCTGATCAACGGACTACGCCAGAGCTTCGACCTCGCCGGCGTGCCCATCCGGCTGACGGTGAAGCAGGGCGGGAACCCGTTTGTGGATGAGGGCCGCGGACAGACGGTGGATCGGCCGCGCCGGCGGTCCACCGCTCCCCGCAGGCGCTAGGGCGTCACGAATTTCAGGCCGGTGACGATCGCGAGGTTGCGATCCGGCCGCCAGTTCGCCCATGTTGACCCCGTCAAAGGAGGACCCCATGCCCGCGCCCATCGATCTCTATTTCTGGCCGACCCCCAACGGCACCAAGATCACTCTGGCCATGGAGGAGATGGAGCTGGCCTATAACCCGATCCCGGTGAACATCGGCAAGGGCGACCAGTTCAAGCCGGAGTTCCTGGCCATCAGCCCCAACAACCGCATGCCGGCGATCGTCGATCCTGAAGGCCCGGACGGCAAGCCGATCTCGGTGTTCGAGTCGGGCGCGATCCTGCAGTACCTCGGACGCAAGACCGGCAAGTTCTATCCGAGCGATGAGCGTGCGCGCGTCCAGGTCGACGAGTGGCTGTTCTGGCAGATGGCCGGACTGGGCCCGATGGCCGGGCAGGCCAACCATTTCCGCAGCTATGCGCGCCAGATGCTGCCCGACCAACGCTACGTGGCCTATGGGACCAATCGCTACGTCAATGAGTACCAGCGGCTGGCCGGCGTGATCGACACGCGGCTGGAAGGCCGGGACTATCTCGCGGGCGACTATTCGATCGCCGACATGGCCAGCTGGCCCTGGGTGCGTGGCATGGCGATGCTGAACCCGGGAATCCACGACGGCTTCGATCGCCTGCTAGCCTGGGTCGACCGGATCGCTGCACGTCCGGCCGTACCGAAGGCCGACGAGGCTGGACGCAATCTGGTTCACGCCGCCGCCGGCGCTGGGCGAGAAGCCGAACAGGCGCGCAGCGTGCTGTTCGGGCAGCGCGCCCGCCGGGCCTAGCCCGGTTCTTGCTCGCAGATTACTGCTGACTGCTTATGGTGATCAGCCGTTTACAATCAATAAGAGTTAGTGAAGCCCGGATTTGGCGCCGTTCGTGCTGATTCCGGGCTTAACTGTATGTTTATCCGGAATGACTTCTTCTTACCCACGCAAGACCTGCGGCAGAAGCCGTAAGGGGGCAAAAACGGGGGTTAAGTCATGATGGTGAGTATGGACACCGAAGGCTTGTGTGGCCTTCCTCTGCCGTCGCCGCAATCCACGGGCGACGAGCTGTTTCGTCTCGGACTCCTTTATTCTACGGGGCAAGGCGGGGCGCCGGTCGACTACGTCTCGGCGCACATGCTGTTCAACCTGGCCGCCATGCGCGGTTCGCTCGAAGCCAAGGTCTATCGCCGGGAACTGAGCATGGAAATGGCTCAGAACGAGGTGGCCGAGGCCCAGCGCGCCGCGCGCGAATGGCTGGCGAGCGCCTGAAATCGAAAGCCGGGCGCCAAAAAACGCCCGGCTGCGACCATCCGCCGCGTGAGCGTTCAGACCGACGGGAAAGCGCTCAACCGACGGTGCGATTGTTCAGGGCGTAGCTGAAGCCGAGCGAATACGGAACCAGATCCCTGAGCTGATTGAACAGGACGCCAACCTCGGCGATGCCGGAGCGCGGCACATAGACGATGTCGAACCGGCGCAGGGGGACCAGATCCGTTCCGACGGGGTTCCTCACGCCGCTCTGCAGATTGACGGTGCGCATCATCGGCCTTCCGTCCGGCCCGCGCCGGATGATTACGACCTTGCCGCGCTGGGCCGAGGTCTTGAAGCCGCCGGCCAGGATTACGCCCTGCAGGGCGTTGATGTCGCCGGGCATGTCATAGACGCCCGGTTTGTCCACTTCTCCGCCCACGAACACCTTCAGGGGCGCGGCCTTGACTGCGGCGTACACCTCGGGCCGCAGCAGGTCGGCGGCGTATGCGTGGCTGAGAGCGGCCTCGACTTCCGGCAAGGTCCGGTCGGCGACCATGACGGCGTGGATCAGGGGCAGGCTGACCCGTCCGTCAGGCTGGACGGTGACGGTCTTGCCGAGCTCGGGCGCAGAGGGAACGGTGATCTCGATCTCGTCGCCCGGATAGATCCGATACGGCGGCTCATAGTCGCTCCAGCTAGCGTAGCCGATATTGGGAAAGACGGCGGCCGGCGCGGGTGAGGTCCGCGGCGCCCCAGTCGCGCAGGCTGCGGCGACCAGCGCGGCCGCCACGCCGAGCAAGGCTCCGATGACGGATTTTGGCGTCGTCTGCATGCCCGTTCGATGCCGTTTCATGATCGGCAAGACGTTAATGAAAATGGGTAACCAAACCTTAAGCGCGCCGCTCCAGGGTCGCCTCAAGGTAGCGCGGTCCAAGGCTCGGATGATCCCTGTTCGATGACGTATGACGGTGCATGGGGGTCCGCCACGCCGCTCTCCGGAGCTGGCGGCGGCTGGGCGTCGCGGCCGCGTTATGGGCCGAGCGACTATGTGACTCTGCTCTGGCGCGATCGTTGGCTGATGCTGGGCGTCTTCCTGGCCGTTTTCGTGGTCGGGCTGGCCGGCGCGCTGATGATGAAGACCCGATATCCCGCGACTTCGTCGATCCTGGTGCGCCTGGGCCAGGAGTATGTCTACGAGCCGAACGTCGGCGACGCAGCTCGCGGCGCCATTCCCACCACCGACCAACTGATCCAGTCCGAAGTCGAGATTCTGTCGAGCGCCGAGCTGCGCCGGCGGGTGCTGCTGGGTCTGGGGCTCGGCCGGGTATTTCCGGACCGGGCGGAGGCGTGGGCCAAGGCCGCGCCCGCAAAACGCCAGGATGTCCTCGACCAGGCGGTGACGGCGATGGGGACCAGCCTGAAGATTGATTCGGCGCCTGACACTTCGGTGGTGCGCCTGACCTATACCGATACCGACCCCGAGCGCGCGGCCCTGGTTCTGAACCGGCTGCTTGATGAATACCTGATCTACCGGCGCGCGGTGCTGCTCGACCGGACGCAGCCTTATCTTGACCAGCAGCTGAAGGTCTTCCAGGACCATCTGGCCGAGACAGACGCGAGTTACCAGGCCTTCCTCGCCGCCAATGGCGTGGACGATTTCGACGCTGAGAAGGCTTCGCTCAACAGCCTCCTGACGTCCCTCACCGACGAGGGTTATCGTGTGCAGGCGAGGCTCAAGGAGATCGGCGGTCGTTCTGGCGAGATCGGCCGCCAGGTCGGGCGCATCAGCCCGGAGATAGGCCTCTATCGCGACACCAATCCAGCGACATCCGACAAGCTGCTGCAGCTGCAGATCGACCGCCAGGACCTGCTATCCCGCTACAAGCCCGACGCTCAGCCGGTGAAGGAGATCGACCAGCGCATCGCCCAGCTGCAGGCGCTGCTTTCCCAGGGCGGGGGCCAGGCCACGGGCGCCAAGCGGTTCGGGGTCAATCCGGTCTATCAGACGGTGCAGACCGAACAGTTGCAGCTGAACGCCGAAGCAGCGTCGCTGAAGGAGCGGCAGGCGGCGTTGCAGGACCAACTGGCGCAGATTTCGATGCGACGCCAGAAGCTGACCGAGATCGAGCCTCAGTACCTGGAGCTCTCCCGCGACCGAGAGCTTCTGCAGAACGAGATCCGTGGCCTGATGCAGAAGCGCCAGGAGTCCCAGGCGTCGCAGTCGATCGCCCAGCGCAGCAACGACAACATCCGCATCGTCGAGCGCCCGACCCCGCCCACCGCCGGCAAGAGCCTGAAGAAGATCGTGGCCATCCTGGCGCTGCTGTTCGCGGCCTTCACCGCGCTCTGCGTCGGCCTGGTCCGGGTCTTCCTGAGGCGGGGCTTTGCCACACCTGCCTCGGCTGGCC
>FTHA01001774.1_pt1 | contig 17160 bp, 12 predicted proteins | sample 1640771 | NCBI WGS metagenome assembly FTHA01 (sample SAMEA3914789, study PRJEB12502) | metagenome | biome: forest; material: soil | place: Canada | collected 2011-07-03 | depth 0.3 m | reverse complement strand
GGCGGGCCCCTGACGGTCAGCGATCCGAGCTATCGGCACCCGAGCTCCCAGGCCTTCGTCGACGCCTGCGCGAGCCTCGGCCTTGCCCGCAATCCTGACTACAACTCAGGCGACCAGGGAGGCGTCAGCTTCCTGCAGTACTCGATCGCGCGGGGCCGCCGCGCATCCTCCGCCGACGCCTATCTGCGGCCCGTGCGAAGGCGCCCGAACCTGCAGGTCGTGACCGGCGCCTTCGTCCGGCGGGTGGTGATCGAGGGCGGGCGCGCAGTCGGCGTCGAATATGAAGCTGGCGGCCGCAGGGTGATCGCCTCGGCCGATCGGGAAGTGGTCGTGGCTGGCGGAGCGATCGGGTCGCCGCGCATCCTGCTGCATTCAGGCGTGGGTCCGGCCGACCAACTGCGAGCGCTCGGCATCGCCGTCGCCGCCGACCTTCCCGGCGTGGGCGCCGACCTGGTGGACCATCCGTACATCCACACCACCTTCGCGACGACAGCGCCGAAGTCGTTGAACGGGCAGCTGCGCGAGCCGATGGTCTACCTGCACGGCGCCTGGTGGCTCCTGACGGGGCGGGGGCCCCTGACCATCGGCGCTTCCCAGGCGGCTGCTTTCATCCGCGCCATGCCCGATGCGGAGAGGCCTGACGTGCAGGTGAACTTCCGTCCGATCAGTTTCCGCTTCGACTCCTCCGGACGGATGGGTCCGGCGCCGGAACCGCAGCTGACCGCCGCCGTCTGCGTGCTCCGGCCGCAATCCCGCGGCAGCCTTCAGCTGCGCTCGGCCGATCCGCGGGAGCCGCCGCTCATCCGCGCCAACTACCTCGACGCCCGCCGCGACGAGGACACGCTGGTCCAAGGCGTTCGCTGGTGCCGGGAGATCTTCGCCGCAGGCCCGTTGAGCGCCATCGTCACCGGCGAGGATTCCCCCGGTCCGGCGGTCCAGAGCGACGAGGACCTGAGGCGCTACGTCCGCAGTTTCGTGCAGACCATGTGTCATCCGGTGGGCTCATGCCGCATGGGCTCGGACGAACGGGCGGTCGTGGACCCCGAGCTGCGCGTCCGCGGCGTCGAGCGGCTGCGGGTGGTGGACTCCTCGGTCATGCCGACGATCGTCTCGGGCAACACCCAGGCGGCGACCTACATGATCGCCGAGAAGGGCGCCGATCTCATCCGCAACGCCGTCTGAGGGCTCGATGGGAGCGCGTCGTGGCGTCAGACCGCCGCGGCGATGGCGATGTCCGACAGGCGCTGGAACCTCAGGATGTTGTCGCCCTCGTCCAGGAGCCGGGTGGTCAGGGCGACGAAGGTCATGTCGAGCTCGGGGTCCACCCAGAAGAGCGTGCTGCCAGCGCCGTGATTGCCGAAGGTCCTGGGCGAACTCAGGGTCCCGAACTGGTGCTGGCAGATCTGGTCGCCGCGCATGGAGAAGCCGAGGCCGATATAGGCCGGGAAGGGCTTCCAGCCGCGGGTGAGAGCGAGGGCCTTGTATAGCTGGTTGGGCTGGTCGCCCGTGCGATTGCGCGTGGCCAGGTCCAGGATGCGCGGCCCGACGATGCGCGTCCCGTCGAGCTCGCCGCCACGGCGCAGGGCCTCGGCGAACTTCAGGATATCGCCGGCGGTGGAGATCATGCCCACCCAGGGCATCTCGGCCTCCTCCTCCTCGAAGGCGCCGTGAGGGCCGAGGTTGCTGTGGCCGAGGTGGTTGGTCGCGAAGGTCGCGGGCATCTCGGGGACCACATGGCGCGCCTGCAGGTCCGATCGGACCCCCACCGACGTGTCCTTCATCCCGAGTGGGGTCAGGATCTCGTCGGTCATGATCTGGCGATAGCGGCGACCTGCCGGGTCGGTGCGGCGAACCATCTCGCCAAGCAGCGCGTGGGCCGCCATGGGCGAATAGCTCACCGAAAGGCCGGGCTCCTCCATCCCGCGGACATACCTGCAGAGGCCGTCGATCACCTCCTCGAGGACGTCGATGTAGGCGCCGGGCTGTGGCGCGAACACGGCTGGCAAGCCGGTTCGGTGGGTCAACAGGTGCTCGATGGTGATGTCCTCGCGCGGCTTGCCGGAGAAGTCCGGGATCACCTCCGAAACCTTGGTGGTCAGGGCGAGGCGGCCTCGCTCGATCGCCTGGAAGGTCAGGACATTGGTGAAGGCCTTGGTCATCGAGAACAGGCTGATCACCGAGTCCATCTGCAGCGGCGATGGATCATTCGAACGCTTGGAGCCGATGGCTTCGCTGAACCCGACCTCGCCATGGCGCGCCACCATGACCACCGCGCCCTGATAGCGACCCGAGGAGACATCCTCCTCGATGGTCGTCTTGAGACGCGCGAGCTGGCGAGCGTCCAGGCCGCCCTTCATGGCAATTGGCATGTGTCGTCCTCTGTGCGGCGTCTGGCGGCGTCGTCCGACGCTTGGCCCGTCAAATCTGCTGCAGTCCGATCCGCATTGGACCTATCTGCCGCGGTAGGCGGCCTTACCTATCTTCGAGATAGGTGGCGCTTTGGACGGGGTCGCGCACATCGGCTATGCTGACGTCCGTGACGGGGCTCGATCCGGCGGGCCCGCTGTCGAGTGAGAGCCCCGAACGCGGCGCAGCCCGGCCAGAGAGGCCCAGTTCGGGGAGGCGTGGGACGTGGGCATCCACAACGAGCTTTCGAGCGTCTATAGCCGCACCAAGGTTCGCGCGCCCCGGCAGGCGCTCATGGACCGCCCGCGATTGATCGAGCGGTTCGAACAGATCGGCGACGCGAAGCTCTGGCTGGTCCAGGCGCCCGCCGGCTACGGCAAGAGCAGCTTGCTGCAGCAATGGGCTTCCAGGCTGTCGACGAGCGGCTCCGCGGTGGCCTGGCTGAGCCTGGATGCTTCCGACCGGGAGCCCGCCCTGTTCGTCAGCCACTTCCTTCGCGCACTTGAAGAGGCCGGCTGCCCGGTCGAGCCGCGGCTCTTCCAGCTGCTGGAAATCGAAGGCGGCTCTTCGGCCCGGCTGGTGGTCATTGCAGCCGCCAACGCCTTCGTAGACCGCGAGGCGCCTGTGTATCTGTTCGTGGATGACGCCCAGCATCTGAAGGATTCGCCGGCGCTGACGTGTCTGAAGGTTCTGCTGGAGGCCTCGCCTCCCGAACTCAGGTTGGCCTTCGCCACGCGCGAGGACCTCGGACTGCCTCTCGGCCGGTTGCGGGCCCAGGGACAGGTCGCCGAGATCAAGGCCGACGACCTCTGCTTCAGCCTGCCGGAGACTGTCGCCTTCCTGGCCCGGGATGGCCATCGCGAGCTCACGGACGACGAGCTGGCAGTGGCCCACACGCGCACCGAAGGGTGGCCGGTGGGCCTGAAGCTGTTCAGCATGGCGCTGCGGGGCAACCGCGGACAGGCCCAGGTGCTGGAGGGCTTCAACGGGGAACTCCGCCAGATCACCGACTTCTTCGCCGAGGATGTGTTCTCGCGCCAGACCGCGGAACTGCAGGACTTCATGCTGCGCACCTCGGTGCTGGACTGGTTGGCGCCGGCGCTCTGCGACAGCGTGCTCGACATCGGCAACAGCCGTGCGCTGATCGACCAATGCGAGGCCGCCGGCCTGTTCCTGGTGAGCCTGGACGACACGCGCTCCACCTATCGCTACCACCAGCTCTTCGCCGAGCACCTGCGCCGCCGGCTCTACGAGCGGTCACCCGCGGAGGTGGACAAGCTGTATCGCCGGGCGAGCGAATGGCTGTTCGACCAAGGTCGCCAGATCGAGGCGTTCGACTGCGCCCTGAAGGGCCGCGATCCGGTCCGCGCCGCCGACATCCTGGATTCCAGTTGCGACTTCCTGTGGGCGCACGGCCACCAGCACACGATCCAACGGTTGGCGGCATCCATTCCGCCGCACATCCAGGCGCTCTATCCGCGGATCATGCTGACGCTGGCCTGGCGCCTGACGGCCCAGTGGAAGCTCGAGGAGGCCCGCAATCTCGTCACCGTATCCCGGGCGCGGCTGGACGAGATGGAGCGCGGGCAGTTGGATCCCCTGTTCGTGCGTCAGCAGAAGTGGATCGCGCTCCACCGCGAGAGCCAGATCGCCCAGGCGTCCTACGATCTCGCCGCCCTGGAGAGGCATTCCACGGCGCTGGTCCAGGAGGCGGACAAGGTCGACGCGCCGTACCTCCTGGCGAGCTGCTACAACTCCCTGCAGTACGCCCAGCGCGAGCAGTACAAGCTCGACAACATCGAGCGGCTCGAGGCCCAGGCCTACGATCAGTGCCTCAAGACCGGTTCAAGCCACAGCCTGATCTTCGCGGCCGCGACCTCAGGCCCGTCCTATCTGCTGATGGGCCGGACCGACAAGGCGATCGAAGTGCTGTCGCGCGGCCTGGCGATCGCGACGGAATGGGCCGGAGAGGACGCGCCGATCACCACCTTGAACGCCATCTCGTTGAGCTACGTCCACTATCAGCGCAACGAGGTCGATCGCGCCACCGAGCTGCTGGACAAGCACATGCCCTTCGCGAGCGTGGCCGGCTTCGTGGACCAGCTCGTGGCGGGCTGGATCACGAGATCCCGTCTCCTGAGGCTCCGTGGGGATTGGAGCGGCGCTCGCGCCGCGCTGGAGGAGGCCGTCGAGTTCGCCGCCGCCAGAGATCTGGAACGCCTGCGCATCGTCGCCACAGCCGAGCACATCCGTGTGCTTCTCAGGATGGGCCGCCCGGAGGATGCGCTACGCCTCGCGCGCCGACGCGGGATCCTGGTCTCGCCGCCGTCCGCCGGTTCAGCGCACATCCGCTTCACGACCCAGGACAGCGCCGTCGCGCTCGCCTGGTGCAGGCTCGCCTCGACCCGAGACCGGGTCATGGACGGCCTGACGCTCGCCCGGCAATGGCGCTCGTTCGTCGTGGCCTCCCAGGCAGTTCAGGCTGCGGTCGATTGGGACATCGCCCTGGCGGAGTTGCTCCTCGTCTCAGGCGAGAAGCTGGCGGCGCGCCGCACCATCGCCCAGGCGGTCGCCCGCGCGGCGCCCGGCCGGCTCATCCGGCCGTTCCTCGACGAAGGCGAGCCGATCGCCGTCCTGTTGCGCCAGCTGGCCCAGGAACGTCGCAGCGACGACAGCCAGGCGGATGCTTTCCTGCGGACGCTGATCGCGCAGGCCCAGGCGGAGGGACTCGCCGCCGATCCCGAGGACGTCGACGACGAGGACGACGATGAGGGGGCGCTCATGGGCCAGATGAACACCCGGGAGATCCAGATCCTCTCCCTTGCCGGGACCGGCATGCTCAACCGCCAGATCGGCGACAAGCTCGGCCTCACCGAGGGCACGGTGAAGTGGTACCTGCAGCAGGTGTTCGACAAGGTGGGCATCCGCGATCGCGTCCGCGCCGCCGAGAAGGTCCGCCGCCTCGGCCTCATGCAATAGGCCGGCACGGGTTCTGCTTCCCCTCTCTCCCACAGTCGTGGGGGCGAGGGGAAGCCTCCGCTCAGGGCCGGGACAGGCGTTTGGCCGCCGCCACCATTGCGCGTCGTCCGCTTTCGAACTCGGCGCGGCGGGGGTCCATCGGCATGTCGGTGCGGACCGACGCCATGAGCTCGTCGTGGAGCTCGCGCATCTCTTCGACGAACTCTGGGTGGGCGATGATGTAGGGCTCGTTGCGCCGGACCGCGTCGAGCACCGCGCGGCCGAGATCGAGTGGATCCATGGCGAACTTGTGGGCGTTGGCGAAGCCCATGCTGAGTTCGTCCACGCCTTCTTCGCCGACGATGCTCTCCAGGATGCGCGAACGCGTGAGGCCCGGGAACAGGGTCGAGACGCCGATCCCCTCTCCCGCCAGGGACAGTCTCAGGGATTCGGACATCCCGCGGACGGCGAACTTGCTGGCGGTGTAGATGCCGCCCGCGTCGGGCAGGGGAAGGATCCCGGCCATGGACGAGGTGTTGACGATGTGCCCGCCTTCGCCATGGGCGCGGATGCGCGGCACGAAGGTCACGATGCCATTGATCACTCCGCCGACGTTGATCGCGAACATCTTGTCCCAGGCTTCGTAGCCGGCGCTGCTCATGTTCTCGGCGATGCCGACGCCGGCGTTGTTGCAGACCACGTGGATCTTCCCGAAGACGCGTTCGGCCTCGTCGGCCGCCGCCGCCATGGCGTCGCGATCGGTCACGTCCAGGCGCATCAGGTGGTAGGCCCGGTTGTCACCCTCAAGCTGGCTCGCCGCGTCGGCGAGGTTCCCCTCGGACAGGTCGGCGATGACCACCTTCATGCCCGCCGCCAGGAACACCCGGGCCATGCCGAAGCCGATTCCGCTGGCGCCGCCTGTGATGAAGGCGACCTTGTCCTCGACGTCCTGCATCCGCGCGTCCTCCTCTGGCCATTGACCGGACGGACGCTAGTCCGCTTCCCGCTCCGGATATCCTACCTATCCCGGAGCGCCGGACGGATAGGTAGGTGACCCGCCCAAGCTCGTCGGAGCTCCTCGACGGTCGCTCCCGCTCGGTGCGGAGGGCGCAAGGAGGTCGCGCATGTTGGCGAACGACATGTTCAAGGTCGACGGCTTCGGGGTCGTCGTCACGGGAGCCGCGAGTGGCCTCGGACTGGCCTTCACCGAAGTGCTGAGTGAACACGGCGCGCGGGTGGCGATGTTCGACGTCAACGCCGGGGCCCTCGAACAGGAGGGCGCGCGACTGCGGGCTCTCGGCCGGGAGGTGCGTGAGACGCCGGTGGATCTCACCGATCGCGTCGCCCTGGACCGCGCCTTCGACGAAGCCGTCGAGTCTTTCGGACGCCTGGATGCGGTCTTCGCCAACGCTGGAATAGATCCTGGTGTCGGTGTGCTGGGGGTCGATGGCCGGACGGTGGACGGGGCGTTCGAGAATTACGCCGACCAGCGCTGGGACCGGGTCATCGAGGCCAACCTGAACACCATCTTCTGCACCATCCGCGCGGCGGCGCGGCACATGAAGCCGCGCGGTTCGGGCCGGATCATCGTCACCACGTCGGTAGCCTCCGTGCGCGCCACCCCGATCGCGGCCGCCTACTCCGCCGCCAAGGCGGGGGCGGCCCATCTGATGCGCAACGCCGCCCTGGAGCTCGCCAGGTACAACATCCTGGTCAACGCCATCGCCCCAGGCCCGTTCGTGACCAACATCGGCGGCGGCCATGTCCACGACCCCGAGGTCCAGGCGCGCATGGCGAGGGCGATTCCGTTGCACCGCGTCGGAGACCCCGAGGAGATGAAGGGGCTGGCGCTGTTCCTGGCATCGCCCGCGTCCAGCTTCATGACCGGAGCAGAGCTCTTCAACGACGGCGGCATGTCGATCGGGCCTCCGATCGATTGAGCCGCCTATCGCGGCAGGTAGGTGTTTCTCGCGGCCGGCGCCCCACCTTCCGACGCCAACCTGGACCGCGTGAATGCTCCTTTCCGACTTCGACCTCCGCGGCCTGACTCTGCCCAACCGCATCGTCATGGCGCCCATGACCCGGGCCCGGGCTGTCGGCGACGGGCTGCCCCATCCAGCGGCGGCGACCTACTACGCCCAGCGGGCCTCGGCGGGCCTGATCATCACCGAAGGCTGCCAGATCGGCCACGCGGCCCGAGGGTATGTCCGCACCCCCGGCATCCACACTCCCGAACAGGTCGATGGCTGGCGCGCCGTCACCGACGCTGTCCACGCCGCGGGCGGCCGCATCGTCCTGCAGCTATGGCACGTCGGCCGCGTATCGCATCCCGACTTCCAGGATGGGGCGCTGCCGATCGGTCCCTCGGCGCTCGCGGCGGAAGGCTCGGCCTTCACGCTCGAGGGGCCCAAGCCCCTGCCTGTTCCGCGGGCGATTCCAGAGATCGAGATCCCGGCGTTGGTCGAAGAGTTCAAGCGCGCCGCCGGAAACGCCCAGGCGGCGGGCTTCGACGGCGTGGAGCTGCACGGCGCCAACGGCTACCTGCTCGACCAGTTTCTGCGCGACGGCGCCAACCAGCGCTCCGACAGCTACGGCGGTTCGATCGAGAACCGGGTCCACTTCCCCCTGGCTGTGGCCGAAGCGGTGGCCAGCGTTTGGGGCGCCGAGCGCGTCGGCTATCGGATCTCTCCCCGTTTCGAAGCCTATTCCATGTCGGACTCGGCGCCGGAGCAGACCTTCGGCGTCCTGGCCGAAGCCCTCGGCCGGATGGGCCTGGCCTATCTGCATGTGGTCGAACCGGTCGGGACAGTGGCCGCGGCGCGTCTCACGCCCAAGCTGAAGCAACGCTTCGGCGGTCCGGTCATCGCCAACGGCGGTTACGATCGCGAGCGCGCAGACACCTGTCTCGCGACCGGGGAGGCCGATCTCGTCGCCTTCGGGGCGGCCTTCATCGCCAATCCCGACCTGCCGGCGCGCTTCGGCCGCAATGCGCCCCTGAACGCCCCGGATGTCGACACCTTCTACCAGGGCGAGGAGCGAGGCTACGTCGACTATCCGTCACTGGAAGGCATGGAGCTGGCCCGATGAGAGCGCCGGGCTTGCCTGCAGCAGCTGTCCTGGAAACCGGCACGCTGGGTTCGTCCGGCTATGAGAACCGGATGCTGGCGATCACCAGTCTCACGGTGGGCGTCATCGCGTTCGACCGCCTGGCCGTGGGCTATCTCGCGCCCTACCTCGTCAAGGCCTTCAACCTCAGCAACACCGAGCTCGGCGCCCTCTACGCCGTTCAGGCGCTGGCGGCCGCTCTGGCAGGCTTGGCTGCAGGCCGCCTCGCCGATCTCAAGGGCTGGCGAAAGCAGATCATCGTTCCGTTCCTCTGCCTGGTGAGCCTCTTCGCCCTGGTGTCGGCCACGGCGCGGACCTTCGCGATGCTTGCCCCGATCCGGTTCGTCATGGGCGCGATGGAGGGCCCGGTGGCGACGCTGAACCAGTCGATCACCAGCCTGCAGTCCTCGCCTCACCGACGCGGCCTGAACCTTGGGATCCTGACGCTGTCCATGTTCATGATCAGCCAAGTGCTCAGCCCCATCATGCTTACAGGCATCGCCGACCATTGGGGATGGCGCGCAGCCTTCCTGGTCCCCGCCGCTCCGGCCCTGATCCTTGCGCTCGCGGCTGCATTGGTGCTGCGCAACACCGTCGGTCCGAGCGCCGCCGCCGGGCCGGTTGGCGCCGCCGCGCCGCCGCCGGTCAAGCTGGAACGCAACGTCTGGGTCTGCGCCGTCTTGTCGATGGTGTTCATGAGCTGGCTCGTCGTGCACAGCACATTCCTGCCGCTCTACCTAGTGAAGGTGAGGGGCCTGGCGCCGGCGCACATGGCGATCCTCATGAGCTTGCTCGGCGCCGCGGGCTGCGTGGGCAGCCTGCTCTATCCGACCATATCGGACAAGATCGGCCGCAAGCCCACCATGCTGGTCGCGATGGGCGCCGCGGCCCTTGTCCCGCTGGCCCTGCTGCTCTTCCACGGACCCGAGCCGATCCTGGCGGCGATCCTGTTCGTGGGCTGGCTGAGCGTCGGGGCGTTGCCGATCTATACGGCCGTCATCCCCGGTGAATCCGTATCGCCGCAACGGGCTGCGACGGTGATCGCCATGATCATGGCCGCGGGCGAGCTCGTCGGCGGCGTCGCCGGTCCGCTGGTCGCCGGCTCGGTGGCGGACCGCTTCGGGCTGGTCATGCCATTCTGGTTCACCGCCGCCGCAGCGATCGGCTGTTGCGTCCTGGCGCTGGGCCTGAAGGAATCCAGTCAGCGAGCGCGAGCCGCAGGCTGACCGAACAAAGGAGCAAGACGATGACGGTGACGGTGTTCGTCCGTTTCGAGCCCAAGCCCGGCGATGAGCCGAGGGTTGATGAGATTCTGCGGGGCATGGTCCCAATGACCCGGTCAGAGCCGGGCTGCCTGGTCTACGACCTGTTCGAGGGCGTGGACCCGTCCGGGGCCAGGCGGTTCTATCTGCTCGAAAAGTACCGCGACGCGGACGCGGTCCAGGCCCACCGCGACACTGGGCACTACAAGGCTTATCGCGCCAATATCCTAGACCGCCTCCAGCAACCGCCGGTCGTGGCGGTCCTCGAGCCGCTGGACGCGATCGGTTTGTGAGCGGCCGGGCCTATGGCCCGTTGGTGATGACGCTCCGCCTATCGACGCGACCGCCGACAGCGAACAGCCGGGCCTACCAACGCCAAGTCGGCCACTCGCTCAACCTGCTGTTCGGTCCCGACCGCTTCCATTCGTGCAGATCGGCTAATTGGACCGGGATCCAGCAAATTGACTATGGGGTTGGCCGACCTAAGGTGCGGCGGTCGACGGGCTCGATTTTTGGAGAGCTCCGAGCTTCAGCCGTGATCCCCTGCTGTGGAAGCCTCCATGCTGCTCAACGACTCGATCTGGATCCGCACCTCCCGCGACGCGATCGAGGGCAGGCTGGGACGGATCGGCGACCTGGTCGGGGTGCGTATCAGAGGCGACGATGGCCTGGGACGCATCGCCGGGTGCGTCATCCGCGAGAGCGTCGAGGAAGTTTCGGCCGTGGGCGATCCACAGGGGCCGGGCCTCGCCAACAGCGTGCTGGACCTGTTGTGCGCCGCCCTGAGCACGGTGCGATCAGGCGCGGCCTGGCCGGGTGACCACCGGGCGAACACGCTCAGGCGCGCGCGTCAGCTGATCGAGGCGAGGCTGGAAGACGAGACCCTCTCGCCCGCTGCGGTCGCCAAGGGGCTCGGCCTCAGCACGCGGTATCTGAGCCGGCTGTTCCAGGCAGAAGGCGTCTCTCCGGCGAGGTGGATCTGGAGCCAACGCCTGGAGCGCTGCCGCCAGGCGCTGATAGCCCACGGCGACGCCAGCCGGACGATCAGTGACGTCGCCTTCTCGAACGGCTTCAAGAACCTCTCGCACTTCAACCGCGCCTTCCGCGGGCGCTACGGCCTCAGCCCCAGCGAACTCAGGCGCCGGGGTTGCGTCGGTGGCGCGGACTAGCGGCCGACCGGCGACCCGCGCTCAGACCGGCCGGGCCTGGAGCACTGACATGACCGAGCGAGTCGGAATGGCGGCGCCTTCGAGCCGGAAGCCCGCCTGTTCGAACAGTGAGCCGTATCGAGCTTGCGTGCGCTCCTGCCCACCTGTCAGCACCAGCATGGTGATGTCCGCGAGGTCCACGTAGGGCGAGCCAACGCCGTTCTCCAGGACGGACTCGATGACGAGGACTTTCGCGTGAGGCGGCGCCCTGCGCCGCAGGTTCTTGAGCAGCCTGACGCAGTCCTCGTCGCTCCAGTCGTGGAGAATCATCATCAGCAGATAGGCGTCGGCCACAGGAAGGGCGTCGGAGAAGAAGTCGCCGCCGATGAACCGGAGCCGATCATGGCCAGGGGCTCTGGCAGCCACCTCGGGCAAGTCGAACACAATCCCGGTGGTTTGCGGACAGGTCGCCAGGATCGCTCGTAGCAGGTGGCCGCGGCCGCCGCCGATATCGGCCACGGTCTGCAGCTTGCTGAAGTCGTAGGCCTCGATGACGGCCGAGATATTGGCCGGCGCGAAGCCGGACATGGCCTGGTCGAAGATCCGCCCGTGTTCTGGACTGCGTTCGTAGTACTCGAAGCTGTTGCACCCGAAGAGGGTGTTGAAGGCTGTCTCGCCAGTCTTGACCGCGTCGGCCAAGCCGCCCCAGGCTTCCCACTGGTAGTCAGCTCCAGTGAAACGCACGAACCCTGCCATCGAGTTCGGGTGATCTGCTCTGAGCGTGCGCGACACGTCGGTGTGGGCGAAACCCTGATCCTGGCGCAGGAACACGCCGCCAGCGGCCAACGTCATGAGCAGCCGGTACAGAGCGCCTTGGTGACAGCCCGTCGCCCGGGCAAGATCCTCGATCGAGACTGTGGTCTCGCCGATGGCGTCCGCGACGCCGAGGTCCACGGCGGCGTGAAGGCACCGGGCCATGCGATAGCCGAACGCGAGGCCGATCAGATCCTGGGTAGAGGTGAGTTTCATGGCCGCCTCGCGTGGGTCAGGACGCGGCCGTCGCGGCGGCCACGCGGGGGATGGCGTTCACGTCCAGGGCCTGGTTCCGGTTCTCGTCGAAATAGGGGAAACGGGCGACCGTGGCGCGGATCTCCTTCTGGCGCGTGCCAGGATCGCCCCACAGGACCGAAAGCTCGGTTCCGGGGGCGCTATGCTCGGTGTCGACAGAGCACAGCGAGATCATGCGGCGGTAGTAGAAGCTGTTCGCCCGTCCCGAACTGACCCCCACAACCTTGCCGTCCTTCAGCACCTTGTCGGCGAAGTAGGTGAATTTGGGCAGATCGCCCCCGAAGTGATTGGGGTTGTCGATGGCCGGATAGGGGTTTCCCGGCCGGAATTGGGACGCATAGATGTCGACGAGATCGTCCGAATTCCACTCGAGCGTGACCATCCTGCGCCTGGGGCTGGCGACTTCCTTCTCGAGCGCGGCGCGGCCGACGAAATCGTGGTCGAACCGGATCATCTTTTCCCAGCCCAGCTCCACGGGGTTCCGGTACCTCAGCCGGATGTCGTCTCCCATGCTGCCGCCGAAGTGCTGTGCATCCCCGAAGCCGCCGCCGCCGACCGAGTCCAAGTAGCCTGCGAAGCCGCTGTCCTCGCGCCAGGGGTAAGGGAAATGATAGTAGGCTTGGGGAAAGCCGTTCTCGGTGTGGTTGAGCATGTAAGCGCGGAGGCCAAGCCGCCGCAGGCCGAAGGGGGCGCCGGCTTCGAAGATCGCGCCGTAGACAGCCTGTGCGCCCTCGACGTCGCCGTGGAGCTCATAGGCGAGCGAGCCGCCCATCCCCATGCGCAGCACCCGCACGGGCCTCGACGCGACCTCCATGCGAATCTCGCGGTGGCGCATGAATGCGAGGTCGTGGAAATCCTGGCCGGTCGCCGCTTCCAGCACTTCCAGCGCCCGAGGGCCGGCGAGCTGGAACAGGAACGCCTTGCCGGTAAGGTCCTCACCGACGGCGTCGTAGCGTCCCTGGGACAGTGCGTACCCGATGTAGGGGGCCATCCAATAGGTGATGAAGTCGTCCTCCCCGAGGCGGAGCAGGACGCCGTCGATCATGACCAGTCCGTCCTCGTTGCACATGATGGCGTGCTTGCCCGAGCCGACCGGGAAATTGCCGAAGCTGTTCACGCAGGTGTCCGACAGGAACTTCAGCGCCTCGGGGCCCCGGATGCGATAGGTGGGCGACGGATTGAGGTTGCCGTGCAGGTAGCAGCTGGCTTTCCATGACATGCTCTCGTCACGCCAGCCGGTGTACTCATAGGGAACCGCGAACGGGAAAACACCGTACAGGTAGAGACTTACGCTATCCCTGTAGAACGGTACGAAGGGGGAGTGGGGAATGGCCGCCTCGACGGCGTCGTGACTTGGCATGACTCTGAATCCGAACGCTGATGGGAATGGGACTTGGGTGGGGCCGCGAGGTCAGTTCCTGAACCTCAGGGTGGCGAACCATTGGCGCGGTGGCGAGTAGGACCCCCCGATGAAGCCGACGCCCTGGAAGTCATTGACCCCGCTCAGGAGGTAACGGGTGTCAGTGATGTTGTGCACGCCGGCCTGCACTTCCCAGCGGCCAGAGGGCGAGATGTAGGTCACAGAGGAGTCCAGCAGGCCGTAGCCCGGTTGGCGCAGCTCGGGGGCGTTCAGCGCGTCCTTGTCGGTGGTTCCTTTGTAGTCGTAGTCCACCCGCAGGCTGACCGCGCCGCCTGAGGCCAACGGCACGCGATATGCTCCGCCCAGGCTGAAGGACCACTTGGGCGCATCGATCAGATGGTCGGCGAGGCTGATGGTCACCCCCGGCGCGAGCTTGGTGTACTTGGCGTCCAGGTAGCCGAGCGAGCCGCTGAGGGTCAGATTCTCGATCGGCCTGGCCTCGGACTCGATCTCGAAGCCCTGGATCCGCGCCGTCCCGCCGTTCTGGGTCACCGGCGAATTGCCCACCTGCACCGTCAGCTGGATGTTGTCGTAATCGGTGTGGAAGGCGGCGAGGTTGAGCCGCAGCCGACGGTCGAAGAGTTCGGACTTGATCCCTGCCTCATAGGTGTTCGCCGTTTCGGGGGCGAAGGAGGGCGCGACCAGCGGATCCGTGGGCGGCGCCGTCAGTCGGGTGGTCCAGCCGCCCGAGCGATACCCCTGGGAGAATGACACGTAGGTCATGACCGTCGGCGCGACCTTGTATTCGGCCCCCGCCCGGACCGACGTGTTGGTGGTGTTCTGCCGGAAACGCCCCACCGGATAGAGCCGGCTGAGGTCGTTCGGATCTGGGAAGGCCGAAAGCGGAGTCCCGAGCTTGACGAAGAACTGGTTCACATCGGCCTGGAAGCCCTCGAACCACTTGTGTTCGATGGTGTAGCGCAACCCGAAGGTCAGGGAGAGCTGGTCGGTCAGGGCGAAGTTGTTGTGGGTGAACAGCGCCCAGGACTTGTTGTCGAAGGTCGGGTCGCCGGCCGGGTCCTGGATGTTGATCAGCCCCGCGGCGATCGGGACGTAGTCCACGTGGATGCCGTGCTCATGGAAATAGAAGGCGCCGAACACCGACTTGAGGTGATCGTCGAACGCGTGGGCGTTCAACTGCACCTCCTGCGAGAACTGGTGCTGATTGATCTTGAAGCCGGCCTGGACCCAGTTGAACGGCGTGCCGCCCTGGTCGCCGCCGAACCTCGAGCTCAGCTGCCGATAGGCGGTGATCGACTTCACCGAAAAGTTGGGACTGATCCGCCAATCCTCGGTGGCTGACAGTCCCCAGGGATGGACGCGCGAGGTGTTGTTGCCCTGGGAATAGGTCGTGTCGATGTTCCCCGTGATCGCCTGGGGCCCGAAGGGCAGGTGGTCGTTAAGGGGGTCGCCGTCGACGTTGACCCCCGCCAGTGGGGTTCCGACCTCAGCGCGCGGGCCGCACACCGCGCTGAGCCCGAAGGAGTTCAGGACCGACACCGGCAGGCTGATGCAGGTATTGTACAGTTGGCCAAGGCTCCCGGGCACATTGCCGTCGGCCTTGATGATGGTGAAGGGCATGCCCTCCTCGTCCGACCGGGTGAAGTCGGCGGAGAGGGTCACGCGGAGATCCTCGCTCGGGGTGAACAGCAGTTTCAGCCGGGCTTGACGCGTGTTCACGTTGCCCTGGCGGTCGTCCCCGCCGGGCGGGAAGGGCGCGCCGAAGGCTCCGGTCTCCGTTACGAAGTTGTGGGGGCCGGGGTAGGGGATGCGCCGCTCGTACCCGTCGCGGTGCAGGGACGCGAATGCCAGCTGGGCATAGAGCTTGTCCTGCACCAGGGGCAGGTCCACCACGCCGCTGATGTCGGTGCGGTTCAGGCTGCCACCAGTGAACTCTACGCGGTAGGCGAAGTCCCTGCCCGGGTCCTTGGTCTGGATGCTGACCGCCCCGCCGATGGTATTGCGACCGAACAGCGTGCCTTGCGGACCCTTCAGCACTTCAATGTGGTCGACGTCCAGAAGGCCCACGGCGGCGCCAACCATCCGGGCGTAGTAGACGCCATCGACATAGAGCCCGACCCCTGGTTCGACGTTGAAGGCGAAGTCATTCTGGCCCACGCCACGGATGTAGGCCGCAAACATCTGCGACGAGCCGCCGAAGGGCGAGGTGTTGTTGATGGTGACGTTGGGCGTCTGGCCGGCGATCTGGGTGACGTTGCTCAGGTCCCGGCTTGCCAGAGCCGCGCCCTGGATGGCGGTGATTGCGATCGGCACGTTCTGGACGTTTTCGGCCCGCTTCTGGGCGGTGACCGTGACCTCTTCGAGCTGGCTCGGCGCCGTCCTGGCGTCGGGCTTTGCTTGATCCGCCTGCGCAGCGGCCGGGCCAGCGATCGCCAGCGCGACCGCCGCCGACGTGAGCAAGGCACAGGTGTTGGCGTGTTGTCCCACGAGCATCTCCCTTCCCGATCAGGCGTCGGTAGGTTTAGCGTTGACTAAGCAACGGTGACTTGTCAACGCTGATGTGCGTCATGGACCTGGCTCTTGCAGCGCAAGCGAGTCCGGCGGAACCTCGGAAGGGATCTGCGCGTGCGAGACGCGGCGGTTCGTTTGATCGGCGGTCGAGACACCATGCCTGCGAAGTCCACAGCGAAACGGTTCTCGGCTCCCAAACCAACCCCGGGCGGATCCAGGGCGGTACGGTCGTCCGGACCCGTCGTGGAGAGTCCGGACGCCGTCCCGCACGATTACATCGGCTATGAGGGCCCTGCGGCGGAGGGGGCCGCGGTCGCCCTGATGCGCCGCTCGCTCATCTTCAATCTCGTCACCCTGACCAACAAGGTGACCAGCGCCTCCTCGCGGATCCTGCTGTCGCGCTTTGGCGTAGGTTCCGCCAGCGCCCGGGTGATGCGGGTGCTTCGGCTCGAGCCCGACTGTCTTCCCTCGCGCATGTGCGAAGTGACGACGATGGACAAGTCCATTGTCAGCCGCACCCTCAACGTGCTCGAGGGGCAGGGGTACGTCCGGCGTCGAACTGACCCCAAGGATCCGCGGCGGCAGCTCTGGTCTCTGACGCCGGACGGAGATGCGTTGCTGGAAGCGATTCTGATCAGAGCCGAGGAGCGCCAGCAACTGTTGCTTCAGGGCATGAACGAGGCCGAGATCGTGGCGCTTTTCTCTCTCCTCGGACGCCTTCAGGACAATGTGCAGCTGCTGCTGGGCCACACGCCCGAGGGGCGTCCGGCGTTGCGAGGCGGCAAGGTGACCCCCAAGTCGCGCGGATGACGCGCGGCCGTAGGACGGCTTGGCCACGGTCGCCCGGATGACCTTCTGACACGACTGCTGACCGCCCGACAGAACCTGGACCTCGGTTCCCGGCTCCAACCCGCCCACGCCCAGGCCGGGTTCCGGTCATCGCCGCTGGGCAGATCGGGAACCCCGCCCAGGCCGAGAAGGCCATCGGCCTCGGCCTTTCCCTGGTCGCGGTCGGCCACGGGCTGGTGATGGATCCGGACTGGGTCGAGCTGGCGAAGACCGGTCGCGAAGCGGATATCGAGAGCGACCTCCGTACGTCGAGCGTTTCGCAGATCAGCATCGACGACGGCAACGAAACCGCGGGCGTGCCGTCCGTGCAGCCGCAGGTTCCGCTCGGGCCCCATCTCGGGTGGAACGATACAACGTCGGGCTTCGACAAGGGGCCGGGCTGCGGCTTTTTCGGGGGGCATCCCGTTCGCGAGAACCCGAGCCGAGCGCTGGCCGCGCAGGACCCCCGCCCCTCGCTGGAGGAACGCTACGG
>FTHA01001144.1_pt1 | contig 17167 bp, 14 predicted proteins | sample 1640771 | NCBI WGS metagenome assembly FTHA01 (sample SAMEA3914789, study PRJEB12502) | metagenome | biome: forest; material: soil | place: Canada | collected 2011-07-03 | depth 0.3 m | reverse complement strand
GTGACGGCCTTCCTGCTGCTGCTGTCGCTGCCGGTGCTGGCGGGCGCCATCACCATGCTGCTCACCGACCGCAACTTCGGGACCCACTTCTTCGACTGGACCAATGGCGGCGACCCGGTGATGTTCCAGCACCTGTTCTGGTTCTTCGGCCACCCCGAGGTCTACATCCTGATCCTGCCGGGCTTCGGCATGATCAGCCACATCGTCTCGACCTTCTCGCGCAAGCCCGTGTTCGGCTACCTGGCCATGGCCTACGCCATGGTGGCGATCGGCTTCGTCGGCTTCGTGGTCTGGGCCCACCACATGTACACCGTCGGCATGCCGGTGAACCTGCAGGCCTACTTCATCGCCGCGACCATGGTCATCGCGGTGCCTACCGGCATCAAGATCTTCTCGTGGATCGCCACCATGTGGGGCGGCTCCATCGACTTCAAGACGCCCATGCTGTGGGCCGTCGGCTTCATCTTCCTGTTCACGGTGGGCGGGGTCACGGGCGTCGTCCTGGCCAACGCCGGCGTCGACTACTCGATGCAGGACACCTACTACGTCGTGGCTCACTTCCACTATGTGCTGAGCCTCGGCGCGGTGTTCGCCATCTTCGCCGGCTTCTACTACTGGTTCGAGAAGATGTGGGGCGTGAAGTACCGCGAGTGGCTGGGCGCCACTCACTTCTGGATCACCTTCGTGGGCGTGAACGTCATCTTCTTCCCGCAGCACTTCCTGGGCCTGCAGGGGATGCCGCGCCGGATCGTGGACTACCCCACGGCCTTCTACCTGTGGAACCACGTCTCCTCGATTGGCTACTACATCACCTTCGTGGGCCTGATCGTCTTCCTGATCACGCTGGCGGAGGCCGCCATCTCGCGGCGCAAGGCCGTCGCCAATCCCTGGGGCGAAGGCGCCACCACGCTGGAATGGACCCTGCCTTCGCCGCCGCCGTTCCACAATTTCAACGAGCTGCCGGTGATCCACGCCGACGAGCACTGACGAAAGGTCCGCGCGGCCTTCGGGACGCGCGGGCGTGAACAATGACTGACGCAACCCTCGCCCCAGCCGCCCGCGCCCTCCCGGCGCGATGGTCGGACTATGTCGCCCTGCTCAAGCCGCGGGTGATGTCGCTGGTGGTGTTCACCGCGCTCACCGGCCTGGTCTGCTCCGGCAAGCCGCTGCATCCGTTCCTGGCGGGCGTGGCGGTGCTGGCCATCGCCGTGGGCGCCGGCGCGTCGGGCGCCCTGAACATGTGGTACGACGCCGACATCGACATCCTGATGCGGCGCACGCGGGGACGGCCGGTCCCATCCGGACGGGTCCAGGGCGCCGACGCCCTGACCCTGGGCGTGGTCCTGTCGTTGCTGTCGGTGATGATCATGGGGATGGCGCTGAACTGGCTGGCCGCCGGCCTGCTGGCCTTCACCATCCTGTTCTACGCCGTGGTCTACACCATGTGGCTCAAGCGCTTGACGCCGCTGAACATCGTCATCGGCGGGGCCGCAGGCGCACTTCCGCCGGTGATCGGCTGGGCGGCCGCCACGGGCTCGACGCCGCTGAACGCGTGGCTGATGTTCCTGATCATCTTCCTGTGGACCCCGCCCCACTCCTGGGCGCTGGCGCTCTACACCTCGGCCGACTACGCCAAGGCCGGCGTGCCGATGATGCCCGTCGCCAGGGGCGCCAAGTCCACCCGCCGGCAGATCCTGCTCTACAGCCTGGTGTTCATCCCGGCGGCGCTGGCGCCGGCCTTCACCGGCCTCGGCGGCCCGGTCTACCTGGCCACGGCGGCGCTCGGCGGGGCGGTGTTCCTGCTGCTGGCGACCCGCGTGGCGCTGAGCCGCGCCGGTGACGCGCCCGACACGCGCGAGGATGGCCTCTACGATGTCAAGGCCGACGCCCGGCCGGCGCGCAACCTGTTCGCCGGCTCGATCCTCTACCTGTTCCTGCTGTTCGCGGCCCTGCTGGGCGAGCACCTGGCCGGCCTGCCCCCGCTGGCCCTCTTCCGATGAGCGACCCCTACCGCGAGGGCCAGGAGGCGCTCAAAGCGCGCAAGTGGCGCAACTGGGCCCTCGCCGGCGCCCTCGCCGCCTTCGTCGTCCTGATCTTCATCGTCACCATCATCAAGCTGGCCGCCAATGTCGCCCCCCATTAGGCGCACCGCCTTCATCTGCGGCGCCGTGGTGGTGATGATGACCGGCGCGGCCTTCGCCGCCGTACCGCTCTACAAGGCCTTCTGCCAGGCGACCGGCTTTGGCGGGACGGTGCGCAAGGCCGAGCAGGCCCCAAGCGCGGGCGCGATCCTTGATCGCACCCTCGACGTCAGCTTCGACACCAATGTCCGCGGCGTCCCGTGGACCTTCCAGTCCATGCAGCGGCGCCAGACCATCCGCATCGGCGCCACCAGCATCGCCTTCTTCAAGGTCGTGAACCAGTCGGACAAGGCCGTCACCGCCCGAGCCGCCTACAACGTCTCGCCCGAGTTGGCCGGCGGCCACCTGCGCAAGCTGCAGTGCTTCTGCTTCGACGCCCAGACCTTGCAGCCCCACCAGACCGCAGAGTTCCCGGTGATCTATTACGTCGACCCCGCCTTCGCCTCCGACCCCGACACCAAGGGTTACGGCGACATCACCCTCTCCTACACATTCGTCCCAGCCGAGCCGGTCAAGCCGAAGCCGGCGGCGGTCAGCAGAGGCTAGTCATTTGGCCACCTGAGGGCCCACCACCCGCCGCCTCAGCGTGGCTGGGCGGCGCTCCTCCTCCACATGCAGGCTCATGAGCGATTCCATCAGCCCTTCATCGGCGCTGGAGTTCACCGCGACCACGGTCGCCTCCTCACAACCCGGGGCGGCCACGTAGGCGTGGCCCATGGTGGAGTCGAGATAGATGGACTCGCCCTCCGACAGGATGACCGGGTCGTAGAAATCGGTGTGGACCTCGATCTTGCCGGAGAGGACGAAGACGAATTCCTCGCCCGGGTGACGGACCAGCTCGCCAAACTCCGCAAGGCTGCGGGCGCGGATACGCGCCACGACGGGGATCATCCGTTTCCGGCGCAGCTCGGGACAGAGATAGTGGTACTCGTAATTGGGCGTCCTGACCTCCACTGCCCGCTCCATGCTCCCGATGCTGCGCCTGGCGGTGACTGCGGCAGGCTCCTGGGAGGCGTCGTCCTCGGCGAAGAGCTCGGACATGCGCATGTTCAGGCGCTGGCTGAGCTGGAGCAGCTTGTCATAGGTCAAGGTCAGCCGGTCGTGCTCCACCTTGGAAAGGGTGGAGACCGGGATGCCGGTCCGGTCGCTCATCTGCTTGAGCGTCCAGCCGCGATTGGCGCGAAGGCTCCGCAGCAGGCTGCCGAGGGACGGAGTGCTCTTGGCCATCAGAACGCCCTGGCCGCCTGGGGCCGTTGGATCTCGATCACGCATCCTCTCCGTTCTCTGCGCGGCCGCGGCCGCGCAAGCTGAGGAACTGTAGCCGATTTGCCGGAGTCGGCCAGCCGCATCGGCCGGCCGCGAGCGCAAACAGGCACGGACTTGACGTTCCTTTTGAGGATATAGCCGGAACAGGTTGACATTTTCCAATCAGGATCAATGATCCTGGACGGGCATCTCGCCACCCGCCGTCGTGCGAGCCCGGACAAGGAGAACTTCGATGGGCCTCAAAAGCCGCTGGCTCCCGGCGCTCGTCGCCCTTCTCGCCAGCGGGGCGTTCGCCCAGCCGCTGGCGCCCTTGCCCAAGCCCGGGCCCGCGCCGACTCCCACCAGCGTCGCCAGCCAGCCGACATCCTCCGCGACGCTGGATCGGAAGGACCTGGAGACCTGGCTCGACGGGTTCATGCCCTACGCGCTCGAGCGCGGCGACATCCCGGGCGCCGTGGTGGCCGTGGTAAAGGACGGCCAGCCGGTCCTCGTGAAGGGCTTTGGCTTTTCGGACACGGCCAGGCGCACCCTCGTCTCGCCCGACACCCTGTTCCGGCCGGGCTCGGTCTCCAAGCTCTTCACCTGGACGGCGGTCATGCAGCTAGTCGCGCAGGGCAAGCTCGACCTCGACAAGGACGTCGACACCTATCTGGACTTCAAGATTCCGCCGCGGCCGGACGGCCCGGTGACCCTGCGGCGCCTGATGACCCACACCCCCGGATTCGAAGAGGCGGTGCAGGGACTGATCAGCGACGATCCCAGGCGCATGGAGCCGCTGGACAAGGTCCTGAAGACCTGGGTCCCGACCCGCATCTACCCGGCAGGCTCGACCCCTGCCTACTCCAACTATGGCGCGGCGCTCGCTGGCTATGTCGTCGAGCGGGTCTCCGGAGAGCCCTTCGCCCAGTACGTCGAGCATCACATCTTCAGTCCGCTCGGCATGGCCAGCTCGAGCTTCCGCCAGCCCCTTCCGGCGACCCTCAAGCCGCGGATGGCCAGCGGCTACGAAACCGGTTCGGGCAAGGCCGAAGGCTACGAGCTGATCAATGCCTCGCCGGCCGGCGCCCTGGCTTCCAGTGGCGCGGACATGGCCAGGTTCATGATCGCCCACCTCGACGACGAAGCCGGCGCCAACCGGCTCCTGCCCCAGGCTTACGCCAAGGAGATGCACCGGACCTATGCGCCGGGCATCGGTCCGCTGAACCGCATGGCGCTCGGCTTCTACGAATCGAACATGAACGGGCGGCGCATCGTGTCGCACGGGGGCGACACCCAATGGTTCCACTCCGACCTGAACCTGTTCATCGACGACGGCGTGGGGATCTACGTCAGCGTGAACAGCCCGGGACGCGAGGGCGCAGCCCACCTGCTGCGCGGAGCCCTGCTGCGCGAGTTCACCGATCGATACTTCCCGGGGCCGCCCGACATACGCCGCGTCGCGCCCGGGATGGCCAAGGCCCATGCCGCGCTGATGACCGGAACCTACGAAAACTCCCGCACGTCGAGGGACAACTTCGCCTCGATCGCCGACATCATCAGCCCGACCCAGGCTTCGCCTGGTCCGGACAATACCCTGGTCGTCTCCGGCTTCGTGGGCGTGAACGGTCAGCCGGTGATCTGGCGCGAGTCAGAGCCGTTCGTCTGGCATGACGCCGCCGGCAAGCGAACCCTGGCCGCGACGGTGAAGGACGGAAAGGTGCTCCGGTTCAGCACCGATGACCGTTCGGCCTTCATGATCTATCAGCCGGCGCCCTGGACGCGCTCCGCCGGCTGGCTCGTCCCGGCCCTGGGGGCTGCGGCCGCCGCCTTGCTCCTGACGGCGCTCCTCTGGCCCGTCGTGGTGTTGGTCAGATGGAAGTACGGGGCCCGGTTCGCGCTGCAGGGCGCGCAGGCCCACAGCTACCGCGCCGTGCGGATCGCGGCGATCGCCGCCCTGGCCGTGGCCGGCGGCTGGGTTGCGATCCTCCTGATCGGCCTGCTCGAGCTCGATGTCTTCGGGCCCCCCGCCGCGCCGTGGCTGCTGCTCCTGGGACTGTTCGGGCCGGCGGTGCTGGCGGCCTCGCTGGCCGCGGCCCTGTGGGACGCTTGGCAGATCTGGACCCGCCGCAAGGGCTGGCGGTCGTGGTTCGCCCGCCTCTGGTCGGTGGTGCTGGTCGCCAGCATGGCCGTCATCGTTTGGACCGCCCTGGTGTTCCACCTCTACGGCCCGACCACTCACTACTGAGCGGCTGGTCACACAACGCCTGTTCCGGCGAGGAAACCTTCATGTCCAAAGCCAGCCAACGGCTCAGGCTCGCCGTGCGGGCCGAGCGGATACCGCTCAAGGCGCCGTTCCACATCTCGGGCCACACCTTCGAGGACGTGAGCCTCGCGGTGGTGGAGCTGCGCCAGGGCGCCTGTCGGGGTCGGGGCGAGGCGTCGGGCGTCTACTATTTCAAGGAGGACGCCGAAGCGATGATCGCTTCGATCGAGCGCGTGCGTGTCCACATCGAGGCCGGGATCGGGCGCGAGGCCCTGCGCGAGCTGATGCCGCCCGGCGGCGCGCGCAACGCAGTGGACTGCGCCCTGTGGGAGCTGGAAGCGCAACGCGCGGGCTGGCCGGTCTGGATGCTGGCCGGGGTGGGCGAGCCCAGGCCGATGGTCACCACCTTCACCCTGAGCGCCGAGGCGCCCGAGCAGATGGCGCGGGGCGCCCGGGGGTTTCGGCAGGCCAAGGCCCTCAAGTTGAAACTGACCGGCGAAGATCCCGCGCTGGACGCCGAGCGGGTGCGGACGGTGCGCGCCGCCCGCCCTGACGTCTGGCTGGGCGTCGACGGCAACCAGGGCTTCACGCCCGATCGGCTGGACGCCCTGATGCCGACCCTGGTCCACGCGCGCGTGGAGCTGATCGAACAGCCGTTCCCGCGGGGATGCGAGGCCTGGATGGCCGGGTTCGAAGTCCCGATCGCCACCGCGGCCGACGAGAGCGTGCAGGGGCTCGGCGAGCTCGAGGCTCTGATCGACTTCGACGTCGTCAACATCAAACTCGACAAGTGCGGCGGCCTGACTGAGGGCCTGGCCATGGCGCGGCTGGCGCGGCGCATGGGGCTCGGCGTCATGGTAGGCAACATGGTGGGAACGAGCTGGGCCATGGCCCCGGCGTTCGTTCTGGGCCAGCTCTGCGACATCGTCGACCTGGATGGGCCAGTGGTGCTGAGCGCCGACCGGCCGCAACCCGTCGCCTATCGCTCCGGCCGGATCAGCTGCCCCGACGCCGTCTGGGGGGCGCCGGCGGCGTCGAGCCCTCGCCGGCCGCGCGCTTTTTCATCGCAATGGGCAAGTTTTGCGCCTGATCAGAAAATTTGATTGCAGAAGTGTAATCTGAGGATCACCCTGGCCTCATCAGGACGGAGGGGATTGGATGAACTCGTGGTCTTCGCAAGCTGCCGCCGGGCTGGCGTCACGCCGAGCGGCCCGCGCGCCGGGTCCGAAGGATCGGCGCCGCCTGCGCCTCGCGCTAGCCGCCTCGGCGGCCGCGCCGATGCTGATGGGCGCGAGTCTGGCGATGGCCGCCACGAACACCACGCCCATCGCGGATGAAGTGGTGGTCACCGCCGAAAAGCGGCCTCAGACGCTGCGCGAGGTGCCGCAATCGGTGAGCGTTGTCGGCGGCGACATGCTCCAACGCCAACAGGCCTTCAGCCTCAAGGACTTCGCGGCCCTGGTGCCAGGCCTGAGCATCACCGAGGAGGTCCCCGGCCAGGGCCGGGTGGTACTGCGTGGCGTGAACACCAACGGCATCGCCTCGACCGTAGCTATCTATGTGGACGAGACGCCCTTCGGCTCTTCGAGCGGGCTCGCCAACGGCGCCGTTCTCGCCGGCGACTTCGACACCTTCGACGTGTCGCGGCTGGAGGTGCTGCGCGGGCCCCAAGGCACGCTCTATGGAGCAAGTTCGCTCGGCGGCGTGCTGAAGTACGTCACCCAGAGCCCTCAGATCGACCGCTTCAGCCTGCGGGGCCAGGCCGGCGCAGCGGCCGTCGATGGCGGCGATCCCGACTGGAACGTTGACGGCGTGGCGAACGCGCCCCTGGGCGACAAGGCGGCGGTGCGCGTCAGCGCGTTCTATCGCCGGCTGGGCGGTTACGTCGACCAGATCGGGACGGCTGGCTCGCTCGTCCGCGACAACGTGAACTGGGGCGAGGTCTACGGCGGCCGCGCGTCGTTGCTCGCCAAGCCCGCGGAAATGCTTTCGGTCCGCCTCACCGCCATCCTGCAGGATGCCAGGAACGGCGCTTCCACGACCGTCGACGCGGATCCGGCCACGGGTAAGCCGCTCTACGGCGGCCTCACCCAGTCGGCCTACTACCCGACCTTCTCCAACGTGCGCTACCGCGTCTACAACGGGACGCTGGACTGGGACTTCGGCGTCGCGGACCTGGTGTCGGCGACGAGCTACGCCACCCTGGGCCTGGACGAGGCCAGCGACGCCACCAAGCTCGAACTCGCCCCAGGCTTCACCTTCGGCGATCTGGCGACCGGGACCTTCGGCGCGCCGGGCCAGACCCTCGGCGTGGTCGAGCCCCAGACGATGCGTCAGGAGAAGTGGACCCAGGAGGTGCGGCTGACGTCGCCTTCGAAGCAGCGGTTCGAGTGGATGCTCGGCGGCTACTACACCCACGAAAAGGCGGCGCTCGCCCAGGTTCTGAACGCCTTTGACACCGCCACGCTGCAGACGCCTGCGGGGGCGGCGGGCCTCGAAATCGTGAGCCTCGACTCCACCTATGAAGAGATCGCCGGCTTCGCCAATGCGACGCTGCACGTGACGCGGCAATTCTCGGTTGCGGTGGGCGGGCGCTACAGCCACAACAACCAGCACGCTCTCGAGGTTCTGGACGGCGCCCTGGTTGGCGGCAGAACGGCCTTCAACCCGGCCCTCTCCTCGGAGGGCGTGTTCACCTATTCGGTGGCGCCCAAGTTCGAGATCAACCAGAACGCCACCGTCTACGCCCGAGTGGCGAAGGGCTATCGTCCCGGCGGTCCCAACGACTTGCCGCCCGGCGCGCCCGCGAACACGCCGGCCAGCTACAAGTCCGATTCGCTCATCAGCTACGAGGCGGGTCTGAAGGCGGACTTCCTGGATCGACGGCTCTCGTTGGACGCCTCGATGTACTATCTCGACTGGAAGGACATTCAACTCCTGGCCGTGATCAACAGCTTCGGCGTGAATGCCAATGGCGGCACGGCGGTCAGCAAGGGAGTCGAGTTCGCCCTCACCGCCCGCCCCACCGACGAGCTGACCCTGGCGGCCAGCGGCGCCCTGACCAGCGCCAAACTGACCCGGGACACCGACCCGATCGTCGGCGGCCTCAAGAACGACCGCTTGCCCTATGCGCCCAAGTGGAGCCTGACGCTCAATGGCGACTACGAGCATCCGCTCCAACAGGGACTCTCCGTGTTCACGGGAGCGACCCTGGCGCTCCTGGGCGAACAGTCGCCGGGCTTCGATCCCGGCTATCAGGCCGCCTTCGGACGCCGCCTCACGATCCACAGCTATGCGCGGCTCGATCTCAGGGCCGGGCTGCGCAAGGATCGCTGGACCTTCCAGGTCTATGGCAAGAACGTCGGGGGCTCGCAGGGGCTGGTCAACGTCAACGCCCTTGGCCAGCTGGCCGCCGGCGCCCTGGGCGTGACCCCGATCCGCCCGAGGAGCCTTGGTGCAAGCCTCACGGCCGAGTTCTGACCGTCCTGGCGTAAGGAGTCTCCATGGTCGCTGTCCAGCTCAGGGTCGAGCACGCCTCCCCGTCGCTCGAGCTCCCGAGCCCGTACCTTCTGTTCCTCGGCGACATCACCGAGCCCGCATTCGCCAAGACGGCCTTCGGCCTGAAGGACTGGGCGCCGGACAAGTGCCTGGGCGAGATCGGGCTGACCGGCTGCACGGTGAGCGTGGGCCTGCCTCGGCTCACGCCCGCCGAGGCCCGCGCGCGCGGGGCGCGGGCCCTGGTGCTCGGCGTGGCCAATCCTGGCGGCGTCCTGCCGCGGAGCTGGCTTCAGCTGCTGCTTGAAGCCCTGGAGGCTGGGCTCGACCTGATCGGCGGCCTTCACACGCGTCTGCGTCATGTCCCGGAGCTCAGCCAGGCCGCCCAGCGGCTCGGGCGGCGCCTGATCGACGTGCGCGAACCGCCGCCGGGCATCCCGGTCGCCACAGGCGCCAGGCGCACCGGCAGGCGGCTTCTCACGGTGGGAACCGACTGCGCCCTCGGCAAGAAGTACACGGCCCTGGCCTTGGCCCGCGCGTTCCGGGAGCGCGGGCTGGACGCCGGGTTCCGGGCGACCGGCCAGACCGGGATCCTGATCGCGGGCAGCGGCATGCCGATCGACGCCGTGGTCGCCGATTTCGAGGCGGGGGCGGCGGAGATGCTGACACCGGATGCTGCGGCGGACCATTGGGACGTCATCGAAGGCCAGGGCTCCCTGTTCCATCCGGCCTATGCGGGCGTGTCGCTCGGGCTGTTGCATGGCAGTCAGCCGGACGTGTTCGTGGTCTGCCACGAGCCTGGCCGCGAGCGCATGATGGGCTACGAGCCCTTTTCCCTGCCGAGCCTGGAGGAGGTCATGGACCTGACCGTGCGCCTCGGGCGCCGAACCAATCCGGCCATCCGTTGCGGCGGGGTCAGCCTGAACACGTCCGCCTTCGATCCCTCGGCTGCGGAAGCGATCCTGGATGGGACCGCCGCCCGCCTGGGCCTGCCAGCGGCCGACCCGATCCGCGGCGGAGCGCGGTTCGAGGCCCTGGTCGATTCCTGCCTTGGCTGAGTCTCCCACCGTGAGCTCCAAGCCTCAGCGAGACCTGTTCGGGCACCCGAGGGGCCTCACCGTCCTGTTCCTCACGGAGACCTGGGCCCAGTTCTCCTATTTCGGCATGCAGGCGATGCTGGTCTACTACATGACCAAGCAGCTGCATTTCAGCCAGCCGGCGGCCTCGGCGCTCTACGGCGGCTATGCGGCGTTCGCCTATCTGACGCCTCTCCTGGGGGGCGTGATCGCCGACCGCTGGCTCGGCCAGGGCCGCAGCGTCGTGATCGGCAGCGTGCTGATGGCGATCGGGCATTTCGCCCTGGCCTTCGAGCCCGGCTTCTTTCCGGGCCTTTTCCTGGTGGGCCTGGGCAACGGCTTCTTCCTGCCCTCCACGACGACCCAGGTCGGCTACCTCTACGCCGAAGGCGACTCCCGCCGCGACCGGGCCTACAGCCTCTACTATGTCGGCGTGAACATCGGCGGCTTCCTTGCGCCCCTCGTCTGCGGGACCATCGGCGAGTTCTACGGCTGGCACTACGGGTTCGCCGTGGCCGGCGTGGGCATGCTGGTCGGCCTGGCCATCTACCTTTGCAATCGCGCCAGCCTGCCGGCGGAGGCCCAGTTGCTCAAGAGCCGCACCACGCGGGCGCCGCCGTTGCGGTCCGAGGATCGCCGCGCGATCGGCAGCCTGTTCATCATCGCCGGCATCGTCGTGCTCTTCCGCATCGCCTACGAACAGAGCGGCAACACCATCGCGCTCTGGGCCGACTCCCAGACGGACCGGACGATCCACCTCGCCGGCCGGTCCCTGCTGATCCCGGCCACCTGGTTCCAGTCGATCAATCCCTTCCTGATTTTCGCCCTGACCCCGGTGATCACCCTGTGGTGGGCGCGTCAGGCCCGGCGGGGCAAGGAGCCGCCTCCTGTCGCCAAGATGGCGGCGGGCGCGGCGCTGGGAGGTGCGGCCTTCCTCTTGATGATCGGAGCGGCGCTGCAGGCTTCGAGTCACGGGATGGCGAGCTGGCTGTGGCTGGTAGGCTTCTTCGCGCTGCTGACGGCGGGAGAGCTCTTCATCCTGCCGATCGGGCTCTCGGTGTTCAGCCAGTTGGCGCCCGCACGGGTGGCCTCCGCGATGATCGGCGTCTGGTACCTGGCCAAGTTTGCGGGCGGGCTGTTCTCGGGGTGGCTGGGCGCCTCTTGGCGGGTGCTGCCTCCCGTTGCATTCTTCCTGGTGGGAGCCGGTTTTGCCTTCCTGGCCGCCTTGGGCCTCGCCGTCGCCCAGCGCCTCGGCGTCCTGACCCGGCGTGCGCCCTCGCTCGAGGCTCCGGTTCCGACGGTGGCGCGGCAATCATGACCCAGCAGGTCAAGGACCAGGCCCAGGAGTTGATGCGGAGCGGCGTGGTCTGGGACAACCACGCGTGCCTTCCCCTGCGGCCGGGCGACGAAACCTTCCTGGCGGCCGTGGACCGGCACCGCGCCAGCGGCGTGGACGTCGTCAGCCTCAACGTCGGCTATGGCGAGAGCGGGCCGGACGAACATCTGCGCCAGCTTGACGCGTTCCGCGACTGGTACGGCTCCAGGAGCGACCGCTACGTCATGGCGCGGACGGCCGCCGACGTCCGCGCGGCCAAGGCGGCCGGCAAGCTCGCCATCGTCTTCGACGTGGAGGGCATGAACGCCCTGGGCGGCAAACCCGAGATGGTCCGAACCTACTATGACCTCGGCGTGCGCTGGATGCTGATGGCCTACAACCGCGCCAGCCCCGCGGGCGGCGGCTGCCTGGGCGAGGACGAAGGACTGACCGAGTTCGGCCGCGCCGCCATCGCCGAGATCGAGCGGGCCGGCATGCTGCTCTGCTGCTCGCACACGGGCTGGAGGACCGCACACGAGGCCATCGCGATCTCCAGGGCGCCGGTCATCCTGTCCCACTCCAACTGCCACGCCCTGTGGCCGCATCCGCGCAACGCGCCCGACGCGCTGATGATCGCCTGCGCAAGGACCGGCGGCGTTGTCGGCATCAACGGCATCGGCCCGTTCCTCGGCAAGGGCCCGGCCACCGCCGACGCCATCGTCCGACATATCGAATACGCCATCTCGGTGGTCGGCGAAGACCATGTGTCCGTGGCGCTGGACTACAGCTTCGACCGGCGCGACACGATGGAATACGTGCGCCGACTGGATCCCGACTCGCGCCGCAAGCTCCGGCTCGACCGCAACCTGTCCATGGCGCCGCCGGAGACCTTTCCAGAAGTCGTGGAGCTGCTCCTCCTTCGCGGACACAGTGCGACGGCGGTCGGCAAGGTGATGGGCGGGAATTTGATGGGTTTGGCGGAGAGCGTCTGGCGCTGAAGTCGCGCCCGGACTCGCTGGCGTTTGGCCCGCGATCGGCTACTATGCCGCCGTCAAGCCAATCGTGAGCCCGATGCCTTCTCGGCCGCAAGCCACCGTCTCGATGATGATTACCACCTGCCATAACCAGCGGGGGAGCTTCCGCGCGGCCTGACAACCGCACGATTGACCAGTTCGAACCCCGCTCCGGTCAGGAGACGGGGTTTTTTCATGCGCGTCTCCTGCCGGCCAATTCAGGAGCCCGCCCATGCACCAGCCCTCGCCGTCCGATGAGATCGCCGCGGTCACGCGCGACTTCGTCCGCAATCTTTCGCCGCACCGCCTGCACAGCGTGGAGGCCCGGGTCGCCAGCTGCGACGGCATGCTGGTGCTCTCGGCCGTGGAGTCGGCCCTGGCCGAAACGCTGCCTGCGCGCCCCGCCCGGGAGCTCGTCTGGCTGTCGGGCGCCCCATCGGCTGGCGTTCATCGGCTGATCCTGTCGGCATATGGGTCGCGCCACGAACTCCTGGCGGAAGCCGCCCACGAGTTCGGACGATGACGGCTCCGGTGATGTTCCACCTGCGCCTGTCGCCCGAGCCGGACGCCCTGGCGCGGGCGCTCGGCGTCCTGCTGCTCTCCCAGGCCGAAATTCTTTCGGTGTCCTATGTCTCAGGCCTGGATTGCAGCTGGTCGCTCATGCATCTGGACGGACTCACCTCCACGCGCACAGACGCGCTCAAACGTCGGCTGCAAGCCTTGCCATGCGTGTTTGACCTGCAGCCAAGGAGCCGGTCGACATGCTTCCAGTCACCGTCCGGATCGGAACGCTGATGAGTGGGACCGATCGTTGGTGGCGGCGCGACCCGAATGGTCCAGCTGAGTTGTCGGAGCCAATCAAAGTCCACGCACTGCCGTATTTTGATCGTGTGCGGACCCTTGAGGATCAGGCGGCGAAGTGGTTTGGGCGAGGAAGCTCAAGAGGGTGGCATGCGCCAAGCCGAATCTACCTCGCTATCACTCCTTCCGGATGGGAGAGCGTGAGGAAGCCTGCGACGTGCTCATGAATCCTCCGAAACACGGCATCCCCTCGTGGCCGGTCCAGGCCGAAAGAGTGAGGCAGTGGCTCGGTTGCGAATAGTCCGGCTTGCCTCGCTGAATTTCGTCGTTTGCTAGGTCACACGTTGATTATCGGTCGGCTTGCGCTTTGTGGTCGGACCACCTTGGGCGCAACGTCCATGGCGGTCAGCTGGGAATCCCGAAGGTTGGTCGCCGCACGAGCGGTGGGAAGATCCGTCCGCCCCAGGTCTGCACAGAGCTGGCGGACGGCCTCCAGGCCAGCTTCGATATCCACGTCGATGAAGATGGCCGCGTGGGCCATCGCCCGGCAGGCGGGCGCGCTCCTTCGCCGCTGCGAGACCCCCGCGACCTTGCGGCCGTCGACCGCGACGTCGAAACGTCCCCGGCACCACGCATCGACGGGACTGTGGATGCAAGCCTCCAGCCCGACCGCGCTGCACGCCCGGATGATCCGCCCGGTCAGCGCCAGATAGACGGCCTCGACTCCCGTCGCCGCCAGCGCAGCCGGCGCGAGCCAGCTCACGTTGAGCACGCCTGGTCCCTGAGGGACGCAGCCACCGCCGGTCTGCCGAACATGGACCGGCCATCCCCGCTGCGCGCTGCACTGGCTGGCCCGATCGAACCCCGCGGAGATGGCGTATGCCCGCGGCGCGACGAGCCCTGGCTCGCCCACCGTCCACAAGACAGCCTCTCCCTCGGCGGCCTCTCGCCAGAACGCCTCTTCCCAGGCGAGCGCGGCCCCCAGCCCGTCGAAGGTCAGGCGGGCGTAACGCTCGAACAGTGCTGCGGCGAAGCGGTCGAGGTCGGCCGTCAACCAGCGGCGGACCGGCGGAATTCACTGGGCGTGAAGCCCACGTGCCGCTTGAAGGCGCGGCCGAACTGGGTGGCGTCGTTGAAGCCCCAGCGGAGCCCCAGCTCGGTGATCGAACGGTCCCTGAGCCCGGGCGCCCGAAGGTCCGCCTTCACCCGCTCCAGGCGCTGCTGTCGGATCCAGGCCGCTACGGTCGAGCCGTCCTCGGCGAACAACAGGTGGAGGTAGCGGAGCGAGATGTTCGCCGCCCGTGCGACCGAGCCCGGCGCAAGCTCGGGATCGGCCAGCCGCTCCAGGATGTCCTTCTTGATCCGCGAGAGGGTCGCCGCCCGGCCGATCGGGCGAGGCGTCACGCCATTGGCGAAGGCCTGCAGCAGCAGCTCCAGGGTGGCCTGCATGACGCTCTCAGCCTCGTCCTCCTGGATGGTCCAGATCTCCTGCTCGAAGGCTCTCAGGTACTTCGCGAACAGGGAGCTCAGGCCGTGGTTCGCCTTCAGCGGGGCCCCGACCAGGTCCGCGAACTGGGCCGACACCGCGCGCGAGCGTTCCAGTGGGACCATCAGGGTCAGCTTCTCGATGCGGTCCCCGACCAGGAAGTCGACCTTGTGCCGGCTGCTCCACAGCAGGCTGTCGCCGGCCGCCAGCCGGGAAGTCTGGCCGTCGACTGAGACCAGCTCGCTACCGCTGACGATGTGCAGCAGGCACAGCAGCTCTTCCGGGGTCTCGCGCAGTTCGGCCGCCGAGCGCGATCCGCTCAGCGTGTCGCACGCGCATCGCAGGAATCGATAATCGCCGAACTGCCGTTGGCGGACATGGGCGTCCACATCCAGGCGCGTGGGGCTGGTAATCTTCCAGGGCAGGAAGGCCTCGCTGAGGACGTCGGCCCAAGCGTCGAAACGCTCCGCGGGAGCATAGGCCCTCGTCGTCCAAGCCACGGACATTGAACCCTCCCTGATCGCGGCCCTCTTGCTTGTGTCGTCCGGCCAAGGTCAGCCTAAGCTTCCGCAGGCCGCTTGAACAGCCGCCCGCAGATTCCCCGACGCAGAGGTGGCCGGAAGAATTCACCCCGACCGGCCAGATCAGAATCCGTGCTGATCGGCAACCGCCTTCAATCGCATCAATAATCCATGGCTGAACAACTTGGCAGTGCAGGCTGCGGCGGCCGTCTGCCCACCGACGCCGTGCGCCCAAGCGCGAGGACTAGTGCATTCACCGACGAGCAATGGCGCAGAGGGGAGCGCATACCTGAGGTCGGAGGCGACCGTGAGATCGCCCTGGGGGAACGCCATGAAGTCTGCATTGCTGCTGACCACCGCACTCGCCAGCGCAGCCCTCTGTTCGCCGGCGCTCGCCCAGACCGCGGCCGGCGAAGCGCCACGGGTGATCGAGGAGGTCATCGTCACGGTGGCCCGTCGCGAGACCGCCCTGCAGAAGACCCCAGAAGCGATCAGCGCCTATTCGCAGGAGGTGCTGAAGGCCCGCAACATCGACTCCGTCGAGGCGCTCGGGCTCACCAACGCCAGCATGCACGTGAGCAACTTCCAGGGCGAGACGCAGATCTACATCCGCGGCATCGGCTACTCGTCGGTCATCGGAGGGTCCGACAGCTCCACCGCCCTGCACGGCGACGGCGTCTACCTGTCCCGGCCGGCCTCGGCCATTCCGGCCTTCCTGGACGTCCAGCGGGTCGAGGTGGTCCGTGGCCCCCAGGGCACCCTCTACGGACGGAACGCCACGGGCGGGTCGGTCAACATCATCAGCAAGAATCCCGGCGACCGGTTTGAATATGAGTTCGACGCCCTCGCCGGGAACTACGACCGCTACCGCCTGGTCGGTGTCCTCAGCGGCCCGCTCAGCGACAAGGTTTCGGCACGCCTCGCGGTCCAGCGCGAGACGCGCAGCGGCTACACCACCCTGGTCCGGCCCTTCGTCCCGCCCGGCCGTCCGGTGAGGGACGACGCGGAGGACAAGAACGAATGGATGGGCCGGCTGACCGTTCGCTTCACGCCTTCGGAGCAGGTCACCGACACCCTGAAGGCCGACTACTACGAGGCCGACGACGAGGCGGTGGTCTGGCACTATTTCGGGGCCGGAACCCAGACCAACCCGGTGTTCCAGGCGCTCGTGCCGGTCTCCTCGCGGGCCGCGCCGTACTCGCGCACCATCCCGTCCGACGTGCAGCACTCCAACACGCCCAGGATCTGGGGCCTATCGAACCGGCTGGACTGGCGTATCGGCGAGTACACCCTGACCTCGCTCACCGCCTATCGGCGCACCCGGCCGATGAACCATGACGACCTCGACGCCTCGGCCATCTTCGGCGTCGACCAGTTCCGCGCGGAGGACCAGGACCAGGTCTCCCAGGAATTCCAACTGGCTTCACCGGCGGGAGACCGCCTCTCTTACGTGCTCGGCGCCTATTATTTCAACGAACACAACGACATCCGGAACGAGTACTTCCTGCCCTTCACCAACACGCTGTTCGGGCTCCCCGACACGCCGACCTGCTGCCTGTTGCTGCTGAACGGGCGGACGACGACGAGGGCCTGGGCGGCGTTCGGCGAGGGGACCTACCACCTCACCGACCAGCTCGATCTGGTGCTGGGCGGGCGCTATTCGAACGAGACCCGCGGCGGGAACAACTTCGTGCTGTTCCGCAATGCGCCGCTCAACATCTTCGACAACATCACCAATTTCGCCAGCGCCGACTTCAGCGCCTTCACCCCGAAGGTCGGCCTCAACTACCGCGTGAACAGCGACGTCTTCC
>FTHA01001727.1_pt1 | contig 17189 bp, 18 predicted proteins | sample 1640771 | NCBI WGS metagenome assembly FTHA01 (sample SAMEA3914789, study PRJEB12502) | metagenome | biome: forest; material: soil | place: Canada | collected 2011-07-03 | depth 0.3 m | reverse complement strand
GCGGGTTCGGCAACTGGTTCGTGCCGCTGATGATCGGCGCGCCGGACATGGCCTTCCCGCGCATGAACAACATCTCGTTCTGGCTGCTGGTCGCCTCGTTCATCCTGCTGTGCACGTCGATGTTCGTGGACGGCGGACCGGGCAAGGGTTTCGGCGGCGGCTGGACCATCTATCCGCCGCTGTCCACCACCGGCCACACCGGCCCGGCGATGGACTTCGCCATCCTGTCGCTGCACCTGGCCGGCGCCTCCTCGATCCTTGGCGCCATCAACTTCATCACCACTATATTCAACATGCGCGCGCCGGGCATGACTTTGCACCGCATGCCGCTGTTTGTGTGGTCGATCCTGGTGACGACATTCCTATTGCTGCTCGCCCTTCCAGTATTGGCGGGCGCGATTACTATGCTCCTGACCGACCGTAACTTTGGCACGCATTTTTTCGACTGGCAGAACGGCGGCGACCCCGTCATGTTCCAGCATCTGTTCTGGTTCTTCGGTCACCCGGAAGTTTATATTCTTATCCTGCCGGGCTTCGGCATGATCAGCCACATCGTCTCGACCTTCTCGCGCAAGCCCGTGTTCGGCTACCTCGCCATGGCATACGCCATGGTGGCGATCGGCTTCGTCGGCTTCGTCGTCTGGGCCCACCACATGTACACCGTGGGCATGCCGGTGAACCTGCAGGCCTATTTCATCGCGGCCACCATGGTCATCGCGGTGCCCACGGGCGTGAAGATCTTCTCCTGGATCGCCACCATGTGGGGCGGCTCCATCGAGTTCAAGACGCCCATGCTGTGGGCGATCGGCTTCATCTTCCTCTTCACCGTCGGCGGCGTGACCGGAGTGGTCTGCGCCAACGCCGGCTTCGACTACACCATCCAGGACACCTATTACGTGGTGGCGCACTTCCACTACGTGCTGAGCCTGGGCGCCGTGTTCGCCATCTTCGCCGGCTTCTACTACTGGTTCGAGAAGATGTGGGGCGTGAAGTACCGCGAGTGGCTGGGCGCCCTGCACTTCTGGATCACCTTCATCGGCGTCAACGTGATCTTCTTCCCGCAGCACTTCCTGGGCCTGCAGGGGATGCCACGCCGCTACGTCGACTATCCGGAGGCCTTCACCTACTGGAACAAGATCTCCTCGATCGGCTACGCGATCACCGCCTGCGGCGTGGTGGTGTTCCTGGCGATGCTGGCGGAGGCGGCCATCTCGAAGCGCAAGGCCGAGGCCAATCCCTGGGGCGAAGGCGCCACCACCCTGGAATGGACCCTGTCCTCACCGCCGCCGTTCCACCAGTTCAACGAACTGCCGGTGATCCACGCCGACCAGGGCCATTGATCCCAACCCTGATCTGACGGCATGAAGGAAGGGCGGAGGGGATGACCCCTTCGCCCTTCCGCCGTTTTATCGAGCCCTTCCACGTCCCGCGGAAGAAGAGCCTAGACTGAAGCCATGTCCGACGCCGCCGCCACCCCCGCCCCTGACGCCGCCGCCATCGCTCCCGCGCGGTGGTCGGACTACGTCCAGTTGCTGAAGCCTCGGGTCATGTCCCTGGTGGTGTTCACCGCCCTCACCGGCCTGGTCTGCGCGGGGCGTCCGTTGAACCCGATCCTGGCGGGCGTCGCGGTGCTGTCCGTCGCGGTCGGCGCCGGCGCGTCCGGCGCCCTGAACATGTGGTACGACGCCGACATCGACATCCTGATGCGCCGCACGCGCTGGAGGCCGGTGCCCGCCGGGCGGGTGCAGGGCGCCGACGCCCTGGGCCTCGGCGTCGTGCTGTCGATCCTGTCGGTGATGCTGATGGGGCTGGCGTTGAACCTGCTGGCGGCGGGCCTCCTGGCCTTCACCATCCTGTTCTACGCCGTGGTCTACACCATGTGGCTGAAGCGCTCGACGCCGCTGAACATCGTCATCGGCGGCGCCGCCGGCGCCCTGCCCCCGGTGATCGGCTGGGCGGCCGCGGCCAACGCGACGCCGTTGAACGCCTGGCTGCTGTTCGCCATCATCGCCCTGTGGACCCCGCCCCATTCCTGGGCTCTGGCGCTCTACACCTCCACCGACTACGCCAAGGCCGGCGTGCCGATGCTGCCGGTGGCCAAGGGTGCGGCCGTCGCGCGCCGGCAGATCCTGCTCTACAGCTTGGTGCTGATCCCCGTCGCCGCGGCGCCGGCCTTCACCGGCCTGGGCGGGCCAGGCTATCTCGCAACCTCGGCCATCGGCGGAGCGGTCTTCCTCGTCCTGGCCGTGCGGCTGGCGTTGAGCCGGGCCGGCGACGCCCAGGACAATCCCCGCGCCGAGGGGCTATACGACGTCAAGGCCGAGGCCCGTCCGGCGCGCAACCTCTTCGCCTTCTCGATCATCTATCTCTTCCTGCTGTTCCTGGCGCTCCTGGCGGAACACGCCATCGGCGTCGCTCCCTTGAGGCTGATCGGATGAGCGAACGTGAGAGTCCCGAGGCGGCCAAGGCCCGCCGCATGCGCAACCTGGCCCTTGCCGGCGCGCTGTTCGCCTTCGTGATCCTGATCTTCGTCGTGACCCTGGTGCGGCTGGGCGGCCATGTCTTCGACTAGGCCCGCGCGCAGGCCCGGCCAGACGCGCACCGCGCTGATCTGCGCCGGCGTCGCCGTGTTCATGACCGGCGCGGCCTTCGCCGCCGTGCCGCTCTACAAGGCCTTCTGCCAAGCCACCGGCTGGGACGGCACCGCGCGCCGGGCCGACAAGCCCTCCGACCGGGTGCTCGACCAGACCGTGGTCATGACCTTCGACACCAACGTCCAGGGCGTGCCGTGGTCATTCGAACCGGAGCAACGCCACCAGACGGTGAAGATCGGCGCCACCAACATCGCCCTGTTCAAGGTGATCAACCATTCGGACAAGGCCGTCACCGCCCGGGCGGCGTTCAACATCACCCCCGAGACCGCGGCGTTCCACCTGCGCAAGCTGCAGTGCTTCTGCTTCAACGCCCAGACCCTGCAGCCCGGCCAGACCGCCGAGTTCCCGGTGGTCTATTTCGTCGAGCCGGCGTTCGCGACCGACCCCGAAACCAAGGGCTACAAGGACGTCACCCTGTCCTACACCTTTGTCCCGGCCCAGCCAGACAAGGGCAAGCCCCTGACCGCCGGCTCAAGCGCCGAGGGCTGAGACGCGGGCGGATCTGCGGGATGGCGAGTCCGCCCAGGCGGCGCCTTCGCTCCCAACCTCATAAAGAGTGCGCAAGGCCTTGGCGGAGCGGGTTCCCGGGGGCTATAGGCTGTTCGCCCGTCGCGGGCCCTTCGGGGATTCGCGGCGCGCGAGGCATTTTCGGAGGACGGCGCCGACATGGCCCACGATGGCGTGAAGCACGACTACCACCTGGTCAACCCGAGCCCGTGGCCGCTGGTGGGCTCCATCGCCGCCGTCGTGCTGGCGTTCGGCGCGGTCATCTTCATGAAGGGCCTGTTCGGCCTGCCCAAGCACACCTGGTGGGTGATGGCCGCGGGCTTCGGCGGCGTGATCTACACCATGATCGGATGGTGGTCCGACGTCGTGAAGGAAGCCAACCAGGGCGACCACACCCCGGTCGTGTCGCTGGGCCTCCGCTACGGCATGATCATGTTCATCGCCTCGGAAGTGATGTTCTTCGTGGCGTGGTTCTGGATCTTCTTCGAAATGGCCCTGTTCCATCACGTCCGGCTGGCCTCGCCGGTGGATGAGGTGCGTCAGGCCTGGGCCACCTGGCCACCCAAGGGCATCGAGACCGTCGAGGCCTTCCGGCTTCCGCTGGTGAACACCCTGACGCTGCTGCTGTCCGGGACGACCGTGACCTGGGCCCACCACTGCCTGCAGCAGGGCGACCGCAAGGGCGCCAAGATCGGCCTGCTCCTGACCATCGTGCTCGGCGTGATGTTCACCTCGATCCAGGCCTACGAGTACCACCACATCCTGTCCGAGCACCTGTTCTTCAACCCGGAATCGGTGGGCGGCCAGCTCTATGGCTCGTCCTTCTTCATGGCCACGGGCTTCCACGGCTTCCACGTCCTGATCGGGACCATCTTCCTGACCGTCTGCCTGCTTCGGCTGATCGGCGGCGGGTTCAGCGCGGCCAAGCACTTCGGCTTCGAGGCCGCGGCCTGGTACTGGCACTTCGTGGACGTGGTGTGGCTGTTCCTGTTCGCCTTCATCTACGTCATCTTCGGTCGGTGAGGGATGGCGGGCGTCAATCCGGTCCTGGCCGGTCTCGCCTGCCGTTGTCCCAATTGCGGTGAAGGCCCCCTGTTCGCGGGCTTCCTGCGCATCGCCGATGTCTGCGAGGCCTGCGGCTTCAATCTGAAGAAGGCCGATTCCGGCGACGGTCCCGCCGTCTTCGTGATCCTGATCGTGGGCTTCGTGGTCTGCTTCGCCATGCTGTTCACCGAGATCGCCTTCCACCCGCCGGTGTGGGTGCACCTAGTGCTGTGGCTGCCGCTGGCCGCGATCCTGTGCCTGTCGCTGCTGCGCCCGTTCAAGGGCGTGCTGATCGCCATGCAGTTCCACCACAAAGCCGACCAGGCCGGCGGCAAGGACCTCTGAGTGGCCGACCGCGGCAAGTTCCCCGTCGTGCTGACGGTGGTCGTTGCGATCGCCTTCTGCGTCCTGATGGCCCTCGGGATCTGGCAGGTGCAGCGGCTGAAGTGGAAGACCGAGCTCTTGGCGCACATCGACGCCCTGCAGTCCTCACCGGCCGCGCCGATCGACGTGGTCCTGTCGAGGGTCCGCGGCGGGGCGGACGCCGACTTCACCCGCGTCCAGGTCGCCTGCCCCACCCTGGAGACCACGCCGGTGCTGCGGCTCTTCGCCCTCTATGAGGGCCTCGCCGGCTACCGGCTGATCACCGCCTGCCCGCTTGGCGGCGGCGGCTATAGCTCGGTCCTGGTGGACCGAGGCTTTGTGGCCCTGCCCGGCGCTCGTCAGCCCAAGGCCATCCCAGGCCGCGTGATCGCCGGACCTGTCGTCGGGGTGCTGCGCCGCCCCGACGGCCGCAACATCGCCACCGCCCCCAACGAGCCGGGCAAGGACCTCTGGTACTGGCGCGACGTCCCCGCCATGGCCCGGGCCCTGCACGTCCAGCGCCCGGCGCCGCTGTTCCTGATGCTGGAGCGCCCCGCGCCGGCGGACATGATCCCGCGCCCCGCGCCGGTGCCGACCAACATCCCCAACAACCACCTGGGCTACGCCGTCACCTGGTTCGGGCTTGCCGCCGCCCTGGTCGGCGTCTATCTCGCCATGCTTTTCCGCAGGCGGACCTAGATGCGCTACATCTCGACACGGGGCCAGGCGCCCGCCGTAGGTTTCCTCGACGCGGTGCTCGAGAGCCTGGCGCCCGACGGCGGCCTCTATATTCCGGACGCCTGGCCGGCCCTGACGGCGGCCGACTTCGAGGCCATGGCGCGGATGGACTACCCGTCCCTGGCCGCGGACGTGATCGGCCGCTTCGCCGGTGACGACATCGCGCCGGACGTCATGGCCCAGATGACCCGGGACGCCTACGCCCCCTTCACCCACGCCGCCGTCACGCCCCTGCGCCAGCTGGAGCGCGGGCTGTGGCTGCTCGAACTGTTCCACGGGCCCACGCTGGCCTTCAAGGACGTGGCCATGCAGCTCCTGGCCCGGCTCTACGACCATGCCCTGGGCGAGCGCGGGCGCACGGCGACCATCCTGGTGGCCACCTCCGGCGACACCGGCGGAGCCGCCGTGGAGGCCTTCCGCGGACGCGCCAACGTCAAGCTGGTGGTGCTCTACCCCCAGGGCCGGATCTCGGACGTACAGCAGCGCTTCATCACCACCGCGCCGGATGACAACATCCGCGTCCTGGCCGTCGACGGCGTCTTCGACGACTGCCAGGCGATCGTGAAGGGCCTGTTCAGCGACCCGACCCTGCACAACGCCGGCCTGTCGGGGGTGAACTCCATCAACTTCGCGCGGATCGCGGCCCAGACGGTCTATTACTTCTGGAGCGCCCTGGCGCTCGGCGCGCCGGCCCGCAAGGTCGCCTACGCCGTGCCCACCGGCAATTTCGGCGACGCCTTCGCCGGCTATGTCGCCAAACAGATGGGCCTGCCCATCGAGCGGCTGATCATCGCCACCAACGGCAACGATATCATGAGCCGCGCCGTCGAGCAGGGCCGCTATGTCCGCGGCGAGGTCAAGGCCACCCAGAGCCCGGCCATGGACATCCAGGCCGCCTCCAACTTCGAGCGCCTTTACTTCGAAGGCGTCCGCCACGAGGGTCTGGACACCGCCCGCGCCATGCGCGCCTTCGCCGAGTCCGGCGCCATCGATATCCCGCCCCAGGCCGTCGCCATGATCCGCGACCTGTTCCGAGCGCGATGGTGGATGAGAGCGAGACCTCCCGCACCATGGTGGCGGCCCGCAACACCTCCGGCGAGCTGATCGATCCCCACACCGCCGTGGGCCTGGCCGCCGCCCGCCGCATCGGCTCGCCCTCGCCGGACACCCCTCTGGTGGTGCTGTCCACCGCCCACCCGGCCAAGTTTCCCGAGACGGTCAAGGCGGCCACGGGCGTGGAGCCTCCCGTGCCGCTCCTGGTGTCGGCCATGAACGGCCGGCAGGAGCGCTTCCAGCGCATCGCCGCGGACGCGGAGGCGGTCAAGGCCGTGGTCCGCGAGGTCATGGGCGTGTGACCACGCCCCGCCTGCATCGCCTGGCCAATGGCGTCACGGTCGTCTGCGACCCCATCGACGGACTGGAGAGTTTCGCCCTGTCCATCGTCGCCGGCCGCGGCGCGCGGCTGGAGCCCGAGGACCGCTCCGGCTGGTCGCACCTTCTGGAGCACATGGTGTTCAAGGGCGCCGCCGGCCGTTCGGCGCGCGACATCGTCGAGGCCATCGAAGGCGAAGGCGGCACGATCAACGCCGCCACTGGCTATGAACGCACAAGCTTCCAGGTGCGCGCCCTGAAGGGCCGGCTGGAGCTCGGCCTCAGCCTGACCAGCGACCTGGTGCTGCGCCCCACCCTCGACGCCGGCGAACTCGAGCGCGAGAAGGACGTCGTGGCCCAGGAGATCGCCGAGGCCGAGGACGCCCCCGACGATCACGTCTTCGAGCTGGCCCAGACCGCCGCCTTCACCGGCCAGCCCCTCGGCCGGCCGATCCTGGGCGCCCCCGAGGTCGTCAACAGCGCCACGTCCGAGCAGCTGGAAGCCTGGCGCGCCAGCCTCTACGCCCCGGACCGGCTGGTGGTGGCCGCGTCCGGCGCCGTGGACGAGGACGAGCTGCTTCGCCTGGCCGAGGCGCACTTCGGCGCGGCGGCCGGCCCCGCCCTGCCCGAGCCGCCGCCCGGCCAGTTCACCGGCGGCCTGCGCCCGATGGCCCGCAAGCTGGAGCAGGCGCACCTGGTCTTCCTGCTGCCGGCGCCGGGGGCCCGCGACGACGACTATTACGCCGTTCGCCTGTTCGCCGAAGCGCTCGGCGGCGGCATGGCCTCGCGCCTGTTCCAGGAGGCCCGCGAAAAGCTCGGCCTCGCCTACGCCATCGACGCCTGGGCCGACGCCTACACCGACGTCGGCATGCTGGGGATCTACGCCGGCGCGGCCCCGGGCAAGGCCAAGGAGCTGGCGCGCACCGCGGCCGCCCAGGTCCTCGCCCTGGCCGAACGGATCGAACCGGTCGAACTGGACCGCGCCAAGGCCCAGCTGAAGGCCCATCTGTTCATGGCGCGTGAGTCGCCCCTGGTCCGCGCCGAGCAGGCCGCCGGCCAGTACCTGGTGCTCGGCCGCCTTGTCCCGCCCCGCCAGATCGCCGAACTGATCGACGCCGTGAGCGCCAATGACGTGCGCCGGGTCGGCGAACGGCTGCTCCAGCCGCGCGCCTGCGCCGCCGCCGTGCTCGGCGCCAAGCCAGCCCTCGCCGCCGCGGAAGGTTTCGAGCGGGCGATTCTGGGCTGACGGACCGGCCAAACGTCACGTTCGCGCGCGCGCTCTCGTGCTATGATCGCGCCGGGCTGTCTTGAACCGACTCAAGGGGCGCATTGGGACATGGCTGTGCTCGACTGGAGGGGACCCGATCGCGGTCTCCAGGTCACGGGCGAGGGCGTGCGGCTGCGGCCGCCGCGGATGACCGACTATGGCGCGTGGTCGGAGCTTCGGCTGCGGTCGCGCGACTTCCTGCAGCCGTGGGAGCCGGTCTGGCCGTCGGACGATCTGACCCGGTCGGCCTTCCGCCGGCGCCTGGCCGCCTATTCCCGCGACATCGACCTGGACCAGGCCTATCCCTTCTTCATCCTGCGCACGCGCGACGACGCCCTGATGGGCGGCGTGACCCTGTCGAACGTGCGGCGCGGTGTCGCGCAGATGACCTCCATCGGTTACTGGATCGGCGAGCCCTACGCCCGCAAGGGCCACATGCTGGCGGCCGTGCGCGCGATCGCGCCGTTCGCCTTCCAACGCCTGGGCTTGCACCGGCTTGAGGCCGCCTGCATCCCCGAGAACACACCCTCGCGAGAATTGCTCCGGAAGGCCGGCTTCCAACCCGAGGGTGAAGCACGTGCTTATTTGAAAATTAATGGTGTTTGGCGAGATCATCTACTCTTCGGGATGCTCGCAAGCGACGTCGTCGCACGTGACTGACCGGACCTCGCGCCTGGGTGGTGGGCGCGTAGCGGGGGTCGATGTCTCAGAGGGCGCCGGAACGATTCCGATGGGATGTTACGGCAGCGCTTGAAGCGCTGGGCGCAGCCGACGCCGTGCTCTGGTCCTGGGAACCTGAGCGCGACCGCCTGCGCCTGATCGGCGCGGCGCGCGCCTTGGGTCTCGGCCCTCTGGCGCCGGAGTGTTCGGCCGCCGCCCTGGCCGCCCTGGCCATGCCGCACGAACGCGACACCATCGAGGAACTGCTGCACCCGCAGCCGCCGGGCACGGCCATCGCCGGCCGCCTGACCATGCGCAACACCGAGACCTGCATCTGGCGGGGCGTGTGGCTGGAGGAAGGCGGCGTGCGGGCAGCCGGCCTCATCGCCCCGGAAGCGCGCTTCGCCCCCACTGAACGCGACACCCTGACCGGGCTGCTCGACCGGCGCAGCTTCGTCATCCAGGCCCGCGAACGTCTGGAATCCGAAGGCGCTCAGACCCTGGTGGTGGCCGATCTCGACCGCCTGCGCCGCCTGAACGAGGCCCTGGGCCACGAGCGGGCCGACCTGGTCCTGGCGGCCCTGGGCTCGCGCCTGGCCGCGTCCTTTCCCCGCAACGCCATCACCGCCCGTATCGGCGAGGACGAGTTCGCCCTGATGGTGAACGACGATGTCTCCGACCCAGCGGAGCGCCTGCGCGCCGCCCTGGAGCAGCCCCTGCGGGTCGCCGGCTTCGACATCTACCCGACCTTGGCGATCGGCGCGGTCCACGCCCAGGGGGGCGCCGAAGCCCCGGAGGCGGCCGAGCTGCTGCGCCGCGCCGAGCTGGCCGTCGAGGCGGCCAAGACCGCCGGGCGCGGCGGCGCCGCCGCCTATGGTTCGGGCCTGGAAAGTGACGGCCTGACCCGCCTCGCCCTGGAGGGCGACCTCAGGGGCGCCTTGCAGCGCGGCGAGATCCAGCCCTTCTACCAGCCCATCGTGCGGCTCTCGAACGGCGCCATCTCCGGCTTCGAGGCCCTGGTGCGCTGGCGCCATCCCCGGCGCGGCCTGGTCATGCCCGACGACTTCCTCAAGCTCGCCGACGACATGGGCCTGATGCACGAGCTGGGGGCCCACATGATGGAGACCTCGGCGCGCCAGCTGGCGGAGTGGCGCAAACGCCACCGCGCGGCCGGCGAGCTGACCGTGGCCGTGAACCTCTCCACTGGCGAGATCGACCGCGAGGACCTGGTCGACGACGTTGCGCGGATCCTCAAGGAGACAGGCCTGCCCAACGGCGCCCTGAAGCTGGAGATCACCGAGAGCGACATCATGCGCGACCCGGAGCGCGCGGCGGTGATCCTGCAGCGCCTGCGCGAGGCCGGCGCGGCCCTGGCGCTGGACGACTTCGGCACCGGCTTCTCGTCCCTGTCGTACCTGACCCGCCTGCCCTTCGACACCCTGAAGATCGACCGCTATTTCGTGCGCACCATGGGCACCAACGAGGGCTCGGCCAAGATCGTCCGCTCGGTCATCAACCTGGGCCGCGACCTCTATCTGGAGGTGGTCGCCGAGGGGGTCGAGAACGCCTCCATGGCCCGCAAGCTCATGGAGATCGGCTGCCACTACGGCCAGGGCTTCGGCTACGCCCCCGCCCTGTCGGCCCAGGAGGCCGAGGTCTACCTCAACGAAAGCTACGTCGACGGCGCCGCGCCCCTGAAGGCGCGGGGATAGGCCGACCGGCCGCGACTGCCTGGCTATCCGCCGCTCGCCCCACGCGTGAATGTGCCGATCAGGCCTTGTGGCGGCGCCTGCGGGTGTTAACCCTGCGCGCGGGCCGGCGTCTCGTCAGGCCGACGCTGTGGGGCGACCAATCATGAAGACCGGTATTGTTGTGGCGGGCGCCTTGGCCGCCCTGTCTCTGGGCGTGGGCGCGTCACAGGCCGCTGTGGTCACCGGCGTGTTCACCGCCACCGTCACCTCGGGAACCGACTACACCGGCGTGCTCGGCCTCGCGCCCGGAACGGACCTGACCGGCCAGGCGGTGACCGGCTCCTTCAGCTACGACTCCGCCCAGCTGCCCGCCGACATCAGCGGCGGCAACCCCGGCCTTCGGGAATTCTACGGCACGCCCGTGGGCGTCACCTCGATCACCGAGACCATCGCGGGCAAGACCTTCACCTTCCAGGCCATCACGGCCCAGTATCTCTACCTGCAGGACGGCGGCGGAACCGCGGGCTTCGAGCTGGAAGCGGTGAACTTTCCCAATTTCAACTTCTCCCACGCCGCCTCGATCGGCGTCGCGACGACCTCCGGGCAGTTCGGCTTCGATCCGGCGACGCCCGGCGCCATCCACATCAATGTCAGCGCGCCGAACGACACGCTGCCGGGCTGCTGCTCGGCGCAGATCTATGAGGGCGCCGGCGCGACCTGGGCGCTGTGGCGCTACGACCTCGACACCCTGCAGATCGGCGTGCCCGAACCGGCGACCTGGGCGATGATGCTGCTGGGCTTCGGGGGCCTCGGCGCCGTGTTGCGCCGGACCCGCCGTGAGCGCCTGTCACGCGCCTGAGGGTCAGGGGCCGGACACCCCACGTCGTCATCCGGAAGCCGCGAAGCGGCTATCCGGGATCCCGCCCCGGTGTGGATGACCTGGCCTGGCCCCGAGGCCGCGGGTGGATCCCGGATCTGCGCGCTGCGCGCTCCGTCCGGGATGACATTGTATTCAAAGAGAAAGGTTCACCACGAAGGACACCAAGGGAGTGCGGCGCTTTGCGCCTGCGCTGTTCGCCTGGTCACCGGGACCTTGGTGTCCTTTGTGTCCTTTGTGGTTCCTCTTCCGTCTTGCAGCGCTTCCGAACCCCGGACGATCGCGGACTGACTTGATGACATCGGCATCAGGGGGCGGACTTCGGCACCGGCCGCAAGACGAGGACGAGCTGTTCCTCCAGAACCTGCATCTCATATGGTTTCGGCAGGATGGGCACATTGGAGTAGTTGGCCCTGATCCCGGCCGTGCTGTATCCGGTCGAGAAGATGAACGGGACGCCACGGGCGACGAGGGCCTCGGCGACCGGATAGACCATCTCTCCGCCCAGGTTGACGTCGAGCACCGCCCCGTCGAGCTTCAGATCGCCGTCGTCCACCAGGGCGAGGCCGCGCGACACCGTGCCGGCCACGTCCACGACCACGCAGCCGAGCTCGCTCAGCATGTCCTCGACCATCATGGCGACCATCGCCTCGTCCTCGACGAGCAGCAGGCGCAGACCGGTCAGAGCATGCGTGGCCATCATGCCGCCGCTCGCAATTTCGCCGATAAGGGCAACCTCATGCGGCATCTTACACCCTCTGGATGAAAGGCAAGCTCGACTTCGCCGTCGAACTCCCGCGCCAGTCCCTGTTCTATCAGCCGCGAACCGAACCCTCGGCGCTGCGGCCTGACCACGGCGGGACCGCCCGCTTCGCGCCAGTCGAGCGCGATGACGAACGGATCGCCGTCCCGCTCGATGGTCCAGTTCACGTCCACACGGCCTGTTCCGACCGAGAGCGCCCCGTATTTGGCTGCGTTGGTGGCCAGTTCGTGGAACGCCATGTTGAGTGTAACGGCCGCGTTGGGGCCCAGGTTCACCGGCGGGCCGAAGAAATTCACGCGTGCGCCGGCGGCGCCGCCGCCGAGATAAGGGGCCAGCGTCCGGCCCAGGACGTCCGCCAGGGACGCCCCGTCCCAGGAGGCCTCGGACAGCAGTTCGTGCGCCTGCGCCAGGGCCGAGATGCGTGCGATGAAGACGCTGGCGAACTGGCCTGGATCCCTGGTGTTGCGGCTGGTCTGCATCGCGATCGACTGCACCGTGGCCAGGGTGTTCTTGACCCGGTGGTTCAACTCGTCGAGCAGCAGGCGCTGGCGTTCCTCGGCAGCCTTGCGGGCGGTGACGTCCAGTGAGACCCCCGCAAGCCTGGTGGGCGCCCCCATCTCGTCATAGACGGCGCGGCCGCGCACCAGGGTCCAGGCTGCGGAGCCGTCCGGCCTCAGGGTCCGATATTCGATGTCGAGGTCGCCGCCGTGCTCGACGGCCTGGTCGATGGCGCTCTCCTGCCGTTCGCGGTCGTCCGGCTGGATGCGCGCCAGCAGGTCGGCGTAACGTTCCAGGCTTTCGCCGGCGCCCATGCCGTGGTTGGCCCTGAACACTTCGGACGCGACGAGCCGTCCGGTCTTGAGGTCGAGCTCCCAACTGCCCAGACGTCCGGCGCGAAGCGCGAATTCCAGCTGCTGTTCGGATTGGCGCAGGGCGGCGCGGGCGCGCTCGGTCGCCACCGCGAGCCTGGCCTTGGCCTCGGTCTCCTGGCTCAGCCGGAGCGCCTCCTCGGCCTTGGCGCGCTCGCCCATTTCGACCTTCAGCTTGCGCTGGGCCTCGTAAAGGGAAGCGTTTGACGCACCGAACACCGCCACCACCAGCGACGCCATGACGATCAGCAGCACGATTCCGCCGAAACGCGTGGCCCGGCGCGCGAACGGTTCGCGCAGCACACGCAGATAGACCGACCCCAGATGCTGGGCGCCCTGGACCACCGGCGCCATCACCACCAGATCTGCGCCCATGGACGACGCCGCGGCCGGCCGTATGTTCGGCGGCAGGACGAAGCCTTTCCTGGCGTAGCCGGCCTCGAGGCGGCCTCCCAGGTTGTAGACGCCGGCCGCCTCCACGTCCGGATTGACGCCCAGGGCCGTGACATATTCCTTGGCCGTCCCCGCATCGTCGAAGGCCAGGGCGGCGGAGACGCTGCCGGACAGGATTTCGGCCTGCACCTTGACCTCGCGCAGCTTCTCCGAGGCGGCGAGCCGCTCGTTGTAGACGGCCATCGACAAGCCCGCGACCAGCAACCCCGCGGCCATGGCGACTGCGACGCCCGAGGTAAGGTTGAGATTGATCCATCTTTCGAGCCAGGCGCGCATGGGATCCGCTAGGTCCCTGCCTTGGAGGAGAGCGCGAGGCTCAGTAGCTTGGAGCTGATGGCGACGCGGTTGGCCGAGGCGGCGGCCGTATCGATGTCGAAGCGCACGCGATTGTCCTTGACCACAAACTGAATGACGGCGCCGCTTGAGGCGGCTCCCCGGTCCGTCACGGTCAGCACCGGATCGCCGCGCACGCCGCGGATGGCGTCGGGGATCGACTGCGTCCGCGATCCGCTCAGATAGAGGATGTGACACCCGGAGCCCGCTTCCACCCGGCTGAGCCGGCGCACCACGGCCGGGTGATCGCCAACCCGCTGGCCGCTCACGGCCTGGTCAAGCGCCGCGCCAAATGGATCGTCGCCCACGATGCACAGGACGAAGGGGCTCGTGGGACTTGCAAAGGCCGCGGCAGGCCACTCGACGAAGGGCGCGAACTTGTAGAGGTAGGTCGCCTTGACCGACGCCTCGAGCGTCGGGGTTGTCGCCTGGGCGCCCGTCGCGCAGGCCAGCATCAGGCCCAGGCAGACGCCGCGCCATCGAGCGGCGGACGCAGGCTTGGCGAACGTCACGCCTAGAACCTCCATCGCGCGTCGACGGAGAAGCTTCGACCGCTTTCCACCCCGGAGTCGCCCAGTTGAAAGGTTGAGGCGATCGACCCGAACTCCAGGTGTCGGTCATGTAGCAGATTGGCGCCCGTCAGGGAGAGTTCGACCGAACGGGTCACCGGCCATGCGAGCCGGGCCCCCAGCTCCGCATAGGCCGGCGAGGCCGGCGTCGGCAGGGCGCCGATGTCGCGGAAGTCGATATCGAGGGTCACGCCATGTGGCAGGTTCATGGCCGACCTGAGCGACACCTGGTAGGCCGGATCGTCGCCGGCGATCTCCACGCCGCCCAGGCCGCTCGAGCCCGGCTTGAACCGCAAATCCTTGTGCAGCCAGTTCGCGCCGGCGGTGAGCGTCCACCAGCTGCTGGCCTGATAGGCGCCCCAGACTTCAACGCCATGGGTCTCGCCGTCCATCTGGTTTCCAAAGACGATGGGGAGTCCCCCGGCCGTCGGCTCAAAGGACCGCAAGTCGGAGTAGACGTTGTAGTAGGCCGATATCGAGACCGAAAGCTTGGCCGAGACCTGCGAACGGTAACCGGTTTCGTAGGCGATGAGCTTCTCGGACCCGAATCCACCCCCGTGCAGGTAGAGGGTCGACCCAAGGGATTCGGAAAAGTCCTCCTCGATCCGCGACGGCGCGCGGATGGCGCGCGAGACCGCGGCCCAGAGCAGGTCGGTGTCTCGCACCTTCCAGGACAGCCGCGCGCTGGGCAGGGGCGCAAGGCCGCTGTAGGGGTCGTCCTCCAGTTTCAGGCCCAGCGTCAGCTTGAGGGCGGGGGTCAGGGTCATGGTGTCCTGGCCGAACACATTGCCCAGCACCAGGCTCCGGCTCTCCGGAGTGAAGGCCTGTGTGAAGGGAGACGAAGGATTTCCCGGGACGATGGGGAAGCGGTCCCGCGTGACGCGGAGCCCGCCGCCCCAGACGATCTGATGCGCGCCGCCCAGGGTGGCGCTGTCCTGGACGTCGAGGTCGTAGGTGTGCAGGAAGTCGCTGGCTTCGCCCTGGGCGACGCGCTCCAGGTAGTCGTAATAGGCCTGGACCTGCAAGGTCGAGCCGGAGGCGTCGGTGTGGGTCCAGCGGGCCATCAGATTGTGGCCTGTGGTCGCCTCGGTCGGCGTGGCGTGATGCTGGTCCGATCCTCTGTAATAGTCGCCCTGGAGGGTGATCAGCCCGGCCGCGGGCGTCCAGTCCACGCGGAACCCCGCCTGCAGCTTGCGCCAGCCGTCGTGCGCATCCGCGCCCGCCGCGGTCAGGTCGCTGGAGACGTCGAGGCTCGAGGCATAGACGCGGTAGCTGGCCTGGTCGCCCAGCTTGCCGCCATACTGCAGGCTCCCATGGCGCTCGAGGTTCCCGCCTCCCGCCGTGACGGCGCCGCCCTGGGTTTCGGCGGCGGCGCGGGTGATGATGTTGATCACGCCATTGACCGCATTGGCGCCCCACAGGGTGGCGCCCGGTCCGCTGACCACTTCGATCCGTTCGATGTTTTCGGGCGGCACGTCCTGGACGTCCCAGAACACCCCGGAGAAATAGGTGGCGTAGACGCTGCGGCCGTCGATCAGGACCAGGAGCTTGTTCGCGGACGTGCCATTGAAACCTCTCGCCGAGATGGCGTGGCTGCTCGCGGTGATCTGGGCGACCTGGAGATTCGGCGCCAGGCGCAGGATCTCGGCCATGGACGTGGCGCCCGACCGGATGATGTCGTCGTGGGTGATGACGTAGACCGCGGCCGGCGCGTCGCTCAGCGGCTGACTGGTCTTGGAGACGGACGAGATGTCGATGTCCGCCAGTTCCTCGATCGACAGGCGGCCCAGCGCGTCCGGCGACGGCGTCTCAGAACGGGCCATCGAAGCGCCGAAGATGATCGTCAGCGATGCAGAGGTTGCAAGAACAAGCGTAGCCGTAGTTGTGGATTTGACTGGTCGCTGCTGGCGACCAGCGAATTTAGGGACCACGGCTGCCGGATTAGACTGATCCACCATTTGAATCGCCCGTGCTGCCGATTGATCATACCGGCGAATTCCATTGTCCACCTCCTACATATAATCGATTCTGAATCTCAAACGCCCGCTTGAATTGAATCTGGAGGGGCGATGGATCGCGCGCGGTGGAGGCTTCAAAACGGCCTTCCACGGCGGCGGCTTTGTTGACACAATCAATTCAATCAAATTCCAACAGAGTTCGTACGGAGGAACCCATGCTCACGCTCTATTGCTTCGGCCCCGGCGCAAATTCGCTCAAGCCGTTGCTCGCGCTCTATGAAAAGGGCCTGGACTTCACCCGCCGGCAGCTGAATCCCGCCGCGTTCGAACATCACGAGGACTGGTTCAAGACGCTGAACCCCAATGGCCAGGTCCCCGCATTGGATCACGACGGCAAGATCATCACCGAATCCACAGTGATCTGCGAATACCTGGAAGACGTCTTTCCTGACGCGCCGCGCCTGCGGCCAGATGACCTCTACCTTCGCGCGCAGATGCGAATCTGGACCAAGTGGGTCGACGAATACTTCTGCTGGTGCGTCTCCACCATCGGCTGGGACCGCATGGTCGGAAAGATGGCGAAGCAGTACACCGAGGAGGAGTTCGAGGCTTACGTTCAGCGCATCCCCATCTACGAACAGCAGGTGAAGTGGCGGCGCGCGCGCAATGGCTTCCCCAAGGACCTGCTCGACGAAGAGATGCGCAAGATCGCCTTTTCAGTGAAGAAGCTGGAAGCGCGGCTGACGCAAAGCCCCTGGCTCGCCGGCCCCGAGTTCACCCTTGCGGACATCTGCAACTTCGCCATCGCCAACGGCATGCAGATGGGTTTCTCGGAGCTGGTCAACGACCAGGACACGCCGCACCTGATCGATTGGATCAACCGCATCAACGAGCGTCCCGCCGCCAGGAAGATGTTCGCCGAAACCCCGCGCGAGAAGCTCGAGCGCCCGACCACGACGGCCAGCGCATAGCCGCCCTTCTCCTCCCCTGTGAAACGGGGGAGGTGTCCCGGAGGGACGGAGGGGGCAGCCACCTCGCCGAGCCAAGTCCCGCCCCCACCACCGCCTTCGGC
>FTHA01000921.1_pt1 | contig 17244 bp, 17 predicted proteins | sample 1640771 | NCBI WGS metagenome assembly FTHA01 (sample SAMEA3914789, study PRJEB12502) | metagenome | biome: forest; material: soil | place: Canada | collected 2011-07-03 | depth 0.3 m | reverse complement strand
TCGTTCCGCTCATCCCGGCGAAAGCCGGGACCCAGGCGTTTTGTCGTAGAGCACTGCGTTTCCAGCAAAAACCTGGGTCCCGGCTTTCGCCGGGATGAGCGGGTCTTTGGTTGTCCTAGATCCCAGCCGAGGTCTGGATCAACCGGGGGCGATGGCTTACGCCGCCGAGCGCGACTTGTTCCCGGCTTCCTTGGGCATGAACGCCAGCAGGCGTGCGGCGAGAGCCTCCACGCTGGCCTTGGTCAGGCTCTCCTCTCCCGCGGAGACGCGCGAGAGGTAGTCCTGCAGCGCCTCCGTCGCCGCCGCCAGCGCGGTGTCGCCCCTGGCGGCCGCTTCCACACGGATCGCCTCCATCTGGGCGTCGAGCGAACGACGGACCTGGGTCGGGTCCTCTTCGACCGCGTGGACCGCGGCCGCGACGATCTTCAGCGCCTGCAGCAGACCATTCTGCTGGGAATCGGCCTGACGCTTGCGCGCGCCCCTGTATTCGGCCGAATTGAACCGGCGACGATCCGGGCCGATATAGCCGACCGCCTCGACCCAGGCCCGCGGCTGGCGGGTCACCGCCTCGATCCGCCGCACCAGGTCCTTGTAGGTGTAGGGCTTGCGCAGGAACTCATGCACGCCGGCGTCGCGGGCGGCCAGGATCACCCCGGGCGTTGCCTGGGCCGTCACCATGATCACCGGCGCCTTGCGGCAGCGGAAATGGCTGCGGCGGAGCTTCTTGGTGAAGATCACGCCGTCCAGGCCGGGGCCTTCGTACTCCACGAAGATGAGCCGGGGGTCGATGCTGTCGGCAAGGCCGAGCCCCCCGGCCGTCGCGGTGGCCGCCCACACCTGGCCGGGCCAGATGTTGTGCAGCAGCTCGGTCAGCATCCGCGCCGAGGCGGGCGAGGGATCGACCACCAGCATCCGGTCCATCACCGGGGCCATGATCTGCAGCAGTTTTGGGTCGAGATCGAGCACGAGGTCCTGCACGCAAGCTTTGGCGCACCCAGCTTCGCCGATCAGGGTAAACAGCGCCTTGAGATTACGGAGTGCTCAGATCACGGCGCAAAAGGGTCGCGGACCAGGATCGTGTCGTCCCGCTCGGGGCTGGTGGTGAGCATCGCCACCGGCGCGCCGATCAGCTCCTCGATCCGCCGCACGTACTTGACCGCATTGGCCGGCAGCTCGCGCCAGCTGCGCGCGCCGCGGGTGTTCTGCGACCAGCCCTCGAGCTCCTCGTAGACCGGTTCCACCAGGGCCTGCTCGGTCATGCTGGCCGGAAGGTAGTCCAGCTGCCGATCGCCCAGCCGATACCCGACGCACACCTTCAGCTGCTCGAAACCGTCCAGCACGTCCAGCTTGGTCAGGGCCACGCCGTCCAAGCCGCTGACCCAGGCGGACTGGCGGGCCAGCACCGCGTCGAACCAGCCGCAGCGCCGGGGACGGCCGGTGACCGTACCGAACTCCACGCCCCTCTCCCCGAGCCTGCGGCCGACCGCATCGCTGAGCTCGGTGGGAAAGGGCCCTTCGCCCACACGCGTGGCGTAGGCCTTCATGATTCCGAGGACATAGCCGGCCGACCGCGGACCGACGCCCGCGCCTGCAGCGATCTGGCCCGACACGGTGTTGGACGAGGTGACGTAGGGATAGGTGCCGTGGTCCACGTCGAGCATGGCCGCCTGCGCCCCCTCGAACAGCACCCGCTTGCCCGAACGCAGGATCTGCCCGAGCTCGCGCCAGGCGGGACGGGCGAACGGCAGCACTTTGGGCGCCACCTCGAGCAGCGACTGCAGCAGCGCCTCCCCATCCGCGTCCGAGAGGCCGAGGCCCCGACGCAGGGGACCGTGGTGGGCCAGCAGCCGGTCGATCTTGGCCTCCAGGGCCGGCTTGTCGGCCAGGTCGGCGACGCGGATCGCCCGGCGGCCGACCTTGTCCTCGTAGGCCGGGCCGATACCGCGGCCGGTGGTGCCGATCTTGTTCGCCGCCTGGGCTTCGCGCGCCTGGTCCAGGTCGCGATGGATGGGCAGGATGAGGGCGGCGTTGTCGGCCACCACCAGGGTCTGCGGCGACACCGGCACGCCCTGGCCCTCGATGCGAGCGATCTCGTCCAGCAGCGCCCACGGATCAATCACCACGCCGTTGCCGATGATCGACAGCTTGCCCTGGACCACGCCCGAGGGCAGCAAGCTCAGCTTGTAGGTCTGGTTGCCGACCACGAGGGTGTGGCCGGCGTTGTGACCGCCCTGGAAACGGACCACCACGTCGGCCCGGCTCGACAGCCAGTCGACGATCCTGCCCTTGCCTTCGTCGCCCCACTGGGCGCCGACAACGGTGACATTGGCCACGGCGCAATCCTCTGCCTGCAGCCCGGATCGGAGCCGGGTCCGCGCGCAGCTCGACTCAGGCGGCGTGGCGCGCCTGCCTGGAAGAGCAGCATAATCAATGTGTTCGTGGATTGGACCACAGGCGGTCGCCGGATGCGTCCGCCCGTTGCGATCAAGTAGCCGAGCGGCGGCTCCGGTTCAATCGCCTTGAACAGGAGATCGGTTCAGAACGGGAAGATGCTCTTGGTGCGGCTGTAGACCAGATAGCCCAGGTTGGCCCCGAGCCTCAGGCCGACGCCGGCGCGGATGGGCGCCAGGGTCACGCCCTCGGCGCGCTGGTAGTTCACGCCCAGGCCGCCGACGAGATAGGCCGACCCCTCCACGCCCGGGAAGCGGCGGTAGATCATCTCGGGATACTGCAGGTTATAGCAGAGCGTGAAATTGCGGGCCGCGTTGCCGCCCCAGTCGAAGCCGAACGAAGGGCCGCGCCAATAGACCTTCTGTGGCTGGCGGTGCTTCATGTAGAGCAGACCGGATCCGTACCTCAGCCCGCCGATGAAGGCGCCCGAGCCCTCCTCCCCGGCGATGTAGGCGGTTGGCCGGCCGTTGTCGCGGAAGACCCGCTCGATCGCCGAACCCGCGGCTTCGGCGGTGACCCCCAGGAAGTCTGACATGCCGTTGACCACTTCGCTGCGGTCGTAGGTTTCGGCAGGCGTTCGGGCCGGGTAGTCGGCGCGCTCGTTAGGCGGCGGGGGACCCTCGACCGGCGGCGCCGCGCTTCTGGCCGGCTCGGCGGGCGTATCCGAGGGCCTTGGGGGTTCGGGCGCGGCGCTCGGCGCCGGACCTTGCGCCTGCGCGCCCACGGCCCAAGGCGCCGCACCGGCGACGATCCCACCCGCGATCAGCGATCGACGATCCATGGACAGGCTCCCGAGCGACGAATCATCGACGGAACTCTAGCGCGGAACGGGGCCGCTTTGTGTTCCGTCCAGCAGGTCCGCCACCGCCTCGCCGATCGCCAGGGAGCTGGTGAGGCCGGGGCTCTCGATTCCGAACAGGCTCACCAGGCCTGGAAGGCCGTGGACGCTGGAACCATCGATGCGGAAGTCCGGCTGCGGCTCGCCGGGGCCATGCAGCTTGGGGCGGATGCCGGCGTAGTCCGGTTCGAGGGCGCCGTCGGGCAGGCCCGGCCAGTAGCGCCGGATGTCGCGGTAGAAACCCGCGGCCCTGGCGGGGTCGACGTCGTAGTCTTCCGCGTCGACATAGGCGAGGTCCGGCCCGAAATGGGCCTGGCCGCCCAGGTCGCGGCGGTAGTGACTGCCCAGCGCACCGGGGATCGGCGGAGGATAGATCAGACGGGAGAACGGCGGCTGGCCGTTCAGGCGGAAGTAGACGCCCTTGCCGAGGCGCTGCGGCGGGATCAGGCGTTGCGGATAGTCCCTGACGCCCCGGGCGGCTGCCTGCGCGCCCAGCCCGGCGGCGATCACCAGGCTGGCGGCGGACAGCGACACCGGCTCGTCCCCGCCCGCCTCGATCCGGAACCCCCCGCCAGGCAGGGCCTGCGCGCCCAGGAACGGCGTGAGCCGGGCCAGCGCCCCGCCTCGCCCTTCGATCTCACCCAGCAGGGCGAGCATGTAGCCGTGGCTGTCGAAGACGCCGCTCTCGGCCGAGGCGATCGCCGCGAGCGCCGACAGCGCTGGCTCGAGCGTCCGGGCGGCGTGGCCCGACAGGCGCTCGACGCCTTCCACGCCGTTGGCCTTGGCCTGGGCGAAAACGGCGTCCAGGCGGGGGATGTCGTTCTCGTCGGAGGCCACCACCAGCTTGCCGCAACGGTTGAAAGGGACGGCGTGGGCTTCGAGGAAGGGATACAACCGGCGCCGGCCCTCGATGCACAGCCGCGCCTTCCATGAACCGGTCGGATAGTAGAGGCCGGCGTGGATGACCTCTGAATTGCGGGACGAGACGCCCTGGCCGATCGCCGCTTCCCGTTCCAGGACGGCGACGGCGCGACCACGCCGGCCCATCGCATAGGCCACTGCCAGGCCGACGGCTCCGGCCCCGACCACCACCGCGTCGAAATCGAAAGTCGACTTAGGCGCCATAGTTGCTAGGTGTTGGGACGCGCGCCCAATTCCGGCACGGTCGAGGCGCGCGCGCAGAGCGAGAGACGCCCTTGTCGCGATTGGATTTCCTGAAAGGCCCGGAGTCGCACAAGCGATCCATCGTCAAGGCGGTGAGCTGGCGGGTCATCGGCACGCTGGACACCTTCCTCTGGAGCCTGCTGATCACCAAGCAGGCCTTCAGCGCTGGCTCCATCGCCTCGCTGGAGACGGTCACCAAGATCGCCCTGTTCTACGCCCATGAACGGGCATGGCACTTCGTCCCGATCTCGCAGGAAGCCCGCTTCCGCTCCCTGCTCAAGGCGGTGTCATGGCGGTTCGTCGGCAGCATCGACACCTTCCTGCTCAGCCTGCTGGTCACCGGCAACGCACGGTACGCGGTGTCCATCGCCACGGTCGAGGCCCTCACCAAGATCCTCCTGTTCTATGTCCACGAACGGGTCTGGCGCACGATCCGCTGGGGCCAGGGGGAAGCCGCCGCGTCACCCGCCGGACCACCGGCGCCGGCGGCCAATGCCCTCTCCTGAGCTCTCCAGGCTGAAGTCCGCAACGCAGCCCTTACGCCTTTCTGCACAAATGCAGGGCGCCCGGCCTTGAAATTGTTTGCTAACCGGGACCTCGCACGGCATGGTTCAGAGCAAGAATCAGCGCAAAGCCGACGTATTGAGGACGAACTTGCCCGAACCGTTGGACTCAGTCGACGCTCGGATCCTCGACCTGATCCAGCATGACGCGAGCCTCTCGGTTGCGGAGATCGCCGACCGGGTGGGGTTGTCGTCAAGTCCGTGCTGGCGGCGAATCAAACGGCTGGAAGACGTGGGCGTCATCCGCGGGCGGGTGACCCTGCTGGATCGCGAACAGCTGGGACTGGCGTTCGAGGTCTACGCCACGGTCAAGCTTTCCCTTCCGACAAAAGAGAACCTCGACCTGTTCGAGACTGCGGTGAAGAACTGGCCCGAGGTGGTCCAGTGCGCCACCGTCACCGGCGGCGAGGACTATGTCCTGCGGATCGTGACCCGCGACATCCACGACTTCGACGACTTCCTGCGTGAAAAGCTGCTGTCCTCGGGCCTGGTGTCCAACTGCCAGAGCCGTATCGTCGTGCGCGGCGTGAAGGATTCGACGGCTGTCCCCCTCGGCCTGGTCAGCCCTCACGTCGCGGGGCTGAACGGGGCCTGACGGCGCTTCAGGCGACGCTAAGGCGGGCCTGGACTTCGGTGACTGCCTGGCTTTCCCCGCTCATCACCGCTTCCAGGGCCTGCTGCAGCTTGGCCAGCTGGATCGGCTTGGCCACGTGCATGTCCATCCCGGCCTCGAGGTACTCCTTGACCTGGTGGGTCATGGCGTTGGCGGACAGCGCGATGATCGGCGTGCGCGCGCGCTCGCCTTTGAGTTCGGCGGCGCGGATCGCGCGGGTCGCGGTGATCCCGTCCATCCCAGGCATCTGGATGTCCATCAGGATCAGGTCGTAGGCGCCGCGGCTCCACGCCTCGACCGCCGCGCCCCCATCGGCGACGATGTCCACGCCCAGGCCGAAGGTGGCCATGATGGTCTTCAGCACCAGCTGGTTGGTCGGATTGTCTTCGGCAGCCAGGATCTTCAGCTCGGAGACGTCGCCGCCCGCCCGGTTCGCGGCGGCCTCGGCGCTGGCCCGCGCCGCGGGCGATGTCCGGGCCATGGGCACGCTCACGAAGAAGATCGAGCCGACCCCTTCTGCGCTCTCCGCCCAGACGGCGCCGCCCATCAGCTGGGCGATCTCGCGGCAGATGGCCAGGCCCAGTCCCGTGCCGCCGAACTGACGGGTGGTGGAGCTGTCGACCTGGCTGAACTTCTGGAACAGCAGCGGGAGCTTGGCGGCAGCCACGCCGATGCCGGTGTCACGGACCGAGACCCGCAGGCCGTCGGCGCCGCCGTCGCCCTCACCGTCGATCGCCACGCGCACCTCGCCCGACGAGGTGAACTTGATCGCATTGGCCACCAGATTGTTGAGGATCTGCTGCAGCCGCGCCTGGTCGCCACGGCGCACGCCTGCGGCTTCGGCGCCAACCTCGATCGAGAAGGCCAGGCCCTTCTTGGCGGCGACCGGCGAATGCGCGGCCTCGAGGTGCCGGGCCAGCTCCGCCGTATCGAACTCCGCGTCCTCCAGCTCCATCCGGCCGGCCTCGATCTTGGACAGGTCCAGGATGTCGTTGAGGATGGTCAGAAGGGACTCGCCCGACTGGCTGATCACCGCAAGGCGGTCGCGCTGGGACTGACTGAGGTCGCCCATGCCCATGATCTGGGCCATGGCCAGCACGCCGTTCAGCGGCGTGCGGATCTCGTGGCTCATGTTGGCCAGGAAGTGCGATTTGAGGACATTTGCCGCCTCGGCCGCGTCACGCGCCTCGACCAGCGCGTCCATGGCGCCGCGCAGCTCCTGATCGTTCTTCTGCAGCTGGCTCAGCAGGCCGTTGAAGCTCTCGGTGAGGCGTCCGAACTCATCGTTCTCGCCGTGCTCCACGCGGCGGGCGAAGTCGCCGCTGCCGGCGACCTCGTGCATGGCGCGCGACAAGCGGTCGACCGGGCGGGTCAGCCGCGAGGCGAGCCAGCGTCCCATGAACAGGGCGAGGCCGGCGGCCACGAAGAACAGGGCCCCGCCCATGGAGACGAAGCGGGGCAGCAGGGCGCCGAGGCCTTCGGGGCGCACTTGCAGAGTCACGACGCCCCGCCGGACGCCGCCCATCATGATCGGCGCGTCGACCCGGACCACTTCCCGTGACAGCCGAGCGGCCGACGCGGCGTCGGTGCGCTGGAACGCGGCGAGGACCTGGCCGGCCGAATCATGAACCGTCGCCGAGCGGATGCGCGGATCGGCCTTCAGGGCCTCCAGACCGGCTCCGAGCTGGTCGCGGTTGCGGGCAGGCAGGGCGGCGGCGATATCCCGCGCCGCGACCTCGGCCAGGATGGCTTCGTTCTGGATCAGGTGGGCGCGTTCAGTGCGGTACTGCTGCAGCATGAACAGCGAACAGGCCGCCGTCAGGACGGCCACCGCCGTCAGCAGGGCGACCACGGCGATACGGCTCTGGAAGGAGAGCCCCTTGACCGGAAGCCCCACGTCCAGGCGATCGGCCTCGGCGTCCAGGTCCTGGGGAGGAGCTGATTCGCTGCCGAAGACTTGCAAGTCGGTGTCAGCCGCCACTGAAGCCCTGTCGAATTCGCCCCGCGAGGTCTGTCTATAGCCGGCGATCTCCTAACGGTTCACTTCAAATCAACACAACTTCTTCGCGCGCCCAGGTATGTGACTCCCTCAGGGCGCGACATTTTGATGCACTTGGAGGCTAAAACATGGTTAATGCAAAGTTTCGCTGGCGCCGCCGTTAAGTTTGCGTTTACCTTCAACCATCCCGTGTGATGGAGGATCTGATGGACAAGGTATTCGTTGTTAAGCGTGTGGCCGAGCAGCTCTGGCGCTCGGAAGATGCCGTCGACGGCGCTATCGGCGCCGCCTCGTTGCTGATGGGCGAGATCGTCGAAGCCCGTCGTGAACTGAAGGTCGCTCACTCCGTGACCGACGTCGCGACCGGCAAGGTCGCGGTGGCCATCGCGGCCATGGCTGACGCCCGCCGGGCGATGATCGAAGCCCACGAAGCGCTGACCGAAGCCAAGCTTCGCATCGGCGTGCGCACCAAGATGGACGGCTACCACAAGGCCGTGGTTCCGGCCGACACGAGCGAAACCGCAGGTGAACTGGCCGTGAGGCAAGGTCGCGCCAGCTGATCTTCGGGTTGGCGCCCAATTGTTAACTGAGTGATGTTACGCGCCTCTGATGAGCTCAGAGGCGCGTTTCATTTTCAACGTCTGCCAGCTCGTTCTGCTCCTGGGCGTGCTGATCGCGACCTTGGTCGTCGCCTGGCTCAAAGGCCGGCCAGCCGAACGATGGGGCGCTACGCTCTACGGAACGTCGTTCTTCGGCACCATGGCGCTGGAAATCCTCACCGGACAGTCGTTGCCGGTGGTGCCTGAGCTGTTCCTCGACACGCTGGTCGCCCTGGGCTTCCTGGGACTGGCGATCTACTGCAACAATCTTTGGCTCGGCGCCGCCATGATGATCAAGGGCGTGCAGCTGGGTATGCACGCTTCGCACCTGACAGAGATCAACGACCCGCATTTCGCCGGACTGAACATGTACGCGGTCGGACTGAACCTGGTCAGCATCATGATCATGCTCACCATCCTCGGCGGGACCCTGGCCAGCATGCGCGAGAGGCGGGGCAAGAATACGGGGTCGCGCCCGCCGTCGCATCGGCCGCCCGCGGCCGGAGGCGTTCAGGCCGCCTGATCGCCGAACTGCAGCTCGGCCAGCCGCGCATAGAGGCCGCCGCGCGCCACCAGCTCAGCGTGCCGCCCCTCCTCGACGACCCTGCCGGCGTCCATCACCACGATCCGATCCGCCCGCAGCACCGTCGCCAGCCGATGGGCGATGACCAGGGTGGTCCGCCCGGTCATGGCGTCGTCCAGGGCGCGCTGCACCAGTCGCTCGTTCTCAGCGTCCAGCGCGCTCGTCGCCTCGTCCAGCAGCAGGATTGGCGCGTCGCGCACCAGGGCGCGGGCCAGGGCGAGCCTTTGGCGCTGGCCGCCTGACAGGGTCTTTGCCCGCTCCCCAACGGGCGTGTCGAACCCCTGGGGCAGGGCGTCGATGAAGCCCTCGGCCTGGGCCGCGGCGGCGGCGGCGCGCACGGCCTCGTCCGAGGCGTCCTGGCGGCCGAAGCGGATATTGTCTGCCGCCGAGCCCGAGAACAGGCCGGCGTCCTGCGCCACCAGCGCCATCCGCGCCCGCACCTCCGCCGGATCGGCCTGCCGGAGGTCCACCCCGTCGACCATCACGGCGCCCAGCTGCGGATCGTAGAACCGCAACAGCAGGCGGAACACGGTGCTCTTGCCGGCGCCGGAGGGCCCGACCAGGGCCACGCGCTCGCCGCGACGGACCACCAGGCCGAAATCCTTCAGCGCCGGCAGATCCTCCCGGCCCGGATAGTGGAACCTCACATGCTCGAAGGTGACCTCCCCGAGCGGCGGCTTGGGCAAGGGCGTCGGCCGGGGAGGCGCGGCGATATGCGGCTTGGCGCCGAGGATGGCGCTGATCCGCTCCATCGCACCCGACCCCTTCTGCACTTCGCCCCAGACCTCGCCCAACACCCCGACCGAGCTTGCGGCGAACAGCGACAGCAGCAGGAACTGGAAGAAGGTCCCGCCCGACATGGTGTGGGCGAGCACCGCATGGGTGCCGGCCCACAGCACGACGGCGATGCCGCCGAAGATGACGCCGATCACCGCACCCGTCATGGCCGCCCGCGCGCCGATCCGCTCGCGCGAGGCGCTGAAGGCCACCTCCACGTGGTCGCCGAACCGCTTGCCGGCGGCGGCCTCCCGACCGAATGCCTGCACGGTGTCCAGGGCGTCCAGGGTCTCGCCGGCATAGGCCACCGCGTCGGCGAACCGGTCCTGGGCGCGGACGGACAGCCGCCGCACCCGGCGCCCCAGCATGAACATCGGCGCCAGCACCACCGGAACCAGGACCACGACGAACAGCGTGAGGTTCGGGCTGACCACCAGCATCAGCGCGAGCGCGCCGATCAGGCCGAGCAGGTTGCGCAAGGACAGCGACATGGTGGTGCCGACCAGGTTCTCGATGATGGTGATGTCGGTGGTCAGCCGCGACAGCACCTCGCCGGTGCGGGTATCCAGGAAGAAGGCCTGGTCGAGCTTCAGGACGTGGGCGTAGAGCGCCTTGCGGACGTCGGCCACCACCCGTTCACCCAGCTTGGTGACGAAGTAGAAGCGCAGAGCCGAGGCGGCCGCCAGCAGGGCGATGTCCGCGCCGGCGAGAAGGAAGGTGTGGTTCAGCTCCGCGGCCGAGCCGCCCTGGGCGAAGCCGCGGTCGATCACGCCCCGCGCCGCCACGCTGAGCGCCAGGGTCGCGCCGGTGGAGGCCAGGAGGAAGATCAGGGCGGCGATCGCGTCAGTCCAGTGCGCCGCGACGAACGGGCCGAGCCGGGTCAGGGGCCGCAGGTCGCGCTTGCGCTCGCGCCGTTCGGCGGCGCCGCGCATCTGCTGCTGCAGCTCAGCTCCCGGACTGGGACGTCCTGGCGCAGATTCACTCATGGCCGTGGCCTTGCGTCTTGCGGGCGCCTTCGTGTATAGCCGCCCATCCTCAAATCCCGCCCCGCGAAGGCGTGGGTTTGCTTTGTCCCGCTCTTCGCCCTGGCCACGTCATGAAGCAAGACACCCACCCGGACTACCACTTCATCACCGTGGTGATGACCGATGGGACGACCTATCAGACCCGTTCCACCTACGGCAAGGAAGGGGTGACGCTGAACCTGGACATCGATCCAAAGACCCATCCGGCCTGGACGGGCGGCGGCCACGCCATGCTCGACCGCGGCGGGCGGGTGTCGCGCTTCGCCGCCAAGTACGGCGGCTTCCTGAAGAAGTAGGCGGCGTGCGCCTCGCTGTGAGGCGCGGTTTCCCTGCCCGAGGCCAGCTGGCCCGAGGTCAGCTGGGACGGCCGAAAGCCGCCTGCAACCTGTCCATCTGCGACAGCACCGAGTGGGCCCCCGTGTCCGCGGCGGGCTCGAGGTACATCCGCCGGTCAAGGTGCAGCACCCGTTCATAGAGTCGACCCGCGCGCTCCAGCAAGGTGAGCAGCGACACGGGCAGATGCTCGGGGTGCTCGGCCGGCGGGCTCTTGAACAGATCCTCCGCCAGGCGATAGCGATCGTTGCAGGCCTCCTGCGCCGGCATCTGGCCTTCGCGCACGGCGCGCTGCACCAGCAGCCACGAGGCCAGCTGCATCAGCCGCGTGGTCAGGCGCATGCTTTCCGACGCGTAGCTCAGCGCGGCCTTGCGGGCCAGGAGCTTGGAATCGTGGCGGCCCGCGCCATCGAGATAGGCGGCGGTCTCCTCCACCAGCTCCATGCCTTCCTGGAAGGTCCTGTCGAACAGCTCCGACGCGGCGAAGTCCCGCACCACACCCGTCCGCCACTGGTCGTCGGCCGGCGCGCCGAAGTCACTCATTGATACTTGCCCTCACGCGGCTCGGCGAACACCACTGATCCACCGGTTCGGAGGGGGTGCAACCGCCATGCCAAGCCCGTAGCACGGGAATTATTCGCTCCTGATGCTGAACAAAGCGTCAGCGGCGGCGCGACCGGCGTGCTTATGCTGAAGCTGAGCCTCGGCGCGCGCGATCTCTTCCTTGAGCAGCTCGATCCGCTCTTCCAGTTCTTCGCACCCATACAGCTCCAGATCCTCCCGGTGCAGGGCCCTGAGCATCTCGCCGCGGGTCGACCGCGGCTCGGCGGCCTCCTCGATCATGGCGCGCCCTCCTTGGCTAGACCTTGGAATGGCGTCTATCAGACGACGGACCGGCGCAAAGCGCAAGATCAGGAGACCCTCCATGGCGAGAAGCATGACGGCCATCGCCGTGCGGGGCGGCAAGGGTCCGGCCGAAAATCTGATTCCGGTTCAGGCGCCCGCGCCTGAGCCGGGGCCCGGCCAGGTGCTGATCCGCGTGCGGGCCGCGGGGGTGAACCGGCCCGACGTGCTGCAGCGGATGGGCTACTATCCGCCGCCGCCGGGCGCGCCGGACACCCTGGGCCTGGAGGTCGCCGGCGAGGTCGCTGCCGTCGGCGAGGGCGCACCGCGCTGGCGGGAGGGCGATCAGGTGACGGCGCTCCTGCCGGGCGGCGGCTATGCCGAATACGCCGTGGTCGACGCCCGCCACGCCCTGCCGATCCCCAGGGGCCTGAGCCTGGTGCAGGCCGCGTCCCTGCCCGAGACGGTCTTCACCGTGTGGGCCAATGTGTTCGATATCGGCGGCCTTCAGCCCGGCGAACGCTTCCTGGTGCACGGCGGCACGTCCGGCATCGGCGTCGCGGCCATCCAGATGGCCAAGGCGGCCGGCGCCCGGGTGATCACCACCGGCCGGGGCCCGGACAAGTCCCGCCAGGCGCTGGACCTGGGCGCGGATCGGGCGATCGACTCGTCGAGCGAGGACTGGTCCGAGGCGGTGCAGGCCGACGGCGGCGCCGACGTGGTGCTCGACATGGTCGGCGGCGACTACACACCCAGGAACGTGGTGGTGCTGAAGCCGGGCGGACGACTGGTGCAGATCGCCGTCCTCGGGGGCGTGAAGGCCGAGGTCGACCTCGGCCTGATGATGCGCAAGCGCCTGACGCTCACCGGCTCGACCCTGCGGCCGAGGGACGCCGACGAGAAGGCCCGCCTCGCCCGCGCGGTGGAACAGACCGTCTGGCCGTGGATCGAACAGGGCAAGCTCAAGGCCATCGTCGACAGCACCTTCCCGCTCGCCGAAGCCGCCAAGGCGCACGCCCGGATCGAGCACAGCGACCACCTCGGCAAAATCGTCCTGACCGCTTAGTAGGCCAGGGCGAGGCCGTCCTTGCGCATCTCCGAGGCGGCGGCGTAGGCCTGCGCGCCGCGCTGGATCGCCTGATAGCCGCCGAAGCCGCCGTCCGGTCCTGCGAGGGTCCATCCCAAGCCCGCCAGTCCCGTTCGAGTGGCGGACGGGACGCCAGTCTCCAGACGCAGCACGGCCTCCGTCTCGTGGCGCCAGCGCGGACTGTCGCCGGCCTCCTGCAGGCCCAGGCCATGATCGACCAGTCCGGTGATCACCTGCACCTGCCCCTGGGGCTGCATGTCGCCGCCCATCACCCCGAACGCCAGCCAGGGCCGGGCGTCCTTCACCGCGAAACCTGGAATGATGGTGTGGAACGGGCGCTTTGCCGGCGCATAGAGATTGGGATGGCCGTCCTGCAGAGAGAACAGCTCGCCGCGGTTCTGGAACATGAAACCGAGCCCATCCGGAACCAGCCCCGAGCCCATGCCGCGGAAGTTCGACTGGATGAACGAGACCATCATGCCGTCCGCGTCCGCGGTGCAGAGGTAGGTGGTGTCGCCGTGGCCCGGCGCCTTGCCCGGGCCGATCGACTGTATCCGCCGGTCGGGGCGGATCATCGCCGCCCGCTCGGCGGCATAGTCCTTGGACAGCAGCCATTCCACCGGGATGTCCGCGAAGGCGGGGTCGGCGAACCAGCGGGCCCTGTCGGCGAAGGCCAGGCGCTTGGCCTCGGCCTGGTGATGCAGGCTCTGAACCGATTGCAGGCCCATGCCCGGCAGGTCGAAACGCTCCAGGATATTGAGCATCTGCAGCGTGGTCAGGCCCTGGGTGTTGGGGCCCAGCCCATGGACCTCGACCCCTCGATAGTCGGTCTTCAGCGACGCGACCCACTCACCGGCGTGCGCCCCGAGGTCACCGCGGTCCATCCAGCCGCCTATCCGGCGGAAATAGCGCTCGATGACCGAAGCGATCTCGCCTTCGTAGAAGGCCGCCCGGCCGCCCTCGGCGATCAGGCGGTAGGTGCGGCCGAGGTCTGGATTGCGGAACAGCTCTCCCTCCCGGGGCGTCTCGCCGCCGGGGGCGTAGGTCCGCGCAAGATTGTCCACTTCCCCAACCAGCGCGCCGTCGTGCAGCAGCCCCCGCACGTTGGCTCGCCATTGGTGGGCGATCGTCTGGGCGATCGGGGCGCCGGCCTCGCAGAGCGCGATGGCCGGCTCGAACAGCTGCTTCCAGGGAAGCCGGCCAAAGCGCTGGTGGGCCATCCACCAGCCGTCGACGGCCCCGGGGACGCTGACCGAGGTCGCGCCGATCGCTGCGATGGCGCCCGCCCGCGCTCGCTGGCGCTGCAGGTCCAGGCCAAGGCCGCGCGGGGATCGGCCCGACCCGTTCAGGCCGACCACGGCCCTGGCCGCCGGGTCCCACAGGAGCGCGAACACGTCGCCGCCGATCCCGCAGGCGGTCGGCTCCATCAGGCCCAGGCAGGCGTTGGCGGCGATGGCGGCGTCGATCGCCGATCCGCCCGCGCGCAGCATGTCGGTGGCGACCAGGCTGGCCAGGGGGTGGGCCGTCGCGGCCGCGCCGTTGGCGCCCCAGACGGCGGAGCGCCCGGCGAACGGCGCGCCGGCCAGGCGATCTCCGGGACCGATGTCGGACGGGCTCACCTCGCCAATAGAGCCGCCCGGCGTGGCGCGGGCAAGCGGCTCCTAGAGCGGGATGCGGAAAAGTGGATACCGGTCTTCCGCGTGAATCCCGCTCTAAATGTTTGAAATAGATCACGTTCATGAGTTTGGATTGATTCAATCCAAACTCATCGTGATCTAGAGCGTCAGCCTCCAGGTCTCGCCCATCAGCGGCATTCCGAAGCCGTCGTGCATCTCGCTGTGGACCAGTTCGAAGCCGGCGCCGGCATAGATCCTGCGGGCTGTCGCCAGGATGGTGTGGGTCCACAGGGTGATCTCGCGATAGCCCTTAGCGCGGGCGAAGGCGATGCATTCCTCCACCAGCCGCCGCCCCAGGCCCAGGCCCCTTGCAGAGGGCTCGACCAGCAGCAGCCTCAGCTTCGCGGCCGAGCCTTCGCCTTTCACCAGGAAGACGCAGCCCAGCCGTTCCCCGGCGCGATCGGCGATCCAGCCGGCCTCGCGATCTGGATCGAAGTTCAGGGCGATCTCCGCTCCGATCTGCGCCGCGCACGCCTCGAACCGCGGCCCCCATCCCTGGTCCTGCGCGTACAGCACCGCGTGGCGCTCGATCACCCAGCCCATGTCCCCCGGCCGTAGCGGCCGCAGGATCACGGTCTCGGGGCCCGGCGCCGGGCCGTCGAGCAGGCCGCGGACCGTCTGCATGGCGGCGGCCAGCCGGGCGCGGCCGGCTTCGTCCAGCACCGAGACCATCTCGGCGACCTGGGCCTGGGAGCGCGCGTTGAGACGGACGTAGGCATCACGCCCCGCCGGGGTCAGATGCAGGCTCGAGCTGCGCCTATCACGCGGGTCCGGCCGGCGCTCCAGCAGCCCGGACCCTTCGAACCGCCGCAGGATGCGGCTGAGATAGCCGCCGTCTACGCCCAGCATCTCACCGAGGCGCTTGGCGGTGAGGCCTTCGGCCTGGGCCAGCTCGTACAGCACACGGCCCTCGCCCAGCGTGAAGCCGCTACCCAGGTGCGCCTCGTCCAGCACGCCGATCCGGCGGGTGTAGAACCGATTGAAATCGCGAACGACGGCGACATCGCTCTCGAGGGCGCCGGCGGGGGCTGTGGACATGGCGATCTCCCTTCGCCATGGAGCGTCCGCCGACTACTTGCCTGGGTCAACTATCTCGTCGCACTAGGCGCCCAATTCCAAGCTGAGCTATCGTTCGGGGGGATGGGAGAGGCGCCCGATGACACTGTTTGGCCGATCGAGCTACCTGGACCCTGACGTGGAGGATTGGCATTTCGAGACCTGGGCCTGGCTGATGCGCGGCCTTGGCGGCGTCGCGCAATTGAAATGGTCGCCCTTGATATTGCCGGAGCGCCGGTTCTTTCCACCGACCACCGCAACCGGTCACGACCGGCAGGAGCACATCTTCGCCTGCGTCCGGCGAATGATGGGCGCCACCGATCTTGACTGCGTCCTGGCCCACCCGGAAGCGCCCCAAGCCGTTGACGACGCGGGGGGCGAAGACGACGGGGGCGAAGAGGACGACGGCCCGCCGGTGATCACCTACACGTTGGACGCCAGCCCCGTTACGACCGTGTCTGAGATGGCCCACGGGCTCGCCGCCATTGCGGTCCATCAGCTGCCAGATGGTCCACCCGGAGGCGACGACATGTTCTGGCCTGCCTGCAGCCTGGCGGTCGCTTATCGAGGTCTCGGAATTTTCGGAGCCAACGCCGCATACGAAGTGGTGGGGACGGTGGGGAGGTCCGTGTCGCGCACGATGACTGGTTATGTGTCCGAACTGACCTGGTCACTGGCCCTGGCGACCTATCTCGCCCTCACCGATCGGCGGGGCGAGGCGACGAGATGGCTGGACACGGTCATGGCGCCGCTGGTCCACGACGCCGAACGATACCTTGAGCGACACCCTGAGCGGCTCGACGCACTGAAGGCGGTCCCGTAGCGGCTTTGCGCGCGCCCCGACTGGACGAGCATGGGCCTGACGCCCTACATGCCCGCCCATGCCTAGTAAGACGCTTTACGACAAGATCTGGGACGCCCACGTCGTGGGCCAGGACGGCGAGGAGACCATCCTCTACGTCGACCTGCACCTGATCCACGAAGTGACCACCCCCCAGGCGTTCGCCGGCCTGCGCGAGCATGGCCGCCTTGTGCGCCGTCCCGACCGTACCCTGGCGGTCGCCGACCATAACGTCCCGACAGAAGGCCAGGCCCTTGGCGTCGATGCGGTGAAGGACGAGGAAGCGCGCCTGCAGCTTCAGACCCTGGGCCGCAACGTGGCCTGGGCGGGGATCGAATTCTTCCCGATGGGCGATGTCCGCAACGGCATTGTCCACGTGGTGGGGCCCGAACAGGGCCGCACCCAGCCCGGCATGACCATCGTCTGCGGCGACAGCCATACCTCCACCCACGGCGCCTTCGGGGCCCTGGCCCACGGCATCGGCACCTCCGAGGTGGAACACGTGCTGGCCACCCAGACCCTGCGCCAGCGCAAGTCCCTGAACATGCGGGTGCGCTTCACCGGGACGCCCGGCCCCGGCGTCGGCCCCAAGGACTACGCCCTGGCCCTGATCGGCAGGATCGGCACCGCCGGGGGCACCCATCACGTCATCGAGTTCGCCGGCGAGGCGGTCGAGGCCCTGTCGATGGAAGGGCGTATGACGCTCTGCAACCTGACCATCGAGGCGGGCGCCAAGGCCGGGCTGATCGCCCCGGACCAGACCACCTACGACTATCTCCGCGGCCGGCCGGCCGCG